>Ga0080064_1000387_pt1 | contig 120864 bp, 102 predicted proteins | sample Subgrocontami54m_FD_69260 | JGI IMG/M metagenome (GOLD analysis project Ga0080064, IMG submission 69260) | Subsurface groundwater microbial communities from S. Glens Falls, New York, USA - GMW46 contaminated, 5.4 m (SPADES assembly) (version 2) ...
GCTCGCACCACACTTGCACTCGCCCTCGCGCTCCCCCTTCTCGCCGCGTGCTCTGGAACTTCGGCGCCCGGCGATGCGTCCGACGCGGTCGGGACCGACGCAACCGCGGCGGACAGCACCGGTGACACGGTCGGGAACGACACGACGGTCGCCGACACGGCCGCCGACAACTCTCGCGTCGACTCGCCCTCACCCGACGGCACCGATGTCCCGACCGGCGACGTTCCCGTTGCGGACACTCTCGACGTTCGCCCGCCGATGGACGGGGGCTGTTCGGGCCCCGTGCCGAGCGGTGCGTGTGTCATGGGAACGCCCGGAGGAATCTGCGGCGACGCGGCGCTTGCGCAGCAGTGCATCGGCGGCGCGTGGATGTGTCCGTCGGGAACGATTCCCATCTCGATGTGCGCGTGCGTCGGTCGGCCGCCGGGCGCGTGCACGTGCACCCCGAGCGGCTGGAGCTGCCCCGACGCCGGCGACGTCGCACCCCCGGTCGATGTCGCGTGCACGGACTGCGTGTCGTCGACCGTCTCGTGGGGGATGAACGGCGGGCGCGTGCTGTTCCAGGATCGCTCGAGCGTCGCGTCGTGCCGGGTGTTCACGTTCCATCGCATGTCGTTCGGCGGTCCGCCCGATCGCATGTGCTCGAACGACGTGCCAGGGTGCAGCGCGACCGCGCGTCCGAACATCGCCGACCTTCAAGCTGCACTCGCCGACCCGGACGTTGTCGCCGCGCTCGCGATGGCGCCGGTGCTCTACGGCCGCGACACGCGTCCCTCGGATGGGACGGTGTTCCAGATCCAAGTCGGCTCGCGATTGGTCGAGATCGGCGTCGACTGTGCGGGTGCTTCGGGCTGCCGGCCGGTGCCGCCCGGCGTTGCTCGATTGCGAACGCTGCTCGAGTCGATTTCGGCAGCGCAACTTCGAATCGGCATGTGCGCGACGGTGTTTCCAGGCGGTCCGTAGGGCCGAGTCACCTACCGCGTCGATGCGTCGACCTGACTCGCGCGACGCTCGTCGCGTTCTGCAACGCGATCGTTCGGAAGTCTCGCGAGATCCTGGCGTCCTTCGCGACGCGCCTCCAGAACACCAACGCCAACGCCGCTCCACGCTCCCACGCCGCGGTCGCCTCCGGAGGCGGCAACTCGGGCTCGAGGCGCCGCGCGACGATCTCGCCGGCCGCCGCGGGTCGATAGAGCATCGGCAGCATGTCGTACGCTGGCGCGAGCCGAAACGGACGCACCTCACCGAACTCGAAACCGACGTTGCCGAAGTGCTGATCGGTGTTGCCAATCAGTTGTCCAAAGAATCGCAGCGTCCGGAGGGACTGCGCGCCTGCTGCGCCGATCCAGCCGTCGCGCTCGAGTCGATCCGCGGCATGGCGCCAATCGTCGTGCATGCCGTATTCGTTCGCGTCGAGCGCGGCGAGGGACACGAACCCGCGCCGACCGTGCGCTCCAACACGATCGAAACGCGAAACCTCCAGACACCGCCGTCCACCGGAGTCCACGATCTCGCTTCGAGCCGACGCGATGCGCGCGTGGCGAAGAATTTCACCGGCGACGTGCTCGCACACCAGAAGGTCCGCCCAACGCCGCCCGGCAGCCGACGCCACCATGTCCGAGAACTTCACGAGAACATGGCGCACAGAACGGTTGCCGTCCGCGATCGTCGCGCCGAACTTCGGCTGCTCGCCGCCGGCCGATGAACCGACCAATTCGCCGGCAACCGCTGCAGCGGCCAACTCGCCATATCGTTTCGCGCGGGCACGACGGGAGATCGCGTCCGGCGCAGCGAGTCGGAGACGCTGGACGCGCTCGAGCGCAGCCTCGCCCACGATGAAGTCGCCGGGCAGATCCTCGCCGCGCGAAAGCAGTGCCAGCAGAACGTCGTCGTCGGTCCATCTCGACGCGTCGTTCGGCAAGCCGAGATCGACTCCGTGGCGCCGGCCGAATGCGCGACCCATGAATCCCTGCGGGCGAAGATCCGCCAGGAACCACGGCAGCCCGCGAAACAGTCCATCGGACGAAGCACCGTGCAGCCACCGGCACGCGCGCTTCGATGGTTCGAACCACCAGCAGTCGACGTGAACAGCGTGGAGCAACCCGACGCGGCGCGGCGCCCCGCGTGCGTCCAGACGGTAGACCGGCCAGTGCGATCCGCGATTTGCGACCGAGCGCGAGAGGCCGTAGCGCGCCGCTCGCGCGCGCCCGATGCGGATCAGGCCATCGGTGCGTGCGAGCGCTCGAGAGAACGTCGGCTGCGTGAGGCCAAGTGCGCGCCGAATCGCGGCGGCCGGCTGGACGCCGTAGCGACGTAGGTGATTGGCGAGAAGTGACGGGTCGGATGACATCTTGTGAATGGATAGTGGATGGATATTATCACATCCGGGCGTGGGCCGCCATACCTATTCGTATCGTGTGATATTGATCTTTTTCACCCGCGAACGTCGTGCGACGGTAAACGTCATAACGCATGCTTTCTACAATGCTACGTCCGCACGCCTTCGAGAGCCGCCGCCGCAGGCTACGGATTCGACGCGAGCCATGCGCGGTATGCATCGGCCATCTCGCGCGCGGCGTGCTGCGGCGGAATTCGTCCGATGCCCGTGCCGAGTCCGGGACAGTACAGATCGGAGACCTGCGCGGCGTGTTCGGCGGCGCGTCGCAACGCGGCCTTCAGCGCACGATACGCATGCGAACCGTGACGCGCGGCAGGCCGGCGAACGACTGTCGCCAGGCGTCGCCAAGGTCTTCGTTGGTGTCGACGAGGTGGAGGAACACTGCGGCGAAGCATACAGGCGCCGGCGTCGGTGAAGGGCACGCGTTCGGTTGGACCCGGCGTCAGCGCGACAGACGACACTGACGTACGTATCGATGCCTACATCACGCCGACCGCAAGCGTGTAATCCGCGACCGGCGCGTTCGCTGGACGCACGCACACTCGGTAGTCGTCGGCCGGGAGATCGCGGAGCACGTCGATCGCGCTCGGATCGAGTCGCGCGCTGCCCGCAAGGGGCCCGTGCGCTCCGCGGTCGTAGAGCGTCCAGCGACCCAGCGAGTCGCCGGTCGATCGCAGCACACTGACCACGAACGAGTTGCCGGCAACGATGCCGACCCGCGCCAGTTCCACGTACAGCGACGCGCCCGCTGCCACGCGCACCACCGCGCAGTCCTCGACGTCGCCCGCCGGCAGGGACGCGCGGTAGAGCACCGATACGCCAAGCGGCGCGCGCCCTGGCACCCATCGCTCGTTCGGTTCGCTATCGGGAATCGCGACCATGCACGTCGCCGAAATCACTCCACGCGGAGTTGCCGCCGTCGGCACGCACCGCGTGGCCGCGGGGCACAGCGTTCGAATCCCACCAAGGTCGCAGACGTCGCCCACGTTTGCGATGGTTCGACACGTCTGCCGATACCGCGAGAACGGCGAACACCGCAGATCGCCGTCGCACCGAGGCTCGGTCCCGCGACACGCGGCGCCGGGAGCTGAGCCCGCCTCGACGCACTGTCCGCCGTCGGCGACGTTCTCCGAGTTGCACTCGTCGCCGCCCGTGCACGCTGTGGACACGCCGCGGGGATCGCACGCTCCGCCACGCGGTACGCGAAGCCGGCAGATCCGGTCGACTCCGCCATCGGTGCGCGCGCCGCACTCCGCGCCGTCGTCGCACTCGGGAGATTCCGTCCGGCACGTCGTGCCCGGAGCGCCGTTGGCCACGCAGCGCAACGTTCCGTCCCGGGGGATGCACGTCGATCCCGGCGCGCACGCGACACCCGCGAGCCCACACGCGCTGCCAGCCGGAAGCACCCGCAGGCAGCGCTCGTAACCGCGCGCGCTCTCGCGCCACTCGGGCACGCACGCGAGCCCGGCATCACACACGTCCGACGTGTCGAGTTCGCCGTCCGGCGTTCGCCGCGCGGGCCGGCACGTTCCTCCGGCCGCGCCGTTCACGACGCAGCGGACCGTGCCGCTGACCGACAGGCACGACGAACCCTCGTTGCACAAATCGCCGGGGGCTCCGCACAGCTCGCCCGCCACGAGTCCCGGCCGGCATCGCGCGAGCGATTCGTGCGTCGACTCGGCGCAGCCCAGACCCGTGTCGCAGCGCGGGCTGCCGTAACGACACATGCCACCGTCGGCACCGTTCACGACACATCGAAACCCGCGGCCTGCGTCGACGCACGACGTGCCGAAGACGCACGGCGTCGCGCCCCAGATCGCGTGGCACGACTCGCCTTCAAGAATCGCGGGCAGGCAGCCGGTCGTGTAGCAGTTGAAACCCGTCGGACAGCGCCCGCCCGGGTCGCACGGACGGAAGGCCATGCCCGGGCGCGGTGCGACCGTGAGGGGGGCGCGGGCGGCGGAGTCGGGCGACGAAATGCCGTCGGCACTCGACGCATCCGCGCGCGCCGCGTCCGAGGACCCCGAATCGGGAGTCTCCGTGACATCGTTTCCCGCGTCGGGCATGGCGGCGCACCGAGTGAGTGCGATTGCAACGAGTGCGAAGCCGACGGTCGAGCGGGCGGAACGTGTTTGGTGAGTCATCGATGCAGCAGTGGCCGGGGACCTGGCGATCCGTCACGGAAAACACCGATGCCCGACGCGTTCGTCGCGCAGGTCGGCCCACGACCGCACTCTCGTCTCCCCCTCCGAACTCTCAACTGTCAACTCTCAACTGTCGACTGTCGACTCCCCCTCCCCCCTCACCTCACCAGGTACTCCAACAACGCCTTCTGCGCGTGCAGCCGATTCTCGGCCTCGTCCCACACCACCGCGCCCGGCCCGTCGAGAAACACCCCGTCGATCTCCTCGCCCCGGTGCGCCGGCAGACAGTGCAGCACGATCGCACCCGTCGCCGCGCCCTTCATCAGCTCCGGCGTCACGCCATACGCCTTGAACGCCTCGAGCCGCCGCGCACGCTCCTGCTCCTGCCCCATGCTCGCCCAGACGTCGGTGATCACAACGTCGGCGCCCACGACCGCCTCGCCCGGCGCTCGCACGACGCGGACATTCACGCGCGACTTGCTCGCTTGCGTCAGCCGCGACGGATCGAACCCCTCGGGCACTGCGAGCGTCAACTCGAGGCCGAGCAACATCGCCGCTTCGATCCAACTGTTCGCAACGTTGTTCCCGTCGCCGACCCACGCGTACTTCAACCCGCGCAGCGTTCCCTTGCGCTCGCGCACCGTTTGCAGATCCGCGAGTACCTGACACGGATGTCCACCATCGGTGAGCGCGTTGATCACCGGCACCGTCGACGCGCGCGCGAGCGCCGCGATCTTCGTGTCCTCGAACGTGCGCAACACGATCGCGTGAACGTACCGCGACAGCACGCGTGCAGTGTCCTCGATCGGCTCGCCGCGCCCCATCTGCGAGTCCGCCGCACTCATCACGAGCGCGTGCCCGCCGAGTTCGTACACGCCGACCTCGAACGACACCCGCGTTCGCGTCGACGCCTTCTCGAAGATCAACGCCACGCTCCGACCCGCGAGCGGCTTCGGCCCGCGGTCGCCCGACGCGCGGATGGCCTTCCACTCGTCCGCACGGTCGAGCACGGCGAGAATGCCGTCGGCGCGCAGGTCCGAGAGATCGAGCAGATCCCGTTTGGCTCCAGTTCCCATCGAGTCTCCCAATCCCCCGGCTACGGCTTGCGCGTTGCGGCGACGCGCGGAGCATCGGCCAGCACCTTGTCGAGCACGCCGAGACCTTCGTCGATCTCCGCGTCGGTCACAATGAGTGGCGGAACGAATCGCACGACGCGGTCCCCCGCCTGCGACGCCAGCACTCCGCGTTCGCGCAGCGCACCCAGCACTCCTCGCACGTCGACGCTCTCGTGCGTGACGATTCCGCACAACAGCCCGCGTCCCCGCGCGTCGGTCGCAGCGCCGGGATGTTTCGTGACCAAGGCCCGCAAGCCCGCGAGCAGATGCTCCCCTCGCGCGACGACGTTCTCGAGCAGTCGCTCGTCGTCGAACACTCGCAATACCGCAAGCGCCGCCGCGGCACCGAGCGGGTTGCCGCCAAACGTCGACCCGTGCGTGCCGGGCGGCAGCGAGTCCGCAAGCATCTCTCGCGCGAGCAGCGCGCCCATCGGAAACCCACCGGCGATTCCCTTCGCGATCGCCATCACGTCGGGTCGAACGCCGTCGTGCTCGAACGCGAACATTTTCCCGGTGCGCCCGATGCCGGTTTGAATCTCGTCCAACACGAAGAGCGCGCCGCGCTCGTCGCACAGTGCGCGCAACCCTGCGAGATACCCGGGCGGCGCGGGCAGCACTCCCCCCTCACCCTGCACCGGCTCGATGAACACCGCCGCCGTCCGATCGTGAATGCGCTTGGCCATCGCGGCGAGATCGCCGTACGCCACGTGCGAAATCCCGGGAATCGGCGCGCCGAATCCTTCCCAGTATTTTGGCTGCCCCGTCAGCGACACCGCGCCCATCGATCGCCCGTGAAACGCGTGGTGCGTCGCGACGATCTCGAGCCGCGCGCCGTCGCCGCGTCCGAAGTGGTGGCGCCGCACCAGCTTGATCGCTCCCTCGATCGCCTCGGTGCCCGAGTTACAGAAAAACACCCGCTCCATTCCCGAGCGTCGGGCCAGCTCGCCCGCAAGTTCGAGCGACGTGTCGTTGTAGAAATAGTTGGCGGTGTGCATCAACCGCGCGGCCTGCGACGCGATGGCCGCGACGAGCTTCGGATGGTTGTGTCCGAGCGAACTGACCGCGATGCCACCATAGAGATCCAGGTAGCTCTTGCCCTCGGTGTCCCACACGCGGCATCCCTGGCCGCGCGCCAACACCATCGGCGGTTGCCGGTACGTTCGGAGCATGTGCTGGTCGGCGATCTCGAGCAGCTGCGCGGTGCTGGGCATGGGCCGCACATACCACACGATCGGCTACGTTTCAGGTCCCGTAGTGCCACGCGATTCGGCGCCGCGCGGCAGGGCTCTGCTATCGTGCGGAACGATGTCCCCGCCGCGGCACGCGCACGATTCGGGCGTCCGCGTCGCATCGGCCTCGGTCCGCGTCGCGTTCGCGATGGGCATCGTCGTTGGATTCGCTGGCCGTCGCGCACTCGCTGACCCGCCGCCGGCCGTCGCGTGCGTGGCAAACGGCGAACCACGCGCGACGCAGTGGACCATCGCCGGCGCCGCGCGAGAGTGGTTGGTCGCGAATGATGTCGGCGGTGACGGCGCGTGGATCGCGATTCGTGCGAGCACGACCGGGCGGCGGGGAACGACGAGCATGATCGTCGGCCGCGTCGGCCGCATCGACGCCGCGAGTACCGCCAGCCCGACCAACGAATCTCCGGTTACCACGCCACTGCAGCGCGGGCGCTCGTGGCGTGTCGCTGCCCTTCGCGCGGACGGGGGCGTCGCGAGTGTGATCATTGCCCGCGGCCGCAATCAGAGCCTCGTACGCGTTCGACTCGCAGACGGCAGCGCGCAGACGTCGGTGATCGCGTCCCCGCGCGGTCGCTGGCGCGGCAGTGTCCCGACGACGACTCAGGGCGACGCGTTCGTTCGGATCTGGAACGGCGTGGACCACGCACTCGTGCAGCGGATCGCGGCGGTCGACGGAAGCGTCGTGGATTCGCACGACGTGCGGCTTCCCCACGGGGACGTCGTGACGTATGCGCGTGCGATCGACGATTCGAACCTCGCCCTCGTCGTGCGCACGCCGGGCGGTCGGTACGTCATCGCGCGCTTCGGCCAAGACTCTCGTCTCCACTGGACGGGCAATGGCCCTGGCGGCTGCGTCGACAACCGCTGCCCCGAAGTGCGCCTGCGCGGTTCCGGCAGTGCGATCGTTGCAACGTGGGAGGGGCCACGCACCGACGACGGACTGCGCACCTACGGCGGTCGCGCACTCGACGCGCTCGGACACTCGCGCGGTCCCGCGGTGAACTTCGTGCCGATGGTTCACGGCGTGGTCGTGAACGGCCCGCAGGGTCAGCCGCTCGCGTTGCAGCTCGGCGTGCCGATCGTGATCCGCGGCACCGAGCGGCCGATCGCGGTTTCGCATGCGCCGCACGTTCCGATGCCCGTCCTCGCCGACGCGCTGGCCGATGCGACGGGGCTCGACGTCGTCGCGCTCGCGAGCGACGGCTCGATCGCGCTCTCGCGCATGCGTTGCACCCGGCATCCGTGACGTTTCCGCTGCGACTTCGACGCACACGAAAATCGCCCGGGCCCCGCTGGCCATGGTCCCGAGTTTTCTGTACAACCCGCGCGCACGTCGCCGCCAGGGTCCGCTCGGAATCGAGTGACCTTCTCGCGGGACAATACAGGAGGCACGACGATGGGGCTGTTCGACAAGTTGAAGAGTGCAGTGAACGCGGTGACCGGCAACGCCGCCAAGGTCACGATGGAATTCCAACCCGCGGTCGGATTCCCGGGCCAGGTCGTTCAGGTTCGCATCACCGCGACGTCGACCGGTGGAGCGTTGAACTCGAAGGGCGTGTTCGTCGACCTGCTCGGCACCGAAGCGATCCACCTGAAGGGCGGTGACCACGACGTGCATCACTCGGAGACGACGCTGACGACCGAGCTGCAAGTCGGTGGGCCGTTCCAGCTCGGGCCGAACGAAACCAAGCAATTCGCTGGGCAGTTCACGGTTCCGCCGAATGCGCAGCCGTCGTACGCGGGCCGCCACGTGCACCACACCTGGCAGATCCGCGGTCGCATCGAAGCGACCGGCAACGATCCGGACACGGGCTTCCTCGCGTTCCGCATCGGCCTCGCGCAGTAGCACCCACCGTCCCGCGGGAGACCCTCCTACGGCTTCACGCGCACGATTTCCGTTCCGATCCCCGTATCCGTGAAGATCTCGAGCAGCACCGCATGCTCGGTGCGTCCGTCAAGCACGTGCACTTTCCGCACGCCGCCTGCGATCGCATCGAGCGCGCACTCGACCTTCGGGATCATCCCGCCGTCGATCACGCGCTGTGCGATCAGCTCCTTGGCCTCACGCGCCGCAAGCGACGAGAGCAGCACACCGTCCGCGCCGCGCACGCCCTCGACGTCCGTGAGCAAGATCAGCTTCTCCGCCCGCAACGCTTCCGCGATCTTTCCGGCTGCGGTGTCCGCGTTGAGATTCAGCGACTGCCCGTGCTCGTCGACGCCGATCGGCGCGATCACCGGGATGAACCCCGCGCGCGTGAGTTCCACGACGACGTCGGGCGTCACGCTTCGCACTTCGCCAACGCGCCCGAGGTCGACTTCGTTTCCATCCGCGTCGCGCACCGGTTGCATCTTGTCGGCGAGAATGAACCCGTCGTCCTTGCCCGAGAGCCCCACCGCGCGTCCGCCGTGCTGGCAAATCAAACTCACGATGTCCTGGTTGATCGCGCCCGCGAGTACCATTTCCACGACTTCCATCGAGCCTTCGTCCGTGACCCGCAGGCCGTTCACGAAGTGCGACGGCACGTCGAGCTTCTTGAGCATCGCGTTCACTTGCGGGCCGCCGCCGTGCACCACGACGACGTTGACGCCGATGTACTTCAGCAGCACGACGTCACGCGCGAAGCTCTTTTTCAGCTCGGGCGCGACCATCGCGTGGCCGCCATACTTGATCACGAACGTTCGCCCCGAGAACCGCCGCAGGTACGGCAGCGCCTCGTGCAGCACCTTGGCCTTCTCGATCAGTTCCTTCACGGCGTCCGGGATGTACCGGAAAGCCCGGGCATTGTCATCGCCACGTGCGTAGCTGACATCGTCCGGCGGGCGTCGTACGTCTGGACCGTGGCGCGACGCGTTCGCACGACGTTTTCCCCGCGCGAGATCGACGCCGAAGCCGCGGACGGTGCGCTCGCGCTTGCTCGCGACGCGCGCCTCCCGCTGGATTCGACCCACGTTCGCGAGATCGTCGAAATGCTGGGGGCGGCCGCGCCCGGCGTGTTCCCGCTGCTGCTTCAGCAGCCCGCCGTTGCGCTTTCCCTCGCGTCCGAGTTGGAGCGACGCGGGACAGTGTCGCCCCCGACGATCGACTCTCGAAGCCTGGCGACCGACGCCGACGCGGCCGTACTGAAGCGTCGCATCCGTCGCGTTCGCCACGAATCCCTCGTTCGCACGACCGTGCGCGAGCTGTTCGCCATGGCCGACGTCGATCGCACGGCGCGGGAGTGGTCCCGAGTCGCTACGGCGTGCACGGAGATCGCGTGCGCCGCCGCGCTCGAGGAAGCCCAAGCGCGCAACGGAGGGCCGTGCGACGAGCAAGGCGCGCGCGTTCCGTTCGTCGTGCTGGGGATGGGCAAGTTGGGCGGTGCCGAGCTGAATCTCGGTTCCGACATCGACGTGTGCTTCTTCTACGGCACCGACGACGGCCGCGCGGGCGAGCGATCGCTGCACGAACACTTCGCACGCGTCGCCACGCATACCACCGACCTGCTCGCAGACACGACGGAGGATGGATTCGCGTTTCGGGTGGACCTGCGCCTGCGTCCGGAAGGATCTCGCGGGCCGGTGGCGAACTCGATCGCGAGTACGGAGCGGTACTACGAAACGTGGGGGCGACCGTGGGAACGAGCGGCCCTCGTGCGCGCCGCGCCGGTTGCCGGCAATCTCGCGCTCGGACGGGAACTGCTGGAGCTGCTGCGACCGTTCGTGTTTCGCCGCGGCGTCGATCCGACCATCGCACGGGACATGTCCGCGATGCTCGACCGGACGCGCCGCGAACTACTGCGAGACGACGCGCGCGACTTGAAGCTCGGGGTCGGCGGTATCCGAGAGGCAGAGTTCTTCGTTCAAGCGCTTCAGCTGATCTGGGGCGGTCGCGAGCCGTCGCTGCGCGTCGCCGGCACGCTCGAAGCGCTCGGACGCCTTCGTGCCCTTGCGCTGCTCTCGCACCGCGAGGCGCGCGCGTTCGGTGACGCGTGGGCGCTGCTGCGTCGTGTCGAGCATCGCGTTCAGTCGTTCACTTCGTTCGAGGTGCACTTGCTGCCCGAACCGATCGGCCGGCAACGTGCGCTCGCGCGCTCGCTCGGCTACCCGGATTTCGACTCGCTCGATGCGGCGTTGCGTCGCGCCCGCGCGCTCGTTCACAACTTGTTTCTCTCGGCCGTGCCCGACCGTGCCGAGTCCCGCTCGCGCGATTCGACGCCGCCGGAGTCCGCCGAGGCTCTCTTGGCCGACGCCGTTGCGTCCGGCGCCGCCGTCGACACGATCGCAGCCCTCGCCCGCAGCGCATTGGGTGTGCGGGACGCCGACGCCGCCGTCGACGAACTGTTGCGTTTGGCTCGACGCGCGGATCTGCCGCTCGGCGTCGTGACCCGCGAACAGCATCCGTCCCTCGGCCCGAGGCTTCTTGCCGAGGTCCGTGACGCGCCCGACCCGGATCTCGCTCTTCGCCATCTCGCCGATCTGTTCTCGTCGATGCACGGCGCCGATCGGTACGCACGCCGGCTCGCGGACGCCCCCGCGGAGGCGCGCGCGCTCGTCTCGCTGTTCGGTGCGAGCGAAACGCTTTCGAGCACGCTCCTCGCTCGACCGGATCTCGTCGACGCCATCGTGTCGGCTGGAATCGACGCACCCACCGTGGTCGCGATCCCGCCGCGCGTTCGCCGCGAGATCGCGGACGCGCGAAGGGCTGCCCACGAAGTCGTTCCGCGCGGTGAGTCTCGGGACTTCGACGACGTCGACGTGTGCATGGGAGCGCTGCGCCGTGTGCAGCGGGAAATCGGGCTCGAGGTCGGGCTCGCGGACCTGTCCGGGAGTCTCTCCGCCGGCGAGGTCGCGCGGAGACTGACGGCACTGGCGGAGGCGTCGATCGTCGAGGCGTTCGAGTTCGCGGGCGAGGAGATGGCGGCGCGGTTCGGGTTGCGGCCAGGCGCCACCGGCGCGCTCGACGGGATCGCAGTGTTCGCGATGGGAAGCGTGGCGGCGTGCGAACTCGGCTACGGCGGTGATCTCGATTGGATCGTGCTGTTCGAACGCGACGACGAAACGCAGGGCGGCACGAGGCCCGGCGTGCAATGCGCAGAGTTCGTCGCGCGGCTCACGCAACGCGCGATCGTGGTGCTCTCGTCTGCACATGCGGAAGGGCCGGGGTACGCAGTCGACACGCGGCTTCGGCCGTCCGGAGCGCAAGGCACTCTCGTCGTTTCGATCGATGCGTTCGAGCGGTACCACTCGCCTCGGGTGGGCGAGTCCGCGTCGGCGGATGCGTGGGAGCGGCAGGCGCTGATCCGTTCCCGCTTCGTCGCCGGCGATGCGGCATTCGCGCGGCGCGGTGCGCAGTCGATCGAGCGATTTGCGTACGAGTCGGGGGGGCAAGACGTCGACCGAATTCGGCGCCTGCGCGAGAAAATCGAGACCGAACTAGGACAAGAGCCGGCGGGCGTTCATTCGCTCAAGTACGGCCGCGGGGGCGTGGTGGACATTGAATTCGCGGCCCAGGCGCTGCAGATGCGCCACGGTGCCGACGCGAGCATCCGAACGCCAACGACGCGGCGGGCCATCGCAGCCCTGCGTGACGCCGGCTACGCCGACGTCGTTCGCGCCAACGAAATGCTCGCCGCCGAGCGATTGATCCGCCGCGCGATCCTCGCGACGCGACTCGTGGCCCAACGAAACGTTCTCGTCGCCGGAACGCCCGCGACGACGACCGTGGCGCGCAAGCTCGGGTACCGCGACGGCGCCCACGGAACGGCCGAAGACTCGTTGCTCGACGACTTGGCGCGTGCCCGCGATCACGCACGCCGCGCGTTCGACGAGACACTGCACGATTTGGCGGCCGAACGGACCGACGGCCCGTCGAGTTGACGGTTGCCGGTGAAGCGTCCGCGTCCCTATGCTATGTCCCCGCCCGCGGAGGCGTCGGAGGACCCACGATGGAGAAGCTCGAGGCGATCTGGCTGGACGGCAAGCTCGTGCCCTGGGACGACGCCAAAGTGTCCGTGCTCACGCACACGCTTCACTACGGCGTCGGCGCGTTCGAGGGCATTCGGGCGTACAAGCGCGCGTCGGGCGAAACTGCGATCTTTCGGCTGCAAGAGCACATCGATCGGCTGTACGACTCGTGCAAGCTCGTGCTCATGGACGTTCCGTTCGAACGTCAGGCGATCTCGCAGGCCTGCATCGACGTGATGAAGGCAAACAAGATGGACGCCGCGTACCTTCGGCCGCTGGCGTTTCTCGGCGACGAGCAAATGGGGCTGTACGCGCCGAAGAACAGCGTGCACGTGTCCGTGATCACGTGGCACTGGGGCGCGTACCTCGGCGACGAGGCGCTCCGCAAGGGCATCCGCGCGAAGGTCAGTTCAATCACGCGGTCGCCGGTGAACAGCGCGTTCGCGAAAGGCAAGATCGTCGGGCACTACGTCAACTCGATCATGGCCAAGCGCGAGGCGAAGTCGGCTGGCTACGACGAAGGGATCATGCTCGACGCTCAGGGCTACGTCGCGGAGGGCTCGGGCGAGAATCTGTTCATGGTGAAGCGTGGCGAGATCCGAACGCCGCCCTCGTCGTCGTGCATTCTCGCGGGAATCACCCGCGACTCGATCATGACGCTCGCGCAGGAGCTTGGGTACACCGTGCGCGAGACGCTGATCGCGCGCGACGAACTGTATCTGGCCGACGAAGTGTTTCTCACCGGCACCGCGGCGGAACTCACGCCGATCCGTGAAATCGACGATCGAATGGTGGGCCGCGGCGCGATGGGACCGGTCGCCGAGAAGCTGCAAGCCCGCTATTTCGACGTGGTGAAGGGCACGACGCCCGACCACGCGAACTGGCGAACGATCGTCCGGTAGCGGTAGAGTTAGAGCTCGAACTCCCTGGAATTGCGGCGAGTTGCAGGAGTGCGTTCGCGCGGACGCCGCGGCATCGAATCGAGTTCACGGGTTCACTGGCTGGGCGTGAACTGAAATTCACAGCCGCGGGGGCGACCGGCGGGCGGCCCGACGTTCACGATTGAAAACACTCAACAATCGTCGCGCGTCACGTGGCAGACTTGCGTCGTAACGCAGCGAGATCGCTGGCCCCGGCGTTGCACAGACCCACTCCCGAGGCTCGCCGAAAGGAGCTTCTCATGAAGAAACTCACATTCGCATCGCTCTCGTTGGCCATCGGACTCATTGCGCCGTCGGCTTTTGCTCAGTGCCCTCCCGGATCGTGGCTTTGTGCCGACGTCCGGCTCGGGGGTGGCGTCTCGATTGGAGGCAACGTCCAAATGGCGCCTCCGGTCTACGTGGCGCCTCCGCCCACGGTGTACGTGACACCGCCGGTGGTCGTGCAGCAGCCACGGTACTACGTGGTGCAGCGGCCGGTGTACATCCCGCCGCCGCCGATGATCGTGTACCAGCCGGGGTACGTCCAGCAGCAGTACATGATGCCGCCGACCGTGCGGTACGGATTCACGCCGCCCGCGCAGCGTGACTTCTACATGGGCTTCCAGGGAACGCTGCTCGGCAGCATCTTTGGAGCCGGCGCGAGTGACGGCACCGCGGTGACCAGTCGTGCAGGCAACGGAATGCCCGGCATGATGGGCGGCGCGGGCCTCGGCTTGCGATTCCGCACCCGGGGCGTCCTCGGTGGCGAGATTGCGATCTCGGCGCTGTACGGCCGTGACTACAACGGCGACTCGCGGCTCGAAGTGCCTCTCACGCTGAGCGGGCTCTTCTACCTGAACCCGCAGAACGCCTTCCAGGTCTACCTGCTCGCCGGCATCGGGGCGTCGTATGCGAACGTTCGATACGAATCGGCCAACCAGTCGGCGCACGGCGGTCTGTCCGCGGCGAACTACGGGTACCTCGGCGGACTCGCCGGCATCGGTGCGGAAGTGCAGATCACGCCGCGCGCTTCGTTCTACTTCGACGTGCGCGGGTTCCTCCGCACGCGTCTCGATCGGACCGCCGGAAGCAATCCCGAGTTTGCGCGGAATCTCCCGGGCACCACGACCACGCAGACCACGAACGCGTCCTTCGGCGCGGCGCTGCAAGCGGGCGCGATCTTCTACTTCTAGTCACTCGCTTCGTGAGTTTCGAGCCACGCGCTCCCTGGTTCGCCGGGGGGCGCGTTTTGCTTTCTAGCGACGGAGCAGTTTGCGCAGGAGACTGCGTCCGGCCTTCGGTGGATCGCTCGGTCCGGCGTGCGGAATCAAGTCGGCGCCGGCGACCTCTTCCGTCGGCTTGGCGGCAGCGTGCGCGGCGTCCGGTTGGGACGTACTCGGCGCGGGTTCCGCCATGTTGGGCAAGTCGGCTTCGACGTCGGCGGCCGAAAGCTCCGTCGAAGTGGCAGCTGCCGGCATGCGCCCGGGCTGCGGGATCGGCGGGAGCGCAACGATCCCCGTGGGCAGCTCTTCTTCGTCGTCGAACGGTATGATTTCGTCATGGCCACCGGAAGCGGCTCGCGCTGCGTTGCGGTCCGCCGCCATCGACGACTCCGGCGCGAGCGCCGGTGGGAGCGACAGCGATGCACTCGGTGCCGGCCGTTCGGACGGTTCGCGCGCGAGTGACAAATCGACCGCGTGTGGGTGCTCCTCAGGCGCGACGGGCGGCGGTTGGCTCTGCGGTGGCGTTCCAGCCAGCTCCGCGGCGCGGATGCCAAAAACGGCGGGAATCTCGTCGTCGATCGGTTCAGGGGCGTCCGAAGGCGCCTCACCGAGATTCGCAACCGCGCTCGCCGGCGGCGTCGCGATCGGCTCATGGCGCGCGGCCGCAGCGGGCGGCACGGCGGGCACGGCGTTCACGCCACGCGTTGATTTCACCGTCGCGACCGCGGGCACTTCTCGCGCGAGTCCGTCGAGGTCTGCGATCCAGTCGCCGATCGCACGGCGACGCGTCTCGCCCGAACGCGCGCGCTGAACGAGTCCCGCCGCGAGCGTGGCCAACTCGTCGTCGACACTCGAGACGTCGACGTGCATGGCGTGTCGCGCGGCGGCCGACCGCTCCGCGTGGTGCGCGGCTACGGACGGCTCCGCGCGCGGCGTGGCGACTGCGGACGGCGCAGGCTGCGCGACCGCGGACTTCGTCGGGGCATTCGCGCTCGCAAAGTTTCCGATGGTTCCCCTGCGCCCCGTCGACGGCGTGACCGCGACGCGCGCGCTCGACGGCGGCGGCGGGATGCTCGCGCTGCGAACTTTCGCGGACGCCACCAACTCGTCGATCAAGCTCTTCGACTTCGCGTCGAGCCGCGTGAATCTCACCGCAACCCCGGGTCGATCAACGCCGGCGCGGGACCACACGACGCGTCCCTCGCCCCGAAGCGCCGCCGAGCCGTCCGCGAGCAACAGTTCGAACCGGAGCACGGCGCCCTCGGGTCGCGGCGCGACGCCCTCGAGAAACGCTCCGCCGCGCGAGAGGTTGGTTCCATATCCCGCGACGAACGCCGCGAGATCCGGAAACTTGAGGCGCACGCGCAGGCCGACGGGCACGCGTTCGCCCTGTCGCTTCTCGTCAGTCAACGGTTCCAACTCCGGTGGCGAAGGGAACGCCAATCGTACCACCGAGCGCCGCTCCCGCGTCCAGCGTTCCCCCTCGCGCTCCCGGTCCCGGTCGCGGTCGCGGTCCCAATCCCGTTCGCGGTCCCGGTCTCGGTCCCATTCTCAGTCCCGGTCCCGGTCGCCCTCGCGGTCCCGGTCCCTGTCCCACTCTCAGTCCCGCTCGCGCTCCCATTCCCCGTCGCACTCCCTCTCCGACGGTCATTGACCGCGACGAAACCGAGCGACAAGATCGCCCAATGCGGACCGCGCCGACCAGGCTGGTGCTCGACTTCGTGTACACGTTCGACGGACGGTGGTGGACGGCCGAGGCCCCCGCACTCCCCGGTGGTTACAGCCAGGGACGTACGCGCGCCAGCGCTCGCAAGAACCTGCTGGCCGCGCTGCGCGCGCTATTGGCAACGTACAAGTCGTTGGGCCAACTCCCTCCGCTTGGCCGCGTAGTCCGCCGCGGACGCTGAGTAGCCGCGGTCCCGGTCGCGTTCAATCCTGCGTGGTGAGCGGTCGCCCGAATTCTCCTGTTTCCGTTCCTACACGCGAACGATGTCCACATGGCGATCGGCTGCAACCGCCAGCGCCCGCATGTCGCCGGGATCCGACGTGAGCACCCAGTCTCCGTCCGACGCGAGCAGCACGACGGCGGCGTCGACGACATCGGCCTTCCGAGCACGTCCGAGCAGCACTCCGGCGCGCCGTCCGAGCGCTTCGTCGATTGCAACGACATCGACACCGGCGAGAAATCCCGCGAGCGTTGCCTGTCGTCCGCCGCCTCCGCGCCACACCTGCCCAACGACGCCTCCGTGCGTTCGCGGAGTGCGCCGAGCCGAAAGCTCGCGTTTCAGCAGCGCGACGACATCGCGATCTCCCCGCTCGACCGCTACGAATGCGCCGGCATCGAGCACGAGACTCACGCGCGCCCCCTCGGTCGTTTGACACGCCGAGAAGCGCGGCTCCCGGCGGAAGCCCGCCGCCCGCGCACGACGGTCGCCCGCCCGCCGGCGCGACGCACCGCCGCCGCGATCTCGTCTTCCGTGATCTCCCCGTGCGCGGCCTCGTACGCGGCGACGAATGCGCCCAGCGCACGCAGCCGGCGATCGTGTTCGATCTTCAACCGCAACGCGTCGTTGATCCACGCGCTCACCGACGCGACTTCTCCGCGCGCGGCCGCAGACTGAGCGGCCTCGAGCGCGTCGGAATCGACAGTCGCACTGAGGCGCTGCTTGCCAATCATATATTCATGCTACTTGGCTACCACGAATGTAGCACGACGAATCGGCTGTAGACTCCCTGCGTGCATCTCGTCTCCGCACATCGGCGGCCATCCGCCTGCCGCGTGCTCGCGGTACTGACAGCGCTGTGTGCGTGCGGCTCCAAGACGGGCCTCCGCGTCCCAGACGTCGAGCAACCGTGTCCGTTGCCGTGTTGCGGCACGACCGACCTCGTCATCGACCAACTGATGATCGACGAGAGCGACGCGGTCGAAGTGCCACACACGGGCATGAACCTGGACGGACTCTTTTCCGGACCGACGGAATCGGAGGGTTGCAATCATCAAGACTTCTTCAGCGCGACCGACCTCGATCAGAATCGTCCGTCCGGTTGCTTTCCGGGCAGACCAGGCATGTGGGTCCCCGGATGTCTCGGCGGCGTCGACAACTCACTGCCAACGATCGTCAACTCGATCGAGGCCGCTACGATGCGGCCGGGTGTCCGTATCGCGCTTCAAACGCAGGTGCGGACGAGCCGCCGGATCATCCTCGTACGCGTGTCGGCTCCCGGCGACGCCATGGTCAACAGCCGCGTGCGAGTCACGGTCGTCGCGGGATTCGCGACGTTCCGAGATTGCAACGTCGCGTTCGCCGGGGACGCGGAGTACGCGATCGATCGTCGCTCGCTGCGCGCGGGTGGCGCGGGCCTCTCCGACGCGACCTTTTCGTTCGATGCACGGATCGTGGCCGGGCGGACCGTCGAGACCGGGTTCTATGCTGCGGCGTTCACGGCGCCACTCGCCGCGCTGTCGCCCGGCATTGATGATCTCCCGATGCACACCGCGCGGCTTCGCCTGACGCTCGACGCCACCGGCGCGCACGATGGCGTTCTCGCGGGCGTCGTGCCGGGCAACGCGTGGGTCGACGCCATTGCGATCCGAGCCCCGGATTTTCGCGCCGCGATCGAGGCGATCCTTGCGGGGGTCGTCGACATTCGCGAACCGGGAATGACAGCCTGCGTTGAGCGTACCGTCCCTGGAATGCCTCGCTTCGGCGGGATCAGCGTGGGCTACGGTTTCCACGCCATACGCGCGCGGATTTCCGATCGCGTTCTCGATGCACCACTCGCGGGGATGTGCGGCGCTCCGTAGCGAGCCACTGCGCCGGTCACACCCACAGGGTCCGCGATCGTGGTCGTGTACGGGCCAGTCGTCCGCGGCGCACGAACGCTTGACGCCCGCTACTCGGACGGCAAAGATCACGCTCCGTGTCTCGCAAATCATTGACCCGTGCGTGTGGGATCGCTGGGACGATGATCGCGGTGTCCATCGGCTGCGCGCAGAACCCGAACGCGACCGACGTGCAACGGCAAGACGGAGACCCCGAAGCTGCGCAACTCGATGCCGGCGTCGACTTACTCCAAGGGGATGCGCCGAGGATTGACGCGCCCGACGTCGCCCCGAATCGCGATGCCAACGACGAACGACTCGACGCGAGCACTCCAACCGACGTCACGCCGGACGCCGCTACGGCGCGCGACGGAGACATCACCGACGGAACGACGGATGCAGGCGACGCTTTCGTTCCGCTTCGCATCGGGTACGTCTCCGCGACCGCGGCGACCGGCTACGGCAGTGGAATCGGCGAGGTACAGACGACGTTCTTCGCCGACATCGTCGAGACGTACGCGGGTTGCGGTCGATGCGTTCGCCGCGAGGGCGCGTGCGTGATCGCAACGGTGGACAGCGTGACGTCGCCATTCGTCGACCATCTCTCGGCCGGCACGCTCACGGTCTCGGGCGGATCGATGGCCGCGGTCTCGATCGACCCTTTCGCCGGCTACTACCTCGGAACCTCGGAGCCGGGCGCGCACTGGATGCCCGGCGACCGATTGACGATCACTGCGATGGGCGATGCGATCCCGGCGTTCGCGGGCAGCGTCACGATGCCGTCGGCGCTCTCGATCATGTCTCCACGTCCGGACGCCTCGGGGCGAATCACGGTGGACCGCACGACTGGATTCTCCGTCGCATGGTCCGCGAGTGCAACGGGGTACGTACTCGTCGAAATCTTCCAGCAGATGGGCAGCACCACGGCGTACGTGACGTGCGACTTCGCGCGCTCGGCGGGCACCGCGACGATCGCGGCGTCGATGCTCACCGGGTTCGTGGCCGGACCCGCAGGCGCGATGCAACACGTTTCCGTTCTCGCAGAAGACTACGTCGACGTCAGTGCGGGCGGCTTCACCGTTCGATTGAGCGCCGCGGGCGACGGTTACATCGCACCCGCGACGATTCGCTGAGTCGCCACTCAGCAGTCCTCATCGATGAGGCAGTCGCAATCGTTGTCGCGGCCGTCACCGCAGACCTCTGGCGCGGGACGTCCTGGCGTGCACAAGCCAGGGAACGGGCCTGCACAATTGGGCACAGTTCGCCGGCAATCGCCGACGCCGCACGTCGTGTTGCCGAGATCCTCGTCGGTCAGCCCGTCGCAGTCGTTGTCGGCGCCGTCGCAGATTTCCGAGCCGATCGAGCCCCTCTCCATGCACGGCTGCCTCCACATCCGGTCCAGCCCACAGTACTGGTAGCCGTCGCAGCCGCAGCGCTGCCCCGCGTCCGGAACGCACCGACAGTCTTCGTCCGTCAATCCATCGCAGTCGTCGTCCTCGCCGTTGCACGTTTCGGGCGCGCCGTCGCCGGCGACGCAGCAACTCGGGCGTCCACCCGCGCACGCCGCAACGATGCGTCGGCATCGTCCCGTCCCGCAGACTAGCTCGGGAACATCGTCGACACGTCCGTTGCAGTCGTCGTCCACGCCGTCGCACGACTCTGGACGCGGGTCGCACAGATCGCAGGTCCGCGTCGCGCCCGGCGCATCGCTCGTGTCCGCAGACGCCCCGTCGGCGCAGACCGTATTGACGATGTCGGCGCGGAACACGTCCGACGCAACCGACACGTCCGCTGCGACGCTCTCGACGGCGTCCCAGTTCGACCCATCGCGCGAGCCGACGTCTCCATTCGTGTCGAGTGCCAAGACGTCCGCCCGAGCGCGCGAATCGGACGGCACCACTCGCGCTGCGCACGCCGACGCGATGAGCGCGACCGCGATCAGTCCGCGCATCGGCGCACGCCTGGGACGGACGGCCACGGCGTCATTGTGCCCGAAGTCCAGCGCCCCCACCCGTCGCGGGCCCGTTCGCGGTCCCTGTCCCGTTCTCAGTCCCGGTCCCGGTCCCATTCTCTGTCGCACCCCCTCTCCGACGACGATTGACCTCAATTCCCGGGCCCGCGCGGACGCACTCCGCTATCGTTCGGACGTGTCGCGCATCGATTCGTACATCCCGGCGCTGCGCTTCGACGCACTGACGCGCCTCTACGATCCGATCGTGCGCTTCACGACGCGTGAGCGCTTGTTCAAGCGCCGACTGCTGATACAGGCCGAAATCCGAGCCGGCCACTCCGTGCTCGATCTCGGATGCGGCACCGGGACCCTGGCCATCGATTGCGCGCGCGCGCATCCCGGTGCGCACGTGACGGGCGTGGACGGTGACCCGAACGCTCTCGCGATCGCTGAGGCGAAAGTCGCTCGGGCTCGCAGTCCTGTCCGACTCGTCCACGGCTTCGCCGACGCGTTGCCGTGGCCGGACGATCACTTCGACCGGGTGCTCTCGAGTCTGATGTTCCACCACCTGACGCTCGACGCGAAGCGGCGTGCATTCCGTGAGATCGTGCGTATTCTCCGACGCGGTGGCCAACTTCACGTCGCCGACTGGGGCGCGCCGACCTCGACACGAATGCGGCTCGCGTTTCTACCCGTTCAACTGCTCGATGGTTTCGAGACGACGGCCGACAACATGCGCGGCGCGATCCCGTCGCTGCTCGCTGATGCGGGACTCGCGGGCGTCTGCGTTACCAAGAACATCGCGACGATGTTTGGCACGCTCGCACTCCTGCGCGCGTTCAAGCCGTAACACGCCGCTCACGCTACGCCGTCGTCATGCCGACGCACTCGACACCGAGGGCCTCCGCGACGACCTTCCCCTTCTTGCGCATCGCCTCCCGCCCCTTCGCACTCCCCCCGCGGTCCCGGTCCCGGTCGCATTCCCCCTCCCGGTCCCGGTCCCGGTCGCACTCCCAGTCCCGGTCGCCGTCCCAGTCCCGGTCGCCCTCCCAGTCCCGTTCCCACTCCTACTTCCCGCTCTCCTCCGCCGCCTTCCGAAACGCGCCAAACGCCTCGCTCACCTTCCCCGCTTCCGTCCCCCCGCCCTGCGCCATGTCCGGTCTCCCTCCGCCTTTCCCTCCCACCGACGCCGACGCTGCCTGTACCAACTTCCCCGCGTGATATTTCCCCGCCACGTCCTTCGACGCCGTGCACACGAAAATCACTTTCTGCTCGTCGGTCACCGCGCCCACGATCACCACCGCCGGCGCGAGTCGATCGCGTTCCTTCTCCGCGAACTCGCGCAGCCGTGCGACATCCGCGATCGGCACCTGCGCGGCCACGAACGTGACTTCTCCAATCTTCCACTCGTCACGCGTCGGGCCCGAGCCCGTACCCGAGCCCGAGCCCGCGAGCACTTTCGCCTCGAGCTGCTTTACCTTCTGATGCAACTCACGCTGCTCCTCGAGCATCTTCGCCGCGCGTCCGGGCACGTCCGCGGGCGCAACGTGCAGCAACTCTGCGACCGCGCGCGCCTTCGCGTCGACATCCCGCACGTACGCGAGCGCATTGAGCCCGGTGGCCGCGACGATTCGGCGGATTCCCTTCGCCAGTGGTGATTCCGAGACGATCTTGAACAGCCCGATGTCGCCGGTCCGCGCGACGTGCGTTCCGCCACACAGTTCGATGGACTCGCGACCGATTCGCAGCATGCGGACGACGTCGCCGTAGTTCTCTTCGAAGATCATCATCGCGCCGGCGCCACGCGCAGTCTCTTGCGACGTCACCTCCGTGGTCACGGCGAGGTTTTCCAACACCTCAGCGTTTACGAGATCCTCGACCCTGCGCGATTCCTCGTCCGTCAGCGCTCGCGGCGTCGCGTAGTCGAAGCGCAACACGTCTGGCCCCACTTTCGATCCGCGCTGTTGCACCTGCGGTCCCAACACATGACGCAGCGCCCAATGCATCAAGTGCGTCGCCGAGTGATTTCGCCGCGTCGCACTCCGCCGCGCGTGATCGACCTCGAGTTGCACGGCGTCGCCCGTTGCAATCGTCCCCTCGGCGACAACGCCTCGGTGCACGACGAGTCCATCGACCGGTCTCAACGTGTCGGTGACCCGCACCATTCCATGCGCCGTGCGCAGTGTGCCCTCGTCGCCGACCTGCCCACCGGATTCTCCGTAAAACGGCGTCGACGGCGTGATGACTTCGATCTCCGTTCCGGACGTCGCCTCGCGGACGACCTCGCCCCCTCGGAGCATCGATGCGATCACCGACTCGCCGCGCTCGGACTCATACCCCGTGAACACCACGTCGGTCTCGAGCGCTCGACGCGCGGACTTGTAGTGCGCTTTTGCGGTCGTTCCAATCGTGGCTTTCCCCGCACGCGAAATCTCCGCGTGGCGCGCTTCCGCCGCGGCGTATTCGCCATGATCGACGGTGAATCCCTTTTCTTCACCGATCACTTCGGTGAGATCGAGCGGAAAGCCGTGCGTCGCATACAGCTCGAACGCGACGTCCCCCGGCATCACGCGCTTGCCGCCGACGTCACGAAAATCCGTGAAATCCGCGATCAGCTTGAGGCCCTGCGGGATCTTCTCGCGGAACGCGATTTCCTCGGCGCGCGCCTCGCCAGCGATGAAGTCCCGCCGTTGGGTCAGCTGCGGATACACGTCCCCGAGAATGTCGACGACGCGCAGCGCCGCACGATCGAGAAACGGCTCCTGGATCCCGAGCTTCACGCCGTGCCGCACCGCGCGACGCATCACACTTCGCAATGCACTACCGCGACCCTCGTTCGACGGCGTCACGCCTTCCGACAAGCAAATCGCCGTGAGCCTCGCGTGATCCGCGATCACCCGCATCGACACGTCGTCTTCACTCATCGACGCGCCGTACGGCTTCGCCGCGACCTCCGACGCAAATTTCACGAGCGGAGCCAGCAAGTCGGTGTCGTAATTGCTTCGCACGCCCTGCTGCAGCACCGACAGTCGCTCGAGTCCCATGCCCGTGTCGACGCACGGTTTCGGGAGCGGTCGCATCGTTCCGTCTGCCGCGCGATCGAATTGCATGAACACGAGGTTCCACACTTCGGTCCACCCGCGACCGTCGGCATCCGGCTCTTGCCCGAACGTACTCGGATCGGCCGGGCCGTCACTCAAGCAGTAGTGGATCTCGGTGCACGGCCCGCACGGTCCCGTCGGCCCCATCGACCAGAAGTTGTCCGCCGCACCGAGTCGCAGAATGCGATCAGGACCGAAGCCCGTTACTTCACGCCAAATGTCCGCGGCCGCATCGTCCGGGGCGACGCCCGCTTCGCCGCCGAAGACCGTGACCACCATGCGATCGGCGGGCACGCGACACTCTTGCGTGAGAAACGCCCACGCGTACTGAATCGCGTCGCGCTTGAAGTAGTCGCCAAACGAAAAGTTGCCGAGCATTTCGAAGAACGTCTGATGCCGCGCCGTGCGACCAACGTTTTCCAGGTCGTTGTGCTTGCCGGACATCCGGATGCACTTCTGTGCACTGGCCGCGCGCGCATAGGGTCGCTTGTCGTGCCCGAGGAAGACGTCCTTGAACTGCACCATGCCGGCGTTGCTGAAAAGCAACGTCGCGTCGCCACGCGGTACGACGCCCGAACTGGGAACGATCTCGTGTCCGCGCATCCGGAAATAGTCGAGGAACGCGGCGCGGATCTCTCGCGATGACTTCGGCGGGGCCATGGATGGGAGGCGCTGTATACTACCGACCGCCACCGGGCGCGAAGGGGTCCCGCCCCGCGTTCTGGAAGTCGGCCTGGTTCAGTCCTCCACTCGGCGGCGTGGTGGAACTGCTGCCCGACGTGCTCGCGTCGGGGCTCGTCGTCGCGCTCGAACTGCCGCCAGAACCTGACGAGCCCGTGCCCGAGGAACTGCTCGAGGACGGCTCCGTCGCACTCGCCGCGGGCGTCGCGGCGGTGGCGTTTCGTGGCATGTGACTGTCGATCGCATACGAGACAGCGACTTGAAAACGCCAGTAGTCGTCGATCGAGTCCGACGCGGGCCCGATGTCGTATCGCCCGGCGAACGGTGTTCGGTAGCGCATCATGTCCGCCGTGAATCGAGCGCCGAAGCCGGGCGTGAGCAGATCGAGTCGCCACAGGAGCCCCAGCGTCGCGCCGAGGCCCAGCGTCGTCCCGGGCGCGTCGCCGAAGGCATTGCGAATCTCCGTGCTCACGCCGACGATTCGCAAGTCGGTGCCGAACAACACGGAGAACTCGAATCGGTCGGACGCGAAGATCGGCAACGCCGCGTCGAACGCGAGTCGCGGGCCGACGTAGCTCACGGGCGCCAGGCGTTGCGCGAGGCTCAGGCGCATGGTCTCGACGTTGAAGAACTGAGCGGCGAACCCGAATTGCGCACGCAGGTGCCCTCCCCCCGCCGGACGCACGGCAAACGCCGCTCCGCCGGACGCGTCGACTGCGGACGTTGCAAGTTCGACCGGGCGACCGGTTGTGTCGTCGGCGTTGATCGCCCGCGACGCGAGCCCCAGTGGAATACCGACGGACGCTGCGATTCCGACGCCCATCCGGTCGTTCGCGAAGCGGTAGAGCAACATCCCTTCGACGCGCAGCTCGCCGTACCCGCCGTTCTCGTACCCGCGGGGCGACAGTTCTCCGAGTACGGGAAGGCGCCAGTACCGCATCGAGCCGCCGCCGCCGAGTTGCAGGTACACCACGCCGAGCCCCGGCGTCGTCACGGCCGTTGAACCCGCGCCGGCGGACGTGGCACCCCCGTCGCTCGATCCGCCGCCCGACGATCCGCTCGACGATCCGCCACTGCCGGACGATGCGCTGACCGACGAGCCGCCCGCGCCGAGTGAGCGCAGAAACCCTTGGATCTGCTCCCAGATCTCGTTCTGAAGATTCAACACGTCCGTCGGTTGGTGAATCTCCCACGACGCGGTGCCCACGGTGGTGCCGTCGCGGCCGCGCGCCACGCGCACGCGAAACAGGTGATCGCGAGCGCCTCGGTGCGAGATCTCGCCGACCACGACGCCGTCGAGGTGCAGCTCGCGTGCGACGCGCGCGATGTCGTCGTCGCCCGCGAGGCCGTCCAAGCCGAGTCGGATGGCCGCCGTCGTGAACTCGGACTCGGGCACCGACGTGATTTCGCCGGCGTGATCGTTGAGCACGCTCGCGAGCACGCCGCGTGCGACATTCGCGCGGACACCGACCACCGGACCGACCGCCACGCGCGGCGCCGATTGCCCAAGCGCCCGCGGAGCGACGCCGAGCAACGCCGCGACGAGGGGCAGAACCAGCGAAGGGCGAACCACGCGAACCGCAACGCTAGCAGAGCGGTTGGCGAATCGTCACGCGGGATGCGTGCGGATCGTCACGGCCCCTGCAACGAATTGGACCGCGCGATTTGCATCCCGATACGCTTCATTTTCAGGAGGCTGTTGCATGCAATCCACCGTCGCTCTCCAGCGCCGCAAGCAAATGCGCCGGGCAATCCGGGTCGAGTGTCAGGTCGTTCGCGAGCGGGATTTCCGGCTCGTGGGCGACGAAACGCTCGACGTGTCGCCGCACGGCCTGCGCGTCAATCTCCGCCGCAGCGTTCTGACGGGCGAATCGATGATCGTGTCGTTCAAGCTGCCCGACAGCACGCGGTGGATCGACGCCGACGCCCACGTCGTGCGTGTGATTCACGGGCGCCGGCCTGGAGAACGTTCGCGGGCCGTGGGATTGAAGTTCGACGGACTCGACGACGACACGCGGGCGTACATCTCGCAGAGCGTTCGCGGAGTTCCGCCGCCGATTCCGAACCGCCAACGCGCGTAATCGCAGGGGGATTTCGTGTCCTGGCGCGGGGTTGCAGCGCCCCGTTGAATCTTGCGCTTCCCGTTGCGTCCAACCGCCGGATCGGTTCCAATCCAGCGGCCGACAGGCGTGTCCGACGTCCGCAACCCGAGGTTGTTCGCATGAGAATCCGTTCGCTCGTGTTCGTTCTTCTTGCCGCGGTGCTCGTGCAGCCCGTCGCAGCTTCCGCACAGATGGCCGGCGCGGTCGCCCGCCCGCTGCAAGTTCTGCCGCCAGGGATGGCCGTAAGGTTTCAACGTCCTGCCACGACGTTCCGCTGGAGCGACGGGGACTGGGTCGTCCGCGTCGGCGTCAGCGTCACGAACATGACCGGCATGCCGACGATGTTGCATCCGCGCACGTTCGACTGCTGGGCCAACGGCCAGCCGATGACCTACTGGGCACCGGCCGCGTCGCTTCAGGGTCCACAGATGGTGCTCCCTGGGCAGACCGTGAGCGGCACGTTGGCCTGGTACTACAACCGCCGAATGCCTCAGCCGATGGTCGCGATGGTGACGTCGGGCGGCATGGCCGCGATGTACCGCGACAACCTGCCCGTAGTGCCCGGAGCGAATACGCCGCCGCTGGCGATGGCCGTCCCGGTAGCCCCGTCGATCGGTCCGGTCAGCCCCGGAGTCAACTTCGTGTTTCAACCGGTGGGCCAGACGTTCCGCTGGTCGGATGGCGATTGGATCGCCCGCGTGACGGTCACCATCGTCAACGGAACACCGATGCCCGTGCAGGTGGACCCATCGATGTTCGACGCCGTCGCAAACGGCCAGCCGATGACCGACTGGTCGTCCGCAGCGTCGATGCGTGGCGCCGTTGTTCTTGCCCCGGGCCAGAGCACCGCCGGCACCCTCGCCTGGTACTACAATCGCGCGCTCCCGCCGCCGGGTGCCGTGATGGTGACGTACCGCGGAGCACCGTGGGTCTCGCAGATGGTCGTCACGCCGATGGCGCCGATGGGACAGGTTCCCGGCGCGGTTCGTTAGGGCGCACCGTCACGCGCTCCAAGCGCTCGCTTCGTCGAGGCGCCGGCGTTCCTCGGTCGACAAGGAGAGTTCGGCTGCGGGAAGCACCTCGCGCAACTGCGCGACGGTGTTCGCCCCGACGATCGCCGATGTGATCGCCGGCGCGTCGATAACCCAGGAAAGCGCGATTTGCGCCGTCGTTGCTCCGCGCGACTTGGCGATGGCGGCTGCGGCGTCGATCACGTCGAACGCGCGCTCGTCTGCGAGGTAGGTCTTGATGCGTTGACTCTGCTCGCCGCGCGTGCCCGCTGGAGGAGCCGCGCCGCGCGAGTATTTCCCCGTGAGGAATCCGCCGGCGAGGGGACTGTATGGAATCACGCCAAGGCCATTCGTCGTGATCACCGCGCGTGTCGCGCGTTCAAACGCGCTGCGCTGCAGCAGGTTGTAGTGCGGTTGCAACGACGCGTAGCTCGCGACACCGAGGCGCTTCGATGCATCGAGCGATGTTTGCAACTGCGCGGCGTCGAAGTTCGAGCAACCGATTGCTCGCGCTTTCCCCGAGCGGACGATGTCCTCGAACGCGCGGAGCGTTTCGTCGACGGGGGCGTCGGCGTCCCACCAGTGCGATTGGTACAGATCGAGATGATCGGTCTGCAGCCGTCGCAGGCTCGCGTCGATTTGCTCGCGGATGTGCCGTGCAGACAAGCCCTGGTCGTCGGCGCGGTCGCTCATCTGACCGCGGACTTTCGACGCGAGAATCACGCGCGCGCGCCGCGACGGATCCTGCGCGAACCACCGCCCCATGATCTCCTCGGTCTTGCCGGCGTGCGAGTCTGTCGACCAGCGGCTGTACATGTTCGCCGTGTCGAAGAAGTTCACACCGCGGTCGAGCGCCTCGTTCATCACCGCGAACGACTGCGCCTCGTCGGTGGTCCAGCCGAACGTCATCGTGCCGAGGCAGATGACGGACACATCGAGTGCACTGGGTCCGAGGGGTCGAGTTCGCATGGGACTCGGAGCGTAGCGGATCTGGGTGCGCGCGTGGAGACTTGCCCCGTTGCATCGCGGCACGGTACGCCTACGCTGTGAGCAATCCCCCGACGACGGACTCGAGCCCCCCCGCGCGCGCGGCGTCGGCTGAATCGTCTGCGCGATTGTCCGCGATCTCGTCCGGCAGCCCGTCGCTCGCACCGACGGTGATCCATCTCCCGGCGCGGCGCACGCTCATGCCGTGGCTCGTCGGCGCTGCGATCGTCGCGCTGGTGTACGTCTTGCGGCAGACGCTGACGCTCGCGCTCGTGGCGTTTGCGATCGCCTACACGATCCAGCCGCTCGTGCGTCGCGCGGAGCGATTTCGCATCCCGCGGCCGATCACGATTCTGCTCGTGATGTTCAGCGCCACCGCGCTCCTCGCGGCGGTTGCGTCCGTGCTGATTCCCGAGATTGCCAAACAGATCGAGACGTTCGTGCGCTCGGTTCCGCGATACTCCCAAGCGATTCAACGCGACTGGATCCCGTGGCTGCGCCGCAGCTTTCACCTGCACATCCCTGCGCGGACGGACCTCGCGCTCGCGCAACTCGGTCTGCGCGCGAGTTCGGTGGGTCAGTACGTCGGCTCGTTTCTCGACAACACGCTGACCTACACGATTGCGGGGCTCGAATACCTCTTCAAGGCGCTGATCATCTTTGCGCTGACGTTCTACTTCCTCCTGGATTTCGACGGCGGCATTCGCTCCGTGTTCGAACTCGTGCCGCATCGCGCGCGGGATCGCGTTGCGGGAATCGCGCGCGAGATCGACGACGTTCTCGGGCACTTCATCCGCGGCCAGCTGCTCGTCATGGCCGTGTTGGGTCTGCTCTTCGCAATCGGGCTTGGGATCCTCGGCGTTCCGGCCTGGTGGGGACTGGGCCTGCTCGCAGGGATGATCTCGTTCGTTCCGTACCTTGGTTTTTTCGTCGCCATGGGCGTCGCCGTGTTCATGGCGGCACTCGAGGGTCGCGGCGTGTCCCACGTTCTCTCCGTCATCGGCGTCATGGCCATGGTCCACGTGCTCGATCTCACGCTGATCACACCTCGCATTCTCGGGGGGCGCACGCACATCTCTCCGGTGATCGTGATCCTGTCACTGATCGCGGGCGGAACACTGTTCGGATTCCTCGGCGTGCTGCTCGCCATTCCCGCCGCGAGCGTGTTCGGCGTGCTGCTGCGCGAACTCGTCGGCGTGTACAAGAACTCCAGATTCTTTCAGCAGCGTGTCGGCATCGCGGGCACATCGATGGTCGCGCCGCCGGGCATGACACCGAGCGCCGTGATCACCGTCGTCGACGGCGGGACGACGATCGGCGTAGTGCCCGCGGAGTTGCACCCGGAACTGTCGGCACTCGCAGAGGTCTCGGCACCGAAGTCGAACCCGCCGGTGAGTGAATAGGCGCTACCTCCGGGTGTCCATCACGCGGCTGGAGATCACGCGCACCCGACGTTGCACGTGTGGCCGACCGGGCCAGTGCGCGACCGGGCCGTCGGGGCCGTCCGTCTCAACTTCCCCGGTGACACCGATCGTCGGCGATTCCCCCGGCATGCTCGGCAAGGCGCTGATGTACGGATCGCGCGACACCCGCACTTCGAATTCCCAACGGGAACGCCAGCCGCCCCGCAACGTCTGCGCCGGTTGCAACGCCGCCGCGCGTCGCACCGCCGCGATCGCGCTGTCGTCAAACCCGTCCACACCCGATGGCACCGCGACGCGCGCGTCGACCACCTCGCCGCGCTCGTTCTGATCGACTTCGATTTCTGCACGCACCGTTCGCCCCGTTGCGGCCGCACGTGCCGACATCGTGTTCCGAGGCTGGAGCATCGGTGAATTCGGGTGCGCGTGGTCAAGCGCCGTCGCTGCGGCCGACTGTGGGCCGCCCGCCATCGGACCCGCGGACATCTGCGCAATGCGCATGGCCGTCGACGTGTCCGTGAAAAACGTGTTCGCGAGCGTCTGCAGCGGCGTCGGTGGTGGAATCGGCGTGGGCCGCCACAGTCGGCGCGCATCCTCGCGCACGTGACGGTAGTAGTCCGACGAACCGGCGATCTGCCAATCGTGCGCACCGTCGAGCACGCCGCGAACGTAGCCGTTGGTGCGGGTGTCGATCGCTCCGTTCGCGATCCCGGCGCGCATGCCGCTGCCGGGTGCGAGCAGTTCGGTCGCCGGCCGAGCGTGACGCGACGGAACCGGCTGCCCGGGTCGCCACGTGAGAAACGCGTTCGAATTGGCTGGTTCGTCGCGAAGCTCGGGAGGCACCGTCGGCGACGAAGCCCCGGGGGGCGAAGGCACGGCCGCTTCCGTGGGCGCGCCCGAGCGAACAGGCGGTGGTTGCGTCGGCGACCACGGGGCGGCGGGTTGGCGCGTCGGCGCGGGGCCCGCGGTCTGCGCGACGGCCGTCGTGGGAAACGCGCCCAGCCCCAAGAGTAGTGTCATCAGCGGGCGCACACGCAGCACGGCGAGAGTCTACCGCTGGCAGGGCGCGGCGCCACGTGGATGAACGCCGGGCGAGTCACGGCCCGACACGCGCGTCAGCCGGTTGCGTCAGCGCTCGAGCCAGCGACGGACGATCGTCGCGAGAATTCGCGTGCCGTCGAAGAGCGGAGACAGCGATGTTGCACCGTGACGTCGCGACGCACGACGCACGCCCACCTCGACGACACGCCGATCGGCGTTCAGCAAGCCGAGCAGCAGATCCATCTCGATGTCGTACCGAGCGGCGCGCAGCGGAACCGCGCGTGCCACGTCCGCCCGCACGGCCCGGAAGCCCGCGATGGGATCGGTAATGTGCGTCCCGTAGAGCCGGTTCATCACCGCGGTGAGACCCACGGTGCCGATGCGATTCAGTCGAGTGATCGCGCCGGACTCGAACGTCCCGAGGAATCGTGAGCCGATCACCATGTCGACCCCCGGCGTCAGCGCCTCGAGCAGGAGCGGAATCTCGCTGGGGTCGTCCTGTTCGTCGGCGTCGAGCAGCACGATCACCTCGCCGTGGGCCTCCCGAAGGCCCCGCCGCACGGCGAGCCCTTTGCCACCGTTGCGTTCGATGCGAACGACGCGGGCTCCCGCACGATGTGCTTCGCGCGCCGTGTCGTCCGTCGACCCATCGTCCACGACCAGCACCTCGTCGCCCGCCCGCGCCACACGCAGCGCACCCGCGACGACGCGCGCAATGCCGGCCGCTTCGTTGTACGCCGGCAGCAGGATGGAGAGCGTCGGTCTCGATTCGGCGTCCGGCGACGGCGTGGGGTTCATGCTCTACCTACACGACGACCGTCGTTACGCCGCGTGGTCTCGCGACTCCGACCGCAGCCTTCGCACGAGATTGGCAAGCGACATCTCGAGACGCGACTCGAATCGACCGGTGATCACGTTGGCCGCCGTGCGCAGCGGGCGTGCAGGGCGCCGCGCGTAGCTGGCCGCGTAGAAGCCCGCGAGCCCCGCGAGGCGATAAGAGTGCAGCCACCGTGCGGACACCGCATCGCAATGCGACACCGCGCCGGCCACGTTCGAGTACGACAGCAGCGACGCGAAGAACCTGTCGTCGACGTCGCGGATCTTCCCGGCAGCGCGAAGCTGGTCGAACAGCTCCGACCCCGGGTACGGCGAAAACGTCCAGACGGATACGTCGTGCACGCCAACGCGTGCCATTTTCAGCATGAAACGCATCGAATCCTGGATGTCCTGATGGGTCTCGTCGGGAAAGCCGATCAAGATGTTTGCTTTCACGTTGAGGCCGCTGCGCACGGCCGACTGCATCGATTCGAGCATGCGATCGAGCCGAATCTTCTTCTTGATCCGCTCGAGCGTGCGCTCGCTGCCGCTCTCGGGCGCATACGAGACATTTCGACAACCGGCCTGGTACATGCGCTCGCAAACTTCTGCGTCCATCGCCTCGGACCGCGTGCCGCTCGGAAGTTGCCAGCACGCGTCGATGCGACGGCGGATCATCTCGTCGCAGAATCGAAGGATCCATCCGCGCTTCACGATCGCAGTCAGATCGTAGAAGTCGATGTTCCGGACGGCGTATCGCTGTACGTACTGTTCGATCTCGTCGACGACGAGCACTGGATCGCGTGTGGTGTACCGCGTCGTCCACATGCGGGGACTCGAGCAAAACGTGCATTGGTACGGGCATCCGCGCGTCGCCATGATCGGAACCGTGCGCCCACGGTCGACTCCGAAACTCAGGCCGCGGTCCAGGTACCCCTCGAGTGGCACGAGATCCCACGCGGGCAGCGCGATGGCGTCGATGTCCCGAATTCGCGCCCGCGACCCGGTCGGCACGGTCGCGCTCCCTGCCCGAACGACGAGCCCCGCGACGTTTTCCACCGGCGTGCCTGCGACCGCCGCCTCGGCGAGTTCGACGATGGTCTCTTCGCCCTCGCCCACCGCGCAGGCCCGCAGTCCCGGCGCCTGCGCGAGGCACAGTTCTGGCGCCGCCGTCGCGTGCTCGCCGCCGAGCACAAGAACGGCTCGCGGGCAGCGTTCCGCGAGACGCGCGAGGAGCGTTCGGATGAGCGGCCATTCGTGGGAGAACATGCATGAAACTCCGACGAGATCCGCAATCGGATCGACCCGCGCGACGACGTCGTCGATCGCGAGACCGTGAAACAACAGGTCAGGCGCGTAGCCGGGGCCGAACACGTCGAGCCCGTCGCCCACGGCATCGATGCACGTGACGTCGTGACCTCGCGCACGCAGACTCGACGCGAGGTAGGCAATCGCGATGGGCGGCGTTGCGTCCAGCGTCAGCGCGAAACGTGTGACGACGGTCGGCGGTCGAATGAGAACCACGCGGGCGCGAGGGTGAACGCCCCGCGATCGACTCGACATGGGCACGAGGTCGCTCACCGCCGCATCTTGCCACACTTCACCCGCGCGCCGCGAAGGGCCCGCAGCTCTACGGCCGCGAGATCACCCGTCCGAGCACTTCGAACGCTTCCGCGGCGGGCGCACGCACCTGCGCACCGCGGGCGTAGAGCAGTCCGGCAACGGCTTTTTCCGAGAAATACGGTCGATCGCCGAATTGCTGCGACTCGTACCTTTGCACCATCTGGACCTTCGTCGCGACGTCGATCTCGCCGACGGGGACGAAGTACTGGGCGGAGAATTCCCCGAGATCGTTCGATGGAAACTCTCCACCGAGTAGCGTCGCGTGCGCCTTGAACACCCGCCGCGCCTCGAGCGAAACCTGTTGATGATCCTGGTTGGTGTCCGTCGACGGATGCGTGATCACGCACGCGTATCGATCGCGGAGCGCATCGAGCGCTGCGTAGATCTTTCCACGCTCAGTCTCGAACGCGCCGTGACACGCCGTCAACCAATCGGTCGTGTGGTCGTCGATGGGCCGTGAAGTCTCCCGCGAGAGCCACGATAGATTTTCGCGAAACTCCTCGCGGGCACGCTCGGCACGGGCCGCGTCGACGACGCCGCGATGATCGCTGAACACCAGGACGCCGACTCGCACGCCTTCCCGCAGCGCGCGGGACAGCGTCGCACCGGCGAACAACTCGATGTCGTCGCAGTGGGCGCCGACGAACAGAATGCTCGCGGGCAGGCTCATGATGCCGTGGGCGGCAGGTATCCCTTGGCGCGCAACCACGTGAGCGTGCGCGGCAGTCCATCGGCGAGTGTCGTGGACGGCACCCGTCCGAAGCGCTCGGCGAGTCGCTCGGTGCTGGCGCGGCGACGCACGACGGTGTCCCACACTCGACGCTGCCCGGTCTGGATTCGAGCCTTCGGCAGGTCGAGCAAGTGGAGCATCTGCGACGCGAGTTCGATCACCGGCGTCTCGTGCCCCGTGCCGACGTTGGTCGTCGTCCCTTTGCCGCTCTCGGCGTCGCGCAGCACGCCGACGACGTCGTCGACGAACGTGAAGTCACGGGACGACGCTGCGTCGTGCACGGTCACAACCCCCCGGGGTTCGTGCAGCGCCGCAAGCATGTTCGGAATCGCGTTGCGAAACACGCCCGGTACGTCGCCGGGGCCATACACGTTGAACAGGCGGAAGATCGCGGCCGGCAACGCCGACGCGCGAACTCGGTCTTCGCCCGTCTTCTTGCTCCACGCGTACGGAGTCGCCGGAATCATCGGACCGTCTTCGACGAACGGAGCTGGAGCCGCCCCGTACGACGACGACGAACCCGTGTACACGAACAGCCCGCAGCCGCGGCGCTCGGCAAAGCGAACGACGTTCTCGGTGCCGATCACGTTCGTGCGAAAATCGTACTCGGGTTCCTTGATGCTGCGCGCATTCGCGAACGACGCCGCCAGGTGGTACACGCGATCGAATCCGCCCGCGGGAATGCGCTCGAAGTCCTCGCGACAGCGGATGTCGGCGTGCACGAATTCGTAGGCTCCGCTGACGTCCGATAGCAGCGATTGCGAACCCATCGATGACAGGTTGTCGACGACCGTCACGCGGTGACCCGCGCCGACGAGCGCCGCCGTCAGTCGCGAGCCGACGAAACCGGCGCCTCCGGTCACGAGGATGCGCTGCACGCCCATCCTGCCTCCACCGTCGGAATTTCGGCCGCCACGACGCCGGAGTATACAGGATTGGGCGGCGGGAGCGATCGCTCGATTTGCGGACTACTTCGCGAAATGGTCCGCCGGAGCGATGGCGAGGCGCCGCACGACGACCGGCGGCGCGCTTGGTCGATGCGGGTACGCCTTCGCGCCAGGCGCTCCCGCGTTGACGCGCGGATGCGGCGATGCCGACCGACCGAGCCGGCGCGCCAACGCCGCCCGCGTGGCGCCGTACAGGCTCGCGGCGATGTGCAGCGCTCGTTCGCGCGTCGCGGGCTCGCCGCGGATCGCCAGCACCAACACGCCGAGTTGGCGCAGCAGCGCCTTTCCGGGAAGATATCGATACCGCTCTCGCTCGAGCAGCCACTCGACCACGTTCGCCGGCAACAGCGGCAGCCAGTCGAAAACCGCCGACAGCTCTCGCAGCCGCGCGAGTTGCTGCTGGTTCGCGAGTCCGGCATTCCCGCCGTAGATGTAGCCGGGACCCACGTCGCCATCGAGCACCCGCTCGACGTCCGCGTCGCTGAGCGTGCCGTCGCGTCGGCCCTGCTCGAGCGCCGTCGTCCCCGGAAAATACGTCATCCAGTGCGCGACGATCCGCCGGGGACGATGCCGGTTGTAGAAATGCAACGCGTCGAGTTGGTCGATCGGTCCCTCGCCCGGCAGGCCGACGATGTGGTCGACGGAGTACGGGACGTCGTGCGTGCGCAACGATTCGAGCGTTCGCTGGACGCGAAGTCGATCGCCCTTCCGATCGACGCTCGCGAGCGTGTCGGAGTTCACGGATTGAACGCCCACGCGCACCATGATGCATCCGGCTTTCGCGAGCAGACTCGCCATCTCGTCCGACATCGTTTGCGGGTGCGTGTAGCACTCGAACGGAATGCCAACCTCGCGCGCGTACGTGTCTGCGAATTCACGTACCCAATGCAGGTCGAGCGTGAAGATCGGGTCCCAGAAGAACACCTTGCGCACGCGCCCGCCGGCGCGAACCGCGCGAAGCTCGGCGACGACGTCGGTCACGGAACGACGACGCACGGGCTTCTCGCCGGGATACTGCGTCGAAAAGGTGCTGTATTCGCAGAAACTGCAGCGAAACGGACAGCCGCGCCGCGAGATGACGTAGTACTCGCGCTCGAGTTCCGGAACGGCGCTGTAAAAGCCGGACTTGTCAGCCCACGGGAGCGCATCGAGATCGGCGATCAACGGCCGGACAGGATTGCGAACCGGCCCATTCGGCCCGCGAAACGTCACGTTGGCGACGTCGGTGCGGCCGAATCGCTCGCGTTCGACGCACTCGAGAAGGTCGACGAGTGCGCCCTCCCCCTCCCCCTCGACGACCGCGTCGACGGATGCCTCCCGGATCGCACGCTCGGGCGCGGCCGACACGTGCGCGCCGCCGAACACGATCGGAATGGCGCGGTGCGCTTTGATCTCGCGCGCGACTTCGACCGACCAGCGGTGCGTCACGCTGTAGGAGGTGAACGCGACGAGATCGGGATCCGACGCGAGTACGCGCGCCGCCGTTTCCGCCGGGCTGGGATCCAGCCAGCGAGCGAGTGCCGGCAGATCGGTGCCGCTGCCCGACGAGAACGGGCGTGGCTCGTACACGACGACGGGCTCGTGTCTGTGTTGCCGAACGTATGCCGCGAGCGCGGAGATCCCGAGGTGTTCGAGTCCGCTGCTGACGAACGCCACGCGCTTGCCCACGACCCAGGCATACCAAAGCCGACGGCGCAGTGCGAGCGTCGCGCCGCTCGTTCCTTGGTGCCCGAAGTGTGAGACCCTCCCGCTCGAGGATGTTCCGGGATGGGACGGTCACGCCGCAGAGCGAATCGTGACGCATCTCGCGGCGCGGTGGTGCTGACGATGACCGCGGTGTCGAACCAAGAAGCAGCGACGGAATCTCGATCGGTCCGTGAGTCCGAGCACACGTACGGGTCGAACTGGATCCTGGCGCGACCGGCGGGTGCGTACGCGTGCGCAGCGGCGTTCGCAGTCGTCACCGTCGCACTGGGTTGGACGCAGCGGTACCTGCACGACGAGGCGGTGTTCACGCACGATCTCGCCCGCGCGTTTCTCCGCGCGCCCACGTCGATATTCTTCTACGCGAAGGCAAAGCCCGTCCTGCTCCTGCTCTACGCCATTCCGAGCGCGCTCGGCTATTCGGCATTCGTCGTCGCGCACAACCTCGTCGGTGCCGCGACCATTCTGTTGTGCATCGCGGCGGCGCGGCGACTCGGCGTGAGGGCACCGAACGTGGCCGGCTGGTTGCTATGCGCGAGCCTTCACTTCTCGATTGCAGCGAGCAACGGGTATCCGAACTCGGATGGCGCTTTCGTCCTCGCCCTCGCGCTGTACCTGTACGCGGCCGATCGCCGCACCGCGGCAGCACTCGTGTTCGGAATCCTCCCATTTGCGCGGCATGAACTCGGCGCGGTCACCGTCGTTTTCGGTTTGTGGGACTTCGCGCGACGTCGCGACCCGCGTTTCTTGCTCGCAATGATTTCGCTGCCGGTGGCCTACGCGCTGGCGGGCGCCGTGTACCAACGCGACGTCCTTTGGATGCTCCATCGATTCCCCCTCGCCGGTCAGCTTCCCGAGGCGATTCGCATGGACCGGCCCCTGACAGCGATCGCTTCGGTTCGAGCGTTGCGGCACATGCTCGTCGAGAATGCGCCGATTCTCGGCGTGTTCGGCCTGGCCGCGCTGGTTCGTCGCGGTCCCCGCTTCGCCCCGGTGCAACTGTCGTTCGCGGCGACGTACGCGTTCCTCGCGGTGGGACAGGTCGCGCGGTTTCTTCACGTCGACACCTCGCCGCGCTACTACGTCGCCGCGCTACCGCTGTTGGCCATTCTCGCTGCGGTCGGAGTGTCGTCGCGCCGCGAGAGCCCCGACGGCGCCGACGACGATTCATGGACGTGGGGCATCGCGGTCTTCATCGCGCTCGTTTGTGCAACGGATGGTCGGGACGGCGTCGTCCTCGCGATCGTCGTTGCGGTCGCGACGGCCGTGCGTTTCGGTCTGCCCGCCGCGCGTATCGCGCCCGCGATTCTCGTCGTGGCGTCGGTCGGTTTCGTTGCACCGCAATTCGCGCGGGACGGCGGCGTCGAGCTTCGGCAGCACAGGGGCTACCACCGAATCGTGGCCGAAATGCGAGCACGAGGCGTCGCAGTTGCTGGGACGCTGTTCACCGACATGGTGATCGCGCGATTCGACCGACACGTGCCGCACGGGGACGTGCATTTGCTGATGAACGACGCGATGCGGCTCGAAATCCAACAGCTGCTGAACCCGGCAAACGGGCAACGAGACGCGGTGCTCGCCGCGCTTGCATCGATCCGGTTCCTCTACGACGTCGACGGGCACGCCGCCCGCCGAGACGCCGTCTATCTTCTTCGCGACCATCCGCGGATGCGTCTTTGGAGGGAGCGACTCGAAGGCGCCGGAGCGACCGTTGTGCAGCTGCGCGGCTACGTCGCGTGTCACTTTCCGGCCCCGGAACGAGCAGGCGATCGCGTTCCGCCGTGAACCGCGCGGGAACGCCGACGCGCCGGAAGCCGGTGATCCGCCTGCGGCATCGCTTCGCGACGCACGTGGCGGGATCACTTCCCGATTCACGGTGTAGGTTCAGCGACAAGCCCCGCCGCGCCGAACCGACGAACATAGCCGGCGGGAACCCCGGGACACTCCGCGCGCAACGAGCAACCGCGGCAAGGAACTGGGAACGCCGTCTCTTCGCGATCGGAACTCTGTCCGAATGACATGCTCCGGCTTCGCAGGTTCGGAGGGATCGCGCACAGTGGGACTCGATTGATCGCGCCGAGGGACGTAGGCGCCCACTCGAGCGCATTCGCCAACGCTGCACGAACCGAATCCATGTGCGGGAGACAGGCGGCGAGTTCTGCGGGCCCTCGATCTGGTATGAACGCCTGCAGACCAAGCACCAGCCCCTCGCGCTCGACCCAGCGAAGCAGCGCGGGGATCTCGGCGAGGGCATCGCTGGTGAGGACCGTACTGACAAGCGGGCGGATACCCCGCGCGCGCAGGTTGTCAACAGCTTGCATCACCTGCGCGCCGCTGCCTGGCGCACCGACCATGCGATCGTGACGGGCCAAGTCCATCGACTGGAGGGTGAGCGTGACCGTTCCGAGAGTCGGCAGCGCGGAGATTCGATCGGCGAGCACGGGATCCGCAAGCCGCGTCGACGGACCCAAGAACGAGACTTCCACGCGCGCTTCACGCTCGAAGCGCCGCAGGATCAAGTCGAGTTTTGGCGTCCGCGCCCAATCGTGGCCTGTGATCGTCAGTCCCGACGACGGCGCTCGGGAGCCCAAGTCATCCACGATCGCGTCGAAGATCCCGGTCGACACGACGTCGAGTTGCGCCACGTTGCGGGCCACGTGGAGCCCGTTCTTCACGCGTCCGAGCAATGTACTCCGATGGATTGGCACCTGGCAGAACTGGCAGGCTTGGCTGCAGTTCGTCTCGAAATAGAAGTGGAGTTGCACCGGCACGCGTACATCGCACCCGAGATCGTCGAGCCGCCTGCGAATCGCGGCTTCGTCGCGCAGGCTCCGGTGTCCGAGTGTCCAAAGACGAACGTCGCTCTCGAACCAGAGGGCGTGTCGGCGCGCGCCCGCCGGCGCGCCGGCCGCGTCCACGGAGCAATCCCCGTCAAAGTCTTTCGCGATCTCGTCCTCCCGCGCGGCCATGCGCGAGAAGGCAACGCGGTACGTGTGAATCGGAGTCGTCGCCGCGTTCGCGTCTAGCCGATCACGGTAGCTGAACGCGCACCGCTTTCCGGACACGAATGCTCGAAACGATGGATTCGCCCGGCGGATCTCGAACGCGTGGTCGCGGCCTTCCGGGTCGCAGGAGGCGATCACGAGCGTGGCACCCTCGCGACGGACGCCAGAGAGACGCCATCCTGCCGGGAGACACTCCGCGATCACGCTGGCGCAACGTGGAGCGTTCATCGATCGGGAGCCCGCGGCGGGTTTCGAAGTCGCTTCCATCGGCGAGCTGACAAGCGTAGGAGCGGCCCCGCGCCGGCACAAGCCCTGGCTTGACACCATTGGCGCGCGAGACGTTGCTGCTATGCTCCCGCACATGTCGTCGCGACCGATTTGTATGCGTTTCGCTGTCGTCGTCACGTTGCTGCAAGTCGTCGCGCCCGCGTCCGGATGCCGACGCTGTTCGCCGCAGTCAGCCGTCGGCGCAAGTTCACACGCGGCTCCCGAAGCGACGGGAGAAGACTCGGCGGCGCCGCCGTCGACCGATCGCGAACCGACAGCAGCTGCGGCACCGGGCGCGACGCCGTCGCCGCAGCCCGCGGTAGACAGCGATGCGAATGGCACGATGGCTGCGTCGTACGCAAGCTCGATCGCCGACGCGCGACGCCTACTGACGACCACGGACACGCCGCTCGAGCGCGTCGTCCAACAGACCGTTGAGACGCTTCGCAACGGCGTGACCGTCGCGGGGACACGATATCTTCGGTGCACCGGCGTGAGGACTCCCGGTGCGTGCGCACGTCTTCTCGGCGTCGAACGCGAGCACTGCGACGTCGATTCGCTCCAGATCGCTGCGCGGCAACGTGCAGATCGCAATTGGGTGATGGTCGAGCCGATCCGGGCGATGTTTCGGCAGGGGAACGTTTCCGACGCCGACTCGCAACGCTTTGCCGAGGCCGTCGAGACCGGCACGCCGGCGCTGTGCGACGGACTTCCCGCTGCACTTGCGGACTGCCGCGGGCTTGCGAGCGGCGACCCGTCGATCTGCGCACGCACGCCCGGGGCCGATCGATCGTGTGGGCACCAAGCTGCGTACTATGCGCTCGTGCGGCGGGGCATCGGAGAACTCGCGGCGTCCAGTGATCTCGACGTGCGCGCGTTGGGCGTCGGCGCAGCATCCGGGCCGGATGCGTGCGAAGCTCTGCTGCGGGACGCGCTCAATTCGGCCCTCGGACAGGCGGTTCGCGCTGTCCCGGGTGGCGGTCCGCCGACTGCCCAAGGTGCAGGCGCCGGGAATCCGTGACTCGGATTCCGGACGCCGTGGTTGGCGACAACGAACGGCGCTGGCGCCGTGTGATTCGCGCGCCCCTGGAGCCGCTCGAGGGGTCGTGGTTCACGCGCGCCGGCACGGCCGCGCTGTTCGCACTGGGCGCTGCCGGATCGGTTGCATTTCTGCTGCCGATGGGAAGAAGGCTGTTGTTTGGCTTGACGGTTGTACTGGGCTCGGGCGCGTACATCCTCGCGCGGAGAGACGCGCGCACGGCCGGCGAGCGCATCGTTCGAGCGATTGCCCGCGCGGTCGTCGTGGCGTGGTGGCTCGGGTCGATCGTCGCGACGGTCGTCGTCGTTTCGACGCTCGCGTGGGCCATGCCGACGTGGGCACGCGTTGCGGCGTCGGCGTCCGCGGCGTGCGTGGCCGCTGGCTCAATCCGCTCCTACCGGGGGCCGCAAGTTCCGCTCGTGGTTCCGGTGGCGATTTCGCTTCTCGGATGTTTCATCGGATGGGCCCGCGCCGAGCGTTGGGTACGATGCGACGAATACCGCGCCGTCGTGTCGCAGCGCGGAGTGCGTGTGCTCGTTCCGTCGCTGCGCGATCTTGCAACGTGCGCCGCCGGCTCCGAGCTGCCGCTCGGATACTACCCACGTCGACTCTGGGAGTCGGGAGACGGTCGCCGCGTCGTGTTCACGACGCAGACGGCAGACCACAGCTACCGGGAGCCTACCCGAAGGCCACGCGGGTTCGGGCTCGTCTGCGAAAGTTGGCTCGATCGAGGACTCGAGGACCCGCACTGTCTCGGGCCCGGCGGCAAGAGCCACGCGATCGTCGAGGCGCCGGAGCTGGATGCGTTGCTCGTCGGCGTGATGAGCGCGAACGATCGATCGGGGCGCCACGCGCAGCTTCTCTTGATCACGCGCGCACCGGGCATCTCGATCGTCGACCATGTCAACTTGGCCGACGCAGGGGGTATCTACTACGACCCGCGCGGCGACCGCGTCGTCAACTTTGGAGACGCAGCGGGGCGGATGCACGTCGTGGAAGGTCGAACGCGACGACTCGTGGCGTCGCCGTCGAGCGTGATTCTCGGCGCGGACACCATGCACTACGACGCCGAACGCGGAGAAGGCGTGCACTGCGTTGGCGGATTTGCCGGGCGGGTGGCCGGCGATGCGAGCGTCGCGATCGCCTTTCGTGGCTGGCCGTATGTTCCACGCTCGCTGGCGCCGTCGAGCCGGTACCCGACGAGTTGGCTCGCCCTGTCGTGGGGCTGCGCGTGGGATCGCGATCGGCGGCGCGTGTATTCGACGACAGGACTGCTGGGCCAACTCGTAGTGCTCGACTACGACAGCGGCGCCGTCCTGGCGCGTCACTTCATTGGTTTCGGAGCGCGGGGGGCACAGTTTGATGGCGCGAGACGGCAGGTGTACGTCGGCGATTTTCTCGGTGGCGAAGTGCGCGCGTTCGATGCGGAAACGGGAGCGGTCTCCCGCCGTTGGCACGTCGGTCGATTTACGCGCCACGTGCTGTTGACGCGGGACGGCAGCGGACTGCTGGTTTCGTCGAGTCTCGGGATCGTCCGGATCGACTTGTGACTCTGCGAGGCGACTGCCGGAGTAATCCCCCGTGACAGTGGATCACCGGGTGTGCGATGAGTCCACACGGTCCCCTTTCGCACGCACACTGCGCTCGTACGACCGGTCCGCTGGCCCCCTGCGGAGCGTTCGGCTGTGTTGGCGTGTATTCTGACGGTGTTGTCGGGCGCCTGTCGCCGCCGGCCGGCCGCGAACGACGCGACCGGAATCTCGAGCGCTGTGATCGACGCGCACGGCGGTCGTGATCGAATCGCCGCGCTCGGGAACGTTCGAATCGTGCTGACCGCTCGGTTTCGCGAACAGATCGGGTTGCGGGGTACCCTGCACTGGGCCGGGCTGCAGCGCTGGTCGGTCGACGCTGCGGGCGACGGCGGCCGGATGCAGTTCGGCTTCGACGGCGATCGCTGCTGGCGCGCGGACCGCCACCTGCTTCGCACGTGTTCCGACGACGACCGCCAGAACTACTCGTTCTACGGCGACGTCGTCGCCGCGCGACTCGCGCACGGGTTTGACGCTGCGCGATTCGTCGCGGAACCCGGCACGACGCTCGACGGTAGTCCCGCGCCTGCGCTGCGGTCGGGAGCGACGGTCTACGTGTTCCACCCGGAGACCTTCCTGGTCGCGGAGGTTCGACGCGGCGATGCGGTACAATCGCTCGGGGACTACCGCAGCGTCGGGGGCGTGCGCGTCGCGGCGCGCCGGTCTCTCACCATTGCGGGGCAGCCCGACATCGATGAATCGTGGGACGAGATCATCCCGGGCGGCGCCAACGAGGACGGGCTTCGAGGTCCTGCGCCACAGACCAACGGCACCACGGTCACCTGGGTCGATCCGGCACGGTGGGTCGCATGGACCGAGACGGACTCGATCGGAGCTGGGACCGCCGATGTCGTTCGATCGCTCGAGCAGTTCGCGCAGGGTCACGGCGAGCGCGTGAGCTTCGCCGAAGATCTTCTCGTGACGGCGATGCACGACACGGCAGCGCCACCCGAGCAACAGCGCTGGCAGGTCGCGATCACGCTCGAGCCGCGAGACGCGGCGGTGCCCGTGGTCGACGGCGCGATCCACATCGAGCGATGGGCTGAACAGCGCATCGCGGGGCTATTTGTCGCCGGAGATCCCGCCGCGGCCATGGAGCGCGTGGGGACACTTCAAGCGTGGATGAACGACCAGCACGTCGTCGCGATCCCGGGCGCACACTGGCAAGTCCTGCGCTCCCGCGAAAGCCTCGTCGGATTCACGGACCGGACGCTGGCCCTGATCCGGATCGCAATCGCCCCCTGATCATGCAGCGTCGCGCGCGACCTCACGACGCACGTACCACGCAGCGAGGACTGCGCCGACGAACGTCGCAACAACGCCAGTCCATCGAGCAAACAACGCCGGCAGGCCACCTGCCCCGGGATCGACGTGCAGCAAGGCGTGGGGGTGTGTCGCGACGCTCCCGAGGTATGCGAGCGCGATGGCGCCCGGCACGCTTCCGAACACCGTCGCAAGGACGTAGGCCCGTGGTGAGATGCTCGACACCGCGAGCGCGTAGTTCAGCGGTGCGAACGGAGTCAGTGGAGACAGACGGAGCAGAAACACGAGACGAAATCCGTGCGTTCGGATTGCGCCGTCCAACGCGCTGGCCCATGGCAGGTTGCGAACGCGAGCTTGTGCCCAGCGGCGCGCGAAGCGGCGGCCGACTGCGAACGCGAGTGAAGCCGCGGCGGTGTTGGCGCTGAGCGCCAGCACGAAGCCTACGCCGAATCCATAGAGGTAGCCGTAGGCGACGACGAACGGCAAGCCGGGGAACGAAACCGTCGTCGCTCCCACGTGCAGGCCGACAAAGAGGAGCGCTCCCCAGGGGCCGGCGTTTCGGAACCAGCCAACGACCGCGGTGAACGGGCGCTCCATCGGAACCAGTCGCAGTGCGATCACGACGCTCACGACGACAACTGCCGCGAGCCAATGCCATCGACGGGTTGGCGCGATTTCGGTCGCGGGCATCGTCACGAGACGTAACACGAGACGAGCGCAGCGCCGAGTCCGCGGACGCCGACGTTGACATCGCTCTCGCGTGCGCCTCAAGATCGCGCCATGGCGAGAGTCACCCTCGTGACGAGCGGACTCGAACACCTCGGCGTGTCGGCGCTTTCGGCGTTCGTCCGGTCGAGCGGTCACGAGTCCACGCTCGTCTACGAGCCGAAGCTCTTTTCATCCAACAGCGGGCCCGACAACGCGACGCTGGCGCGCTGGCTAGAGCCGACGCCGGCACAAACCGCTGAACGAATCCTATCGACGGAGCCCGACGTCGTGGCGTTCAGCTCGTACACGATCACGCATCGCTGGTCGGTCGATGTCGCGCGCGCGATCAAACGACTTCACGCTGTACCGATCGTATTCGGCGGGCCGCATGTTTCTGGCGCACCAGAACGCGCGATTCGGGAGTCGTCGATCGACGCCGTCGTCGAGGGCGAGGGCGAAGGTGCGCTCGTCGATCTCATCGACTGCGCAACCGGAGGGACATTCTCGCGAACCGACGTGGCCAATGCCTGGTTCCGGGGACCCGACGGACCGATTCGCAACGCCGTGCGCCCGCTGATCGACGACCTCGACACGCTCCCTTATGCGGACAAGAACATCTTTTACGATGTGATTCCGGCGTTCGAGCGTGAGTTCTACGTGATCGCACGGCGTGGCTGTCCATTCCGCTGCAATTTCTGCGAGTACAGCATCTTCCCCAAGCAGTATCCGGGCGAGAAGGCGGTCCGTCGACGCAGCGTGGAACACCTGGTGAACGAGCTCAAGGGCTGGAAGGCTCGGGGTCAGATCAAGAAAGTGTTCTTCTGGGACGCGATCTTCACGCTCGACGTGCGTTGGATGACCGAGTTCGCCGCTGCGTATCGTCGAGACGTCGGGTTGCCGTTCGAGTGCTACACGCACCCCCACGCAATGACGCGGGACATGGCTCGGCTCCTCGCGGACGCCGGCTGTTCCCTCGTGCGCGTCGGCGTGCAGACCGTCAACGCCGGGACACTCGCTGCTCTCGACCGTCGCGGTGACCGCGATCGTGTGAAGACGACGATTGGACACCTCGACGCATTCGACATCGCATACTCGCTCGACCACATGCTGGGGCTTCCGGGCGAAGGCCCCAGCGATCAACGCGATGCGATCGCGTTCTACAACGAGGTACGGCCAGCCCGTGTGATCGTGCATTGGATGACCTACCTCCCCGGCACGACGGCGCTCGAGACTGCCGTCGAGGACGGCGTGCTCACACAGGAACAGGTCGATCGCGTTCTCGACGGCGAACAGACGGAGGGGTTTGAAGCGCCTCGACTCGTCGGGCCTGGCGCACGACGCGAAGAGCTGGACGAGATCCGAAAGCTCTCGACGCTGTTTGACCTCATGGCCGTGCTCCCGAGGGCCGCCATCGATCTGCTCATGCGATCCGGACTGTACCGCTGGATCCCGCGCGACACCGTGCTGCGTCAGCTCGTGGGCGCCCTCCAGTCGCTGCGCGGCGACGCAGCCACGCGCGCGCGGTTTCAGACGATCCTGCAGGCAACGCTTGCGTCGGCGGTTGAGGCGCTGCGCGGCCGCCGCAGTGCGAGCGCGACGAGAGCCCGGCCGTCGGGAGATTGGGCTCAGGTGGGACGTACTCGGGAATCAGTACGGGAGACACCGCGTGGAACCCGCCGTTCGCTGCCCGTCCTGCAGTCCGCTGCGTGACGCCAAGGATTTTGCCATGCGCATTGCGTTCATCTGGCCACACACGAACACGCACTACCAGACGTTGCCCCTGTCGATCGGCCTCTTGTACTCCGCGATCAAGAACGAGGGCCACGACGTGCGCTTGTTCAACCTGCCCGTCGAAGGCTGGCGTGCGGATTCGCCACAGTTCCACGACGCGATCGAGAACTTCCAACCGGACCTGGTCGCGGTCTCTGCGTGGGCGATCTCCTTCAAGAGCGCGGTCGCCGCAGTCAGCGCCACGCGCAAGTTGGTGCCGAACGCCACCTACATCGTTGGAGGAAACTACCCGACGCTGAGCCCGGATCAGGCCTGGGAAGCGGGGTGCTTCGACTACATCCTTATGGGGGAATGCGAACGGACCTTTCCGGAGTTCGTGCGCCTGCTGCGGGCCCGCGACCAGGCCGGAATCAGCGCTCTTCCGGGCATCTACTTTCGGCAGCCGGACGGTAGCGTCGTCCGCAACAGAAACGTGTTCCACGACGACCTCGACAACTCGGGCCGAGTGGACTGGGAGTTCATCGGTCTCGAGCGAGCGATCGACCGTGGGTACATGCGAACCGTGCTGGGTCCGCGGCGCAAAGCTCCGATGTTCGCAACTCGCGGCTGCGAGTACGCGTGCAACTTTTGCACGGCTCCCCTGATGAACGGACAAGCCCTGCGTCACTACTCCGTCGACTACCTGACGACCGAGATCCGCATGCTCTACGAAACGTACGGCGTTCGCATGATCTACCTCATGGATGACAACGCCACGCAGGACCGGGACTTCTTCAAGTCTTTGTGCCGCGGAATCATCGATCTCGGACTGCCAGACTTCACGCTCGAACTCTATCGCGGGGTGCGGCTCGAGAATCTCGACGCGGAGATGGTGGCGTTGATGAAGCGCGCGGGCTTCAACGCATTGACGATCGCACCCGAGAGCGGATCCGAACGCGTTCGCAAATTGATGCGAAAGGACATGGAGACCGACGACATTCGCCGAGCCACCAAGATGATTCGGGACGCTGGGCTGTCGGTTCAAGCGTACTTCATCATCGGCTATCCGGGTGAGACCGCCGATGAACGACAGGAGACCTATCGATTCATCGAGGACCTCGATTTCGACGTATTCAGTTTGCACAAGTACATGGCGCTCCCGGGCACCGCGGCGTTCCGAAAACTGGTCAAACTGCGAAAGATCTCGAAAGACCACACCGACGAATCGCACCTCATCGGCGAGGGGCTGCCGAACTACAACGGAGATCTTCCGGCGGACATCGACCGCGAGATCTTTCAGACGTACGCAAGATTCTATCTCCGCCGCCCGTGGAAGATTGCGCAACTGCTCCACATGGCGTCCGCCGGCGGACTTTGGCGTTCGCTCAGCGGTACCGCTCGCGCGGCGCTCCTGGCGGCGACGGGCCGCGGAAATGCGGGTTCCTACCTTCCGTCGATCCGAGAACCGATGTGATGGTGGAAGGCAGCGCGATGCTCTCGGGGGTTCCGCGGGACGAGCAGCAGACGTCTGGGACGAACCCACCGTGGACGCTCTGCGTGGGTTGGAACGTCGCCGGCGAACGCGCCGTGCCAATTCTGCGCGGCGACACGGTCTCGGCAATCGCGTGCGGCCGCGGTCGGAGCCGATCGCCCGTATTGCTGCGTGACGCCGCCGCCGGCTGGCCGGCCGTGCGGACATGGACGCTGGAGGGAATTCGAGAGCGCGTAGGCGCACGCGTCGTGCCGGTTGTTCGCGTGACCGACGGACTTCTCGGCTACGACGCGCGGAGCGGAATGCACTACGACTTCGTGCCGGTTTCGGCCGTAATCGACGCGCTGCTCGATGGAGCCGCCCCGCGCTGGTTCCTCACGCTCCCGCCGGCGGAGCACTTTCCAGAACTGATCTCGGACCTCCGAAGCCATGCGCCGGTTTCTCGAGCACCGTGGAGCGACGCGCGGTTGTCGCTCGGTGCTGCGGGCAACACTACTCCGATCCACCGAGAGATTGCGGACAACCTCTTCACGGTAATCCGCGGCGAGAAGGAGGTCGCGCTCTTCGCCCCGCACGACTCGCGTCGCCTGGAATCCTTCGGACCACTCTCCGGAGCGCCACACATCAGTCCCATCGATCCTCGTTCGTGCCGGCTGGATCGCCACCGCGGGATTGCGCGGTGCACCGTGTGGCGCGCCCGTGTTGGGTCCGGGGATGTTCTCTTGATCCCCCGCGGCTGGTGGCACGCGGTGCGCACCACGCGACCCACGGTTGCGATGGGTTCGTGGTGGGCCGACGGGCTGTACGCGCTCGTGCCGATGGCCGCGGGAGTATACAAGCGCATCTTCCGAATTCGAACGTGACGTCGAGGCGCGCAGCGCTCGTGCGCAGAGCGAACGTTCCTGCGGGCCGCACGACGATCGACGAGTGATCATCCCGGTACGAAGTACCGACTCGTAGCGCACGTCCCGTCGCGGTGGGTCGGCTCACCCCCCGGCACACTCCGTGCTCTCTCACTCACACGCGCGGCGCCCCGCTGCCGTCGCGTGCCGTTGTGTGCCAGACCGGGAACCGGCTGTCGCTCGCGCGAGCGAAGGAGTTTTGCGATGATCCAGTTCATGTGTCGGTCCCACGGGTTTCGCGCGCCGCCCGTTCTGTTCGCGTTGCTGCTCTCCGCGTGCGGCGCCGCAGTCGCGCCCAATGGCGATGGCGGTCAGGACGGCACGTTCAGCGACGCCGGCGGTTGCCTTCTCTCGAACGGAACGATTTGCGCGCTCGGACGGTCGTGCCCTGCCGGCGACGGATGCAACACGTGCACGTGCCCCGCGACCGGCGGAAGCGCGCTCTGCACCCGCCTCGCGTGCGTCCCGAACGACGCGGCGCCGCCCGGCTGTCGCTCCGCAGCGGACTGCAGCCGTGGCCAACAGTGCGTCTTCACCGTCGGCGCGTGCGACGCACCGGGCTCGTGTCAGGCTGCGGCACCGTGCTCGGAGTCCGTCGAGTACTGCGGCTGCGACGGGCGATCGTACCTCGCGTGCGTTCCCACGCGGCCGACGCAGCGAACGGGTTCGTGCGAGGGCGCGGACGCAGGACCGGGGGGATGCTGGAGCGCCAGTGATTGTGCGTCGGGCGCCCAGGAATGCGTGTTCCCCGAGGGCGCGTGCGCGGCGCCGGGTCGCTGCATGGGCATCACCGACTGCGCGATGATCGCGCCGTACTGCAGCTGCGACGGGATGACGTTCATGGACTGCCCCGGTCGTCCGACGCGCCCGAACGTCGGACGAGGCGCTTGCACCATCACGGTGGATGCTGGCGTCGCCGACGCGGGGATCTGTGCGGGTGCGCACTTCGGTCGTGGCGGCGGAGCGTGCGTGGGACCCGACGACGCGCCGCGCCCGCCCGAGTGTTGCACCGACTGGAACTGCGACACCGTTCACTCGATGATTCTGTGCGGCTCGATCATGCCGCCGTGCGCCGCGGGCACTGTGAACACCGTGCTGTCGGGATGCTGGGGGCCGTGCGTCCCGCCGCGGAACTGCGCGGTGATGCGCTGCCCCGACGGACGTTGCCCCGGCGGGTTCGTCTGCGACTCCGGATCGCTCACGTGCACTGCGCGGTAGCCGCCCACACCCAAACGTGAGTTACCATCGCAGCGCCGGGCCCGCTTGGGCGCCGGGTCCACCGACGATGGAGCACGCCCGATGGTGTCGAGCCGAGCCGCCACTGCAGACGACTATCTCGATGAACTTCCCGACGACCGTCGCGCGGTCGTCGCGACGTTGCGCAAGCTGATCGTCAAGAGTCTCCCGAAGGGCTACGTCGAGACGATGCGCTGGGGGATGCTGACGTACGAGATCCCGCTGTCGCGGTATCCGGACACGTACAATGGGCAGCCACTCAGCTACGTCGCGCTGGCGGCCCAGAAAAACAACTATTCCCTCTATCTCATGGGCGTCTACGGCGACAAGAAGCTCGAGAAATTGCTGCGCGACTCGTTCAAGGCCGCGGGCAAGAAGCTCGACATGGGAAAGTCCTGCGTGCGATTCAAACGGCTCGACGATCTGCCACTCGACACGATTGGCAGGATCATCGCCGCGACGCCCGTGAACGCGTACCTGGAACGCTACGAATCGGTGAAGCGCAAATAGCCGCGCGACCGGCGTGGTAGGAAACGGACGAACATGAGCAGCGAAGAAGTCATCGTCGAAGACATCGGACCGGCGCGATGGATCAGTCTCAATCGTCCTGACTGTCGCAATGGACTCACGCCCGACGTTGGCAAGCGCGTCATCGACGCGGTGCGTAGCGCACACAACGCGCGCGTGATCGCGCTCACCGGACGCAATGCTGCGTTTTCGTCGGGGCTCGATCTGCGCGTCGCGATGGAAGCCGGGCCGGAACTCGTCGAGCGAGCGGAGGAACACCTGCGAGATTTTCAGGGAATGATCCACGCGATCGTCGACGCGCCGCAGATCGTCATCGGGATCGTCGATGGACCCGCGGTCGGATTCGGATGCGACCTCGCGCTCGCGTGCGACCTGCGAATTGCATCGCGACGGGCGTATTTTCAAGAGTCGTTTGCGAAGATCGGTCTCGTGCCGGACGGTGGCGGAACGTGGATGCTCCCGCGCCTGGTCGGCCTGCCAAAAGCACTCGAGATGGTGCTGTTGGCCGACAAGATCCCCGCGGACATCGCAGCGGGCCTCGGGCTCGTGTCGCGTGTCGTCGACGACGACAAATTGATGGACGAAGGGCGGGCGCTCGTCGCGCGGATCGCCTCGGGTCCCCCGCTGGCGCAACGGCACGTCAAACGCTTGATGCGCGCGGGGCTGGAGAGAGACTTCAAGACGTCGTTCGCGGCCGAGGGTCGCGCACAGATCGAATGTCTGCGGAGCAACGACGTCATCGAGGGTGTCACCGCATTCTTTCAGAAGCGCGCGCCCGAGTTCCAGGGCGCGTGATCGCGGCTGCGCTCCGTCGTGCACTGGGAGCGAGCGGCGCTGCGGTCGCGGGGACGTTGCTCGCGGGCGGCGCGTCGGGAGCGCTCCGTGCGCCGATGGACCGCGTCGGCGGCGCGCTGCGGGAGGCGGCGCTGTTCGCCCCCATCGCGGGACTCGTGGCAGCGGTCCTCGTGCCGGTCGCGGTGTTCCTCTCACAGCCGCGCATCGAGTCGTGGCGAACGCGGCTGAACGCGGACGCGGCCACGCGGGCTGACGTTGGCGCGGTTGCACTGTTGCTTCCGAGCGCGGGCGTGCTTTGGGTCGCGGTGGTCGCGCGGTTGGGACGCGTGTTTCTCACGGCGTTCCGTCACGTCGGGCTTGCAGCACTCGCGCAAGCGGTGGTGCTGGCGATCACGACCGTTGCGGCGTACGGGGCGTTTCAGCTGGCGCGACGGTTCGTGCGGCGACTCGCGGCACCGAGGCTCGCGTCGTGGCGGTCGGCACCGCTTGCGCTCGTCGGTGGCGTTGCACTTGCCGGCACGATCGCGTTCGTCGGCATGCGTGCCGGCGATTCCCAGGGCCACGGCGGCGTGTTGGGCACGTTCGGTGTGTTGCGGAAGCCGGAACTCGATCTCGCGCCCGTGTGGGGTCTCGCAGGTGCGTTCATCTTCGGCGCGCTCGGCGCGACGCTGTTCTCGCGCCGGTGGTGGCTCGCGGTCGGCTCGCTCGCGCTGGGAGCGCTCGTCGGCGGCGTTGTTCTGCGAAAGACCGCAATGCAGTTCGAGGCCTCACCGTCCGCGAACGTCATCGACGCGCGACCCGGACTCGCGCGCACGATGCTGCGCCTTCTGCGTCGACGTTTCGATCGCGATCACGACGGGCAATCCGCGCTCTTCGGCGGCGGCGATTGCGACGACCGTGACGCCGCACGCAACTCGCTCGCGCGCGACGTTCCCGGCAACGGCATCGACGAAGACTGCTCTGGACGCGACGCGCCGCCCCCCCCTCGCCCCCCCCCTCCCCCGCCACCGACCGTGCGGCAACGTCTTCTCGCGGAGACACCCGACGCGATGAACCTCGTCGTGATCACCGTCGACACGTTGCGTTGGGATCTGCACTACGCAGGAAATCCGCGCGAGCTGTCCCCTCGCCTCGACCGGCTCGCCGCGCAGTCGGTGGTCTTCGATCACGGCTACGCGATCAGTTCGTACACGGGCCGCGCGATCGTGCCGCTGATGACCAGTCGGTACCCGACCGAGTGCTGGCGCGATCGCGGGCACTTCACGGTGTACCCACGCGACAACGTGCTGCTCGGCGAGCGTCTGCACGACGCCGGATTTCGAACGTTCGGCGCGGCATCGCACTTCTACTTTCAGCGCCGCTACGGACTCGCGCAGGGCATGGACGACTGGGACATGCGCGCCGAGCCGTCGGGCGGCGAACAAGAGACACTGAGCGCCGATGCGCGCGTGGCCGATCGCGCGATCACGCAACTGCAGGACCCGCGCAACGCGTCCCAGCGCTTCTTCTCGTGGATCCATTTCTTCGACCCGCACAAGCTCTACGTCGACCATCCGGAGATTCCGCCGTTTGCTCGCAACGAGCGCGGTCGCTACGACGCCGAAGTCGCGTGGACAGATCGACAGATCGGACGCGTCCTCGATGCGCTCGACGCGCTCCCCGCGGCGCAGCGTACGATCGTCGTGGTCACGGCCGATCACGGCGAAGCATTCAACGAGCACGGCATGTCGTGGCATGGCATCGAGTTGTGGGACGAATTGGTGCGCGTGCCGTGGCTGATTCGGATTCCCGGCGTCGCGCCGCAGCACATCGCGACGTGGCGCGGGCAGATCGATCTCGTCCCGACGCTGGTGGAACTGCTGCGACTCCCGCCACCCGCCGCGAGCGCGCGCGATGCGTTCTCGGGCGTGAGCCTCGTGCCGGATCTGTTCGGTGCGCCGCAGCCGGAGCGTCCAATCTACGTCGAACTCCCGGAGGGGCCGTTCAACTCGATGCGTCGGTCGGTGATCGCGGGCGGATGGAAGCTCACGGAGCGCGGCAGTCGGCGGTTCGAGTTGTACGACCTCACGCACGATCCGGGAGAGCACACGAACCTCGCGTCGACGCAGCCCGATCGGCTCGCCGCGATGCGCGCGCTGATGGAACAAGTGCGCGCGGGGCTGCATCCGGTGGCGGAAGCAGGCGGCGCGGCGGGGGAATGAATCCGGAAGATTGAACAGGGAGAGCGAGGATTGGTTATTGGTCGGAGCGGAGACGGGCGGAGTGCAGGGCGCGATCCCGAACCCGCGCGAGAATTGCGGCGCGATGAAGATGCGGGGCGGGTGATTGACACGTGAACTGGAGGATTGCATGCTGGCTGCATGCACAAGAATCTCCAGGTCCGTCGGGTTCCTGACGACGTCCACCGCACGCTCAAGGCCCGCGCAGCGCGGGTCGGGATGACCCTTTCCGACTACGTCCTGGCTGAGATTACCTCGGTGGCCCGCCGTCCGACGCTGGCAGACTTGCGCGAGCGCGTCCGGGCGCGCGGCCTGGTTCGACTGAAGACACCGAGCGCCCGTGCGGTTCGCGCAGAACGCGAGGCCCGTCGGTGATCGTCCTCGACGCGTCCGTCGTCGTCGACATGCTCCTGCAGGACGATCCGAACGTCGATGGCATCTGGGAGGAATTGCTTGGCGACCCGGAGGGCGCTGCGGCCCCGCACTTGTTGGACGCCGAGGTCGCTCAGGTGCTGCGCCGCTACGTTCTGCGGGGCGAGATCTCGGCCCATCGAGCGGACGGCGCGCTCGACGACCTTGCGGCGCTGCCAATCGTCCGTCACGAGCACACGGTGCTGCTCAAGCGCGCATTTGCGTTGCGCGACAACGTGACGATCTACGACGCCCTCTACTTGTCTCTTGCCGAGGCCCTCGACGCGCGCCTGCTCACGCGAGACGGCGCGCTTGCGGCGCTGCCGGGCGTTCGGGCGCGCGTGCGGGTGATCCCCTAGAGTCCCGGAGCGTCGGAAGATTGAACAGGGAGAGCGGGAGGGAGGGAGGATTGGATTGTTCGGAGCGCGGGAGGCCCGGCTGGGGCCGCAGCGGATCCACGATCCACAGCGCGCGGCTATGATGTGCCTCATCACGCTCGCGCTCGGCGGCGACGTGATGCGTCTGCGCGGCTCTCCGTGAGACCTCGCGCGTGCCTACTTTGCAAGCGCAGTTGGCACGTACGGGCTTGCGGGATTCACGGAGAGCAGCTGGGTCGCCGGATGAACGACCAGATCCATCATCTCCATGGGGACGGCGCCGAACAGAGGCTCGTCGCCGAGCACGAGCGCCGAGAGGTCGCAATGGCGATCGCCAAAGCGCACGCGGAGCGGGCCGATCATCGGCACCGTCGTGTGCGAGCCGTCCGCCCGCACGACTTCGCGGGAGGCGACGGAGAGATCGAATCCCAATTGGATCGCGACGTGTGCCGGCACCGTGAGGAAGACGGAGCCAGAATCGACGAGCGCCTCAACGTCCATCGCCCGTTGCGCGGCCGTGTGCTCGATTCGGATGCTGGCGTGCGTGAGTCCCATGAGACACGAAGTTTCTAGCGGACGCGGGGACGTCCGTCCAGCTCGCCCGAACTACTTCGCGCTCGGGAAGCGCTCGCGCAGCCGCGACTCGAGCGCGGCGAAGTCGTATCGGTCGGGTCGACGACCCTCCGGGAGCATCGCAACGTCGAAGCCAACCGCGGCGGCCGCACGCAGCCGATGATCAGTGACCTCCGGCGACTCGAGCTTCCCCGCGAGCACGCGTAGGTTCTCGATTTCTACGGCCTGCTGGGTGCCGTCGAGACGCGACAGCCAGCTCGCGAGGCCGTAGGTCATCAGCCGCTCCCAGTCGCTCAGCCCGCTGGAGTCGAACGCGTCGAGTGCGACCTTGGTCTTCGTCGCGCGCTCGACCGCCGCAAGGTCGTCGCCGTCGAGGCCCAGCGACTTCGCTGCGTGAACAAGGCCCGTCGCCTCGCTCTTGCCCATTCGACCGTCCGCCCATCCGACAGCGGCCAGGGCGACGAACGACTCTCGAGGAAGCTTCGTTGGCATGGCGCGAGTGTACGCGAAAGCCGCGCGAAGGCGGAAGCGGTACCCACACGGCCCGCCGCGCAATCCCGCGAGACAACGGGCTGCCTCGGCCCAACGTGCGGGCCAAGCGCAGCGCTAGAAATGTATGGGAAATGGGACAGAAACGGGCGGGAAGACTAGTTGTGGCAGGGACCGCGGCCACGGCCTGCGCCGTCCGCGCCGTTGCCAGCGTCCGAGTCCGTGTGTCCACGGCGCGCGCAAACGCCACGGCCGGGGCCGTCTGCGTTCGGTCCGACGTCACGGTCGGTCATGCCCGTGCGGCCACGTCCCGGGCGATCACCCGAGTCCGAGTCCGACGCGCCCTGCGCTTCGGCCTGGGCAGGAACAACGATCGCGGCGGCCACGGCGGCGCCCGCAAACGTCGCACCGATCGCGCGCAATGCCGAGCGACGGCCCACGTTTCGCTCGCTTACCAGGTCTTCTGCACTCAGTTTCTTGGACTTGTCAGACATGTTGGGATGCTCCTCAGGGTGACTTGGAACGCTCACCCGGCACTGGCGACGGGAATCATCGGGTACCGAGGCGACGGAAACGGGGCGATTCGATCATACGAAATGACGTTCGGCAAGAGGATTTCCAGATTCTGTGCTTGCGAACCACCGCGCAACGCGGCTCGGACGGCCGGGCGGGGCAAAGAATTCAATGCCGCACGGTGTTCTCGAATCTCGACCGCGTTCAATTCCCGTTGCCAACGACCACACGAACGCCGTGCGCGGGGACGCGGATTCGAATCGAGCCGTCGGAATTGCGCGAAACCGGTGCGTCGGTGACCCATTCGCGAAGCGCTGCATTGGGCGCGAAGATACTCCCCGGGACCCCGAGCTCGCGCTCGCCGAACCAGTTGAAGACCACGACGGCCCAGACGACGTCCCCGACATCCACGACGAAGATGTGGGGGGACCGCGCCTGGGGACGGGCGCGAAACGAACCGAACGCATCGAACAGAGGGTTCTGCACATGCACGTCCGAGATGTCTTCCGCGTCGGGCGGCAAGGCCACCGCGTTGCCTTCTGCGCGATCGCGCAGTCGGGCGACCCACGCCTCCGCGAGCACCCCGCGACGTCCGGGGTCGAGTGTCGCGAGATCATCTCCGTACCCGAACGAACCGAACGCGAGCAGCCCGGTCGCAACGAACGCCCGCCCCTCGTCGGGATTGAATTCGCGCACGACCGGCTGGTCGGAGTCGGACGTGACGCCGTAGTCCGCGATGTCGGCACGCACGGCAACGTTGCGCGCGGTCGCAATCACGGCCCCCCAGAACGGCGTCACGGACGAATATGTGGCATCGGCACCGACACGCATCGAGTCGACGTAGGGAATGGACGGGAACACGAACGCGCCGCAGCCGTTGATGTGCGCGTCGCCCGAGCCGTCCGCGATCGCTTGGAGTCCGAGGCGATACGCTTGGAGACCCGTCGCGCTGCGATCGTACCGAACGCCGACGCGGGCACCCGCGAACAGAAAATCGATCTTGAACAGCTGCACGCCGCGTGAGCGCAGGTCCCGAAACAGTTCGCGCAGGTACGTGCGCACGTCGGGGTGCGTGGCATCGAGCATCGCGTAGCGACGTCCGGGCGCAGGGGAATCCGTGATCACCGCGCCGGCGTTGTCGTGCACGAACCACTCAGGATGCAGCGTGAAGATCGGCGCCGAGGGGTCGACGAGAAACGGGGCGAGCCACAGGCCCAGCGTGCGACCGTCGGCGCGGAGTCGTGTGGCCAGGTCCGCGAGCGTCGTGCCGAACGCCGGCGACTCACGCCAATCGCCCCACGCGCGCTCCCAGCCATCGTCCACCGTCACATGCGTCGCGCGTGGGTCGAGAGCGCTAAGCAGGGGCCACTGCGCGTCGATGCGCGACGACGTCACGTTCGAAAACAGCGTGTTCCAGCTCCACCAGCCGCGAGGGAACGGACGTGTTCCGCGTGTGCGAGCAGGAGGCCGTGCCGCGCGCTGACAGATGAAGGGTTGCGCGGGATCGCGACGCGCCAGAACGAAACTCCCGGAGAGCGTTTGGGTCGAATCCGCGAGCACGACGCGTTCGTCGGGTTGCAACCCGTCCGTCACCCGTAGTTGGTACGCGGTGCCGGGTCGCTCGAGGCTGATTCCAAGCCATCGGTCGTACGGCGCGGTCGCGCACACCGCGAGGCCGCCCGCGGGCCATGCGATCTCCGCGCGGAGAAAGCTCATCCCCGCGCGCTCCTCGACGACGTTGCCGATCACCGTCGGCCAACGAATGCGTCCCCCGGCGTCGCGCGGCAGCAGCGTGTTCGGGGGAAGCGAAAGCGGTCCAGAAAACGACCAACTCTGCGCACCGTCGACGAACATGAACGCGCCGGGCGGCAACGGTGCCACGGGAAAACGGAGTTCGACGCCGAGCACATCCGCGGGCCCACGAATCGTCCAGTGCAGAGCCGCTCCACCGCGGCCCGCGAAGGGCGCCGCGCGGAACTCGATTCGCACTTCGATGCCCGTCAGATCGCGACCCGTGATCGAGGATCCGCTCGCGTCGAAGAGCACCATCGATGACAGTAGCGTCTCGTGACCGTCCGCGTAACGCACGACGAACTCGATGCCGTCGAACGGCACCGTGTCCACGCTCAGATCGATGCGCCCGTCGCGACGAACGGCCCCCCCCAGCCCGGGCGGAACGGCTCGCGCGTCCCATGGAGGTTCCGCGTCGGCAACGTCGATGCTGGCGTCGGGAGCCGCGTCGGCGGCCGAATCGAGCGATCCGTCGAAGACATCAGCCGCGGGCGACGCCGGACAGCCAGCGAGCAGTCCGAGCGCGAGAACTGACGCCGTTCGGGATGCGAACGTGCGCGGGGCAGCGGAGACGGGCAAGTCCATGGGAGGATGAACTGCAAAGGATACTCGATCTCGTCGCCGCTTCGCGTTTGCTCGCTTCGCTCCCGCGTGTACGATCCGCGCGCCTCGATGACCGAAACTCGCGACCCGAACGCTCCCGCTCCCGCCGTTGCGCCGGTGAGCGTCGCCGGCGAGATCGACGATGTCGAACGCGGCCGATGGCTGCGCGCGCTCAGCGCGATCACCGGGTGGAGTCTTGTGCGCGGAACCGTCCGCGGCGTCGGTCGGCTGGTGTTCTCGTGGAAACGACCCGCGACGATCACCCTCGACGGCGAGCGTTTGCGGGTCGTGGGACACTCGGAGTTTCTGGGCCGGACGCTTCGCACGTTTGACGTGCGTTGGCCGCTCGCGGGCATCGCGGAGATCCGACGCGAAGAACGCTTCCCCGCGCTGCCCGTCGCGATCGGCGCGTTTGCCTTGGCACTCGGCGCGATTCTGGGCGCACGCAGCGTGATCGAGGGCGCGGGCGTGTCGTACTTTCCACTCGTCGCGATCGGACTCGGCGCGATCGCCGGCGGCATCTTCGTCGAGTTCGTCACCCGTGCGCTGTTTCCCGGCACGCAGGGCCGAACGCGGTTGCACGTTCGCGGCGCCGACGGCCGCGGTGTCGTTCTGACCAATCTCCCGGTCGCAGAACTCGATCGCCTGCTCGATGCGATCGACCGACGCTACGGCGCCGGTCGCGTCTGACAGAGGATCGCGCTTTGTGATAGCGTCGGCCGTGTTCAGCCAACGGGGTCGCGGGGCGTGAATAGCGACGACGGGCTCCAGTTCGACGCTTCGCTCGCCGCAGGCTGCCTGCCCGCACGAAACGTGATTCGGGCGGGGATGGTGGGCGCCCTGGTGCTCGTCACGGGCTGCGGCTTCGGGACGTACACGTTCAACGGCCGCGATGCGTCGCGCGGCGATTCAGACGGGGGACGCGACGCCGCAGACGTACCGGCCACCGACGCGCCTGCCTGTGACGCGGACACCACGACCGACCCGATCAACTGCGGGACGTGCGGTCGCGTGTGCCCAGCGACACAGATCTGTACGAGCGGCCAGTGCTGCGGTGCGAGGCAGATCGCGTGCGGCGGCGACTGCGCGAACCCGATGACGGACAACGCCAACTGCGGCCGCTGCGGCAACGCGTGCGGCGCGGGTCAATCGTGTCAAACGGGCGTGTGCCGTTGTGCACGCGGAATGACCTGCGGGTCGTCGTGCGTAGACATCACGAGCGACCCGAACCACTGTGGTATGTGCATGCGCGCATGTGTCGCGGGACAAGCATGTGTGTCCAGCGCGTGCCTGTGCACAACCGGCCTCTCGCTCTGCGGCGCGGCGTGCCTCGACCTCGTGCGCGATTCGATGAACTGCGGCGCGTGCGGTCGAGCGTGCTCGGGCGGAACTCGGTGCATCGGCGGCGTCTGCGAGTGCCCCGGCGGGCTGACGAACTGCTCCGGCACGTGCACGGACACGCAGTCCGACCCGCTGCACTGCGGCGGGTGCACGATGCCTGCGTGTCCAACGGGAGCGCCGCTGTGCAGTCTCGGCGTGTGCCGGGCGTCGTGCGGCATGGGACTCACGGCGTGCGCCGGCGCCTGTGTCGACCTGAATGCCGATCCGCGGCACTGCGCGACGTGCACCCGCGTGTGCGCGACCGGCGGCGCGTGCAACTCGGGAGTTTGCGCGTGCCCGGCGGGGCGCATCGAGTGCGCAGGCGCGTGCATCGACCCGATGGTCAATTCTGCAAACTGCGGTGCGTGCGGCGTGACGTGCGCCGCGGGAACATCGTGCTCCGGCGGGCGATGTGTTTGCGGCGCCGGGCGAATCGATTGTCCACCGGACGGCTGCGTAATCGCGTCGAGCGACGCGCGGCATTGCGGCACGTGCACGACGGTCTGCGCTTCTGGACAAGTGTGCACCGCGAGCGCTTGCGTGTGCGCTTCCGGCCTCACGTCGTGCACCGGAACGTGCGTCGACATTCAGACGAGTCCGACGAACTGCGGAGCCTGTGGGAATGCCTGCTCCGGTGGAACGTGTTCCGCGGGCGTGTGTTCGTGCGGTGGCGGCGGCACTCGATGCGCAGGCGTGTGCGTCGACACGAACACCGACCGAATGAATTGCGGCCGATGCGGCGGCGTGTGCGGCGTGGGGGAATTGTGCACGATGGGCACGTGCACGTGCGCAGGCACGATGTGCGGACCGATCTGTTCGGACACGAGAACGGATCCGAACAACTGCGGCGGATGCGGCACGATATGCGAGTCGGGGGCGCGCTGTTTCGGAGGCGTGTGCACCTGCGGCGCCGGAACGACTCGGTGCGGCGATGCGTGCATCGGGCCGTGTCCTTCGGGTTCTCGATGCTGCCCGGTGACGAGCGGTTGCGCCCCGGCGACGATCTGTACCTGACGGCCACACGGGCCGCCCGGAGTTTCATCAAGCGAGTCCGCGACAGCCCGTCGGGCATGCCACGGAGTCGCAGACGTATTGCGGGTCGCACCGGGTAACCGTCACGTCGCTCGCCGGATCGGGTGCGCAGAACAACGGCGACGCACACGCCTCGCAATCCCTGGGACAATCTGCCGCGTTGCAGACCCGCTGCAACATGCACGACGCAGCACCCGCGTCGCGTCCGGGGATGCAACTGAACCCCGCCCTGCCGACGGACGTGATCTGACACGCCGCGCATCCGGGCGAACACTGACCCGGGCCGCACACGTACAGCGTCGCGCAGTTGGACGCATCGCCGCGTGGATCGGGCAGGCACTCCCAGGTCCCGGGCTTGAACGGCCGGGCATCGCACGACGTATCGGCGAGAATCACGTCCGCGAGGATCCCGTCGTCGCCAGCTTCCGTCGCCGCGTCGGCCGGCGTGATGTCGGTCGTGGAATCGTCCGCGCTTGTGTCCCCGGCGTCGCCCGGTGCGGTGGGAGCACACGTCGAGGAAGCGCCCGCTGCGATCATCGTCGCGAGGACCCGAGCGGGAAGGATCAGCAGCGGCGCACGTCGGTAGGGGGGCATGGAACGACTCCGTGCCAGCGATGGTACTCGGTGCCACGCTCCGCGTCGCGATCCGATCGAGTGTTCCCTCGCGACGACGCATTCGCACCTCCGCGACGGATTCCATGCCACGCTCCCGTGCGAGCCGTCGTGACGCACCGCGCGGGCACCCCATCGCAGACTGCGTCGAGCCCGGTGGTGATTGGCACGTTGGCCGAATTGACCGCCTCGCCCGTCGGGCACGCTGCGGCGAGCGATCGAGTCTTGTATTGGTACCCGACGCCACGTTGGCGAGCGATCGCAATGTGGGGTCGACCCGACCCGCGCGACGCGGACTTTCTGGTGTCCGCGATGTCGACCGAAGTCCGCGACGACTCGCTGCCCCACGTGTCGTTCGTCGATCTGCGTCGCATCGAAGCGATCGACCCGGAGGCATTCGCGGCATTCCTTTCGTTCATGCGGCAGAACGCCGCGCGCTTCTCACGCACCGTCGTTCGGTCCGCGACGGTACATTCCGGAGGACTCGTCGGCGCCGCGGCCGCCGGCTACCATCGTTTGCTCGGCGAACCGTTTCCATCGGCCGTGTTCTCCGACGTTTCACCCGCGCTCGCGTGGCTCGCGTGCGACGACGCGAATGCGGCGGCCGTCGCCGATCTCGCCGGAGCTGCCAGAGCGATCGAGCGGACGCCGACCGCGGTGGCGGCGCTGCGACGGCTCCTGCGCGAAGATCCCACGCGAACGTCGCTCGATCGTTGCGCCTCGGCGATTGCACTCTCGCCGCGCGCGCTGCAACGCGCGCTGCTCGCGGCATCGACGTCATTTCGCGCGGAACTACAGCACGCGCGTGTCGATCGTGCCAAGGAATTGCTGCGCAGCACGGACTCGAAGATGCTCGCGATCGCGCTCGACCTCGGTTTCGAGAAAGTGCAGAGCTTCACGGCGGACTTCCGGCGCGCGACCGGCGAGACACCGGCGAAGTGGCGCGCACGACACCGGGCGGGCGTATCGGCCGGGGGCAAGTGAGCGCGTCGCGTTGCGGGCGTCGATCGTCGCGTTCGGGTGCCCGCTGGCGCGTCGAGGCGCGGACGAGACGCGGTACGGTCGCCGAACGATGCAGTACAGCTCCTACGCGTTCTCCACGGCTGCCGGCGCCGCGCTCTTTCCATGGATCGAGTACGTCCACCATCGCTGGGGCGGACACACGCGCGCGTTGGGCGCACGCGTACTCGCAAGTCACCAGTTGCATCACCGCGATCCCGCCGAGGGTGGAGTCTCGTACACCGACAAGCTTCGCCAGCGAGCACCGCTCGTGCTCGCTGCGCTGATCGTGCTCGGGGCGCCGCTCGTCGTCGTGTTCGGCGCCCGGCGCGCGACCGCCGCGCTCGCGGGATTGCTACTCTCCTACGCGTGGTCGGAATGGTTCCATCACCGCATTCATCATCGCTCGCCGCGCAACGGCTTCGAACGTTGGATGTGGCGCTACCACTACGTGCATCACTTTCTCGATCCCACGAGGAACTACGGATTCACGTCCCCGATCTGGGACTTCGTGTTTCGCACGGCGCGAGTCGAACGCGAAGTGCGGGTGCCGCATTCCCGAGCCCCCGCACTGGGCGACGACGTCGACGGCATCGTCATTCACCGCCGTCCGGCCTAGTCCCTCGGGCCGCCATTCCACCCACCCTGACGAAACATCCAGTGACGCCCACGGTGCCGCCACTGCGGCGCAACCCACGTCTGTCCCTGTTGCGGCGGCGCTTGCCACTGCCCGGAAGTCCACGCATGCGCAGAACCGTTCCACGACCAGTAGCCACCCACCCACACGAACCCGGGTCCCGGAGGCGGCGGTCGTCGCTCGAAGCGCATCTGCGGCGGCGCGACCATCACGTCCGTGACGATGGGAAGTGCGATCTGCACGGGTGCGACGGGTTGCATCGGCGTGCCCATGTTCAGTCCGTTGTTCGGGTGCCAACTGCCGCGAGAAAACGCCCAACGCTGCCCGCGCTGGTGCCATCGGGGTGCTTCCCAAACCTGGCCAGGTTGCGGCGGAGCTTCCCATTGGCCAGGGATCCACGCGTGCTGTGTGCCGTCCCAGCTCCAATAGCCAGCGACCCACGCGTAGCCAGCACCGGGGGCAGGACGCTGCAACTCGGCTCGCATAGGCGGCGGCGCAACCGATACTTCCACGGCTCCCACCGGCACGGCAATTGCGAGCGGTTGCATCAGTGGACCGATGCAGCCCTCATCGATGACACCGTTGCAGTTGTCGTCGCACCCGTTGCAGATCTCCTGCGCGCCCTGACGACATGCGCAGGGCCGTCCCTGCGCAAACGCCGCGGCCGGCGCAGCCACCAAGCCCAACACCATCACGAAACTCGAGCAACGAATCATCTCTCACCCCTCTTCGGTCGCGAGACGATAGCCACGAGTGGGGAGTCAGCAATGGGCGCGGCGCGTTTGGTGGACTCGCGCGGACGATTGTGCCCGGACCCCAGCGCGACGGTTGGAGCCGACGTGATCCCGTAGCGGTTCGGCGGCGACGCCTTTAGCGCCTCGGCTCCGCGCGTCCCGACGTCGAGTTGGATGCGTCGCCGTCGGCAGCGGCATCCGAGGCGCGCTCCATGCCAACGCGCGCGGTTCCGCCATCCGCATCGCCGCCGCCGGCGTCAATCCACGCGCGGACCTGCGACTCCACTCGTTCGACTTGCGCCGCGGTCAGTCGCCAACGCAACGACGCCTCCGCCGCGCGGCGATCGATCTCGATCGCGAGGATCTCCGCGATCGGTTCGCTCGTGCCGAGATCCCGCGCGAACGCTCCGCGGATTCGTACGAGCGCGTCGACGACCGCGCGCGGTGAGTCGAAGTCGTCGCACGCGAGCGCGCCCTCGAGTTCCAAGCCCCGTTCGAACGACGCGCCGACTCCGACGCCCACGACGTGTTGGAACGCTCGCTCGCGCGCATCGCCCGACCCCGTGAGCACATCCGGCACGACGCGTGTCGCGAATCGAACCGCCTGCGCGGCGTCCAGCCGGTCGAGCATTCGCATCGTGGGAGTTTCGCGTTCGCTGGCCGTCGCGCGGCCTGCGAGTGCGCGATCGAGCATCCGTCGCACCATTTCGGGCGAACCGACCAACACGATTCGCGGGTTCGGCCAGGCCACGGCCGTCGCGCCGCGCCGCGCCATGATCGCGGTGTCGGTCGTCGCGCCGACGTGTGCGATGTCGACTCCACGGTAGCGCTCGTTGCGCACGGTACCGCCCGCGCCGGCGCGCTCACGCACGCAGGAGAGCACGTCGCTGCGTCGAAGTGGGCCGTCGATCGCGATTCCGACGTCGCCAGCGTCGGCGGTCACGGCCACGGCGACTCGCGCGACGTGTCGGAGCAACCGGGCGTGACACGAGGGATCCGGTCGATCGGTCTCGAACCACGAGCGCATCGCGCGAACGCCGCGAAGCCGCGCAACGTCCGCGAGCATCACACTGGTGGCGCCCATCGGCACGAACTCGATCGGGTCGTGCGCGCGCGCAAGTTCGCTTCCGACGTCCCCGACACGGTGCACCCGCCGCCACGCCAGCGTCGCCGCTACGGCCCAGCCGGCGATGGCGAACCCCGACACCACGACGAACCACCGCGCCCGCACCCGGAGCGTGTACCACATTCGGCTCGACGGGTTCCCCTCGGGGTCGCGATCGCCGTGGCGCGCGCGCGCGCAGCCGCGGTAGAACGCGTTCGTGCCCTGGAAGCGATTTCGCCTTCGCGGGTCCGACGTATTCGCGCGTGTCGACGCGTCGGGCGCATTCGTGCCGCAACCCGACGGGCGGGTCGAAGTTCGCTACAAGCCCATCGCAACGAAGGCCTACCACGCTTCGCCGCGAAACTTGGAACCGAGCGGCAACGACGCGATTCTCCCCGACGAACACTGCGCACTCGACGCGGGAGGCTCGACGCAGCGCGCGGTTCCGGAAGGCGAGCTTGCCATCGCACCGTCGACGCCCGGAGCGGCGCACGTCGCGGCGAAACGACCGGCGTCCGCGGCCAAGGCGCATGCGGGTCCGCTCGCCGCCGGAACAGGCGTCGTGGAAGTCTTCGCGGACGGCGCATGCACCGGCAATCCGGGGCCGTCCGGGCTCGGAGTGTTCTACCGAGACGGAGCGCGTCTCGTCGAGCGCAGCGAGTATTTGGGACACGGAACCAACAACATCGCCGAACTGACGGCGATCCTTCGCGCGATCGAGATCCTCGAGGATCCGCAACGGCATTGCGTGATCCGGACGGACAGTCAGTACTCCATCGGCGTGCTGCAGAAGGGCTGGAAGGCCAAGGCGAACCAGTCGCTCATCGCGGACATCCGCGCGCGGCTCGCCGAGTTTCGGCATGTGCGTTTGGAATATGTCCGCGGGCATGCGGGTATCCCTGGCAACGAGCGCGCGGATGAACTGGCGCGCAGGGCCGTCGAGACCCGCTCGACGCACCAGGACGACACGTCGAGCGCGCCGAAACGCCCGCCGCGCCGTCGCAGATCGCGGGCATCGTCCGCCGACGAGTGAAACCAACCGGCGGCCGAGTGCATCCGAATCCATGGAGCCTCATCGATGTCCGCCTCCCCACCCGACGCCGAACTGTCTCGCTACATCACGGAAGTTCGCGCGATTCCCAGACTATCGCGCGAGGACGAACACGCGTTGGCCGTTCGGTGGACCGACGATCACGACCGCGCCGCCGGCGAGCAGCTCGTCCGCGCCAACCTCCGGTACGTCGTCGCGATCGCCGCGAAGTATCGGAACTACGGCTTGCGTTTCGGCGACCTCGTGGCCGAGGGCAACGTGGGCGTCGTCACGGCCCTGCAGAAGTTCGATCCGCACAAGGGCACGCGATTCGTAACGTACGCTGCGTATTGGGTGCGGGCGTTCATCCTGAGCTTCGTGATTCGCTCGTGGAGCCTGGTGGGCGCCGGCTCGGGCGCGCTGCGTTCGAAGGTGTTTTTCCGTCTGCGTCGCGAACGCGCGCGCATCGCGAACATGGTCGTGGGTCGCGACGAAGCGGTCGAGAAACTCGCAAAGGATCTCGGAATCAAGATCGACGATCTGCGTCCGATGTTGGCGCGACTCGATGGACGGGACGTCTCGCTCGACCAGCCCGTGTACGACGATGCTGAGCAAACGCGGGGCGACCTGCTCGAGTCTCCGGATCCGCCGCAGGATGAACTTGCCGAGCGCCGCGAGCGGGCGACGATGATGGGCGGCCGCGTGGCGACGGCGCTGGCGACACTCGATCCGCGCGAGCGCTTCATCGTCGAACGACGAATCATGACCGACGACGAGTGGTCGCTCGCGGAAATCGGCCGCAACCTCGGTGTCTCGCGCGAGCGCGCGCGGCAGTTGGAAGTTCGAGCTCGACGCAAACTTCGGGAACGCCTCGCCGACCTCGAACCCATGCTCGAAGCGGCGTAGGGGCGCAACGCGCCGGACGGGCGCAACGCTATGTGCGTGTGCGGGCCGGCTGGCACCCCCTCAGTTCGCGAACAGACTCGCCATGAGAACGAAGTTGTAGATCGTGTGAACGATCCACGGCTCCGTGATTCCGCCGCTTCGCACACGAAGCCATCCATTCACAGCGGAAACGCTGGCGATCGGGATCAACCCGACGAGTGCGCCTTGCAGCTGCATCGCGTGGACCAACGTGAAGAGAAGCGTCGAGCCAGCGATGGCCGCCGCGGCGCCCCAGCGCATGAGCGCGGGCACGAGCAGGCCGCGGAAGAACAGCTCTTCGCTCAGCGGTGCGACGAGCGCGCCAAACGCAATCGCGTACCGCGCTGACGGAATTTCCATGAGTCGGCCAAGGGGGCTCTTGCCCACATCATGGATTAGCCGAACCGACAGCAGCGCGAGCACGACGAGGAACCCGGCCGCGACACCCGCGCGGGCGATGCCCTTCCAGTCGACCGGCAGCAGCCCGACGCTGTCGCGCCAACCACGTCGCGAGTTCCAACGCAGGCACGCGACGGCAACGATGGCCATGGCGCCGTGTTGAAGCAGGAGCAGCAGCGCAAATGGTGTCCCCCGTTCGAGCGATCGAGTGCCGTCGCCCGAAAGCGGCATCATCCACCGCCCGGCCTCGATGACCAGTCCCTGCACGGCGAACCACGCGAGCACAATCCAGAGCAACGCCAACGGCCGATCGACGAAGCGAGGTCCCGCGTCGTCGGCAGGCTCGTCGACCGCCAGGACGCTTCGCGGCGCGAGGATCAAGAGCAGGAAGCCAGCGAGCAGCAACGCGACGGGCACGAAACCGAGCGGCCACGGCCGAAGCGAAACGCGATACGTGACGCGATCGACCGCTACGGACGGCACCGGCACCGAAGACGAAATCGCGAACGCGTACGTCTGAGCGCGTGGAACCGTCCATCGCGCTTCGACGCAGCGACCAGCCCGGCCCTCATCGCGGACGAACGGAGCGTCGCCGACGGTTCGCGATCCGACACCTACGCTGAGCATCAGGGCAGGAATCCGACCGCTCGTTCCGCAGGCGGACACCAGCACGACGTGTCCGACCCGCAGTGCATCGGCACCGAGCGCACGCGCAACCGGGCCGGCAGCCGGCCACGGCGGAGGTGTGGGCCCCCACGAACGCGTGACGGCGTGGCGATCGAACGAGTGAATGATGCCAATGAACGACGCGAGCGCGGAGGCGACGAGGAGCGCACCGAGCATCGTGACGAGTCGGCGCGGCATCGTGGGCGGCGCACGATGGACAACCATGCCGCGCGCGTCAAGGCGGCGGGCCCGAAGCGTTGCACCGCATGCCCGTTGCGAGACGACGGCGGAGCGGAGTTGGACTACGATGGTCCGATGCGATGGGCCGATGCATTCGGGCGGCTTCGAGTCGTGGCGATCGTCGTTGCGGCGGTCGCGTCGACGAACTGCGCGGATACGATTGGAACGCTCGACGTATGTCGATGCGCGGATGCGCGAGACGCGGCGCTCGTGGATGCTCGAGGGGACATCGCCGACGACACGCCGCCATCGTGCTCCTCGGCTACGTGCGCGAAGCCGGGCCAGGGTTGCGTGCGCGGGCTCTGCGTCGACGACTGCCGCCCGTCGGGCGCGAACGAGTGCCTCGCGGGGACGATCTGCGATTTCACCGACGGACATTGTCGTCCGCCGGGCGCCGCGTGTGTGTTGCCGCTCGAGTCGGACGCGTGTCCGTCGCCGACGGGGGCGATGTCCCGCCAGTGCGGTCCCGGGACGATCTGCGACGGTCAGGGCTCGTGCGTCGTCCAGTTCGGTTGCACGGGGCTCGATTGCGACGAGCGCGGTCGATGTTGGGCACGCAGTTGTCCGTGCGACCGGCCGGCACCGCGCTGTTCCCCCGCGACGCTGATGGAACTGAACCGAGCCGATTTTGCGGGTTCGCCGGTGAACGGCAGCGACTCGGAAGGCGCGTTCGACCTCGAGTTCGACGACGCGTGCAACGCGTACTCCGTCACGATGATCTCGGGTCCCGACTATTTCCGTCAGCTCACGCCGCGCAACGAGCTGACGACGTGGACCAGCACCACGAACCTGAACATGGGCGAGGTTGCCGTGTTCCGTGTGCCCGGCGTCGAGTACTCGATGGACCTCGGCGACGCCGCGGCGACGTATATCTGCTGCGCAACGTGCGGATGCATCACGACGGGGATGGACGGCAGGCTCGGAGTGATCCGCCTGGACCGCACGTCGACGACGCGACCGTTGCCCAATGTGCTCCCGGCGATGCCTACGACCGGCACGGCGCCGTTCGGGTCCCCGACGCTGGACACGGGTCCGTACGGGCTCACGTGGGGCGGGGATCACGCATTGTATGTCGGCAACGTGATGACCAACGGCGACTTCATGCGCGTGGATCTCGCAACCGCGCGGCAGACGATGGTCGCAACGTTTCCGCGCCGGGTCGTGGCGTCGGCACCGTTCGACCTGCGCCGATTGCTTGTCGCAACCGAGGGCGGCAGCGTCTACCTCCTCGAGACGGCGACGGGGATGTTCACGCCATGGGCGATGCTCGCGGCCGCCCCGACAAGCCTCGCGCGCGACGTCTTCTCGGGCGCCGTCTACGCAGAACTCGGTGCGACGCCGCCTCGCATCGTCGCAATCTCCCGCGACGGCCGAACGGTGACCGATTTTCAGACGGCTCCGGCGCGCGGCCGAATCGCCATCGCGCCTGACAATCAGCTGTATCACTTGAACGTCTATCCCAACGTCCATTGGCGCGCGGGAATGACCATCGTTCGCTGGCCGCTGCCCGCGACGCGATAGCGCGGACTTCCCGCTCGGGCGCACCGAACGTCGGCGCCCGACCGCGCCGGGCGATTTCTTGAGCCGCGAGACGCGCCTCGGGGTCCCCCTTGTCATGCGACACGCGTTCTTGGCGATTGCGGCAGCTGCGCTCATCGGGTGTTTCGACGAGCAAGTCGTCCACGCGAATTCCACCGCATCACGCAGCACCCACGTGCCGGATTTCGGTGCGACCGTGACGCAGACGCCCGCGCCGCCCGCGACGAGCGGCGGAACGCTGATGGTCACACGCGACGGCCGCATCGCCATCGCGGCCGATCCGGATCGCGATCGTGTGTACCTCGTCGACTTGTCGACCCGGACACTCACGGACACGATTCGACTCGAGCCCGGCGACGAGCCCGGGCGCATCGCCGAAGACTCGTCGGGACGCGTGCACGTCGTGCTGCGCGGCGGCGCTTCCATCGCGACGATCGCGCTGGACACGCACACGTACCTTCGGCGAACCGTCTGCGCATCCCCGCGTGGCATCGCCTTCGAACCCGGGGCGGACATGCTTTACGTAGCGTGTGCGGGCGGAGACGTGTTGACGCTTCCCGCCGCGGGCGGAACCGCGACTCGACGCACACACATCGATCGCGATCTGCGCGACGTCGTCATCGACGGCGGCCACGTTCGCATCACGACCTTTCGCAGCGCCCAACTGCTGGATCTTGGCGTAGACGGAGCCCTCTCGAATCGTACCGTGCTCGCGCGCGCGGCCGTCGCCGACGGACAGGGCGCGATGCTGCACTTCACGCCCGCGGTTGCGTGGCGAGCGGTGGCAATCCCGACGGGAGGCGTGCTCGTCGTTCACCAGCGCGGACAGGACGAGCCCGTCTCCACGGCGCCCGGCGGCTACGGCACGGGTGTGTCGCGCTGCGCGAGTTCGGTCGTTCATTCCACGGTGAGCATCGTGCGAGCGGACGAGCCCGTACGCGCGGCCCCGTCGATCATCGACGCAGTCCTACCGATCGACGTCGCGCTGAGTCCAGACGGAACGCGATACGCAATCGCCGCCCCCGCGAATCGCCGCGCCGAGGCCGGTGCGCAGGTGTACGTCGTCGACGCGGCGCTGATGGCGCGCGAGGGAGGTTGCCTATCGGCCGCGCGGACGGCGAACCCCGACGGCGATGTGACGTCCGTGGCGTTCGACCCGGCAGGAACGGTGTTGGCGCTGACCCGCGAGCCGGCCGCGTTGCACGCGCTCGGAACATCACCGTGGTCACTCTCGCTCGCGGCGGAATCGCGCGCGGACACCGGCCATACGATCTTTCACGCGAACGCCGGATTGGGCGTGGCGTGCGCATCGTGCCACGCCGAGGGCGCCGACGACGGTCGCGTGTGGTCGTTCGCGAGCGCAGGTCGACTCCGCACGCAATCGTTGCGCGGCGGTATCTCGGGCACCGAGCCGTTCCACTGGCGAGGCGACATCACCGATTTCTCGACGCTGGTCCGTCGCGTGTTCGTCGATCGAATGGGCGGCCCGGAGCTACGCGCAGCTCAGGTTGCATCGCTGCAGCACTGGATCGACCGGATTCCACTCGTCGCGCACGATGCGCCGCCCGATGTGGAGATGGTCGAACGCGGTGCAGCGCTCTTCCGCCGCGACGACGTCGGCTGCGCGGGCTGCCACTCCGGCGAGAGGCGTACGAACAACGTCACCGTCGACGTCGGCACCGGTGCGCCGACCCAGGTACCGTCACTCGTCGGCATCGTCGACCGCGCTCCGTTCATGCACAACGGGTGCGCTCCCACGCTTCGCGATCGGTTTGGATCGTGTGGTGGCTCGCGGCATGGGACGACACAATCGCTGACCACGAGCCAGGTCTCGGATCTGGTTGCCTATCTGGAGACGCTCTAGGGCGCGCCTTCGATGGCATCGACGGCAATCGCGTACCATCGCACCGTGATCGGGAGCCCGCTCGAGAGCGACGCGCACGGCGTACGCACTACGGACGCTTCGACCGATGCGGATCTCGTTGGTCGTGCGCGGAACGGTGACCGTCGCGCGGAGGAGATCATCTATCGCCGACACGTACGCTACGTCGGCGGCGCCGTGACCCGCCTGATGCGCCGTCGTCCCGATGCCGAAGACGTCGTGCAGGACGCGTTTGCCAGCGCGTTCGAGGACCTCGCGTCGCTGCGTGAACCCGAGGCACTGCGGGGCTGGATCGCGCAGATCGCCGTTCGCCTCGTGTTGCGCAAGTTTCGTCGGCAACGTCTCGCGCGCGCGCTTGGACTCGACCGCGGGACCGACGACGCGTCGCTCGCCGCGCTGGCGGATCCCGACGTGGGACCCGAGCGCCGGGCGGAGCTCGCTGGGCTGGACCGCGCCCTCGCCCGCCTCGCACCCGAGCTGCGAGTCGTGTGGATGCTGCGCCGCGTCGAAGGCTGGGACGTCGACGAAGTCGCGCGCGCTTGCGAGACGTCACCGGCCACCGTGAAGCGGCGATCGGCCGACGCCGACGGGCAGCTGCGAGCGATTCTCGGATTGTCGAAGGTGCCAACATGAGCGACATCGATCCACCTCCGCTGCGCGCCGAGCTGCGCGAACCCCTGGACGACGAGGCCGTCGAGCGCGTGTGGCGTCGCGTGGCGGCCCGACGACGCAGATCGGTCGGCGCTCGCGGGTTCGCATTGGCCGCGGCCGCCGTCACCGTGGTGGCGTTGGGCGGGATCATCGGAAAGATTCGCCGCGACCGCGCCGAGCATGCGCGTGTGGTGCACGCAAGCGGCGGCGCGCTGCGGGCGGCGGGTGGGGGCCTCTTCCGCGCGTATGGCGCCACGGCCGAGCGCGGATTCGTCGCGCTGTCCGACGGATCGCGAATCGAAATCGACGCCGGAGGTGCGCTCGATGCGATCGAAAACAACGGCCGGGTGTTCGTCGTGCGAATCGCATCGGGACGCGTGACATTCGACGTTCGACCGCACGGTCCTCGGCGATGGACGATCGAGTGCGGGCTCGCGATCGTGGAAGTCGTTGGCACGCGATTCGTCGTGGAACGCACGGCCGCGCGTGTGCGGGTCGACGTCCAGCACGGAATCGTCCGGGTGCGCGGCGAGCGAGTCTCCGGCGGCGATGTGTGGCTTACGGCCGGGCGTGCGATCACGGTGGAATCCCGCGAGTCGACGAGCGCGCCGCGGGAGCTGGTCCAAACCACCGAAGCGCCGCGCAACGGGGGGCGGGCGGCGGAACACGACGGGGGCGGCGCTCGTTCCGCCTCCGCCGCAACGTCGGCGAGCCCCGCCGCGGCCGTCGACGACGCAGGCATCGACTGGCGCCCGCTGGCGGATCGCGGCGCGTTCGGCGACGCCTACGCGGTGCTCGGCGCGACGGGCATTGCGCGAGAAGCGCAACGTGCAGACCCCGATGCACTGATCGATCTCGCGGACGTCGCTCGACGTTCCGGTCATCCGGACGACGCGCTCGTGCCGCTCCGACGATTGTTGACGGATTTTCCAAACGCATCCGGTGCCGCGACCGCTGCGTACACGCTCGGACGTCTCGAACTCGAATCGCTCGGGCAACCCGCCGCCGCTGCGAGCGACCTCGCCCTCGCGTTGCGACTCGGCCTTCCGCGCGGTCTCGTCGAGGAAACGATGGCGTGGCTCGTCGAAGCGCGCGCGCGCGGCGGCGATCACGACGGTGCATTCGCGGGCGCCGAGGCGTACGTCGCGCGGTACCCCCATGGGCGATTCGGGGCGACCGTGCGTCGCTGGGCGGGGATCGACACGCACACGAGACCGTAGGGGCGCGATCGACCGAACCCGTTCCGACGTCGCCGACCGGCCGCGTTTCGCGTTACGCTGCGAGCGCCCAGCATGAGCACCTCTGGACGAGCCCACGTCGACGGCCAGCGCCGAGTCATCACGATCCTGTTCTGCGACGTTGCCGGTTCGACGGCGATGGCGGAGCGCATCGATCCCGAAGACTGGGCCGAGGTGATGAACGAGGCCTTTGGACACATGACTGCGCCGATCGAACGTTTCGGCGGCACGGTCGCGCGGTTGATGGGCGACGGCGTGTTGGCGTTCTTCGGCGCACCCACCGCGCACGAAGACGATCCCGAGCGCGCGGTGCTCGCAGGCCTCGCGATCATCGAGGGAATCGAGGGCTTCGGCGCGTGGGTGAAACAGCAGTTCGGCGTCGAATTCAAGGTGCGTGTGGGGATCAACACGGGGCCGGCGGTCGTGGGCGACATCGGCGGTCACGTGGCCAGCGAGTACACGGCGATGGGCGACGCGGTAAACATGGCCGCGCGCATGGAGCAGACCGCCAAGCCCGGCACGCTCCAGGTATCCGACCGCACGTGGGCGCACGTCGCGCCGCTCTTCGACGCGGAGGAATTGTCGGGCATCGAAGTCAAGGGACGCGACGAGCGTGTGACCGTGTACCGCGTGATCGCGCCGAAACCACGCTCGGACCGACGCCGTGGCGTTCGGGTCGCGTCCGCGCCGCTCGTCGGCCGGGACGACGACCGGAACCTGCTCCGAAGCGTCGTTGATCGCGCACTGCTCGGTGCCGGCCGCGTAGTTTGTCTGGTAGGTGACGCTGGCACCGGCAAGTCGCGCCTCCTCGAGGAGATGCACGCCCACTGGGCGAGCGCGGCGCCGACGGATGCGCCATGGATCGCCAGTCGCGGCGTTTCGTACGACACGACACGCCCGTATGCGCTGTTCGTGCACCGAATCAAGCAGATGTTCGAGGTTCAGGAAGACGATGCCGGCCACGTCTTGCGCGCGAAGGTCGCACGGGGCTTGGAGGCGATGGCGCTGACGAGCGATCGCGTACCGTTGTGCACCGCCGCGGCACAGTCGATCCTCGCCGCCCGCGCAGCGGACACTCCGCAGGTACCCGCGGCGAGCTTGCAACGCGAGGTGCACGACGTGATGACGGAAGTCTGGCGCTCGATGGCCTCCCAGGCGCCGTGCGTAGCCGTGTTCGACGATCTGCACTGGGCAGACTCCGCGTCGATCGACTTGCTCATGCACCTGGTGCAATTGACGCGCGAGCTACCCATCGTCGTGGTCGCGGCCCTGCGGCCGGTGCACGGGTCCTACGCCGTGAGCCTACGAGACCGCTGCCGCGAACGCCTCGGCGATCGATTCGAGCAGATCGATCTCGCCCCGCTGGCGCACCGCGACTCGGTCGCGTTGCTCGACGCCCTGGTCGGTGGGCTCCCAGACGAAACGCGCGCCTTCATTCTCGAAAAGGCCGAAGGCAACCCGCTGTACCTCGAGGAGGTCGTCCGCGCGCTGGTCGACCGCGGCGCGGTCGTCCGTGAGTCCACGGGGCTTCGCTGGAGCGGCGCAGTGAACACGCACGACCTGGTGATTTCGGAATCGCTGAACGGTCTGCTGTCGTCGCGCATCGACCAACTGGATCGACCGACGAGGGAGTGCCTCCAATTTGCGTCCGTGATCGGACGGCAGTTCGAGAGCGACGTCTTGCAACAGATCGCCGAGCGTGACGTATCACGCGACGTGCGAGCCCTCTGCGATGCCGAGGTCGTGGACGCGATCGACGCGCCATCCGATGGCCGCTGGGCATTCCGGCATCTGATGATGCGCGACGCCGCCTATGGATCGATTCTTCGGCGGAGCCGCCCGCTCGTTCACCGTCGCGTTGGAGAAGCGATCGAGCGGAGAGCCGGCAACGAGTTGGACGCGCACGCCCATCGACTCGCGCACCACTTCTTCGAAGCAGCCGACTACCCTCGTGCGGCCGCGTACGCAGAGCGAGCGGCACACGCAGCGGCTGTCATCTTCGCGAACCGAGAAGCCCTTCGCCTCGTCGACATGGCGATCGACGCGCACAAACGGGGCGAGTTCGAGCCGGGCGGGATCGATCGGCTGGCGGACTTTCGCGCCGGTCTGCAGCGCGCATCCGTCGGGGCGTGAACGACGGTTCCCGGCAAGATGCCGTGACCGCGCGTCGAGGTGGTTGTATCGTCGGTTGCTCGCACGGCCGGAGTGCAGACGCTCCTGAGGCTGGACGCGACTTCCGGGAGTATTCCACGATGCTGCAACCGACTCGGAACGTGATCGTCGGATTCTTGATCGCCGCGGCGCTCCCGGCCTGTGGGCCCGGCGGAACGACCACGGTGTGCGGCGCGGAACGCTGTGTCATCGAGCGGCAATACTGTGAACTGACGGTGAACGCGGCCGGCGCGACGACTGCCAGCCGCTGCCAGCCGATTCCGTCTGGGTGCGGCGTCGACCTATGCCAGACGTGCCTGATGGGGCTTCCAAACCAGCAAGCCTGCTCAGCGGACAACAGCTCCGGCGCGTGGTCCTACACCGTACGGATCCGACCGTAGACTGCAGGTCGCAGCGTCGAGATGTCAGCGCTCGTCGGCGCCGATGTCGATGCCCGCGCCGCGGGGACGCGCGTCGCCGTCGACGTCGGTCATGGGCGCCTCGGTCGCCGTGCCACGATCAATCGTCGGCGATCCGGCCATCACGTGACGCATGGCGTCGAGAAGCGGATCGCCCGAGACGTTTGCGCCGGACATCGGCATCGTGAGCGCGTTGAGCGCCGCCAGCATGTTGACGTCCATCGCCGTACCGGACGTCGGCATCTGGCGGTACATCACGTCCGTTCGTCCACCCGCCGGCGCAAAGAAGATGAGGTTGTTCTGCAACACCTCAGGTCGCATCTGCCGACCCATCGCAGGATCCTCGAGAATGCCGAACCGCGCTGCGTTGTTGCCGCCCAGAAGGATGTTGTTGCGCACACGCCCGACCTGCCCGCGGAAGCCGCATGTCATGCACGGGCCGATCGACACGACGAGGGCCGCGCTCCGCGTGGGCGAACTTCCCGGACCGGAACCGCCGCCGTCGAGCGTGTTGGCGTTCAATATCACCGCGCCGGCTGCAACCTCGAACTCGCCGAGGAACACCGCGGCAGACTGCGGACCGGGCGGGCCCACGACGATGTTGTTCGTGATCGTGCTCGTCGAACTCTCACTGTAGATCCCCGCGCACCAGCCCGTGGGCCGTGTGCACGAACCCGCGCGCGCAGGATCGGTTCCAATGCGATTGCGGTCGATCGTGAGTCTCCCGCCGAACTCGATGCCGCGGCTCGCGCCCCCGGTGGACGTACCGGGGAAGATCTCGTTCTCCGTTACCAGAGTTCCCGTGCCCGAGATCCACGCCGTCATGCCCGCCGTACGCTGCCCGCTCCCGCCGCGGAGCACGTTGCCCCGTACGGTCGCCACCGCCGTTGCGCTCATCGCTCCCATCCAGTCGAACGTCAGCCCGACCGACGAGTTGATCGACGTGCCGCCCGCCAGGTCGTTGCCCTCGATCAGCGCGCCCATCGGGTCGGGGTTGGGCGTGATGCGAATGCCCATGGACCGGTCGGCCCCGAAGCCGCCACTCGTGACGTCGCCACCGACGATCGTGTTGCGCCGCACCGTGGGCGAGCCGGCAAGCGTCAGACCGGAACTTCCCGGCGTCGCCCCCGCACCGCTGCGACCGTAGATGTGAAATCCCTCGATGCGCGTCGCGCGGGTGATGGCTGCAGGCGCAAGCACGCCCTCGAGGTCCACGTTGCGAATGTTGGCTGCGTTCGCAGCCGGATCGCTCGCCCACGTGCATGACGCCATCGCGCACTGGAAGCCGCCGAGGAGATTGACTCCCGCGACCATCGTCACCTTCTCGGAGTAGTCGCCCTGCGCGACGATCACGCTCTGCGGAACGCCGAGCATCATCGCGTGGACGACGCCTTGCCGAATCGTGCGTACCGGCATCGCCCGCGTGCCCGGGTTCATGTCGTTGCCCGTGATCGCGGACACGTACGTGCCGAGACCGCGCGTGCAGCCTTCGTCCGCCATGCCGTTGCAGTTGTTGTCCACCATGTCGCCGCACAGTTCCGGCAGGCCGGGCGCAACGAGCGGGTCGCCGTCGTTGCAGTCGCCGGCACACGTGGTCACGCCATCGCGATCCATGTCCGTGCACGTCGCGCCGTCCGCGGGCGCGTCGCCGGGCAGCGCGTCCGAGGGGCTGGTGCCGTCGGTGGATCCATCGACACCGATCCCGTCGCCGCCGCCGTCGGATCCCGTCATGCCGGTGCCCGAACAGGCGAGGAGTGTGCCGAGCGAAACCACGATCGTCGAAGAAAGCAAAGCGCGCATGGTGAGCCTCCCGTCCCGCGCTGAGCGCAGGACAAGCCACGATACGCCCGCGAGGAACAACTGCCAATTCACGCTACTCGTCGTCGGCGCGACGATGTCCTCAGAATTCAGCGTCGCGAAACCGACGCCGACATCCCCGCGATGAACCGCCGTGCAACGTCCGCCGGTTCTGCTCTTCCCGAATCGACGTCGGCATTCATCCTCCGCATCGCGTTCGAGTCAATTGCACCGGCCAATGCGCGCAAGACGCTTCGCAGCAACGGGTGTCGAGCCAGCGTGTCGCGTCGTGCGAGCGGCACGGCCTGGTACGGCGGGAAGAAGTGTCGATCGTCGTCGAGCACGACGAAGTCCATCGTCACGATGCGACCGTCGGTGGCGTACGCACTGATGACGTCGATCTGCCCTTCGGCCGCGGCGCGATACATCAGTCCCGCTTCCATCGAACGCGGCGCGTGATCGAACCGCAGACCATATCGTTGCGCGAGTCCGGGATATCCGTCGCCACGCACGAGGAACTCGGTGGCAAATCCAGCCGAGAGATCCGCGTGTCCACGCAGGTCTGAGATTCGACGCAGGCCGAATCGTTGCGCGACGCGACGCGGAACGGCGATCGCGTACGTGTTCTCGAAACCGAGTGGCTCCGTCCACTGCAGACCGTAGCGACTTGCGAACTCGCGGCGAACGATTCCCAGCACGGCCTCGGGGTCCGTGATCGCGGGGCGCATCAGAATCGCGACGAGCCCCGTTCCCGTGTACTCGGGATACACGTCGAGCGCGCCACTGCGCAGGGCCTGAAAGCACACCTGAGTTCCACCGAGGTGATGCCGCCGATCGACGCGCGCACCTGATCGAGCCTCGAGCATCTGCGCGATGATCTCGCCGAGGATCACCGACTCGGAGAACGCCTTGGACCCCACGACGATTCGCGCGTTTCGTCCGCGCGCGATGTCGTGCAGCGCAAACACTCCGGCGAACAACAACGCCGCGATCGCGACGATGGCGAGCAGCCCCCCGAGCGCGCGGAGTCGGCCCACGCGATCACCGAGCCCGCAGTCCGCGAGGCGTCGCCACTCGCTGCGCGATCGCGAGAGTGGCATCGAGCGCGAGCGCGAGCAACGCCGCCGGAATCGCGCCTGCGAGGATCGTCCGCGTGTTCACCATCGCGATGCCCTGAAAGATGAACGTACCGAGCCCGCCCGCGCCAATGAGCGCCGCCAACGTCGCGACGCCGACGCTCCACACGGTCGACGTACGGATCCCAGCCATGAGCACAGGGAGCGACTGCGGCAACGTGACGCGCCACAAGATCTGCGCATCCGTCATTCCCATCCCGCGCGCGGCCTCCACCGCGGCAGCGTCGACTTGCTCGATCGCCGCGAACGTGTTGCGGACGATTGGAAGCAGCGCGTACAGAAACAGCGCGAGCACGGCCGGTTTCCAGCCAATGCCCAACACGGGGATGAGAAACCCCAGGAGCGCCACGCTCGGAACGGTCTGAATGGCCGAGACCACCGCGAGCACCGGCCCGGCGAGAAATCGGTGCCGCGCGATGTGAATTCCGAGCGGCATCCCGATGGCCGACGCGAGCGCGACGGCGACGGCCGTCAGCTGGAGATGTTCCAGCAGTGCCCGGCCGAGCCCGGTGACACCAAACATCACGACACCCCCAACGACGCGGCCGCAAGGAGATCTGCGCGCGAGGCAAAGCGGGGAGCCGCGTCCGCGGGAGTCACCCGCGCAAGGGCGGCGTGTTCGCGCTCGAGGCGCGAGAGCACGTCCCAGAGCGAGTCGTCGGGCGCGCTCTGCACCGAGGGGGACGTCGGGGATTCCGAGGTCAGCGCGCCGGTCGGCAGGTCGTCGCGAACGGTCCGGGTCATCATCCGAAGCTGAAACCGATGCCGCGCGAGCAAGCCGAGCACGGTGTCGTTCGCGGGCGCGTCCACGATTTCGCGCGGCGTTGCGACTTGAACGATTCGCCCGGCGTCGACGACCGCGATGCGCGTCGCGAGTCGACACGCTTCGACGATGTCGTGCGTGACGAGAACGAACGTCTTCTGGAACGATCGCGACCACGCCACGAACTCGTCCTGCAACCGCTCGCGCTGGATCGGGTCGAGCGCGCTGAACGGCTCGTCGAGAAGCACGATCGACGGATCGGCCGCGAGCGCCCGCGCGATGCCCACACGCTGTCGCTGTCCGCCGCTCAGCTCGCGCGGATGTCGTCGCCCGAACTCGCCAGCCGGCATGCCCACGCGCTCCAGTAGCTCCTCGACGCGCCGCGCAATTCGTGAGCGTTCCCACCCGAGCAACTCGGGAACGACACCCACATTTCGCCTTACGTCGTAGTGCGCGAAGAGCCCGACGTCCTGGATCACGTACCCGATCGACCGGCGGAGCGTCGCGTCGTCCTGCTTCGCCACGTCGACCCCACGGACCAGCACCCGACCGGCGTCGATGTGCACGAGGCGGTTGATGGTCTTGAGAGCGGTCGACTTGCCCGAGCCGCTCGGGCCGATGAGCACGAACGTTTCGCCCTCCCCGATCTGGACCGAGGCGTCGCGCAGGATCCAGCGGTCTGCGATGCGTTTGCCGACACCCTCGAGCGCAATCACCGTCATCCCGGGAAGATCGCACGAAGCACGCCACGTCGCACGGCGTCGACGACGTTGCTTGACGCTTCGTTCGCGGCGCTGGCACGCTCCCGGGTCCGCACGATTCTCGCTGCGGCGCCGCTCGTCCGTTTGATTCACCACCGACTTCCCGATGATCGGACACGCGCCCATCGATGCGAAGAACTTCCCGCTGATCAGCGTCGTGATGCCGTGCTTCAACGAGCGGGCGTCCATCGCGACGATCGTCGACGCTGTCCTCGCGGCACCGTTCCGCAAGGAGTTGATCATCGTCGACGACGGCTCGACCGATGGGACCCGGGAAATTCTCGCGGCAAACATCGAGGGCCGCCCGGACGTCCTCGTGCACTATCAGCCGAGCAATCTCGGCAAGGGGGCCGCGCTTCACCGTGGGTTTGCGAGCGCGCGCGGCGAGATCGTCATCGTGCAGGATGCCGATCTGGAATACGACCCGTGCGAGATCCCGATGGTCGTCGCGCCGATCGTCAATGGCGACGCGGACGTCGTGTATGGCTCGCGCTTTCTGGGCGGCCCGCACCGCGTGCTCTACTTCTGGCATTCGGTCGCGAACTGGGGCCTGACCACACTCTCGAATCTCGTGACGGACCTGAACCTCACGGACATGGAGACTTGCTACAAGGCGTTCCGGCGCGAAGTGCTTCTGTCACTCACGCTCGAGGAGGGACGCTTCGGTTTCGAGCCCGAAGTCACGGCGAAGCTCGCGCGGCGCAAGGAGCTTCGGATTTACGAAGTTCCAATCTCGTACCGCGGTCGCCGGTATTCCGAGGGCAAGAAGATCGGACTCAAAGACGCGTTTCGCGTGCTGTACTGCCTGGGCAAGTATGGGCTCCTCCGGCGGTGACGGCCGCCGCGTGGCGGGTCCCGTGTGGCTCGCAATGCTGTGTGCGCTCGCGTTCGGCGGGGCGGAGATCGCTGCTTGGTATGGGCCGAACACGTGGATCGTTCGCGACGGACGGTTCTACGTCAACGCGAACACCACGATCGTCGAGCACGGTTCGCTCGACCAGCGCGCGTACTGCAACAGTTGGTACACACGCCGGATCAGTTGGAACGCGGACATGGATGCCGGCTGGAGCAACCTCGCGCTCGGCCGCAACGGTCAACACTACCCCAAACACACCTGGCTCCTGCCACTTCTCTCTACGCCGTTCTTCGCCGCGTTCGGACTCGCCGGTACGCTCGTGTTCAATCTTCTGGTGTTCGCTTGCGTCGCGGGGCTGATCGCGCGGTTCAGTCTCGCGTTCGTGCGCGCGGACGCTGCAGCGCTCACGGGCGCAGCGTTCTGCGTCGCGACGTCTGTGCGCGAGTACGCGTACGATTATCACGTCGACGTCCTGCTGCTCGCGCTGGGCACCGGCGGGTTCGCGGCTGTGGTTGCACGCCGCCCGGCAGTGGCGGGAATGCTCCTCGCAGCGACCTTGGTCATCCGGCCGACGTCGCTTCTGTACGTCGTACCCGCGATCGTCTTACTTTTCTCACGGCCCGGCAGCGAACCTCCCAGTCCGCAGTCTGCGCGCGAGCGTTGGTTGCCCGTGGTCCGCGCAGCCGTCGGTGGTGCGGTCGTTTTGGCGGTCGCCGCCGTCGTCAACACCGTGCTCTTCGGCCGCCCGTGGTGGACGGGATACAACCGAACGATCGTTCTGGTCGGCGGCGTTCCACAAGTTCAGTCCGCAGTGAATGCGTTCTCCACGAAGCTCGCCGTCGGCTTACCGCGGCTGCTGATGGGCGCGTACGGCGTGCGCCACAAGCTCACGCTGCTGGCGTTCGCAGTGCCCGGAATGATCACGCTCTACCGGACGCGCCGGAGATACGCGCGCACGGTCCTCGCGACGTCGATCGCAAGCATCTTCGTGTTCGCGAAGTACAACTGGGAGGGCGAGCGCTTCTTGTTCCTGGCAGCGATGACCCTCGCACCCGCGCTGGCGCTCACGTTCGATTCGTCCGAGCGCATCGTGGACGCGATCGAACGCCGCGCGATCTTGCTCTGGCGACGCGTCCGGCGAATACCATCGCCGACCGATGCGCCTCCCACGGTTCCGACTGCCCGGGCTCCGGTCGTCTCGCTCGCGCTCGTCTTTGCATTCGCTGTGCTGGCGGCGATTCTCGCGGTGGGCGCATTTCCCGCGGCGCGAGTGGGCGGCGGTCCGTACGTGCTGGGCGCCCATGCGCTCGGCCGCCACCTCTCGATGGACGTGCGCGTCGTCTCGACCGCCGGGGGCGTCCCCCAGCCGTCATCCCCAGAGGGTGCGGTGAGTTCCCGCACACGTTGGGGCGGACAACTTCCGCGCGCACCGTTGCCTGCTGTGATTTTCGCCGCACCGTTCGCCGCCGTCGGCGGACCGATCGGCCTTCTCGCGTTGCATTCGGTGCTCGCGGGTCTCGCCGCGGCGTTGCTCGCACGGCTTCTGGCCGCGCGACGACTCGCGAGCCCCGTGGCCGCCGTGATGTTCTGCGTTCTCGCGCTCGTCTTGCCCTCGTCGCGCGACGGCCTCGGTCCGTCGGGCGCCGAGTGGATGGCCGCCTGCTTCGCCGTCGTGGCGATGACGCTCGCGCTCGAACAACGCGTGCTTACGGCCGGGGTGCTGACGGCGCTGGCGGGTTGCTGCGGCGACGCATGGTGGCTGGCGCTGCCCGCAGTGTTGGCGCTGGTCGCCATGAGTCCGGCGACCGGCCGGCGCGATGAAGTCGTCCGCCTCGCGAAGGGGCTGCTCGTGGGCTACGGCGCGTGGGCCGCGGTCACGCTGGTGTTCTTCGGGCGGCCGTTCGCGTCGCCGGACGATTTCGTAATCGCGAAAGTTGCACACGGCGTCGGGGCGCGTTCGGTCGCCGTCGAGTCGTGGCGGCACATGGTGTCGGCCCTCGTCGGCCGAGCCGGGAACGCGCGGGCGTTTGTTCCGCTGCTTCCGTGTACACTCGTCGGTGTTGTCGTCGCGGTGAGGCGAGACCCGCGGTCCGGAACGGCCATCGCCCTGTTCACGGGCGCCACCCTCGCCCACGCGCTGTTCGCGACGCGCACCGGGACGACGCCGTGGGGACCGCTCATCGCTGTGGGCCTCGGCCCGCCGCTCGCAGTGTTCGCCGACGCGGTCTGTGCCCGACTGTCCGCAGCAACCTGCGTAGTTCGGCCCCGCACGCTCGCGATCTCGGTTGCGGCGGTCCTCGTTGCAATGACGTCGATCGGTCTCGCGAACCGACGACGTCCGCGGGGCGAGTTCCGACTCGCAAGCGACGCCGGGATTCGGGCGGCGGTCGTCCATCTCGAGGAGCTTCCCTGCGACCTGATGGACTGGGACCACATGAGCTGGGAGTGCGCGACGGTGGACACGGAGACCGTTCACACCGTGGGACTCGCACTGCCCGAAGGCGTGACAGTCGCGGGTCGGCGCGTCGCGATGATGCTCATTCCGAGCGGGAGACACAGCGAGATTCGTTACGTGCGCTGGTTCGGCATCCCGGCCCGCGAGAACATCGCATTGCGCTATGCGATCCCCGAAGGAATGGGCGACGGCGCGCAGGTTCGGGTGCGGATCGACGGGCGCGAGATCGGCGGATTCGGTGTCGACGGACGAGCGAAGCGTGAGATCCAGACCGTTTCGTTCGCGACCGGCGTTCGGGTGGGACGCAGAGTGACCCTGTCGATCGACGTTCGCGCGCCCCTCGGTGAAGCGGGGCGCGCGACCGTTGCGATCGATGGAGAGTTTCGGTGACTACGGGAGGGTGATGACGTCGAGCGTGTAGGCGCCGCGGGCCGCGCCGCCGCAGCCGGACATCGCGATCCAGTACTGTCCAACCGGGAGGCGCACGTCGATGGCCGCCGCGTTGCCGTAGTAGTTGTCGTTGCAGATGTCGCCCGCCCGCTGATTGCTGCAGTCCGTCGCCGGCATCGCCGCCGGCGTGAGTGTTCGGATGAACACCAGTGTGTCGAACGCGGAGCCCACCGTGCTGATCAACACGCGACGACCGCCAGCACTCGTGATGGTCAGTCGGTACATGGCATCCACACCACCACCGCATCCGCCCCCGCACGCCGCAGGCAAGTTCGTGTTGTCCGCAAACGCCATCGTGTTGCCGGTGAAGATGCCGCCAGCTTCGGTGATCATCGTGGCAGCCGTGCATAGGTCATTGCCCATCGTCGCCATCGGGGCCGCGGTCGGAATCGTGACGTAGCGCCCGCTCAGCATTCCCGTAATTCCGCCCGTTCCGATGATGCCGGAGTACGTTGTGCCAGCGGTCAGACCGCGATACCGCTGCCACGCCGAACCTGCACCCGTCGACAGACACGCCGGAATGTTCGATGCAGCCATTCCGCACATGCTCTGCAGTTGCATCGACGTCCCGCCCGTCGTTGACGTGCCGAACAGCACGACGTCGTTGCCCGCCGCCGGGCCCATGAAGTTGAAGACGGCGTCCGCCCGGTTCCCGGCGGCACACGCGAGCGCGTAGTCCGCCGCAATGGTCGCGGTGTCGATCACTGTCGCTGCGGCACCGGCCGTCAACGCGACGCCCGGGCAGCGATCCGCCGCGGGAGGCATTGTCGGCGCTGCCGTCGTGACGGTGACGACGAACGATCGGCCGGGACCACCCATGTAGTCCGCGGTGATGTAGTACGTCCCGGCTGCCTGATTTCGGAACCGCCGCATGACCGTTGCCGCCGCGACGCAACCCGGGAGCGCCGTCGAGCGATCGCCGCACGCCGTCGTTACGTCCGCAGTGATGTTTCCTCCGCCTCCCGTTGCGGTCACCGTGACGGTGACGTCACGTGCAGCCGCAAGCGTGTAGGAGAACACCGCGTCGACATGTCCAACCGTTCCGCCGCCACACGTCGTGCCGTAGTCTGCATCCGTTGCAAACCCAGTGGTCGACAGCGTCGTCGGTGCGCCGTCCGGAACCACGGTCGCCGCGGGACACACGTCGGCCATCATGCGCGGACGCGGCATCGTCAGCATCGCCTGCACGATCGCGGGACTTCCGCGGCCCGCCGCAACTTGCACGTAGTACGTGCCGGGCATGAGCGACGACACTTGGATTCGCGCGACGCCGCCCATGGCAGCGCTGCTGTTCGAACACCGAGTCTCCCCGGCAAGGGTGCCGCAGCCCGCAGCCGGATACAGCGCGATGACGACGACGTCGCCGCCTGTCGGCATCGCCGTGATCACGACGTCCTGCGTCGTAGTGATCACGAGTGGCATGATCCCGTCGGGACCGGCGCCGCTCGTCATCCCTTCACACGATGCAGGAATGCCGGTCGTCAGCCCGGTGAACGTCACCGTGTGCGGCATTCCATCCCCGAGATTGGGGCACGGTCCCGGCGCCGTCGCAGGGCACACGTTGGTGATTCCGTTTGCGCACAGCGGTCCCGCGTCGGGCGACGGCACGTCCGCCACGGGCCCGTCGACGAGCGGGATGTCCTCGACGAGCGCGTCGGTCGGCGTCGCGTCCGGGTCGAACACGTCGGTCGGATCGCCGTCGAGACCGACGACGTCGTCGGCAGGCATGCCGTTGTCCGTCATGTCGCCGTCCGTCGGCGGGTTCACGATGTCGTTGCCGCCGTTGTCCCCGGCAATGCCGTCACCGACGATCACCTGATCGCCGGGGGTACCGTCGCCGCCATCGGGGCGCACGGCGCTGCCGCAGGCCGCGACCGTCAACGAACAGAACGCCAACCACCAGACCCTGCATTCACGTCGCATTATTGCCTCCCGGAACCCGTCGTACCGCGCTCTTGCGTGGCGGCGGGATTAGACCCCGACCCGCGCGGGATGACAACGGGGGGGGTGCACGCTTCGACGATTCGGGCGGCGCGCGGTACGGGGTCATCCCGCACGCTTTCGGCCGATCGGCGTCGCTTGCGCTCGCGTGTCGAGCGCGAACCAGAGAATGAACCGCGGCGCGGCGCGGGTCTTCCACATCGCGGGTCCGAGGTAGAGTCCGGGTTCGATCTCGCGAACCTCGTCGTGAATCGATCGAATGGCGCCGGGGTTGTCGGGCAGGTCGTAGTCCAAAACGATGCACGGCGCACCGTCGACCACCGACGGACCGACGCGCGTCAGGAACGGAAACAGCTGGTGCCGGCCAAACACGTGCACGCGGTTCACCCCCGCACCCGATTCGCCACGACCCGTGAAACTCTTGCCGCCCCACGGAAACGCTTGGGAGCCGGAAAACCTGCGAAGTGCGCCGGCGATGGCTCCGTGATCTAGCGACGCGACGGCCAGCATGCGCCCGCGCGGGTGGCCTTCGAGGGCATCGAGCTTCGTGCCGACCGTCCCGCGTGCGTACAGCACGCCGAGCGCGTTGACATCGAGCTTCGAGAGCGCATCGAGGTCCATCGTGCGGGCCGGTCGCGCTACGTTCTTCGTGACATCTACCGTCGTTTCCATTCTGCGGTCCTTTTCTTGTTCGTTGAACTGTATCGGGAGCTGCCCGCCGCGCTGCAGGTCGACGGGGGATCGATCGCGAACGCACGCCAGCATGCATCGCGCGCCGCATCGAACGCGGCCGAGTCGAGTCGGAGATATCCGAGGCGCGCGGACTTCACGAGGCCCACGAAGGCGCCCCAGACGAACGCCATGATCACGTCGGCACCCACGTCCGCCCGAAAGACGCCGCGGCGCTGGAAGTCCATGCACGCAAGCACGATCGGCGCGAGAACCGAGACTTCCAACTGCCGGCTCTCGCCATCAAGGTACGGAACGTGATCTTGCAACTCGAGGAAGCGAAACGCGACCGGTTCCGCTCGCGCAAACGCCACGAGCCGTGACCAGATCGTGTCGAACAACTCGCGAGGCGCGGCGTCGGCGGGAACCGGGTGCTGCAGCGCAAGGGCGAGCCGCTGCTTCGCGTCGCGAAAGACCGCGTTGATCAACGCTTCCTTGCTCGGGAAGAGCCGGTACAACGACCCGGCGCCGATCTCCGCCCGGGCCATGACGTCTGGAATGGTCGTTCCGCGATATCCGGTCTCCGCGAACAGTTCGAGCGCTGCATCGATGATTCGCTGACTCAAGGCTTCGCGCTTCGAATCTGCCCGCGTCGAAACGGAGTCTCTGACGACCACAGTGGAACGATCATTCCACTCAGTCGGCCCGCTGTCAACACCCGAATCGGCCGGCGCGCCGGTCGCCGGGCGTTCGTCGACTCCGTGTACACTCGCGCGGCGCGATGCTGCTCTACGCCCTGCTCCAGCGGTTTCTTCGCGCGCTCGTTCACGTGTTCTTCCGCCAGGTCGCCGTGGTCGGCCTGGAGCACGTGCCCGGCGAGGGCGAAGGGCCCGTGATCTTCGCGGGCAATCATCCCAACTCGCTGCTCGATCCGATTCTGGTCATTGTCACCGCCGGCCGCATCGTGCACTTCGCCGCCAAGGACGTGCTGTTCCGAAGCGCGCTCTTGCGGGTGTTCCTTCGCGGTCTCGGGGCAGTTCCAGTCGCGCGTCGTTCCGATCACGGAGGCGCCGTCGACAACGTCGATGCGTTCGACCAGCTCTACGCCGTGCTCGCGGCGGGACGCGCCGTCGGGATCTTTCCCGAGGGACTCTCTCACGACGACTCGCAGCTCGCACGGCTCAAGACGGGAGCGGCGCGAATTGCGCTCGGTGCGAGCGGACAGCACCCGGGCTTGCGCGTTCGCGTAGTTCCCGTGGGGCTCACGTACGTTCATCCGAAACGATTTCGCAGCCGCGTGCTCGTGCAGTTCGGACCGCCCATCGAGATCACCCCCGAGCGCCTCGAGGCGTGGCGCGCGAACGAACGCGATGCGGTTGGTGTCTTGACGACCGATCTCGATCGCGAAATGCGAGCGCTCACGGTCAACGCCGACAGTTGGGAGCTGCTGCGCGTCCTCGACGGCGTCCGTCGCTTGTACCAGCCGGCCGACATCACGCTCGAATCCCGCGTCGAACTCGCGAGGCGCTTCGCGAGGGTCTATCCCGACGTTCGCGACCGTCCCGACGTGCGCCAGCTCTTCGATCGCGTGTCCGCGTTTCTCGATCGGCTCGACGCCGCAGGGCTGACGGATCGAGACCTGCGCCGCGGATTGAGGGTTGGCGACGTGTTCGCGAGGATCCTGCGGCACATCGTTCTGGTCGTGTTCTGGCTCCCGCTCGCGGCACCCGGTGCGATCGTTCACGTGCCGCTCGCGACCATCATTCGCCTGTGGGGGCCGCGCTTTTCTCCGCGCAAGGACGTACTCGCAACGACGAAGCTGGTCATGGGGCTGCTTGGGTTCCTGTTGCTGATGTTCGCCGTGCCGTTCTTGCTGTTTCTGCGATTTGGCTCTGCCGTCGCATTCGCGGTGGCGGCGATGCTCGCGCTCTCGGGGTACGCAACGCTGCGCGTCCTCGAGCGGATGGCCGCCGTGCGACGGTTGGGCATCACGTTCGTCCGCTTGTTTGCACTTCGAAAAGAGATCGAGTCGCTGCGGGTCGAGCGCGCGGAACTCGAGGCGCTTGTTCTTCGCGCCGTCGAGCGCAACATTCCAGCCGACATGGTGCCGCTCTTCCCCGATCGCGTCCGTTCGCTCGACGCAACACCCGCGGCTCCGACGGAGCAGGCGCCCTGAGCGACACTCCGACCGTCGTACTGCTTCACGGGCTCGCGCGGACCCGACAATCGATGCTGCGTCTGCGGCGCCACCTCGAACGCGAGGGATTCGACACGTGGTCAACGACGTATCCGTCCCGGCGGATGGGGGTCGCCGATCTCGCGCGCACCGTCGCGGAGCGGATCCGCACCGAACTGCCACGACGCGATCTGTTCGCCGTCACGCACTCGCTCGGCGGCATTCTCGTGCGCCAGATGGCCGACACGCTGCCGATCCGACGGGTGGTGATGCTGGCGCCACCGAACGGCGGAAGTCGCCTCGCGCGTACGATGCGCGCGAGTCCGCTGTTCCAGTGGTTCTACGGCCCCGCGGGGAGCGAAGTCGCGGACGGCGCTCCGTGGCCGACGCCTCGCGCCCCGTTCGCAGTGATCGCGGGCACGCGTGCGGCGTCGATCGCGAATCCGACGAGTTGGCTGCGCGCGTTTCCCGCGGACGTTCCGAACGACGGCACCGTAAGTGTCGAAGAAACGCGGTTGGAGGGCATGACCGCATTCGCCACGGTCGACGCGACGCACACGTGGATCATGGACCATCCAGAAGCGCGCGCGCGGGTCGTCGAGTTCCTGCGGACGGTCGACGCGCGGAGTTTCGAGCGGTGAGCGGCGTGCACGACGCCGAGGGCCAGATCGTGACGGGTCCAGGCGCCCGATGGTTCACGATCGGCACGATGCTGCTCGGCTACGGGTTCTAGCGCGACGTCGCGCGAGCGCGCGCACGGAGCGCCAGTTGCCGGATCGCGGTCGAGTCCCTAGGGTCCGACCTGCGATGCCGCCCTCCCCCATGCGCCTGCGTCTGGCCGGTGAGCTGCCGCCCGCGCCGGCGAAGACCGGACCCGCCATCGGCGCGAAGGGATTTCGCCCGTTCTTCCTGCTCGCCGGAGTATTCGCGGCGGCACTCGTGCCGATCTGGCTGCTCGCGCTGTTGGGTCGATTCGATCCGGGCGCGTACCTCGGCGCGATGAACTGGCACGCACACGAGATGGTGTTCGGATTCGCGACGGCGGTCCTCGCGGGATTCCTGCTGACAGCCGTCGGCAACTGGACGCAGCGCGAGACGGTCGTCGGCGGGTGGTTGCTCGCGCTGGCGGGGTTGTGGCTTGCCGGGCGATTCGCGCTCCTAGGCGCGCGGTTTCTCCCGCGTGGGATTCCGGCGCTGGTCGACATCGCGTTTCTCCCGTTGCTCGGCGTTGCACTCGCGCGCCCGCTCGTCGCGGCGAAGAACCGCCGAAACTTCGTGATGCTCGCAGTGCTCGCCGCGCTCGCCGCTGCAAACGTCGCGGTGCATCTCGACGCTCTCGGCATCGCGATGCCGGGATGGCGTCGTCGCGGAAGTCTCGCCGGCGTCGATGTCGTCGTGTTCGTCATGGTGGTCATGGCGGGCCGCATCGTCCCGATGTTCACGCGAAATGCGACGGGCGTTGAGACGATTCGAAACTCCCCCACGCTCGACACGGCGTCGGTGGCGTGCGCGGCGATCATGACGGGCGTCGACGTCGCACTCCCGGAAAGTCGCATTGGAGCGATCGTAGCCTGCGCAACCGCGATCATTCTCACGGCCCGCACGTGGAACTGGGGGGCCGTCCACGCCGTCCGGGTGCCACTGCTCTGGATTCTCCACATCGGCTACGCGTGGATTCCGATCGGCCTGATGCTTCGTGCGGTGTCGGCGTTCACGCCTCGCGCGCCCGCGCCGATTGCAACACACGCGCTGACCGTCGGCGCGATTGGGGCACTGACGCTCGGAATGATGTCTCGGGTATCACTCGGTCACACGGGCAGAGCGCTCGTGACGTCGCGGGCAGTCGTGGCGTCGTTCGTTCTCGTGACGCTCGCGGCGCTGTTGCGTGTCTGCGTTCCACTGATCGACATCGCGTGGTCGCGCGCTGGCGCACTGTCGGCAGGCGCGTGCTGGACCGCGGCATTCGGGATTTTTGTCGTGGCGTACGCGCCGGTTCTGCTCGCGCCTAGGGTCGACGGGAAGGCGGGGTAAACTCGAACCGCACGCTCCGGCGGGCTACGGCTGGTTGGCCTCTCTGCCCATGCAGTCGCGCAGCGACAGCGGCATGTAGATGCACGCTGCGTTGCAGGCCCCCGGGCAGGTCGAGCACGAGTACTGGTTGGGCACCGCGCAATACGTGCCGAACAGCAAATCGGTGAAGCCCCCCGACGCCGCGCACGACCAGTTCTCCATGCCGGCGTATGCGAGTGGCATCGTCGTACACACCGTCGCGGCCAGCTTCCACGCGCGGCAAGCGTTGCTGTCGCCTGTGTTGTACGGATAGAAGCCGCCGAGGTTCGTGCGGGCCATCGTGTTGAAGCTCGTCGTGCTGCAGCTGGCGATCGGGCACGTCCAGCCGTGATACAGGACGTACGGTACGCACACGCCCGCACTGCAGGCTCGCGTCGCGGCGCACACGGTGCCGCAGGTGCCGCAGTTCATCCGGTCGGAGCGCGTGTCCGCGCACGCCGCGCCGCACATCGTAAACCCGGCCGCGCACGTGCACCGTCCCACCGCGCACGCGCCGCCGACGCCGCACGATGTCCCGCACGCGCCGCAATTGTTCGTGTCGGTCATCAGGTTGGTGCACAGCGTGCTGCAAAACGTCTGGCCCGCCGGGCAACGGCACATGCCGCCAATGCACGTGGCCGTCGCCGGGCACACCGTCGTGCAGCTTCCGCAGTGACTCATGTCCGTCGCGGTGTCGACGCAGATCGCGCCGCAGCCTGTTCGTCCACCCGCGCACACACAACGCCCCCCCGCGCACGACTGGCCCATCGCGCACACGTTCCCGCACGCGCCGCAGTTGCTGGTGTCGGTCATCGTGTCCGCGCACGTCGTGCCACAGCGCGTCCCTCCGGTGGTGCACATGCACACGCCGGCGGCGCACGTCCCCGTCGTGCCGCACCCGTTGTCGCACATTCCACAGTGCATGTTGTCCGTCCGCAGATCCGCACACGCGGCACCGCACATCATCCGCGGGGCACTGCATCCGCAGCGGCCGCCGGCACACTGGTATCCTGGACTGCAGCGAACGCCGCACCCACCGCAGTTCATCGTGTCAGACTGCACGTCCGCGCACGTGACCACTCCCATCGCGTTGCACAGACGGCGCGGCATCGGACAATCCGCCGTGCACATTCCGAACGCGCAGGTTTGGCCCATCAGGCAGACGTTTCCGCACATGCCGCAGTTCATCGGATCCATCTGCGGATTAATGCATACGCCGTTGCACGCGAGGCTCGGCGTGCGACAACTGCACGAGCCCGCAATGCATCCTACCCCTGAGGGACAAAGCGTTCGGCAACTGCCACAGTTGGCGTTGTCGGTCTGAACGTTCACGCACCGCCCGTTGCAGAGCATCTCGCCCGCCGCGCAGCCGGCCTCCGGCGCAGCATCCATTGCCACCGTCGAGTCCGCCGCCGCATCGACCGCACTCTCGACTCCACCGCTGTCTCGGCGAGCGTCCGCGACGCCGGGCATGTCCCCGCAACCCACGAGCCACAGTGTGGCGGAGGCGATGAGGCACACCGAAGTCTGCAATCGTCGGGTCGTCATTCGAAACATCGATCCCTCCGCAAGCACACGAACGCGCCGGGCGAAGCGTACCTGGGTCGCCGCGCGTTGGGAAACTGACGTCGGAATCGGAGGACGACGCTCGCTCCACCCGTCCTGGGATCGAGAGAGCGCTGGTGCTCAGGCAGAGTTCAGACGGCGGCGCGCAGCACTCGGTTCATCCGCGCTGCGTGCGACGGCGCTCGGCGGTGGGATGCGAGGTGCGATGGCCGCGGGTCTCGTCGCGCGAAGGGCCGCGAGTCGCGCACGCAGCTCGTCGGCAGACGGACAGTTCGATCGGGGCAGCGGCGCGATGTCCGCGAGCCGCGGGCGGAGCTTCGGAATGCGCGCAACACTCAGAGTCGGCGGCATCACCCGAGTCGCGCGGTTTGCGACCGTCGAGACCGACGCTGGTGAGCCCCATCGCAACAGCGCCATCATCGCAAGTGGAACGCCGGGCACATGGATCAAGAGCGCGGCCACTGCGCAGACCGCCGCTGAGACTCCGGCGGAAGGCGCGAGCGCGACGATCGTCACCGACACACCCTGAAGGAACATTCCCGCGGCGAGCGCACTCATCGTGTTGCCACGCGATCGCTCGCGATCGGCACGGAGGTCGTCGAGCGCCCACAGCGCCGTAAGAAACGCCACGGCCGGCGCGCCGACGATGAGCAGGCACGGGATGAGCAGCGACAGCCCGAGCGCTACCGGGGCGATGGCGGGTCGCGGCGCGAACAGAGGCAGCGCGAGTGCGAGCGCGTCGGCGGTGAGCATTGCGGTCACGGTGGCGGCGAACTGGCGAGCGGTCAGTGACGGCTTCATCGCGGATCCTCCGTTGAAGGGCTGCGATCGATCAAAGCATGCGGCGTGCCCGGAGCGCGAGCGCCACAAGCTGATTGAACGGCTGTTCACGAACGCTGTGACAGGTCGATTCGATGCGGAAGCGGCGAATGAGGCGCGCTGCGTGAACCACGGTTCGCAGCGCGGACGAAGTAGTGCCAGTGTCCGCGCGTTCACGGCGACGGGCGCGACGGAGCGGAGTTGCACGCAGCAATTTCCGCGTTGCGGAGGACCGTTCGCGCCGCCGGAGCTGGCGCAGCGGAAACTCACACACGCTTTGCCGATCGACATCGCTGAGACATCTCGAGCGAAGTGATCTTCGATCGGCCGGCTACGACCGCCAGTCCTCGACGCGCAAGCCTTCGATGCGCCGAAAGTCGCGCACGTTGGCCGTGACGAGCGTGCGAGCGTAGACCACGGCGATCGCCGCGATCTGCCCGTCCGCGTATGGCATCGAGCGCCCACTCGCCTCGAGCCGCGCACGCTCGCGGGCGTGGCACTCAGCCGCCGCGGCGTCGTACGGCAGCACCGACATCTTCGCCACGACGTCGCGCATGTAGTCGCGGAGCATGCGTTTGCGCTTGCCGTCCGGCAGGCGCTCGACGCCGTAGAGCGCCTCGTGCAGCGTCACCGACGCGATCGCGAGACTCGCCTCGTTTGCCCGCAGCCGATTCATGAAGCCCGTGTTGGGCGTTGGTCGAACCGCCTCGGCAAGAGCGTTCGTGTCGAGCAGCACGCTCACCATCGGACCGGGCGCCCGGCCTTGTGGGCATCGCGCGCTCCAGCGAGGGCGCCGGCAGCGTCCAACTCGTCGAGATCGTGGGTCTCTCGAAAGCGTCCGAGGGCGGCCCACACGCCTTCGCTCCTGCCGCGGAGCTCATCGTAGGAGGCACGCGAGAGGATGACGGCCACGGGCTTGCCGCGGCGGAGGATCTCGACCGGTGCAGATTCGGCGTCGTGCAGGAGCGACGGCAGTGTGTTCTTCGCTTCGGCAACTGAGATTCGCTTCATGGCCATCATTATAGCTAGATCGAGAATCCCGCACCAGCCGGGTTTGCGTTCATCGTGTCGACGGGGCGCAGGACGCGGTCCTTCGTCGCGGCTCCGTTTCCGCGCCGCCGGCCGCCACTGCAAGCCCGAGCGTTCCGCCGCCGGTCGAAACACCCCGAAGGACCAACGCGCCGCCGGCGGCGACCGTCCACACGGCAACGCCGCCATTCGCGCGAACTCGCACGCGCGTCGCACATCGGCCGATCACGGGCACGGTGCGCTCGATCTGCGGAGGCCCATCGTACGTCCCGCCCGCCAAGCGCAGCCAAGCCGCGCCGCGGCCCGACGAAAGCGCCGAGAACAACGTCGGAAACGGGTTGGACACGCTTCCGTCCGCCGTGGTCTCGTCCGCACCCTCGCGAACGTGCAACACGCGATCGCCCGACGGCACCGATCCGGGATCGGCGTACTCTTCCGCGGGACAAGTGTCGTCGGGCAGCGCCTCGGAGTACATCGGACAATCACTGCGCAACGCCGGTGCGCAACCGTCGGCGTCGCGTTGCCATCCCACGGGACAGGTCGCCACGTTCACGACCGGCGACCACATCGGATCGCGCAGGTACGCGGGAAGGTCGGGCTTCCACGCTTCCGCGGGCGGCGAGTCGTTGTCGCCGGGTTCGGGCCAGCCACCGACGACGGCTCCATCGGGCGCAAGTGCAAACGGCGCGCCGCCTTTCGCGCTCGCGTCGGCGCGACGCGACCAGTCCGTCGCAGCACACGCACCCGACGCCGCACCGCCATCCGCCGCACACAACCACACGCGAGGACCGCACCCACCGACCGACGATCGCACCCACTCCGTCGGGCAAGCGTGCGCCACGTCGGCGGACGGGCGCGAACTGCACGCCGCGCTCGCGAAGCTCGCATTGGCAGCGGTGTAGGACAGCACGCAAGCCTGCGACCCGCGAAAGGACGGCCGCCGTCGAACGCGCGCGGAGAATGCCTTCGCCGCGACTCAAGCGCGCATGCATCGGACGTCGTGGCCGGAGACGTAGCTACATTCGAGCGGCTGCGAGCCGCAGCATCCATCCATGTGCGTACACGTCGGCGAATACCTCACCGCCCACAATACACGGACTCGCTCGCGTCGGAACGGTTCATCGTTCATCTCCGGGGTGCACCGTTGTGGACGTGTCGGCGTGATACGAGGCGCAGCGCACCTGAAAACGATGGGTTCTCGAAGGACGGCGAAGGACTCGTCGGACAGCTGGCATGTCGGATGGGTTCATCAGGCTGCCGTGGCGCATTCGACGCCCGCATTCTCGAGGCGGCGGCACCGACTACGAGCCCACGGGAATCTGAGACCCGGGGATCTCCGTGTGCTCAGGCGCCCTTTGCGAGCGGGCGTCCTGGCAAGCTCGGCAACGCCCGTCGGCGCGCTGCACTCGGTTCGTCCGCGGTGCGTGCGGGGACGCTCGGCGGCGGGACCCGAGGTGCAATGGCCGCAGGTGTCCTCGCGCGAAGGGCAACGAGTCGCGCACGCAGCTCGGCGGCAGACGGAAAGTTCGATCGGGGCAGCGGCGCGATGTCCGCGAGGCGCGGTCGGAGCTTCGGAATGCGCGCGACACTCGGAGTCGGCTGCATCACACGAGTCTCACGGTTTGCGACCGTCGCCGCAGCCGGTGGCGAACCCCATCGCAACAGCGCCAATATCGTAAGTGGAACGCCGGGCACGTGGATCACGAGCGCGGTCACTGCGCAAACCGCCGCTGCGACTCCGGCAGAAGGCGCGAGCGCGACGATGGTCACCGACACACCCTGAAGGAACATTCCCGCGGCGAGCGCAGTCATCGAGTTGCCATGCGAGCGCTCACGAACGACGCGCGCGTCGTCGAGCGTCCACAGCGCCGTAAGAAACGCCACGGCCGGCGCGCCGACGATGAGCAGGCACGGGATGAGCAGCGACAGCCCGAGCGCTACCTGTGCGCTGGCGGGTCGCGGCGCGAACAGAGGCAGCGCGAGTGCGAGCGCGTCGGCGGTGAGCAGTGCGGTCACGGTGGCGGCGAACTGGCGAGCGGTCAGGGACGGCTTCATCGCGATCCTCCGTTGGGGGGCTGCGATAAGTCAAAGCATGCGGCGTGCCCGCGAGCGCGAGCGCCGCGGGGTGAGTGAACGGCTGTTCACGAGCGCTGTGACGGGCCGATACGATTGCGAAAGCAGCGAATGAGGCGCTTTGCGTGAACCCCCGTTCGCGGCGGCGCCGACGGGGCGCCAGTGTCCGCGCGTTCACGGCGGCGCGTTTCGCTCGCGAGAGATTTGTGGCACGTGCAGGCTTCGACGCGACTCAGCGGAAACCTGTGACCTCCGTCGGTACCGCCGTGGCCGTCATGCTCCCGGCGCCGCGCTGACCGAGGTCGTTGGCGCCCCAGCAGAACATGGTTCCGTTGTTCGCGAGCAGACACGCGTGGCGTGACCCGAGCCCCAACTGCGCCGGTACGGCCGACGACGCCAGCGTGACGCTGACCGCCGTTGGCGACACGGCCATGGAGAGGGGGGACACGCCCGCTTGCCCCATGTCGTTGACTCCCCAGCATCGAACGACGTTTCCCATGTCGATGGCGCACGCCGTTGCGTCGCCTACAGCGACGTATCTCACCGACACGGGCACGGTCGACATGACGACCGAGTTCGACGCCGTTGTGCCGGCCGGGAGCGCGGCACGAAGATTGGAGTTGTCGCCCCATCCGAAGACGCTTCCGACGCCCATTCCCGCCGTGTCGCGCGCCTGGGCGTGCCGTTCACCCGCAGCGACCATGTTCACGCCCGAGTTCAGGGTCGTCATCGTCGGGACGGACCGATCCGTCCGATCGCCGACGCCGAGCTGGCCGACATCATTGCGGCCCCAGCAGTGCAGTCGGGCAAAGCCGGTGCTGGTTGCGCATGTGAAATGTGAGCCGACTGCCAGCGCGCCAGGATTCGACACGATCATCGCCTCGACAGGCGTCGTGCGGGTCGTCCTCGTGCCATCTCCGAGCTGACCGAACATGTTGTCGCCCCAGCAATGCACGGCAGTCAGCGTTCGCGCACAGGTGTGCACGGCTCCCGCTGCAACGCCAAGCACCATCGTAAGCACGCCGGCTCGCACGGGCGTGGGGTGCGGCATGCCATCACTGGTACCGTTGCCGAGCTGTGCATTCGCGCTCGAGCCCCAGCAGTCGACGTTTCGATTCACACCGCGAATGACGCAGACGTGCGCGCGCCCCACCGACACTTCGAGCGCGTCACGGATGTGCCTGCTGGCCAGGGGCGTCGCGCGCATCATCATCACGCTGGGGTCTTCGCCGAGCTGGCCCCACGCGTTCGAGCCCCAACAGAACAGCACGCCATCGCGCCGCACCGCGCACGTCGTCGATCCGCCCGCCGAGATCGACACCAACTCGCAGTCGGCGCCCGTGCAGGAAGGACCCGCGTCGACGCCAGTGTCCGCCGAGTCGGTCGTCGCGTCGGCGGCGTCTCGCGTGGGCACGTCGGTCATGACGATGTCGGTGACAGGCGCGTCGATCGCGTCAATGGTTGCGTCGGCCGGCGATACCGCATCGCCGGGCACATCGCCTGGCGGTACATCTCCGTCGATGAGACCACTGGAGTCGGAGGCCGCCGAGTCGGCCAGTCGGTACGTCGCCGGAAGCGTGCAAGCCACGCACGACACGATCGCGACCCACGCCGTCCAATTCCCGAACGTGTGAGCTCGCTGCATCAGAATCGCCCCACGAGTTCGAGCGTCACACCGCCCGCGTTGGGCCGCACGAACGCCACCGGCCGCTCGCGTCGAGGCCCGCCGCCCGCGACGCGATCGAGAATTAGCCACGTCACGCCCGTCGCGAGTACCGCCGCGCCGCCGATGAGCATCACGTTCGTCAGAAGATTGAACGTCGGAGCATTCCGTTGTGCGGTCGTCAGAGCCATCGGGTCGCTGCACTCGACCGCATCGGCACGAACCACACAGCGCGCGAGCGCCCCCTGTCGCAGCCCGTAGAATACCGCCGCGGCCCCGAGTGCGAGTGCGCCGGTTGACAGCACGACAATGGGCCCCACGGGCGCGCCGCGCGCGGTTCCCGCCGTCGACTGCGATCGGTCGCCCTCGTGGCCGCCCCTCGACGGCGTGCCCGAGTTGTCCACAGCGACGTCCAGCGTCGCGCCCACCGACACAATGACCTCCCGATGGAAGATCTCTTGACCGCGCCGGGTCGCGACGACCACCACGGTGCCGGGCGTCGCGACGGACTGCACGCCCCACAGCGCCTCGTTGACGGGTTGACCGTCGACGCTGAGCTGCAGGCCCTCGCGCAGAGCTTGGGGCACGACGAGTCGCACGTACCCGATTCGGGCACGAAGCCCGTCGCGAAGCGTTCGACAGCGCTGAAGAATCGCGTCGCGGTTGCGCGCCGCGGTGTCGCGCTCGGTCTCGACCACACACGTGTCCGCGGAACCGTACGCCGCAGCGATACGTCCGAGCGCCTCCAGTTCCTCCGCGATGAACAGCCGCACCGAGGGCGTCATCTGGATTCGCCCGGCGCGCTGCGCGGCATCGAGTGCCTGCATGTGGTTGCCGCCGGTTCGCGCGGCTTCGGCCTGCTCGAGCAACACGCGCCGGGTGCCGAGGTCGGCTTCGGACTGCGCCGACGCGAGGCTCGGAACGGAGGCAACAGCTGCGGCAGCCGCGAGGAAGATCCGCATCGAGGTGGTGCGAGGGCGTCGCATTCGGCGGACGACAGCATCGCATGCCGCGTCGGGCGTTGAAAGCGCGAGCGCCGGCGCCGTAGGCACCGACGTGCCCGGCGACGTCCGTTCGGCGAGCGTGTCCGACCGTCCCGGTGCGCGCAGCGCATCGAGCGACCCCGCCGGCGCGCGTCCTCGTGCCGCGCGCTGCCGATCGGCTCAGGCTTGTCAGTAGCGCTTCGCTAGGTCAGGAGTATCGTCGCACCCATCTCGGGTGGCATCCGCGGGCCCGCGCCGATCCCGCAACTCCAGCTCGCACTGCCCATCGACTCTGCGTCCGGCACGGCCGGGTCCACTACGGCGGCAGCGTCACCACGTCCAGTGCGTACGTGCCACTCGTCGGCATCCCGCCGAGCCCGCTACAGCCCTTCAGCACGATGTAGTACGTGCCCGGATCGAGCACGACGTCGACTTCCGACGCACTCCCGTGCGCGTCGTTGCTGCACGCGTTCGCGACCGGCGCTCCCGGACACGCTGCACCTTGTTGCACGATCACGCCCGTGTCGAGCGCCGACCCGAGCGTCGACGCAACGAGTCGCCGTCGCGCCGTGAGTGTGATGGTGTAGACCACGTCCGGATGCCCACCGAAACACAGACACGCGAGTGGGAACGTCACGTCGTCGGTGAGGCCCGTCGTCGATCCCGTGAAGACCCCACCCGCTTCGGGAATCACGCGCGCCGCCGCGCATCGGTCGTTGCCGGTGACCGCCGCCGGCGTTGCGGCCGGCACCACGTAGTACCGCGCGCCGACCGCGCCGGCGGACACGTTGCTCGCGCCAACGACGGTGTACGTCGTACCGGCGGTGAGCCCCGGATACCGACGCCACGCGCGCGGCTGCGATGTGAACTGCGGTGGTCCGATGCACGGCCCCACCGCTGCGCCGCCGCAGGGTGACTGCAGTTGCATGCTCACGCTCGCGAGGGCGACCGCGTCCTGCACATTGACGATCACGTCGTTGCCGGTCGCTGGCGCGGTGAACGTGAACGCAGCGTCCCCGCGCGCCGCGGGATCGCACGTCATCGTGAAGTCCGGCCCGAGCATCGTCGAGGTGACTTGCGAGAGCACACCCATCGTCAGCGGCAGTCCCGGACAGGCGTCGCCTGGCGGCGCCATCGTCGGTGCGCCGGTCGTGATGCTGGCGACGAGCGAGCGAAACGTCATGCCGACGATCTGATAGTCGACGACGATGAAGTAGGTTCCCGGCGCCTGGCTGCGCAATGTCCGCACGATCGTGCTGCCCGTGGAGCAACCCGGAATCGCCGCCGAGCGGGCGCAACGGGTCGCGACGTCCATCGCCATGTTGCCAAACCCGGTGGCCGTGACGTTGATCGTCACATCTCGCGTCGCCGTCAACGTGTATTGAAACACCGAGTCGACGAATCCGGTGCTCGCCGTGCGCGATCCACACTGCGTGCCGATGTCCGGATCCGTCGCGAATCCCATCGTGTTCAAACTCACCGCGGGACCGTCCGGCACGACGACCACGCCCGGGCACGTGTCTCCCCCGACGCGCGGCCGTGGCGGCGTGATCATGGCCTGCACGATCACCGGCTGCGCCCGCCCGGTGTTCAGCACGACGTAGTACGTGCCCGGCGCGAGGGAACTCAAGCGAACTGTCGCGGTGCCGCCGCCGCCGACGCTGCTTGCACAACGCATCTCTCCAGCCATCATCCCGCAGCCTGCCGCCGAGTAGAGCGCAGCAACGACGACGTCGCCTCCCGTTCCCTGCGCGGTGATCACGACGTCGCTCATCGCGGTGAGCGTGAGAGGCACGACGGAGTCGGCGCCCGAGGAAGTCAGTCCCGTTTCACAGCTCGACGCGACGTCCGCGCGAAAGCCCGTGAACGTGATCGTGTGCGCGGCTCCGTCGGATAGGTTCGCGCACGGTCCCGGCGGCGTCGTAGGACACGAGTCGGTCGCCCCGGCGGTGCACGTCACACCGGTGTCCGCCGTCACGACATCCATCGCAATGGGCACGTCGGGCGCGACGACGTCGGGGTCTCCGGTTTCGGCGGTGAACACGTCCGGCGAGAGGACGTCGTCCAGCGGCAACGTATTGTCGACGCCGGTGTCGCTCGCTGGTCGATCGTCGATCGGCGTTGGCACGTCGGCCCCGCCCTCGATACCGCCCTCGACGCCGCTCTCCGATGGCGATCCATCACCCGGTCGCACGGCGCTTCCACAGCCGAGTCCCGCGAAGAGCGAGAGTGCAGTCATCCAAGCAATGGTCCGCTTCATCGTCTTCATCCGTCCGTCGTGATCGTGGCAATCAGTTCCTGCAACACGGCATCGGCCTTGGCGTTGTCGATTTGGCAGGTTCCGGCGGCGTGATGTCCCCCGCCGCCGTACTTCAGCATCAGTGTGCCAATGTCGGTCTTCGAACCGCGATCGAGAATGCTCTTGCCGGTGGCAAACACCGTGTTCTGTTTCTTGAGCCCCCACATCGCGTGGATCGAGATGTTGCACTGCGGAAACAGCGCATAGATCATGAACCGATTCGACGCGTAAATCGTCTCTTCGCCGCGCAGATCGAGCACCACGAGATTCTTGTGGACCGTGGCGCACCGACGAATCTGCTCGTTCGCCCGCGGCAGGTGGCCCATGTACAGGTCCACGCGCTCCTTCATGTCGGGCATTTCGAGAATCTGTTCGACGGAGTGCGTGAGACACGCATCGATCGACTGCATCATGAGTTGATAATTCGAGATGCGGAATTCACGAAACCTCCCGAGGCCCGTACGCGCGTCCATCAGGTAGTTCAGCAGCACCCAACCCTTCGGCTCCAGGATCTCATCGCGGCTGAACTGCGCGGAGTCGGCTTTGTCGACGGCAGTCATCAGTTCGTCGGAGATCGCCGCAAACTTCGCCTTGCCACCGTAGTAATCGTAGACGACGCGCGCTGCCGACGGCGCGTCGGGGTCGATGACGTGGTTGGCCTTCTTCTCGCCCACGCGGATCGTCTCACTCGCGTGGTGGTCGAACGCGAGGTGAACGCCCTCGACGTACGGGACATTCGTCGTGATGTCGCGCGAGGTCACCTCGACCTTGCCGTCCTGCATGTCCTTCGGGTGCACGAACTTGATCTCGTCGAGAATCCCCAAGTGCTTCAGCAGCACGGCGCAAACGAGCCCGTCGAAATCGCTGCGCGTGACCAACCGGTATTTTTCCATGGTCCGTCCAAGCTACCAGATCCAAGCCCCGGCATGGAAGCCTTGGCGATCCGTCCGAGCTGGCCTCGCGCCGGCGGCGGAATCCCTACGCAGCGCGGCGGCGACGACGCCGACCCATGCCCGCGACCAGCGCGAGTGCGCTGAGGGAGACGCCCCACGGGATCCGCGCTGCGTTCCCGCGGTGAGCGCTCACGGTGCATCCACCCCCGAGCCCGCCCGAGCCGGAACTGACGACACGATCGCGCCGCGGAATCGGTGCCACGGGCGCGCCGTCACACGAACCCCCGCGACACGTCTCGCCGTCCGCGCAATGGACGACGGCACATGGATCGTCGATGCAGTTGCCCGACGTCGGGTCGCAGGTCTGATCCCGTCCGCACGATCGGTTCGTGCACGGGTTCGGTATGCACATCCCCGTCGCAGGATTGCAGATCTGTCCGATCGAGCACATCACTGCGGCACACGGATTCGCACGGCAGACGCCGCGGAAACACTCGCTGCCAGTGGCGCACGTGACGCCGTCGCAGCTCGGACCACACGTTCCCTCGTAGCAAGCCTGGCCCGCACGACACGTGACTCCCGTGCACGGGTTGGGCTGGCAACGTCCTTCGCGACAGACCTGTTCGGCGGGGCAATTCTCGAGCTGCCTGCAGTCGTTGGTCACGCAGCGTCCCGTGCGCGCGTTGCACGTCAGCGGCGTCTCGCACGTTACGCCCTCGCACCGCTCGCGGCATCGACCGTTCTCGCAAATCTGCGTTCGAGCGTCGCACGTCACCGTGGCACACAAATCCCCGACGCAAAGATCGCGACCCATCACGGGCTGACACGTCCGGCCGACGGGGCACGGGAACTCACCCGCGGCACAGGGACGCAAGCACTGGCAGTGTGGCGCACCCGCGCACACCGACTCCGTACCACACAGACCACTTCCGCCCGTTGGCATGTTGTCGACCATGCCGTCGCAGTCGTCGTCCCGGCAGTTGCACTCTTCGGGACGCGGACCCACCCCGCCCTCACACACCATACGACCACCGACGCAACGCGACGTGCCCTGGCGACACTCGCCCACCATGCTCCCGCACGGTCCGCCGGTCGGCAGGCCCTCGTCGGTCGAACCGTTGCAGTCGTTGTCGAGGCCATCGCAAACTTCCGGCATCGGCCCGCGGCCGCCGACGCACGAGAGTGTGCCCATCGCGCAGGTCATGACTCCGGGCGCGCACTCGCCCGTGCTCATGCCACACATCGCGCCGCCGCCCGGATTGCCTTCGTCGGTCTCACCGTCGCAATCGTTGTCCATGGCGTCGCAGACTTCGGGGGTGGGCCCGACTTCGCCGACGCAAACGGACCGTCCGCCCATGCAGCGCAGCGTTCCCGGCCGGCAAGCGCCCACGGAACTTCCACACGCGCCGCCCGCGAGCCCTTCGTCGATCATGCCGTTGCAGTTGTCGTCGACGCCGTTGCAGATCTCCGTGCTCGGACCGACGGCACCGCGGCAGACGATCATTCCCATCGAACACGTCGTCGTGCCCTGACGGCAGATTCCCATCGGGGGCGTCGTCGGAAACGTAATTCCGCCATCGCAAGGCACGCCCGTGCCCGCGACGCCATCGTCCACCACTCCGTTGCAGTCATCGTCGAGTCCGTTGCATGTCTCGGGTCCCGAGGGCGTACCGCCGCTACAAACGAGCCGCCCGCCCATGCACGTCACGACGCCCGGACGACACACACCGATCGAGCTTCCGCACGTGGCGCCGCCGCCGGGATTCCCCTCGTCGATCATTCCGTTGCAGTCGTTGTCGAGGCCATCACACACTTCGGATGTGGGACCGACGGCCCCGACGCACGGCCCCGAGAACGTTCCGCCGACGCAGTTCTGAACACCGGCACGGCATTCGCCGACCATCGTTCCGCACGCGCGCGTCAGACCTTCGTCCGGAACGCCGTTGCAGTTGTTGTCGACGCCGTCGCAAATCTCCGCCACGGGTCCCGTCGCGCCCTGACAGACCAGCCGTCCGGCCACGCACGCCGTCGTCCCGGCGCGACACGCCCCGACCGTGCTACCACATGCGATTCCACCGCCGGGATTGCCGTTGTCGACCGTGCCATCACAGTCGTTGTCGACGCCGTCGCACACCTCGGGAGTCGGAGAGCAAGTTCCGCGACAGGCGGGCACGAGCGCACAGTCGACGTCGCCGCAGTCGGTGAATCCATCGCAGTCGTTGTCCAAGCCGTCGCCGCAAGTCACAGCCGCGTTCTCGGCGGACGGTGCGCCGGCCGTGGCGCTGCACGCGACGCCATCCTGCGCGGCGTTGCACACGGTCGTTCCCGCGCGGCGGCACGCACCGACGCCAGCGCTGCACGCGACGCCGAGCGAATAGCCCTCGTCCGTGATGGCATTGCAGTTGTCGTCGATGCCGTTGCACCGTTCTCGCAACTGCGACTGCGCAACGATCGAGTTGATCGCGTTCGAAATGTCCGCCTCGTTCGCCGCGTAATAGCCGTTCACCGTGCCCGCAGTGCAACTGACCGTGTGCGTGGGCACTCCGCCCGCCCGTGCGATCGCCTCGATGCTGGCACTCGGGCAGCCGACGCCGAAACCGATTGCATACGTGCGCGTACGGAAGGCACGCTGTTCGGGAGCCGCGCCCACGACGTCGTAGCAATCGCCATCGGCGTTCAGATCGATGTTCGCCTCGAACCTTCCCGCAAGCGGACCCGAGGGAATGGGATTCTCGATGAAGCCGTTGCGGTTGAGGTCGACTTGGAGACAGCCGATGTTGCGCGCGTTGAGTTCCGCGCCCATCGACGTGGCACTCAGATCGCACGTCACATTGGTGCTGCTGCAGCACTCGTCGCCGTCGGTGAGCAGGATGACGCTCACAGGCCGGCACGCTGGGTATGGATCCGGCGCGCCGGTACCATTGAAGTTGATGTACGGGCTCGCAACGGCCGGGAACAACTGGTCGCGAAGGTAGCGAGAGGCATATCGAAGCGAACCCGCGAGCGGCGTGTAGCGAGTGTTGACCGATTCCTCCCAATTGACGTTGTCACCGGGAGGCACGTATCGAAGTTCTGGCCCGCCCAAGGTTCCCAGCGGCGGCGCGGCGACGCACGAGCTCCACACTCCGTCGCCCCAGGATCGCATGAGCCATTGGTTGGACTCGGCCATGGGGAACCACAGCGTTCCGCCGTCGTTGCAGCCGTAGAACGTAAATGGAAACGCCGGGAACGGCGCGGGCGCGGGAGTGACGGCGGGAAACGCGTACTGACAGCCCGTGAGGCCGCAGCCGAATCCGGGACCCGGCCGAAGGTGCGGCGTTGCCGCGTTGCAGGACAGGCCGAACGTCTGCATGCCCCAGATCGCCTCGCCGACTCCGTCACCGATGTTTCGAACAGCGCACGCGACGTTGCTGATACGGCTGACGTCGTAGCCGCACGAATTGGCGCCGGCCGCGGCCCGCATGGACCCGGAGCTGTCGACGATCAACAAGAACTCGGGTTTGACTAGCGTGACTTGCGCGTGGGCGGGGACGACGCCGGCGAGCACACCGAGTGCGGTGGCGATCGTGCCCAGAGACCCGCGTCGCTGCGCGCGGCCCCGTGCAGAATCGACCTTCGAACGCTGGAGCCGCCATCGCATGCTCACAGGGTCTCACGTCGGGCCAAACGGTTCAACGGGCGTCCGGCGCGGGAAGTAGCGCCGAGCGACGGCTACCGGAGGTTCGGCGCGCGGTGCTATCGTCCGCGCGCGTGGCGGACCACCTTCGAACGTGCTCGCTGTGCGACGCGATGTGTGGACTGGTGGTCTCCACCGAGGGCGATCGCGTCACGAGCATCCGGGGCGACGTCGACGATCCGTTCTCGCGCGGGCACATCTGCCCGAAAGGTCACGCGCTGCGCGACTTGCACGACGATCCCGACCGGTTGCGACGGCCGATGCGGCGCGTGGGTGCCCGGTGGGAGCCGGTCGAGTGGGATGCGGCGCTCGACGAAGTGTCCGACCGTCTCGCCAAGGTCGGTGCGCGCCACGGGCAAGATGCCGTCGGTCTCTACGAAGGCAACCCAACCGCCCACGACCACGGCGCGGTCCTCGGCATTCCTGCGCTACTCGGAGTGCTCGGGACTCACAACCACTTCAACTCGAACTCTCAAGACTCCAATCCCAAGCTCTATGCCTGTCTGAAGATGTTTGGAAGTGCGGTGTCGCTCACGGTGCCGGACATCGATCGAACATCGCATCTGCTGCTTCTCGGCGCCAATCCCGTAGTCTCCAACGGCAGCACGATGTCGCTTGGTGACGTCCGTCGCCGACTGCGAGCGGTGCGCGAGCGCGGCGGGCGCATGGTGTTGGTCGATCCGCGCCGGAACGAGACCGCTGCGTGGTGCGACGAGCATGTCTTCATTCGGCCTGGCGGGGACGCCGCCCTGTTGCTCGCAATTCTCCACGTGCTCTTTGCCGAGAACCGAATCGACGAGCGCGCCGTGTCGCGGATCGGTCGCGGCGTCGATGTGCTCCGAGAACTCGTTCGGCCGTTTCCTCCGGCTCGGGTCGAACGCGCGATCGGGATTCCGGCCGACTCGGTCTCACGACTCGCGCGGGAGTTTTCCGACGCACGCACCGCCGTGGCGTACGCACGCATAGGAGTTTGTCAGAACGCGTTCGGGCTCGTAGGCAGTTGGCTCGTCGAGGCGTTGAACGTCGTGACCGGCAACTTCGATCGTCCTGGCGGCGCAATGTTCGCATCGCCAGCCGCGGACATCGGTGCACTCGAGCGGCGGATCGTCGGCGCGGGAGAAGGCCGTTGGCGCTCGCGCGTGCGCGGACTTCCCGAGTGCGTGGGTGCGCTGCCGTCGGCGGTCATCGCCGAAGAGATGCGGACGCCCGGTCCGGGGCAGATCCGCGGCTTCATTTGCCTCGCGGGCAATCCGGTGTTGTCGACACCCAACGGCCCTCGACTCGACGAGGCGCTCACGGGACTGGACATCATGGTCTCGATCGATCCGTACATCAACGAGACGAGCCGACACGCACACTTCGTACTTCCACCCGTCAGTCCCCTCGAACGACCGCATTTCGATTTGCTATTCCAGGGGCTCGCCGTGCGCAACGTAGCGCGGTACTCCGAGCCAGTCTTCGTTCCGGCCCCGGGTGCACGTACGGACTACGACATCCTCACATCGCTGGCCGCAAGGATCGCCGCTCGACGAATCGCCTCCGGCAGACTGGCACGCTCTCTCGGCCGCGCATTGGAGCGTGCGGTTCCCTCCCCAGAGTTCTGGATCGATGCGCTCATTCGACTCGGCCCGTACGGCGCCCGCGGGCGTCTTTGGCAGTCGGGACTGACACTCGCGGAGGTGCGCAAGTCGGCGCACGGTCGCGATCTCGGGGCGCTGGTTCCGTCGAGGATATCGCGCGTTCACACTCCCGACGGGCTCGTCGACCTTGCACCGGCATCGCTCGTTCGCGATGTGTGCCGCGTGGCGGCGTGGGTCGATTCGCCCCCGCGGGATTCGCTCGTGTTGATCGGGCGGCGGCACCTGCGATCGAACAACTCGTGGATGCACAACTGTCCGTCGCTCGTGAAGGGACCGGACCGTGCGACGCTGCTGATTCACTCGAGCGACGCGAGTCGCCTTGGCGTTGTCGATGGCGCGAACGTTGGTATTGCCAGCTCCGTTGGACAGGTCACGGCGCGGGCGACTGTCACGGACGATGTCATGCCCGGCGTCGTGTCACTGCCCCATGGATATGGCCACTCGGCGACGGCGAACACGCAGCGAATCGCAGGGACGCTTCCCGGACCCAACGTCAATGTACTGACGAGCGAACTCGACATCGAGCCGCTGATTGGCAACTCGATTCTCACGGGCGTCGCCGTGCGCGTCGAGGCGATCGACCCGTGATGCAGACGGCCGGCGCCCGCGGACCGGGATGATTGAACAGGGAGGCGGGGAGCGGGGGAGATTTTGTCGTTCGGAGCAGAGGTGCGGAAGCAACATCGTACCGTGGCGTTTCGCGCGCACGGGGATTTCGCTGTTCCAAATTCACACAACTCCCTACCTCTGTGCCTCCCTGTTCAATTCTTGAATGTCATCCGCGGACGACGTGAATGTTGAAGTTGGCAGTCTTCAGTGCCCCCCACATTCGGATCCACATGGGCATGTACATCTCGGTCGCACGCGACGTGGAGATGTCGCCAAGGTCGATCACATGCTTCCAGCCGAAGCCCTCGGTGAGGATCGTCCCGACGGCTTTCTTGGCGTCTGGGTCGTTGCCGCTCATGAACACATCGTGGTCCCCGGGAACGAGCGACGGATTCACCATGATCTCGCAGTTGATCGTGTTGAGTGTCTTGACCACTTTCGTGTCTGGAAATGCCTTCTGAACGCGTTCGCCGAGCGAGTCGTCGTTGCACACGAACAGTGTCGGCGGCATTCCCTTGCTGACATCCAGCGGGTTCGCGATGTCCACCAGCACCTTGCCCTGGAGGTTGGCCGCGCCCGCGGCGCCGAGCGCGTCGATTGTCCCGGCTCCATTCGTGCAATTGAAGACCATCTCGCCGAACGCGGCAGCCTCCGCGAACGTTCCGTGCGTCGCCTTCGCGCCTGCGGCCTGCGTCCATGCCGCAGCTTTTTCGTTTTTCGCCTCGCGCGCGCCCATTTTCACGTCGTGCCCGAGCACGACGAGCTTGCCTGCGATCGCCTTGCCAACCATGCCCGTGCCGAAAACACCGATTTTCATTCGCGCACGATAGAGCGTCGCTGCGCGGTTGGCCAATGGCGGCGGCAGGGTTCGGCCGCACGCGCGCGATGGGAAGGCCGTCCCCGCTTCACGCGCGCGGCAGTCGTGCTAATAGGGCGCGGCAGCCGTGACCGACCAGCTGACCAACGACCTCGAGTCCTTGAAAATCCCGCGCGGTGAATCCGCGCCGCCGCCCTCACACGCGTTCCGCCGCACGATCGTCGTGCTCGCCGTACTCGGCGGGCTCGGGTACGGCGCGATGCGTTGGTACCCGTACCTGGCCGCGCAAGTGTTCAAGACTACGGTACGCACGGCGGAGATCTCGGTCGTCTCGCCGGCCCAGGCCTCGACCACGCTGACGGCCGCGGGATACGTGATTCCGCAGGTGCTGTCCCACGTGGCCCCTCGCACGGCGGGGCGCGTGTTGCGGGTGGCGGTCCACGAAGGCCAGGCCGTTGCCGCCAATCAGTTGCTCCTGGAACTGGACGGTAGCGACCAACGCACGTCGATTGCCGCCGCGCGTGCGCGCGCACTGGCAGCGGCCGCCCGCGTCGCGGCTGCCCGCGCCAATCTCGCGGAAATCCGGGTCCAGGCCGATCGCCAACGCGTCCTCGTCGCGCGTGGCGTTGTGCCGCGGTCGACCGTGGAAGATCTGGACGCGCGGATTGGTGCGCTCCAGGCCGCGGTGACCGCCGCGCAGGCCGACGTGTCGTCCGCGCGTGCCGACGTCGAAGTGCAGCGCGTGGGGCTGGAGCACGTGACGCTGAACGCCCCGATCGCGGGAACCATCCTGAACCGACCGCCCGAAGTGGGCGAGATGCTGAGTCCGCAAGCCAGCGTGATGGACATCGCGGACATGTCGTCGCTCGTCGTGGAGGTCGACGTGCCGGAGGCGCGGCTTCAGCTCGCGCGACCGGGGAGTCCCTGCGAAATCGTGCTCGATGCGTTTCCGGGGCGGCGACTTCGCGGCGCCACACTGGAGGTCGGGAGGCGTGTGGATCGCGCGCGGGCGACGGTGCCGGTGAAGGTGCGCTTCGTGGATCCGTCGGACGGCGTGTTGCCCAACATGGCGGCGCGGGTGAGCTTCCTGACCGAAGCGCTGTCGACGACGGCGATGCGAGGAGCGGAGCGAATGGTGGTTCCGCGCGATGCCGTCATGACCCGCGGGAGCGAGCGGTATGTGTTCGTCGTCGAAGACGGCACGGTGCGCCAACGCACGGTCCGCGTCGGCGGGCCGCTTGACACCGGGATCGAACTGCTCGACGGGCCCTTGCCACGGGCGCACGTGGTGTTACACCCGCCGGCCACGCTCCGAGACGGTCAGCGCGTGAGGGAGACCACCCAATGATGGAAGCCGCCGAACCGACCCCCGCCCAAACAACGCCGTACCGCGAGCCGGTCGCGTCCATCGTAAAGCTCGACGGCGTCGTGAAGACATTTCACCGAGGCAGCGAAGCGATCCACGTGCTCAACGGGCTGAACTTCGAGGTCGCGGAAGGTGCGTTCGAAGCGCTGATGGGACCGTCGGGCTCGGGCAAGTCCACGCTGCTCAACCTCATCGCGGGACTCGACAAGTGCACGGGCGGCACCGTGCGCGTCGCAGACTCGAACCTCGGCTCGCTCAGCGACGGCGCGCTGGCCGCCTTCCGCTCGCGAACGATCGGCTTCATCTTTCAATCGTACAATCTCCTGCCCGTGCTCACCGCGGCCGAGAACGTCGAACTTCCGTTGTTGCTCACCAAGCTCCCGGGCGCCGAACGCCGCAAACGTGCGCGCACCGCACTTCGAGTCGTCGGCTTGGAAGACCGCGTGAATCACTATCCGCGCCAACTTTCGGGCGGACAGGAGCAGCGGGTCGCCATCGCGCGGGCCATCGTGAACGATCCGAAGATCATCGTGGCCGACGAACCCACGGGAGATCTCGACCGGAAGAGCGCGGACGACATTCTCGCGCTGCTGGTGAAGTTGAACACGGAGTTCAAGAAGACGATTGTCATGGTCACGCATGATCCGGCCGCGGCGGAACGCGCGACGAAGATCCGCCGGCTCGACAAGGGGCAGTTGCAGTGACTCTCACGTCGCTCGCGGTCGGCAACCTGATGCGAAACAAGTTTCGCACGGGCATGACTGTTGCGGCCGTGGCCGTGGCGATCACGGCGTTCGTGCTGCTGCGCACCGTGATCTCGGCGTGGAACGTCGGCGTCGAGTTCGCCGCGCGCGACCGGATCGGCACACGGCACCGGGTGTCGTTCGTGATGCAGCTGCCGCGGCGGTACGTGGATACCGTGCGCCAGACACGCGGCGTCCGCGCGGCGACGTGGGCGAACTGGTTCGGCGGCAAGGACCCGCGCGACCCGAGCAACTTCTTCGCGTCGATGGCGGTGGACCCGGAGAGTTTCCTCGACGTGTACGACGAGATCTCCGTGCCGGCGGACGTGCGCGCCCGCTGGCAAGCAGACCGACGGGGCGTACTCATCGGCGACGTGCTCGCACGGAGGTTGCACGCGCGTGTCGGCGATCGGGTCACGCTGCAGGGCACGATCTATCCGGGCGATTGGCAGTTCAACATCGTCGGGATCTACACGGCAACGCGACGGTCGATGGACCGATCGCAGTTCCTATTTCATTGGAACTACCTGAACGAATCGCTCCCGCCCACCCGGCGCGACACCGTCGGCTGGATTGTGAGTCGCATCGACGACCCATCGCGCTCCGGGTCGATCGCGCACGAGATCGACCGCGCGTTCGAGCAGCAGGACGTGCAGACGCTCTCGATGAGCGAGCGCGCGATGAATGCGTCGTTCATGGGGATGTTCGCGGCGGTTCTCAAAGCCATCAACGCGATCTCGCTGATCGTGCTGCTGATCTTGCTCATGGTGATCGGGAACACGGTCTCGATGGGCGTGCGCGAACGGACAAACGAATACGGCGTGCTCCGGGCGCTCGGGTTTCTGCCGCGGCACCTCGTGATGTTCATTCTGGTGGAGGCGATCGCCCTGGGCGCACTCTCGGGACTCGTGGGGCTCGCGGTGGCGTTTCCCTTCGTGCAGCTCGTCGTCGGCCGCGCGCTCGAAGAGAACATGGGGGCGTGGTTCCCCTACTTCCGCATCGACAAACCCACGATCGTCGCGGCGTTCGTCGCGTCGGTTCTCCTCGGCATCGTGGCAGCGGCGGTGCCGGCCTTCCGCGCCGCGCGACTCACGGTGACCGATGCACTGCGGCGGTTGGACTGAAGCCTGGAGCGCCATGATCCCTCTGTCCTACAGTCTTCGAAGTCTCATGGTCCGCAAGGCGACGACCGCGGCGACGGCATTCGGCATCGCGCTCGTGGTCTTCGTCTTCGCAACGGCGCTCATGTTGGTCGAGGGCATTTCCCGCACGCTCGGCAGCGCCGGCGACCCGTCGATCGCGATCGTGTTGCGCCAAGGGTCCGACGCCGAACTCGCGAGCAGCATCGAGAATGCGCACGTCGGTGTCGTCTTGGCATCGAGAGACGTGGCTCGACGCGCGAACGGTGACCCGGACGGTGCGGCCGAGGTCATGGGCGTGATCGCGCTCGACAAGATCGGCGACGCCGGCATCTCCAACGTCGCGGTGCGTGGCGTCACCGAGGACTCGTTTGCATTTCGCCCCAACGTCCACGTCGTGGCCGGACGTCGACCGAACCTCGGCACCGACGAGTGCATGATCGGCGCCGCCATTCGCGGCCGCTTCGCGGGGATGGATTTGGGACAGTCCTTCGAGATTCGGCACGGTCGCCGGGTGCGCGTCGTTGGCGTATTCGCCGATCGCGGATCGTCGTACGAGTCGGAGGCTTGGGTCGGCGTGGATTCGGTTCGCACGGCGTTTGGCCGCGAGGGCCTGGTGTCGGTCATCCGCGTGCGACTCCGCGATCCGTCCGCGTACGCGTCGTTCGAGCGGTCCGTCGAGCAGAACCGGCAGCTCGGGCTCGACGTGCAGCGTGAAACGACCTACCTCGCGAACCAGTCGGAAGAATCGTCGAAGGTTCTCAATGGCATCGGAATCGCCGTGGCGTTCTTCTTCTCGATCGCCGCAATGATCGGCGCGATGATCACGATGTACGCCTCGGTGGCGCGGCGCGGACGGGAGATCGGCACGCTGCGAGCGCTCGGGTTCAAGCGCTCGAACGTACTTCTCGCGTTCCTCATCGAGTCATTCGCCCTCGGACTTCTCGGCGGCGCCGTCGGCGCGGCCGCGTCCACTGCGATGGGCCTCGTACGCTTCAGCATCATCAACATGGGCAATTGGTCCGAACTCGTGTTCCGATTCACGCCGACACCCGTGATCCTCGCGAAGGCGATGGTGTTCGCGGCAATCATGGGGCTGCTCGGCGGATTCTTCCCTGCGCTGCGTGCCGCGCGGCTCAGCGTTCTCGAGGCACTGCGGGCGTAGCGCAGCGGGCGCGTACGGCGTGCGGGGAGGCCGCCCATTCAATTCATCGGCGGCTGGAGTCTCGCGTGCGGGTTTGCCCCTGGGCGCGTGGTTCCGCTACGCTGTTTCCGTGCTGCGCGCGGCGCGCGGGGATCGAAGGAGATGCTTTCCATGACGTTGCGTACCGAGCTTTCCTGGTCACGTTGGTTGTCGATTGCCGCGCTGGGCACGGCGGCCCTCGAACTCGGCTGCGGCGAGATGGTCGTTCCGCGCGACGTTCCGGTCGTGCGGGATACCGTCGCCGCCGACGCCAGCGGGGACACGCCCATCGCGCCGATGGACGCGCCGCCGGAAGCAGGCTGTGCCATGGGCGAAACGACGTGCGGCGGCCGCTGCTCCAATTTGCAGACGGACAACGCCAACTGCGGCAGCTGTCGCACGCTCTGCCCGGCAGGCGTTGGTTGCATCGCCGGATCGTGTAGCTGTCGGACTCCGAGCCTCGCGTGCAGCGGCGTGTGCATCAATCCGCAGATGGACGCGATGAACTGCGGGATGTGCGGGAACGCGTGCGCGATGGGTCAGACGTGCGCATTCGGAATGTGCGTGGCCGATTGCCCGATGCCGGGGCGATTGTGCAACGCGATGGGGACAGTGACCTGCGCGAGCGTGCAGACGGATCCGATGAACTGCGGCGGTTGCGGTGTTCGGTGCAGCCCCGGGTACCAGTGCGCAGGCGGACGGTGCGGGTGCAGCGCGCCGCGAATGATGTGCGGGGCAGCGTGTGCCGACCTGCAAACCGACGGAATGCACTGCGGCATGTGCGACAACGGATGCGGCACGACGGGCACGTGCGTCGCGGGCGTGTGCATGTGCAACACGGGCGGGACCCGCTGCGGCACGACGTGCGCGGACACGATGACCGATACCAGCAACTGCGGATCGTGCGGGAACGTGTGTGCCATGGGTCAGTCGTGCGTCGCGGGACGGTGCGTGTGCGCTGGAGGGCGCACCGGCTGCGGTGCAATTTGCGTGGACACCATGACCGACATGGCCCACTGCGGTAGCTGCACGACGGTGTGTCCTGCGACGTCGACGTGCGTCGGCGGGATGTGCCAATGCCCGACCGGACAGACGTTCTGCGGAACGATTTGCACGAACCTGATGACCGACACGAGCAACTGCGGCGCGTGCGGAAACTCGTGCGGGCCAGGCGGCGCGTGCGCCGCGGGACGATGCACGTGTGCCGCCGGGTACACGATGTGCGGTGCCGCATGCACGGACACGGCGTTCGATCGCAACAACTGCGCGTCGTGCGGCCGCGTGTGTCCCACGGGTCAGCTCTGCGTGATGAGCGCGTGCACGTCGGCACCTCCGCTGCACTACACGTTCACGCGCGGAACCCTGCCCTTCGTCGACGCCTGCGCCGCACCGGGCGCCGTGCGAATGTTGATGTCCATGGACGACGTCATCGGGCCGGCCGTCACGATTCCGTACATGTTCCCGTTCTTCGGGCGGCCCTACACGACGATCCGTCCGAGCACGAACGGTTACGTTCTCTTCGGCTCGACGGCCGGGCCCATGGACAACGCGTACTACCCGACGATGCCGCTGCCGGACGCGAGCCGTCCGCGACCCGCGGCGTTCGCGTTCAACTCCGACCTCTGGCAACGCGCCGCCGGCGGCGTGTGCGTCGCGACGATCGGCACGGCGCCGAGCCGTCGGACGGTGATCGAGTCGCTCGACGCGGGAATGTGCTGCGGCGACGCGGGCGTCGCGCACTTTACATTCGAGATCATTCTGAACGAGTCGGACGGCACGCTCGACTACGTCTACCAGACGATCAATCACGGTGGCCCGGGCGGCGCCTATTTCGTGATTGGCGCCCAAAACGAGACGGCATTGTCCGGATCGACCTACGAATTCCGCATGGGGCCGCCCATGATGATCACCGCACCCATGAGTCTGCACCTCGTGCCGGCGCCCTAGTCGTCACACGACGTCGCGCCTCGCTCGCGTCCGAATCGAAGGAGTCCGTGATGACCAGGTTTTGGCTTCCGTCTCCGCGGCGCTCGTTCGCAGTGTCATTGCTTCTCATCGGCGCTGCGCTCGTGTCTGCGTGCGGCAGCACCATTGTTCCCTTCGACGTGCCGGCCGGCGGCGACGTCGCGGGGATCGACGCGCAAGGCGACGTACCGATCCCACCCATCGACGCAGCTCCGGACACCGGCTGCGCCGCCGGCGAGAGCGCGTGCGGCGGACGTTGTGTGAACACGCAGACGGACAACGCGAACTGCGGGAGCTGCCGAACGCTCTGTCCATCGGGCGTCGGATGCATCGCAGGCTCCTGCAGCTGCCGCATGCCCAATCTCGCGTGCAGCGGCGCGTGCATCGATCCGCAGGCCGATCGGATGAACTGCGGCGCCTGCGGTATGGCCTGTGCCACCGGCCAAACGTGCGCGTTCGGGATGTGCGTCGCCGACTGCGCGATGCCGAGCCGACTGTGCAACATCATGGGCATGGTCACTTGCATCAACGTCCAGACCGATCCGACAAACTGCAGTGCGTGCGGCGTGCGATGCAACGCCGGGTACCAGTGCACCGCGGGTCGCTGCGCGTGCAGCGCGCCGAACATGATGTGCGGTGCGGCGTGCGTGAACCTTCAGACCGACAACATGAACTGCGGCACGTGCGACAACGCGTGCGGTACGACGGGAACGTGCGCCGCGGGCGTGTGCATCTGCATCGGCGGCGGCACGCGTTGTGGGTCGACGTGCGCGGACACGATGACGGACATGGGCAATTGCGGCTCGTGCGGCAACGCGTGTGCGATGGGACAGACGTGCGTTGGCGGGCGGTGCGTCTGCCCGGGCGGTCGCACCGGCTGCGGTTCGCTGTGCGTGGACACGATGACCGACATGAGCCATTGCGGCAGCTGCACGATCGTGTGTCCGCCGACGTCCATTTGCATGGCCGGCACGTGTCAGTGCCCTGCGGGCCAGACCGCCTGCGGAACGACGTGCACGAATCTGATGACCGACGCGAACAACTGCGGCGCCTGCGGCAATTCGTGCGGCGCCGGGGGCGCGTGCGCTGCCGGACGATGCACGTGCGCGACCGGATTCACGATGTGCGGAACGGCGTGCGCGGACACCCGATTCGACCGGAACCACTGCGGAGCGTGCGGCCGGGCGTGCGCAACGACGGAACTGTGCGTCATGAGCGTGTGCACCTCGGCGCCGCCGACGCGGTACACGTTCACGCGCGGGACCGTGCCATTCGTCGACGCGTGCGGAGCGCCGGGGGCGGTGCGGATGCTGGCGGGCGCGGACGACGCGATCGGCACCGCTGTCACGATCCCGTACATGTTCCCGTTTTTCGGAAGGCCTTACACGAGCGTCCGACCGAGCTCGAACGGGTACGTACTCTTTGGCTCGACGCCGGCGCCGACCGACAACAACTACTACCCGTTGATGGCGTTGCCAGACACGAGTCGACCGCGTCCGGCGGCGTTCGCGTTCAACTCCGACCTCTATCAGCGCTCGACCGGTGTGTGCGTCGCGACGATCGGTGCCGCACCCAGCCGTCGAACGGTGATTCAGACGCTCGACGCGACCATGTGCTGCGACGCGACGGATGACTCCCACTTCACGTTCGAGATGATTCTCAACGAATCCGACGGGACACTCGACTTCGTGTATCAGACGATCGATTTCGGGATGAGCGGCGGCGCGGACTTCGTCATCGGCGTGCAGAACGAAACCGCGATGCGCGGTTCGACGTTCGAGTACAGCATGGGACCGCCCACGATGATCACGTCGCCCATGAGCCTCCACCTCGTGCCAGCGCCCTAGATGCGGCGCGCGTTCGGGGTACACTCGGCGCCGATGCGCGTGGTGGCCGGCTCGAATCTGTGTCCTCGCTCGGTGCGATTCGCGCGCTCGATCGCGTTCGTGGGCGTATCGGCGATGTGTGGCTGCGCCGCCGCGGTCGACCCCAGCGGCGCCCGGGACGCGGCGGCAGACGTCGTCGCGACGGACGGATTGTCGGACGTGCCCGACGAGGCCTGCGACATGTGCCTCGACCGCGATTTTCCGCGCCTTCCGCTCTGCGCAGACGCACGCGTGTGCGGCATCGGGCCACTTTCGCCGCCCGAAGTCTCGTAGCGATGGCCGGCCACGACAAAGCCGTGGTGAAGCCCGCGATGCGCTGGGAAACCCTCGGCGAGGGCGGCGATCTTTGGGCCACGGTGGTGATGGCGTCGGGCTTCGTGTTGCCACCCGGCCAGGAGGTTCGCGAACACTATCGGATTCTTCGCACGCTCGGCGAAGGCGGCATGGGACAAGTGCTGGCCGTCGCGCTCGCCGGCAGCGCCGACACGCAAACCTATGCGCTGAAGATGGTCGCACGGCCTGCGATCGGCGCGGCGGGCCAGCCCACGGACCCGGCCGACCGTCGCGACGCGGAACGCCAGGCGACGGCGTTCGCGGCGCTGCTGCGCGGCGAAGCGGCGAAGCAGGAGCTCGTGCAGCGCCATGGGGTCTCGGTCGCGCGGCTTTTCGCGCTCGTCCGCTTCGAGGACGGTTCGCTCGGTCTGCGCATGGACGTCGCACGCGGTCGCTCACTCGAGGCGTACATCGAAACGGAGTCTCGCGAGCGCGCCGATCAGGCGCCGGACGTGGACTTCTGGATCGTCGTCATGCGCAAGCTGCTCTATCAGTTGCGCCGACTGCACGAACTCGTCGATCCGTCGAGCCCGTCCGGCTTCGTTCACTCGGACGTCAAGCCCGGCAACGTCTTCGTCGACGACGGCGATCGCTTCGACCCGCTCGTGACGCTCCTCGATTTCGGCGTGGCGACGGCGGGTCACGCACTCGGAATCGATCGCGCAGCGAATTCCGGCGGGCGCAAGTCCCTCGTCCTGCACGATGCCGGTGGGACGTTCGGTTATGCGCCCCCACACCATTTCACGGGCAAGCCCACGCCGCTCAGCGACACGTACGCCGCGCTAGTCATCCTCTACGAAATGATCGCGTTGCGTTCCCCGTGGAAGTTCGACGGCATGACCCGGACGGCCGACAATCTGTTCAAGCTCGAGGACGCGATGCGGGCCGGCCCGCGGCCGATTCGGAGCGCGCGACCGAGCATTCCTGTCGACACCGCCGACGTGCTCGATCGTTTCTTTGCCGACGAATTTCGATCGCTGCAGGAACTCGCCGATACGGCACACACGGTGCGGTCGACGCTCGACGAGCCCGTACGACAGGCGATGGGTGAGCGCGTTCGCACACTCGCCGGGGGCTACCAGGAAAAATTGGAGGCACTTCGAACGCAATTGGCGGGCGGTACGATCGGACGCGACGCGACGTTGCTCTCTGCCGTGCCGTTGCACACCGACAGCACGCCGAGCATTCCGCGAGAAGCGCGGATCACGCGGGTCGAGATTCCGTCGGGACGTCGCGCCATCGACCGCGAGCCGCCACCCGTGTTGCCCGTGCGCCCGTTGATCGGATGGAAGACGTTCACTTTTCTTCTGCTCGTCGCCGCCGCGGGAGTGTTCGTGTGGCTCCGCGGCGTGCCGCGGCCGCTCGAACGGATCTTCCGTGAAATCGTCGCGAGGACGCTTCCCGATACGCGGTCAAGTCAGCGCGCGACCCACTCCCCCACGGACGCCGCAAGCACGACGCCGATCGACGTCGTCGCCGCGAGCGCACTCGACGCGGTGTCCCTCGCGGCTGCGGCCGTGTCCGAAGACAGCGCAGGCGGGGGCGGCCCCGTGGATGCGTCGTTGACAAACGCCGCGGCACCCATCGATGCGTTCGCCAACGACGGGGCGCTAGGACCGATGGTGGCCGCAATCGAGTTGGACGCGGCCGGCGGCGCGGTCGCCGAGCGCGGCGCGCACACGCTCGCGGCGGCACCGATCGATGCGTCTGCCGGAGGCAGCGACGCTCGGGGCGAACACGACGCGCGGCCCACCCCGCGCTCGTCGGATGCCGGGGCGCAACGCGCACCCGGTCCGCCCGTCGCCGCACGCGCCGGCACCCGCGCCGCCACGCGCACGAGCACTCCTCACACGACGTCGCCGACACGACGTACGGCGACGCCGCACCGCACGACGACGACCCACCGACGTCCGGCCACCACGCACCGGCGTGCGCCGACACACACCCCACGACACCCGATACGAACGACACGAACGACCCGTCGGTGAATCGGCGCGCGCCGTCGCGCAAGTTGGTACTCTCCGCGCCGTGAGCGAACCGCCGACGGACCCAGACGACCCGTACGTGGGTCGCACGATCGCGGAGAAATACCGCATCGAGCACCAACTCGGCGTCGGGGGTGTCGGGACGGTGTACCGGGCGCTGCACGTCCAGCTCGATCGCCACGTCGCACTGAAGATCTTGCGCGCGTCGCTCGCGGCCGATGAAACGACGGTTGCGCGATTCACTCGCGAGGCACGTCTTGCGAGTCAGCTCGATCACCCGAACGTGATGCGGGTGTACGACCACGGCACCGAGCCGGACGGACTGACCTACCTAACGATGGAGCTTCTCGAAGGCTCCGACCTTGCCGCGGTGATTTCGCGTGAAGCGCCGCTGCCTGCGACGAGGACGGTCGAGATCCTCGCGCAAGTGCTCGCGGCTCTCGGCGCGGCCCATCGGCTGGGCATCGTCCATCGCGATTTGAAGCCAGACAACATCCTGATCGTCACGCGCACCGGAGACGACGGAAAACCCGCGGAGGTCGTGAAGGTCGCAGATTTTGGCATCGCGAAAACGTACGGCGAGGCCAAACCGGGGGCTGCGATCACGCAGTTCGGCTTTGTGCACGGCACGCCCGAATACATGTCCCCCGAGCAGGCTTCTGGGGACGAACTCGACGGCCGATCGGATCTGTACGCGTGCGGCGTGTTGCTCTACGAAATGCTCTGCGGCCGTCCACCGTTTGTCGGGGAGACACCCATCGAGGTCGTCGAGCAACACCTGCGCGGCGCCGTCGTGCCACCGTCGAGGCACCGAGCCGACGTCGATCCGCGTCTCGAGCGAATCGCAATGCGAGCCCTCGAGAAGCGACCTGTCGATCGCTACGCAGACGCCGCGGAAATGCGCGCCGCGTTGTTGGCAGCCCTCGAGGGGCCGATGCCCACGAGCGCAGAGACCGAAGCGGCTCCCGCCCCCCCCCCCCCGCGGCCCCCCGGTGCGCGCGCGCCCCCCGTGTGTGGGAAGGGAGGCCCCCCCCCAAACCCCCGGCCCCTCCCCCCCCCCCCCGCCCCCCCC
>Ga0080064_1000390_pt1 | contig 120363 bp, 97 predicted proteins | sample Subgrocontami54m_FD_69260 | JGI IMG/M metagenome (GOLD analysis project Ga0080064, IMG submission 69260) | Subsurface groundwater microbial communities from S. Glens Falls, New York, USA - GMW46 contaminated, 5.4 m (SPADES assembly) (version 2) ...
AACGTGAGCGGGTCGCGCGGCGCCAATTCCAGGCGGAGCCGGTCGAACACGTCGCGGCTGGGCAGCGTCGGCCGCGTGATGACGCGTCCCCCCCCTGTGTCCCCCCCTTGGCAAGGGGGGGACACAGGGGGGGGCACGACCAGCGCCGTGAACACAACCAGCGCCACGATGCCGCACAGTAATCTCTTCATGTCGGGCCTCAGCGCGAAACGGGAGTACAAGGATCGGCCAGCGCCAGTCTACCACGCCGCGCCGCCCCTGCCCACGGACCTTGAGCGGCAATTGCCAGGCGCTTGTGAATCCGCGAATTGTTATCCGGCAAACTCGTTAAGTCGCGCTCATCCGGAATGGGTATTTATTACGGGCATGTTTGGATTACTTGCCCAGCACCAGCTTCATCCGCTCCGCCAAGCGATGCCCGGCCAGCACGATGCGCAACTCGGCATTGGCACGGGCTGTCTTGATGTAGTCGTCGCCCACTTCCGGCGCCTCGTCGGGAATCGGACCCTTGAACGGCACCGGCGCCCCCGCAAGAACTTTGCCGTCGCGCGTGCGGTAGCCGACGGACTTGGCTAACTCGAAACTCTCCTGCGACCAGCTTTTGAAAGTCGTGTTGCTCTTCAGCTTTGTTTGCTCTGCGTCCGCAAGCTGCAAACCGCGCAGGCTGTCGGCAATCTTCAATGCCTCGCGGAACATTTTCGCCTGATGATTGCCCGAATCGTCCGCGTAGTTGGGGTCATCGCCCAGCAGGTTGTCCCAGTAGGCGTGCAACTTGACGCGCTGGCCGTCGGCGCGAACGCCGAACAGATTGCCACCCAAATCGCCGCGCCGATAGTGCTTCGTGTCGGCAAAATACGACACGTTGTGCAGCGGCTGATGAATGTCGCCCACCAGGTGAAAGATCCAACAGATTGCGACAGCTTTGTCGATATCCGCAGTGGTCTTCGTGCGCACTTCATTGCAGCGCTGCTTGAGCGCGTCCAAGATGTTGGTGACATCGGGGTCGATCAGGGTTTTGCCGGTAAAGACCGCCTCGTCTTTGGGATCAATGAACGGCACGTTGACGTAATGATCCTCGGGCCGATGATAGCGCGTGACCTCGGCGCCGCGCGGGTCCTTGTCGCCACGGGGCCGCACCCAGTCGGGCCAGACGGACGAGCGCACGAGCGCCCATTCGACTTCGCTGATTTTGTCGGGCCTCCCGGCCGCGAGATACCGTTCGTAATGCGGATGACTTTGCAACAGCGTGAACAGCTTCTTCTTGAGACCGTCGTCGAGCCGGTCGTAGGCCAGCTTCGCGACAGCCATGTGCCCGACGCTGTTCCAGGCAAATGCCGAGTCGGGAAGTACGGTCAACAACGTGCAGGCAATCAGGAATGTCGCGCGGCGTGACATGGCGGCGATCTCCCGGCGAAAAAACTGTGCATCGACGTGAATCCAGAGTAACATGCCAAGGCGAAGAACCCAATCAAAATGAATGATGATTTGCCAACGTCAACCCAGCGCGGCCGAGCCGCACTAAAACCTAATCACGAAAGCACGAAAGACGAAAACACGAAAGAAGTTTCTTGTGTCCATTCTTCGCGATTTCGTCTTTCGTGCTTTCGTGATTCGAATTCTTGAATTTGCGCGGCTTGCGCAAATTCTGCGGGATAGTAACACGGTAGGTCCGGCGAGCCGAACCGTTTGTGCCGCTCGGCTCACGGCGCCTTTTTTTCTTCGGAGGTTCCCATGCGTAACGTGCTTGTGTTCTGCACCCTGTTCGTCTTCGCGACCGCGGCGTCGGCCCAGGACGTCAAGCAGCGGCTGGAAAAGTCGCCGCGCCACCACGAATGGGTGGACGTCAAAAACGGCGATCGCAAGGTCGCCTGCTTTCTCGTCTTTCCTGAAGTGAAAGACAAGGCGACCGCCGTCGTCGTCATCCATGAAAACAAAGGGCTCACTGATTTCGCACGCGGCGTGGCCGATCAGTTGGCCGAGGCGGGTTACATCGCCATCGCTCCCGATTGCCTTTCCGGAATGGGACCGAAAGGCGGCAACACCGACACCTTCACCAGCGTCGGCGAGGCTACCAAAGCCATCGGCAAGCTCCCGCCCGATCAAGTGACCGGCGACCTGAACGCGGCCGCTGACTATGTGCTCAAGCTGAAAGCGTGCAACGGCAAGCTCGCGGTCGGCGGCTTTTGCTGGGGCGGCGGGCAGACCTTCCGCTTCGCGACCAATCGCAATGACCTGAAGGCCGCGTTCGTCTTCTACGGCATGACCAAGCTCGACAAGGAAATCGTCGGCCGCATCCAATGTCCGGTTTACGGCTTCTATGGCGGCAACGACGCCCGCATCAACGAGTCCATCCCCGACACGACCACGCTGATGAAGGCCGCCGGCAAGAAGTACGAACCGGTGACCTACGAAGGCGCCGGCCACGGCTTCGTTCGCGCCGGCGAAGAACCCGGCGCCAGCGCCGCCAACCGCGACGGCCGCAACGCCGCCTGGGAACGCTGGAAGATGATTTTGAAGAAATTGTAAGACAATGCGGCACGGACGGGGAAATGGCGATCCGCAGATTGCGCAGATTGCGCAGATTTGAAGAGCAAGACAAAAGCAAAAACGCCGGCCTCAATCGCGTTGAGGCCGGGGTCGGTGTTTTCACATTCTTATCTGCGAAATCGGCGTAATCTGCGGATGATGCTACACCAACGCCCAGCCCAGCCAACGAGAGAAGCATGAAAAAGGCCAGCGCCGCCGCGAAATGGCACAGGGCAAAGACAAAAAGCGCCAGAAGCCGGCATGGTTCCAACAATGAGGCGTTTCACCTCGTCGAACGACTGATCGCTCGCAAGAACTGGTCCAAAGCCCGCGCCGCGCTCCAGGAATTGCTCGTCTTTCATCCAGCCGATCATTGGCTGTGGATGCACCTCGGCGCGACTTACTACGAGCAAAAAGACTACGACAAGGCGCTGAAATGCTGCGAGCACGCGCTGCACTTGCAGCCGGATTGCCCGCTGGCTATGTGGCATTACGCTGGAGCGCTGCACATGGCCGGCCGCAGCAGCGCCGCCCTGACGATTTGGACGAGCATTCTGAATCTCGATCTGGACACGTTAGCTTACGGCGAACACGGCGAAGGCATGGATTGGGCGCTGCAATTGGTGAACGACGTGCATTTTCGCATGGCGCGCTGTTACGAACACCTCGGCAACCTAGTGCTCTGTCACGCATGAATTGATGAGTCGCCAGAAGTAAGAGCCGCGCACGAAGTAAGCGGCCCACTCGCAGCCGCTTACTTCGTGCGCGGCTCTTGTGATCCATCATTCGACGTGTGACATAGCACTAGAACTGGCCAAGCAGTCCTATGCGAAGTACCTGCACAATCGCAGCCGCGGCGTCGGCAGCTTGTACGAAATCACGAAAGCACAACAGCAGTTCGACAACATCAATCGAGAGTTGGCGCCGGCGAAATGATTGGCGTCGTGCCGGTTTTCCGCTAATATCCGGGAACGTAGGTTAGGTTTCCAACCTGACCGGTCAGGTTGGAAACCTAACCTACGCCCGGAGATTCCCAGGATGCGTACCCGCTCACTCCTCGTCATTTCGGTCGCCATATTCTTCACCAGCAAAGCCTCGCTCCCCGCGCAATCCAAAACCAAGCCCAAGGAAGTCATCCCCCACGCCCAATCCGTGATGCCCGGCCCGCCGCTGTCGCCGCAACTCGCCATCAAGAAAATGGTCGTCCCGCCCGGCTTCAGCGTCGAGCTGGTCGCATCGGAGCCCGACATCATCAACCCTGTGGCGATGACCATCGACGAGCGCGGCCGATTCTGGATCACCGAGAGCATCGAATATCCGCGCCGCAGCGCCGGCCCGGGGAAGGATCGCGTCAAAGTCCTCGACAGCACCAAGGGCGACGGCGTCTACGACAAGATCACCACGGTCATCGACGGCCTCAACATCCCCTCCGGCATCGCAGTCGGCCACGGCGGCGTTTGGGTCGCCAACTCGCCGGACATCCTGTACTACCCGTTCGTCGATCGCGAGAATCTTCGTCTCGCTAAGCCACAAATGGTGGTGACCGGCTTCGGCCGCGATGACACCCACGAGCTGCCCAACTCGCTCACCTGGGGCCCCGACGGTTGGCTTTACGGCCTCAACGGCGTCTTCAATCGCAGCCGGGTGAAGAGCAACAACGGCAAGACCTACAACTTCACCTGCGCCCTGTTCCGCATCCATCCGCGCACCAAGGAGTTTCAAATCTTCTGCGAAGGCACCAGCAACCCCTGGGGCCTCGCCTTCAACGAAAACGGCGACGCCTTCGTCAGCGCTTGCGTCATCGATCACCTCTGGCACCTCGTCGAGACCGGCTACTACCATCGCCAGGGCGGGCCGTATCCGCCGTTCACCTGGAAGATCGAATCGATCGTCAAGCACAAGCACCAGAAGGCAGCCTACTGCGGCCTGACCTGGTTCGACAGCGACGCCTACCCGCCCGAATACCGCGAAAAACTGTATATGGGCAACATCCACGGGGGGGCGATCAATTGCGACATGCTGACCAAAGATGGATCGACCTACTTCGGCAAGCCGGGCTTGCTCCCCTCTCCCCCTGTACTCAGGGGGAGAGGGGCCGGGGGTGAGGGGGCGGGGCTCGCGGGCGCCTCATCCCCCTCACCCCTAACCCCTCTCCCCCTGAGTACAGGGGGAGAGGGGAACGGACTGCCCGCGGATTCTGGCAAAGGAGTAAAAGGTGAAGCGAAGTTGGGCCAAGGCGTCGGCGAAGGTTCCAACTTCCTCATCGCCAACGACGCCTGGTTCATGCCGGTGGTGCAAAAGACCGGCCCCGACGGCTGCCTGTACATCCTCGACTGGTATGACCGCTACCACTGCTACCAGGACGCCAACCGCGACCCGGCCGGCATCGACCGCCTGCGCGGGCGGCTCTATCGGGTTGTGTACAAGGATTACAAGCCGGCGGGGAAGTTTGATTTGGGAAAGGAGAGCGACGATGAACTCGTAAAGCGGCTGAGTATTCCGAATGTCTACGCACGTGAAACTGCACAGCGGCTATTGACAGAACGAATTAGCGACATGGTTCGCGCTCAACTGTCCGGAGCTGCAAATGCAGACTCCATTCGCGAAATCACCACGAACCTTCACAAACTGGTTTTCGAGGATCAGAATTCGGGCAAGGCTCGCCTACATGCACTTTGGGTCTTGATTGGATCAAATCATTTGTATTCTCCCCAATTCGAGAAACTTTTGAACCATCACGAAACAGTTCTTCGGGCTTGGGGAGTTAGGGCGCTTGGCAATAACCTCGAGTATCTTTCCAATCACAAGATTCCCGAATTTCGCCAGTTTGTTATGGCGCCTTGGGCGACGGTACATTCCAAGCGTGTTGCATCTTTGGCGAAGGATGGCTCTTTTGATGTGCAACTCCAGGTCGCAATTGCGGCATGCAAACTGAAAGGCGTCGAATCAATCCCGGTGTTGCTCGACGTGTTGAATTACTGCGGCAACGATAAGCTCATCCCGCACATCGTCTGGCAAAACCTGCATCCGCTGCTCGAAGAAAAGAGCGGCGAATTCCTTGCGCATCTGGCGAAAATCGACCTCGAGAAATCGCCGAATGTCGTCGCGATGTTGCCGCGGGTCGTCGATCGCATCCTCGGAACGAAGCAACAGAATCCAGATGCGATCGTATCGCTCGTCAACCTGTTGGGTGGGACTAAAGAGAATTTCCATGTGTGTGCCCAGGTCCTGGCGGCGTTGGAGGCAAAAGTTCAATCCGGCGAATTACGCGGAGAGCAGCTCCAATCGCTCAAACACAAGCTGTTGCCTGTCATGCACAAGTTGGAGCAGAATCTGGATGACCATTTCGGGCTGGGACTAAGATTTCAAATCGCGTACCTAGGTGCCACGCTTAAGGACGAGCAAGGCGTTCAAGCAACGCGCAGGATCCTCGAAATATCCGGACTTCCGGCGTTTCACCGGATCAAAGCATTAGAAGCCCTCATCGCGGCCGGTGATACGGCTGTGCTCGACCGTGTGCTTGACATGGTTAAGAAAGCTGAATCGACGACGGCGTTTCGCGGCCAGGCCATCGCAGCGCTCGGAAAGCTGGATTCGCCGAAGGTTGCCGAAGTTCTACTGGGCGCGTACACGAAATTGGAACCGGACGTGCAACCCAAGGCCATCGACCTACTCACGCAACGCTCCGTCTGGAGCAAGACCCTCCTTGGCGAAATCGCCGCCAAGAAACTGCCGCCCAGCGTCCTCAACGTCAACCAGGTCCGCAAACTGCTCGCCAGCAAGGATGCCGATCTCGTCAAGCAAGTGACCAAAGTCTGGGGCACGGTGCGAACCGACCGCAATCCGCAGCGCGAACAGCTCGTCGCCGAGATGCGCGACCTGCTCAAGACAACGCCCGGCGATCCGAAAGCGGGCCGGCTGCACTACAACAAGATCTGCGCCCAATGCCACAAGATGTACGGCGAAGGCCAGGACGTCGGCCCCGACATCACGTCGAACGGCCGCAGCGATTTCGAGCAGCTTTTGTCCAACGTCTTCGATCCATCTTTGGTGATCGGCGCCGGCTACACCGCGACGACCGTGGTCACGAACAACGGCCAAAGTTTGGCGGGTTTGGTCGTCGAAGAAAGCCCGCAGCGCATCGTCCTGAAAACGCAAGGCGGCAAGATCGAGACGATTCCGCGCGACAACATCGATCAGGTGCTGCGCAGCAAACTGTCATACATGCCGGAAGACGTGGAGAAGCAATTGCGGCCGCAGGAAATCGCCGACCTGTTCGCCTACTTGTGTTTGGACCGCCCGCCGGAAGACCCGAACGCCAGAAAGATTCCGGGGACGCCGCGCTGAAGTGGCATGGAGTGCCTGAAGAGAAATGCGGTTCTCCGCCAAACTTGTGGAATCGGCTGGTCTTTGTGGGGCAGACATTCTTGTCTGCCTGCGTATTCAGCGGCTTCAGTGGCAGACAGGAATGTCTGCCCCACAAGAATGGCGCAGCACCAGAAATGCGTTGCACGATTAGGTTCAACTAATCAGGTATTATTGGCATGGTTCAATTCTTGTCATTTCTGGGTGACAGTGCAAACGCAGCAGGGACTACACCATTCTGTCAGGTGATGCCGGCATATTTTTTGATGTAACATTTGATGACTCAAGGGGATAGGAAGTTGAGTGCGTGCCAACTGTGTCGGAATCCTGTCGTCTCGAATATCACCTATGCCAGTGACTATTCTTGAACCATGTCCGACAGGGCCACAATCCCACGACACTCCACACACACATGTTTGTTACCCGGTTTTGAACCATGCCCCTATTGGAAACCATTTGCGTAATTGGTCAAGCTGGCCAATCCTTGCCGTCTTAGCCCACTTTGCCATCTCGCCCTACCTTGCCGCGGGCGCAAGCTATTGCTGTCGTGCCGGTTTCTTCTTCAACTTCCCCCGCCCATCATCCGATTCAATAGTCATGCGCCGCGCAGGCTGCGTGGGCGGATTCTTTGCGCTGTAAGGAGGCAACCATGAGCAAGTCGTCCAATCGCCATTCGCGCGACGCGAAAGTCGCCAAAACTGTGAAACTCAACCTCGAAGCCCTCGAAGACCGCATGGCGCCGACTTGCAGCACGATCAGCGGATTCGTCTATCAAGACGCGAACAACAACGGCATCTTCGACGCCGGCGAGCTGTCGATCGCCAACAGCCCGATTCAGTTGCGCAACGCCGCCAACCAGATCGTGGGCAGCACCACGACCAATGCCCAGGGGTTCTATCAATTCGATCATGACAGCACCCTGAGCACAGCCCCCGCCACCTTGACGCGCGTCGTCAATTTCGCGAACACGCAAACCGACTTCAACCTCAGCGGCCTGCTCGATCAATTCGATCCGGAGCTGGGCGAGCTGCAATCGATCGAAATCACGCACGCCGGCTCGATCACCAGCGAAATCGAGGTCGAGAACATCAGCACGATGTCCGGCTCGACGATCAACGGCACCGTCAGCGGCATATTGACTCTCACGGCTCCGGGCGTTTCCAATGCGCTGTCGCTGAACCAGATGGCCGGCTCGGTGGTGACGCAGTCCTTCGACGGCGTCATCGATTTCATGGGCACGAGCGGCGCCTCGTTCGGCGCCAAGAGCGCGCAGGGCTCGAACAAAATTACGCTCACCGGCGTCGACATCAACGCCTACATCGGCACCGGCAAAGTCAGCGTGCAAGAGGCCGGGTCGGCCACGTCGGTCGCCAATGGCGGCGGCAACATCATCATGCACATCATCAGCTCCGGCGCCGCCAACATCACCGTCGTCTACAAATACATCCCCAGCAACTGCCTCAAGGCCGGCAATTACACGATCCAGCAGACCGCGCAGCCGGCGGGTCTGCTGGACGGCAAGGACGCCAAAGGCGGCGTGCCAATCGCCAACTCCAGCGGCACGGACCTCATCGCCGTGACGTTCGCGGGCGCTGAAAATCTCGTCAACAACAACTTCGGTGAGATTCCGCCGCCCCAGCTCTCCGGATTCGTCTATCACGACGCCAACAACAACGGCGTGAAGGATGCCGGCGAAGAGGGCATCTCCGCCGTGCTCGTGACCTTGAACGGCACCGACGATCTCGGCGCCGTCAACAAGACCGCCGTCACCGACGCCAACGGCTTCTACCAGTTCCTTACCCTGCGGCCCGGCACGTACAACGTCGCCGAAGCGCAACCCGCTTTGTTCCTGGACGGCAAGGACACGGCCGGCACCACGGGCGGCACGGTCAGCAACGATTTGTTGAGTTCCATCGTTCTGCCGGCCGGCGCCGCCAGCGTCAGCAATAACTTCGGCGAACTAAAGCCTGCCACGATCGCCGGCTTTGTCTACGTGGATGTGAACAACAACGGCGTCAAAGATCCCGGCGAACAAGGCATCGCCGGTGTGGCCGTCGCGCTCTCCGGCTTCACGGCGAACGGTCCGGTCTCCTTGCAAGCGACGACCGACGGCAATGGCGCCTATGCGTTTGCCAATCTTGCGCCCGGCGCCTACGGCATTCAGGAAGCTCAGCCCGCGAGCTACCTCGATGGCAAAGACATGGTCGGCACCCAAGGCGGCGCGCTGAGCAACGATCAGGTGAGCAGCATCACGCTTGCTTCGGGGGTGAACGGCCAGAACAACAACTTCGGCGAACTAACGCCGGCCAGCGTTGCCGGTTTCGTTTACGCCGACACCAACAACAACGGCATCAAGGATGGCGGCGAAGCGCCGATCGGCGGCGTCAGCGTCACGCTGTCCGGCGCCAACGAGTTCGGCGCCGTCAGTAAGACTGCGATCACCGACGCCGCCGGGTTCTACCAATTCCAGAATCTGCGCCCGGGCGGCTACTCCCTCAGCGAAAGCCAACCCAACGGCTTCATCGACGGCAAAGACGTGATCGGTTCGCAAGGCGGCTTCACCGGCAACGACTTGCTCACCAACATCACGCTGGCCGCCGGAACCAACGGCCAAAACAACAACTTCGGCGAACTCCCGTCGGCAGGACTTTCCGGCTTCGTCACCATCGACGCCAACGACAACGGCATCAAGGACCCCGGCGAAACCGGCATCAACGGCGTGACACTGACCCTGACCGGCAGCGACGACATCGGCTTCGTCCAGCTCACTGCTCTTACCGATTCGAGCGGCGCCTACCGATTCCAAAACTTGCGGCCGGGCAGCTACACGATCAGCGAATCGCAACCGGCCCAATTCAAGGACGGCAAAGACGCCATTGGCTCGCAAGGCGGCTCGGCCGGCAATGACGTGCTTTCCAACATCGCGTTGGGCGCGGGAGTGCTCGGCGTCAACAACAACTTCGGCGAGTTGAATCCGGAAATCGCCGACGTGACCATCGTCAAGACGGCCAACGCCCCATTCGTCCGAGTCGGCAACAGCCTCACGTACACTCTGACCGTCACCAATCTCGGCCAATTCACGGCGAAGGACGTCGTCGTCACCGACGACTTACCGACCGACGCCGGGTTCGTCACCGCCTCGGGCGCCGGCTGGTCGGTCGGCTTTGCCGGCGGCATCGTCACGGCGACGCGCGCCACGCTGGCGGTCGGCGCGCCGTCGAGCATCTTGGTCACCATCACCGTGCCCGCCGTCAGCAACAGTTTGCTGAATCATACGCACGTGTCGTCGAGCACGCCGGATTCGAATCCGCTCAACAACGACAGCTCCGTGACGACGCCGGTGATCATCGATCCGCCGTTGGTCCGTCCACTGGTGACCAAACTGGGCCAGGTGCCGATCACGAGCAAGAAGCAACTCACCAGCGGCGCTGGCAGCAAGCTGGTGTCCGGCAACAAACAAGACCTGGCCTTCCTGGACGGTCTGTATCAAACGCTGCTGGGCCGCAGTCCGACGAAACAAGAGCTGGGCGCACAGGCGGCGCGTTTGAAAAAGAACAAGAACTTGCGCGCGACGATTGTCAACGAGCTGTGGAGATCCGACACGCATCGCGCCTTGCAGGCGAACCAGCTCTTTGCCACCTACCTGCATCGCCTGCCGACGCCTTTCGAACAAGCAAGCGTGCTTCAGCAATTGAAGTCCGGCGCTCAGGAAACGTCGATCGCGGCGCAGTTGGTCAGTTCCAGCGAATACCTGGCGGCGCACCCCACTTTCAGCACGTTGGCAGGCGGCCTCTTCCTCGATCTCGTCGGCAAGTTGCCCGACACCAGCGCGAACCAGAGCCTGGTTCAGTCCCTGGGCAACCAGACGGTATCGAACGCCGCGCTGAATCTCTTGGCCTCGCAAGACGCCCGCCAATTCACGGTGGACGGCAGCTACCGCACGATGCTCCACCGCCCAGCGACGGCGAGCGAACAACAGTTTGGGGCGCTGCAATTGCAGATGGGCGTCAGCGCGTCGCAACTGGCCATCAACCTGCTGGCCTCGGCCGAGTTCTATCAGCTCGCCTTTGCGTCGGTGGTGAAATAGTCCATCGAATGGTTCGGAATTGAAGCGCGCAGCCGCCCAGCGAGCTATTCTCACGCGTCCCCAGGGCAAGCGTGAAAAAGGCTCGCTTGACGGGTTCGTGCTTCCGGTCTTTCCTTTCGGTCCCCAACTCTAACTTCCTTACGCTTTGTAACGAAAACTCCGGCGGCGCTGGCCGTGCGCGTTGTGCGCATTAGGCATCTCTCGATGGCAAGGCGCGCAGTCTTGGCAAGCGAAACAGTTCGCCCTTGCCGCACAGGCGAGCCGAAAACAAAGACGATGCACCGAAGCTGCCGCGCGCGGTTCGTTCCCGGTCCTCGTCGGGCAGAACGGCGCGCCGATCAGGAACGGACCGGCACCACGGAGGAAGTAGCCATGAAGGCATTGCTCATCGGCAGTCTGTGTGCGGTCATCGGCTTGGCCGCGGCGCACGGCTTCGCGCAGGACGCCGCCTGGCGGCCGGCCGGCGCACCGCCGGCGTTTCAGCGCGTCGCTGCCAGCGCCAGCTCTGCAATCACCTTGAGCCGACCCGTGCCGATCGTCTCGACCGAATCAACCGCTCTCGCGCCCGCCGCCGCTCTGGATCGACCGACGCCGCTCTTTCGTGCCAAAACCATCGATCCGGATGATCTTCCCCAGCTCATGCCGGTCGGGCCGACTGCTGACACCGCCAAGCAACCCGGCACCGTCAAGCCATTGAGACAGGTCGAACCCCTGCACATGCCGCAGTCCGTCGAGGGTTCCGCTGCTCCGGAAAAGCCGTTTGTGCTTACGGGACGCCGGCGGTTTGACAGAACGACCACGACCTACGAACCCGGGCCACTCAGCAGCGAAATCGTGTCCCTGCACGGCGCAGGGCTCGGCGATTGTGGCCCGTGCGCAACGACTTGCGACAGTTGCGTGACCGATGCATGCGGCGCCTGCGGCATCCGCCGGTGGCGCGACTGGAGCGGCTGCTGCGATGACCCCTGCTGCCTGCCGCGCCCGCGCGGGTGGGTCCGCGCCGAATATCTGCTCTGGACCACCAGCGGCCAGAACGTGCCGCCGCTGCTGACGGGAGAAAACGCGCCGATTCGCGGCGCCGATCAGGCCGGCGTGCTGCCGATTTCGCCCCTTCTCTTCGGCGACAACGAGATCGGCAATGAGACTCGATCCGGCGGCCGCATCGCAATGGGCTTCTGGTTCCCGCGCCACTGCAACTGGGGCCTGGACGCCAGCTTCTTCATGCTCGGCCACCGCAACCTGCACGCCGAGGCAACCTCCGACGCCAACGGCAGCCCGGTGCTGGCGCGGCCGTATTTCCAGCCGGCCTTCCAAGGCGTCGCGGCGGGTGAGGCTGCCGAGTTGATCTCCTATCCAGGCCTGCTCTCAGGCAAAGTCCAATTCGATTCGACGACACGGTTGTGGGGCACGGATGCCAATCTGCGCCACAGGCTGTGCTGCGGCCCGCGTTACTGGCTCGATTGCTTCGTCGGTTACCGTCACGTGCAACTGGCCGACACCATCAACATCAACGAAGACTTGACGAACCTTCAATTCACCGCCGGCAGCGGCGCAACCCGGCGTTTCATGGTGTACGACCACTTCTCGACGCGCAACCTCTTCAACGGCATGCAAACCGGCGTCGAAGGCGAGCTGAAGTTGTTTCGCCGCTGGTTCCTGGCCGGCAATTTCAAGCTGGCCATGGGCAACGTCCATCAGATCGTGAACATCGACGGCTCGACGACGTTTGTCGATTCCGCGGTCGGAACGGTCACCGGCCGCGGCGGCTTGTACGCCTTGGCCAGCAACATCGGCCGGTTTGAGAAAAATGAATTCGCGGTCGTGCCTGAGTTCGGCATCAAGATCGGCTTCGACATCAACGACCACTGGCGCGCCTACGCCGGCTACAACATCCTCTACATCAGCAACGTCGTGCGCGCCGGCGAACAGATCGACCGCACCGTGAACTTCGCCGGCATGGCCCCGGAGCCGACCAACCTGAATCCGGCCGTCGCTTCCCCGGCCCGTCCGGCGGTGCTGTTCCGCCAGTCTGATTTCTGGGCGCAGGGCGGACAATTCGGCGTTGAGTATCACTGGTAATGATGTGATTTACGGCACTCCCTCGGTCCCAGCCTGCCTGGGACCGAGGAAAACGAACTCGTTCATTTCGTTTCACACGCACACAGACACCATCGTGAAACGAATGGGCGCGCGATGAAACGAAGGCATGGTTCAAAAACGAGCGGTTGCGGGTGCCAAGCGACTACGCACCTGACTGTGCCACTTGGCCTAGTCGGTATAGTCGTGGTTCCTTTCCGCAACCATTGGATTGATAACCCTTTGCGACGAAGAAATTGGGCGACTAGGCCACAATGCACCGACACTCCACACACACACATGATTGTTACCCGGTTTTGAACCATGCCTGAAACGAATGTGCCATTTTGGCCACAAGTCAAGGCAGATGAAGGGTTTGATACGTTTCATTTCACGGTGCTTTTCGATCGTGAAACGAAAGTGCAAAAGCGTGAAATGAAAGACACTGCGTGAAATGAAAAGCCGCCCCCCCCATCCCCCCCTTCGCAAGGGGGGGCAGGGGGGGGGTAGCGGAGGCGAAATTGAGCGATTAGCGTTTCCCCGTAATCACTTCTTGCCCGCGCAGCCACGGCCGTAACACTTCGGGTATGACCACGCTGCCATCGGCCTGCTGGTAATTCTCGAGAATCGCGACCAGCGCGCGTGTGACGGCGACTGCCGTGCCGTTGAGCGTGTGGACGCAGCGCGTCCCCTTGAATTGCTGGCTCTTGTAGCGGATGTTGAGCCGTCGCGCTTGAAAGTCGGTGCAATTGGAGGTGCTGGTCACCTCGCCATATTCGCCGTGTTGCCCGCGCGCCGGCATCCATGCTTCGAGGTCGTATTTGCGATATGCCGGTCCGCCCAGATCGCCGGTGCAGGTGTCGATAACTTGATAAGGCAAGCCGAGGCCCTGAAAAATCGACTCTTCGATTTCCCGAATCTCCTCGTGAATTGCGTTGCTCTGATCCGGAGCGCAGAACGCGAACATCTCGACCTTGGTGAATTGATGCACCCGGTACAGACCGCGCGTGTCCCGGCCCGGAGCGCCGGCCTCCGTGCGAAAGCAGTGCGACAGGCCGACGTACTTCTGTGGCAGATCCAATTCTTCGATGATCTTGTCGCGATGCATGCCGCCCAAGGTGATCTCGGCGGTGGCGATCAAGCACAGGTCGGAATTCTCGATGCTGTAAATTTGCGTCTCCGGCCCGCGCGGCATGAAACCGATTCCTTCCAGCACTTCCTGCTTAGCCAGGTCCGGCGTGATGACCGGCGTGTAGCCATGCTTGAGCAACGTGTCGAAGGCATACTGCACCAGCGCCAATTCGAGCAACACCGCCTCGTTCTTCAGGAAGTAGAACTTCTGGCCGGACACCGCCGAGCCCGCTTCGAAATCGGCTAGGTCGAGCGCCTCGGCCAGGGCGACATGATCCTTCGGCTTGAAATCGAACTGGCGCGGCTCGCCCCAGCGCGTGATGACCTTGTTATCCGCCGGCATGCCGCCGACCGGGGCGTCGGGATGGGTCATGTTCGGAATCGTCAAAAGCACAGCGCGCAGCTCAACTTCGATTTGCTTCGTTTGGGATTCGAGCTTGCCCACTTCTTCGCGCAGCTTGCGGCCTTCGTCGATCAGCGCCTGTTTCTTGTCCTTGTCTTTTTCTTTGGGAATCGATTTGGAGATCTCGTTCTGCCGCTGCTGGACGAGCTGGGCGGCGTGGACGAGCTGTTTGCGCTGGTCGTCGAGCTGGACGACGCGTTCGACGTCGGCGGTCACATTGCGGTTCTTGCAATTCGCTTTGACCGCGTCGAGGTTCTCGCGGATGAATTGTGCGTCGAGCATGGTGAGGCTCCGTCCCGGTCGAGATTAGGTGCGTTTGCGGCGCGACCCGGATTGCGCATTGAACCAGGTGCGAGAAAACTGTTCGATTTTTGCCGCGGACGCTAGCGCGTATCGCGCCTGTCGTGCCGTTCCGTATTTGCCCGGATAACGATAGTCCACGGCAAATTCCGTCAACTTCTTGCACAAGCCCAGGAATCGCTTCACCTGGGGCACTTTTGGCGCCAGCAACCCGGCAAGTTTGACCAAGTCATGCGTGCGTGGCGGCGGCATTCCCAGTTCTTGCAGAATCCCCTTGAGGAACTTTTCGCCGGCTTGCTGACAGTGAAAGCAAACGACGTCGTGCATTCCGTCCTTCATTTTGCCGATGGTCACCGCGGCGCGCAGGTCCTCTGTTGCCTTGGCAATCCACTCGCGTGTGCATATTTTCATGGCACAATATGCCCCTTTCCACAATCTCACGCAAGAACCAATCTTCGATACGCAACCGCCATGCCAAATTGCGCGGTGTCCGAACAATCACGTCCCATGCGAACGGTGCGTCAACCGCCATGCGAATGCGCACTGCTTGACTCGTTTCATTACGGGTGCGCATGACAATCAACATGTCCACGTCGCTGTCCCGATGCGGTTTGCCATAGGCGTACGAACCAAACAGATAAATCCGCTCCGGCTTGAATTCGTGTGCGATCTGTTCGACTACGCGCCGAATCGCGGCGCGCGGCACCAAACCCTTGTGGGTCTTGATTCTTCGCCACGGGGATGACGCGGTTGTTGCAGTCATGGCCATTGGTCGCGCTAAGCCGCAAGCGGCCATTTACGGCCGTTTGCTCATCGGCGTATACGGCTGGTTCGTTTTGCCGACGTAAATCTGCTCGGGCCGGAAGATGCGGTTGTTGACCAGTTGCTCCAGCCAGTGTGCCAGCCAGCCGGCGACGCGGGCGATGGCGAAGATCGGCGTGAACAGGTCGCGCGGAATGCCCAACGCCTGGTAGATGATGCCCGAATAGAAATCGACGTTCGGGTAGATGCCCTTCGGCCCGAGAATGTCGGCCATCACCTTTTCCATCTCGACGGCCATATCGTACAGCGGCGGCCGTCCGGTTTCGACGAAGACGTTCTCGGCGACGTCCTGCAGCACCGTCGCGCGCGGGTCCTTCACCTTGTAGACGCGGTGGCCGAAGCCCATGATCTTCTTTTTCTTGGCGACGGCGTCGTCGATCCACGGCTTGACGTTGGCGATGCTGCCGATCTCCTCGAGCATGTCGAGGACTTCCTCGTTGGCGCCGCCGTGCAGCGGACCCGTCAAGGTGCCGATGGCGGCGCTGATGACCGTGTACGGATTGGCCAACGTCGAACCGGTGACGCGGCCACTGAACGTCGAAGCGTTCATCGTGTGCTCGGCGTGCAAGATCAGGCAGGCGTCGATGACTTTGCGAATCGCCGGCGACGGTTCTTTCTCGAACAGCATCCAGTAACAGTTGGCGGCATGATCGAGATCATCGCGCGGCGCGATCGGTTCGTCGCCGTACCGCAGCCGATGGAAGGCCGCAGTCACTGTCGGCAGCTTCGCGATGAGACGTACTGCCGATTCCCAGTTGTTCTTGGCGTTGGCGACATCGCGCGATGGGTAGAACATGCCCATCGCCGCCACCGACGCCTGCAGCGCATACATCGGGTGGCCGGATTCGGGCAGACACTTGATCAGGTCCTTGAGGCGAAATTTGATGCGGCGATGGTGGCGGAGTTGGTCATCGAAGTCAGCAAGTTGTTTTTGCGTGGGCAAATCACCCTTGAGCAATAGCCAGGCGGTTTCTTCAAAGCAGCTTTCTCGAGCCAAGGTCTCGACCGCGATGCCGCGATATTCCAGCCGGGCGCGTTTGCCGTCGATGAAACTAACGGCCGACTCCGCGACCGGCACATCCGCGAGGCCGGGGCGCAACTCGATCTGGCTCATGGGGCTCCTGTGTGGCTGGCAGGCAGGCTGCAACTCGCCGGGGACACCGACGTTACGTCAAGGCGAGGATTAGGGCAGCTTATGGGCAGCAATCTCGTTCGACCAGTGGTCATGGCCGCTCGCAAATGATCACATACACCTCTCCCGGCCCGTGGACGCCGGTCACCAGTTTCAATTCGATGTCGCCGGTTTTGCTCGGCCCCGTGATGATGGACAGGCACGACGGCGGCGGCGCTGTGGACTTAGCAAGGTCGGCGACCGGCGAGTACAAATCGAAGAGATCGAAAAGATCGGGCAGGATTTGCTCACGGTCGGCCAAGGCGATGTGCACGGGCGGCAGCAAACTGAGGGAGCGCGGTTCGTTGGGATTGGTCGCCATCACGATGCTGCCGGTTTCAGCGACGAGATGTTCGACATTGGAAATGCCGACGTCGGCGCCGAACAGGGTGTCGCGGAAAAGCGCAGGGGCAATTGTATCCATCGACGTCACTTCGAGACCGGTCGAACGCAAATGTGCCGCGACATCGAGCCGCTGGATCAAGCCGCCGCTGCCAATGGCAATCTTGCGAGGCTGACGGGATTGGATGATTTCGTGGATTCTGCCGCAAGCCGCTGCACGATCCTTGGCGACGAACGGCTGACCACCGACAGCGGTTAACTCCGCGCAGAAGCGCTCGACCGGATCAGGCCCGGCGCCTTGATAGCCGATGCGGCCGCGCTCGGGCAACGGTGGGACGGCACTGAGGCGGTTGCCTTCGGTGACGGCGATGCGCACGCGTTGCAGGAAGGCTTCGCGGGTGGTCACGAGCTTGCTCCGGAGGACCCGCGGGATTCGCTGCGCTCATCCCGCGGCGTGGGGGCTTCATTTCAATTCGTTGTTCCAGCGTTGACGGAACGACTGGGCGGCGGGGGCGGGAAAGTCGCGCACCTTGGTCCAATTGGCGCCGGGGCCGGGCAGACGCGACAGCCAACCGTCCTTGGCGAAGCGCCGCAGCGCCCAGCGTGCACTTCTCATGGCCAGGCGATACAGCCAGGGCCGACGCAGCACCGCGCTCCACAGACGATAGGCCAGGGCTTCCCAGCCGCTGTGGTGGTGCTGATGCTGCAACTCACGCAAGCCGATCAACATGTGCGGGATGTTGATCTTCACCGGGCACGCCGCCTGACAGGCGCCACATAAAGAAGACGCATGCGGCAGATGCGGGTTCAGGGTGACACTGTCGTAAAGCGGTGTGAGGATGCTGCCGATCGGCCCGGAGTAGACGCCGCCATACGCATGGCCGCCGATGCGGCGATACACCGGGCATGCATTCAGGCAGGCGCCGCAGCGGATGCACTGCAAGCTCTCGCGGAAGGGCGTCGCCAGCACGCGCGCGCGGCCATTGTCAAGCAGCACGAGGTGAAACTCCTCCGGGCCGTCGTGTTCACCGGGACGGCGCGGACCGGTCAGAACCGTGGTGTACACCGACAACGTCTGTCCCGTGGCGCCGCGCGCCAACAGCTTCAAGAACGTCGGCAAATCGCGCAGCCGCGGGATCACTTTTTCGATGCCCATCAGCGCCACGTGCACGCGCGGGCAAGTCGTGGTCAGCCGGCCGTTGCCTTCGTTGGTGATGAGCGCCATCGTGCCCGTTTCAGCGACTGCGAAGTTGACCCCCGTGATGCCGAGGTCGGCGCGATAGAATTTTTCGCGCAGCACGCGCCGGCCGGCCAGGGCGAGCGACTTGGGATCGTCGGGAAGCTGTTCGCGCAAATGTTGCGATAGCACGGCGGCGATGCTCTCGCGCGTGTGGTGGACGGCCGGCGCCACCAGATGCGACGGCCGTTCGCCGGCGATTTGGATGATGAATTCGCCGAAGTCGGTTTCGACGACGTCGATGCCCGCCTTTTGCAGCGCGGCGTTGAGGTGAATCTCCTCCGACGTCATCGATTTCGATTTCACCGCATTCTTGCCGCCGGCTTGCTGGGCGATCTTGACAATGATTTGGCGGGCATCCTCCGCGGTGGCGGCCCAGTGGACGTGACCGCCGAGCCTCTGGATCGATGCTTCGAGTTGCTCCAGATAGCGATCGAGATGGGCGAGCGTGTGTTCCTTGATGCGCTTGGCGTGATCGCGCAGCGCGCCGCTGTCCGCAAGGGTCGCGTAGCCGCGTCGATTGCCGGCCATGAGCGTGTCGGTCAGGCGTGTGAGGGCGGCCTGCAGCGGCGGATCGGCCAGCGCTTGCGCGCTGGCGCCGAGAAAGTCGTGGTGTTCGTGTTGCGCGTAATTCATAAAGAGTTCTTTGGATGCTCACAGGAATGACTGCAGTCGTTCGTTTCCTTACGGTGCCTTCGATTGCGACATTGTCGTCGTGGTCGCTGCCCGTTCGCGTTCACGATCGGGCGTCTCGGCAGAGATGGACTCGGAGGTGAACTCGAGGACCGCAACGAGACGCAAGACGTAATCGAAAGTAAAGGGCGGATCGAAGAACCATTCGTCAAGTTGTCGCAGTATGCCATTCATGCCCGACTCTCCCCATCGATCATTGTTGAGCGGCCGTGGTCTTTCCTGTCGTATCCAGCAGCAGGCGGAACAGGGTGGCCAAAACCTCGGGTTTGTCAATGCGTTCGAGTAAGAGACCCAAAATGCGAATGGCAAAGTTGTGTTGTCGCGACTTAACCGTGATACGCAGGGGGAATAGAACGAGAACCTGCAACAAGGATCCACCTGCCAGACTTGTGATGCGGACACCTGCCTCCGCCGACGCGAAGACGCCGTGGCCGATAATGGCAATGCCAAAGAGGAACAGAGCGGCAGCCATCAACAGCGCGGCAATTTCGAGATACTTGTTCTCCTTGAAGGCCAGCGCGATGATTCTCTGTGCTTGACTGCGCGACTTGTCGCTTGACTTGACGATACGCCGATGAGCAGCTTGAACATGTTCGGCAGCGAGTTGGCGCCCCTCGGTGCGGGATAAATCAACGGCAATTTCCTTCAATTGCTGGGTGAACTCCACGACCAAACGGTCGAGTGTTTCTTCGGCACTCAGTTCATGCGGCATGGCCCCCTCGGGATTGGTTTTCGCCATGGTTCGCCGCTCCGACAGATTGGTGCACTTCCTGCCAATTCATGGCAAGGAGCGCGGCTCTTATGTCATCCGGCGCGACAACCTTCGCTCCCCGAGCTGCCGCAAATCGCAGCGCATCGCGCACCAACAACCTTTTGACCAACATGCCAATCGTGAATGACAGATCGCTCGCATCTCCCCCGATCAGCATGTCTTCCGGAAAACTCGTAGTGGCCATGTTTCCTCCGTGAATCAGGGCGCCTTTGGAAAGTACCGCGACTCTACTGCATTTTCCAAATCGGGTCAAGATGGCGCCAAGTGATCACTGCTGCGCAAGCACTTCCGCCAAATGCATGATGCGCACCTTGCCGCCGCGGCGCCGCAGGCAGCCGCCGATGTTCATCAAACAGCCCGCATCGGTGGCGATCACCACGTCGGCCCCAGTCTTCTCGATGAACCCGGACTTGTCGTTGACCATGGAGCCCGAAATCTGCGGATAGCGCACCGCGAACGAGCCGCCGAAGCCGCAACATTCATCATGGCGCTCGAGCGGCAGAAGTTCCAGCCCCTGGACTTTTTGCAAGAGGCGCACCGGCTCTGTCGTGATGCCCAAACCGCGCAGGTGGCAGGCCATGTGATACGTCGCCTTGAGCTGGCAGCGGGCGCCGACATCCTCCCGACCGAGCACGTTGACGAGGAAATCGGACAGCTCGCGGGTACGGCGTGCCAAATCCTCGGCCCGGCCGTGCCAGACGGGATCGTGATGAAACAATTCCGGGTATTCCAGCTTCACCATGGCCGCACAGGATCCCGAAGGCGTGACCACCAGCGGGCTTTTCGCAAACGCCTGGATCGTGTGCTTGGCCAGATCGCGCGCTTCGTGATGGAAGCCGCTGTTGAAGTGGGGCTGGCCGCAGCACGTCTGCGCCTGGGGAAAATCGACGGTTACCCCCAGCCGGCGCAGCAGCTTCACCGTGGCAACGCCGACGTCGGGAAATAGGGTGTCGCCCAGGCAGGTGATCATCAGGGAAGCGTGCAAAACATCCGTTCCTAATTCGAATTTCGTTTACGTAGCGGAACTCGCCAAGAGTTCCGGTTCCGCCGCTCCGGTTCCGCCGCTCCGGAATTCTTGCGAATTCCGCTATCCAACCCTAAACGTAAACAATCACTTGAATCAATCATAACAAGCGCCGACTCTCTTTTTCCAATCCTTCCACGACGAAGCGCAGCGTCGGCTCCGCCATGCGATTGAAATACTCCCACGTGTGCCCGCCCGCCGACGTCGTGAAGTCGATCGTGTGCGGCACGCCGAGCGCGGTCAGCTTTTCGTCGAACCGGTCGTTGCCGCGAAACCAGTCCGCATCCTCCGGATCGATGCAAAAGAACAAGTGCGGCGGCGGGTCGTGACGCGGAATGTGCATGAGAGCAGTGTCCTGGCGACACTGCTCCTTGCTGGTGTACATGTCGTCGAGCGGCGAGCCCTGACCGTACGATTCTTGGAAATCGAAGGCCGACGCGATGCCCGCCGCCACGGGAAACACTTGGGCATGGCGCAGCGCCAGCCGCAGCGCCCCCTGCCCTCCCATGCTGATGCCAAAGACGCCCAAGGCCCGCGGCGCCAGTTGCCAGCGCGCACGACAATACGGCACGACGGATTCAAGCAAGTATTTTTCGGGCGAAACGGACGGATCGAACTCGGCGCAGACACGATCGAGCCACCACGAGCGCTGGCCGTGCGGACAGACGCAAGCCAGGTTTTGTTTCTTGAGGATGTCGGTGTAAGGGGCGTTGCCGTGCAGGATTTCGAGGCCGATGCCGTGCAGGAAGATGACGGCGAAGCGCGGCTTGGTGGACGGCTCGAATACATCCGCGATCTTGCCGGCGATGTTTTGCTCGGACCACATGCGGTCATGTTATGGAAAGCAGAAGCGCGCAACCGCCAAGCCGCAAGCGATGGATGGGAACCAAAAAACGGGGAGAAGTCGTTTCTCCCCGTGTTCAACAATCGACGTGTGACTAACCTGCATTTCTCACCAATAGTGATGAGCTGCGCGGTGTCGGAGGGCGGGTTTTCTAACCCGCCATGGCCAGACGGGTTAGAAAACCCGTCCTCCGGTGGTGAGAAATGCAGGCTAAAGCGCTTTCTTGACCGCCATGTCCTTGTTGCCGCCGGCTTCGCGGAAGTAGAGCGGCAAGTGGCGGTAGTAAACTTCGAGCGTGAGCAAGTTGAGACTGGTGATCATGAGGCGGCCGCCGGCGCTGCCGTGCGGATCGCCCGCGCTGGCCCAACTGCCGAAGTTTGGACTCTTGTTGTCGGCTTCCTGGCCCTTGACCAGGAAATCGCGCATCTTCTTGTTCCAGTCCTTCCAGGAGTCGCCGCCGAAATGGTGCATCACCTGGGTGGCGTAATAGTAGAAATAGATGTTCTTGCTCGGGCCGTTGTTGGCCATCACGGGTTTCAGGTTGCTGTCGATGCCCTTGATCAGGCGGATATTCTGCGGGCCCCACGATTCCAGGTATTGCCGGCACAACAGGCCGACGGCCGACATGGTCGGGGTCGAGCCGACGCCGGTGTAGCCGTAGCCTTCGTTGGCGGTGTCGCAGCACGAATTCAGGTAACGCATGGCCTTGCGCATGGCCATGTCAGGAACGTCCAGGCCGGCCATTTGAGCGCTCTTGAGGGCCATGACATGCCAGCCGGTGACCGACGTGTCGCCGGCTTGGTTGGGGGCATAGCGCCAGCCACCGCCGTCGTGTTGGGCGCTGACGATGAAGTTGATGCACATCTGCGCGGGCCGGCGCAGCGACGGATCCTGCGTCATGCCGTACGCTTCGCACATCGCAATGGCAGCGATACCGTGGCCGTACATGCCGCCGCCAAAGTTGCCCGTTCGCTTGTCTTGCTTGCGGATCAGGAAATTCAGCGCTTTTTCGATGGGCTTATCGTAAGGGTTGTCCTTGGATTGCTTGTGGGTCTTGCCGGCGGCGAGCATGGGGAGCAGGCCGAAGGCGGTGCCGGCAATGTCGTTGTTGCTGCCTTTGTCCTGGAAGTTGCCGTCGAGCCGCCAACTGCCGTCGGGGAATTGGTTGCGGGCCAGCCATTGCAGGCCGCGCGCCACCGCCGCCTCGGAAGGGCCGGTGCCGCCGCCTTCCCGCAGCGTTTTCTCACGGGTCGCGCCGGAGCGGCCGTAGAATGTGCCGGCCAACGGCATGCCGCGCGGGCCATAGCCGCCGAGTTCGCCGACGGCGTTGCTGTTGCCCATCGCGCCCATGAGTTCGGGGGCGCCGCCCTGGCCCCGGTTGCCGAAGCCGCCCGGGGCGGGCAGGTTCACCGGCGGCATGTTCTTGTCGCCGTCCATGATGCCGATCGCTTCGTTCGGATTGACCGTGCCCGGAACGCTCACCTCCGCCTTGTCGCGATCGACGTTGTAATTGATGTCGGTGTCGAATTCCTGTGCCGCCGGATCGACGTCGGTCGTCAGGAACGGGTCCTTTTTCATGTCGTCGGCCGGGTCGGTATTGACCGGCGGCGCTTCGTCCTTCTTCTCGAGCTGCGTATCGGCCTGGCCGGCCGGAATCAGCAGGAAGAAAACGCCAAAGAGTACGACATGGAACAACACGCTCAAGAGCGCGGCTGGTCCGAGCCGGACGAGCTGTTTGCGGGTGTCGCTGTAATCGATTTCGTGTGCGACCACGACGGCTGCCGCGGTTTTCGGTTTCGAGTTGGTGTTTGCTTCGGTGGACATGAAAGCAACTCCTCGCCCATGCGTTCGATAGGACCGACACAACTAACCTAGTTTTCCCCAACCGATTGGCATCACATCAATTATGAGCTTACGCGCGGCCTCAATGCAATCGAAAAACCAGGTTTTTTGCCTGTCGGCGACTCCTGAGGGGTATCCCCAACAACTGGCCGCGTTTCATTTCACCCCCCCTGGGGGCGCCCTGAAATGCGGCCGTCACATTCCCCAACATCCTCGCGACACAAAGGTGTACAAGTGCAGCTGAGTCACGCACGGCCTTTCAATTTCCCCGCGGCGGCTCCGGCGGCTGAACCGTAATCCCTGTCTGGCTCTGGGGATTCGTCTCGCCCGACAGGTTCCATTGGTCCGGATTCTCCATCATGGCCAGCGTTTCCTGCTGCTTACGAGCCGTCAACTTGGCCTGAATTGCCGTGTCGCCTTTGCAGAACCACCAGCTGAGGCCGCAGATCACCGCCACCAGGCCGCTCAGCAGGGCCACCACGCCGATCAGCACCATCAGCGAAAACGGCGTCGAATCGTCGGGCGGCACATCCGCTCGTTGATCGGCGACGATGGTCGGGCCGATCATCAGCGGAACATCGATGTCTCCTTTGGGCGCCCGAACCTTGATCTTGCCGATGAAGTAGCCGTCGAACATTATTTTGCGGTTCATCTGCTCGGTAACTTCGAAGCCGTCCGGAAGCACCGGGAAGATGATGGCGTAGGGATGGGCGTTTTTCGTTTCGCCGAACACCCAGCCTTCGTGCACAAACCTGATCCCCTCCGCCTTGGCCGGCAGCGGCGCTTCGTATTTGCGAATCCGCACCAGCCGGCCATATAGCGGAATCACCTTGCCGCGATGGATCTTCGGCTCGTTCCACACGTGCGGGAACTTGATGAAATCGTTGTCCCGCGCCGATTTTTTGAACACATCCGGCGGCTGCTGGAAGGCGTGGATCAAGGCCTCGTTGTACAGCCGGTACATGGCCAGGTCCGGCGTCTTAATTTCCTTCTCTTCCTTGCCGGCCGTGATCGGCATCGACCGACCGTCGACGATGTCCGCAAGCCAATCCGGGTTCAGCGACGGGGCGAATTCGCCGACAAACTCCTGCTCGCCCCAGACCAACTCGTCTTTCAGCTTGAGCCGAATCCCGTAGATCGTGAGAGGATTTCGTAGGGCGACCAATTGTGCCGCCGTTGCCGCACGTTGGCGGCGAGTGGCGAACCAGAACTCATCGTCGTTTTTCGTTGGCTCTTTTGCCTGATTCTTGTCGGCCGGCTCTTGGGCGGACAACCCCAACCCGACAAACCAACCACCGGCAATCACGCAAACCAGCGCCAAGGCGAAAAGCCGCGCGGCTCGCAACCCGGTCCGCATGCGCATCGCTCCCTTGGGTGTTGGATGCATGGCGATCCAAAAGGTTCCAAAAAAAAGGCGAGCGTCGAGGCGTAAGCCTCGACGCTCGCCAAATCCGCGTCAATCCGTTTTGCGGTTGAATTTCGGGGCCACGAAGGAGATGTTCTGGTAGCCGGCCAATTTGCAAACGTCGTAGACCTTCATCACATACATGTGCCGCAGATCGCCGTCGCCGGCGATCTTGATGTTGGATTTGACGGCGCCGGGCTGTTTCAAAATCCGTCGCAGCTCAAAGTCGAGTTTCTTGAGGCCATCCTCCAGCATGGCGTCGGTGGCGTCGCTGATCGGCACGGGCTGGGCGTCTTGCGGCTGTTTCAGGAGAATCTGGCTCGGCTCGCCATCGTGACGGTTGCCGTCCTGCTGTCCCTTGGCCACCGCCTTGATCTGCACCAGCAGTGTTTCGGCAGCATCGGGATCGCTGTCGGGCGGCAAGTCGGTCGGCTGCACCGGCTTGGGGGCATGGGTGGCGATATCGGTGGGCGGCACCAGCTTGCCGTCGATGTGCCCCTCCAGCGCGGAGGGATGGTAGGTCATGATGAAAAAGGCAAGGAGCTGGAACGCCATATCCAGGAACGGCGTGATGATGTACGCCAGGTTGACCCCGCCGCCGCTCGCACTGGCACTGTGTTTTCGTTTTTTCATGGTTCATGGTCCGAAGGATTCGCGCTTGCTACGAGTTTTGGGCGCGCTAACCTGCATTTCTCACCATCGGAGGACGGGTTTTCTAACCCGTCTGCCCATGGCGGGTTTTCTAACCCGTCTGCCCATGGCGGGTTAGAAAACCCGCCCTCCGGCGGCGCGCCGACGGCAAGCGGGCTTAACCTGCTACCGAGGCTCGGGTCATCACGCGCATTTGCCAGCGGCGGAAGCCGGCGCGCTGGCAGGAATCGAGCACTTCCCAAACCTTGCTGTAGCGGCAATTCTTGTCGGCACGCACCACGACCACCACCTTGAAGTCGCGATCCGGATTCCGGCCCGGATTCTTCGCTTGCCAGAAGCGCTTCAAGTCGGCCTGCTCGCGGATCAGGTGGACGCTTAGCTTCTGCGGCGTATCCAGCGTGAAGTTCGACAGCGTGCCGATCAGCTTGCCGTCGGCGTTGAGGTTGAGGAAGATCCATTCCTCGGCCGTGTTGTCGAGCGGGACCGCAGCCTGGGCCACGGGCAGCGAGATGGTGTCATCGAACTGATCGACACGCACGAAATTCACGGTGATCATGAAGAACATGATCAACTGCAGCACCACGTCAAGCAGCGGCACTAGATTAGGGTCGGATACGTCACTGGATTCAAGGTCTGCGGACATGAACGGAACCTCAGGGCTTGCCGTTGTCGAGAGAAACCCGGTTTCTCCAAGAAACCGGCCCCCGAAAAGGGGACAGGACCTTTTGCATTCAGAGGTCCTGTCCCCTTTTCGGGGGGCTCACCTCACTTCTTTTCCGGAACGGCAGCGGATCGATCACCGCCGGAGCCGGCTGTTTGCGTCGGCGCGGCGCCGCCGCCTTTCTTCGAGTTGTGGTACATCTGCGTCAGCAAATCGTCGGCCAGGTTGGCCGTGTTGTTGCTGATCGCCGTCAAGCGGTTCTTGAAGAACGAATAGAAGAAGATCGCCGGCACCGCGACGGCGACGCCGACCAAGGTGACGACCAAGGCGTGCGAAATCTCACCGGCCAGCGAGGTTGCGTCGGGGGCTCCTTTCGCGTCCCCCAGCTTGCGAAATGCGCCGATCATGCCCGATACGGTGCCGACCAACCCCAGCATCGGCCCCAGCGTGCCGACATTTGCCAGGTAGCTGATCATCGAATCTTTGCCTGCCCTCACCGTATCGACCATGCTCAGCATCGCTCCGCGCGCATCCTCGATGCCGTATTGCAACCGGCCCATGCCGGCGGTCAGCGTGCGGCCCAGGAACGAGTTGTCGTCCTTGCACATCTCATAAGCTTGCTTGAACTGACGCTTATTCACCAGCCCGGTGAATTCGTCCACGAAGGCCGTGGACACCGCCTCGCTCATGCGCAAGTCCATGATTAAGATGATGATCAGTGCCAGTGTGCCGACCGACAGCACGGCGAAGATGATGCCGAACACGACGCCGATCGATCGGAAGAAGTGCACGATCGGGTTGTCGGGCGCCTTGGACTCGTCTTTCTTGTCCTCGGCGGGGGGTTGATCGGGCTCCTGGGCACGAACGATCGCGGGCGTGGTCAGAACCGTGGTGCTTACGAATGTCAACAATGCGAGTGCAACAACCCAACGGCCCAGCACGTGGCCGCGCAATGCGGTGCAAACTTCCATGGTGTGATTTCTCGGCATGACCTGCGTGATCGGTAAGCAAGGCATCCTTGAAGCAAATCCCGCGTTCAGGGAGCCTTCACCATCTTATCATGATAAGGGACGCAGGGGGGTGTCAAGAAGTTTCAGGAAAAATGTGGGTGGTGGGTGGTGATTCGTGGTTGGATTGCGTGCCGTTGAGCGCTCGTAGTGACCGCATTCATGCGGTCAACGGATCGACCCGCTAACCCGTATTTCTCACCAGCGGAGGACGGGTTTTCTAACCCGTCTGGGCGTGGCGGGTTAGAAAACCCGCCCTCCGACACCTCACAATTCATCACTTTCGGTGAGAAATGCGGGCTACGGCGGGTCACTACGAGCGCCCAACGGCAAGCACTATTTGCTTCCCAACGCACGTTTCAGCGCACGGGCCGCGGCCCGCGGATCCTCGGCGGCGCAGACCGCCTGGCTGACGGCGATGCGCTGAGCCCCGGCCGCGACCACCTGGTCCACGTTCTCCAGGGTAATGCCGCCCAGCGCGAATGCCGGCAGCGACGTCGCCATGGCATGGCGCACATAATCGAGGCCCGCGAGTGCTTCGAAGGTCTTCGTTCCCGATGGAAACACTGGCCCGACGCCGACATAACTGGCCCCTTCGAGAATCGCATTTTCCAGTTGGGCCGCGTCGTGGGTACTGACGCCGATGAGGGCCTCCGGACCGAGCAGTCGCCGCGCTTCTTGCAGCGACATATCGTCCTGTCCGAGATGGACGCCGTCCGCTTCGGCGAGGATGGCGATGTCAGGCCGGTCGTTGACGATGAACACGGCCCCGAGGCGCCGCGTCAATTGCCGGACGGCGCGGGCGCGCTGGAGCAATTGGCGGTCGTCGAGATTTTTTTCACGCAATTGGATGAAATCGGCGCCACCGTCGACGGCTTCGCGAATCGTCCCTGCGAGCGAAGCCCGGCACAACGATTCGGTGACCAGCACATACAGCTTCGCGTCGGCCAAGCGCCGACGGGCGTCGCTGCCGAGCACTAGCGCCTTTTCTAGGGTGTAGGCCTGATAGCGCAAGCGCTCGACTGCTTGGCCCAATGGCGGGCTCAGCACTTTGCCGTATTCCTCCAGGCTGCGCAGCGCCTCTTGCAAGCGCTTGGCGTTGGCGGTAAGAACGTCCACGAGCGTGGCACGCTCTTGCTCCTGCGGCGTGCTGATCGCCGTGCCAACGTCGTACACCGTGTCGCGCGCCGACAACAGCAAAACGCCCGGCGTGTCGGCCAGCGCTTGCGTCAGGCCGTGGCGCAGTTCTTTCAATTGCCGGCTCAAGAAAGCATCATTCATCACGAGCCGCGCATGATCCTCCAACACCCGCAATGCCTCGCGCGCCCGGTTCGCCGAAGCATCGACGATGCGGGCGGCGTCGATCGGTTCGGTGGGCGCCTCGAACAAGAGCGGCGTGTCGAGCACCAGGGGCGGCAACTGTTCGGCCGTGCTCTGCCGCAAAGCGGTGTAATTCAGCCCGTGACCTTCCAGCTGACGCCGCAAATCCTCGGACTCGGCGAGCAGCGCCAGCAGCACCTGATCGCTGGCCAGGCTGCCTTCTTCGCCGATGGCCGAGATTTCTTCGCGGGCCAGGTTGAAGATGTGCCGCACCGCCGCCGTCACGCGCCATTCACCTTCGTCCAAGTCCGCCGGCGCCGTCGCCTCTGCATTGGCCGAAAACTTCGCGGCCCAGGACGCCAGTTCGAACCCCGCTTGGCGCAACAGAGCGGCACAATGGCCCTCGTCCTCGGCCAGCAGTCCGCGCAGCAGGTGGCTCGGTTCGAGAGCGGTCAGACCGTCCGCCTGGGCAAAGCGTAATGCCCGCCGCAATGCAATCGCCAAGGCTGGAGTATGTTCAAGCCGCATGGTCAGTAGTCAGTGGTCAGTAGTCAGTGGTCAGTAGCAAAAACCAATCTGCTTGGCCCACTACTGACTACTGACCACGGACTACTGACCTTCTCAACATACCGAAGATACCGGTTCTTCTCCATGTTCACGAAACCGTTTTTTCCGAATCTGCGACGAAGCTTCAAGCAGCCTTTGTCAATTCCGCCGACGACATGTTGAGTGGGCTCGTGCGGGCAGTCGATGAAAACTGGGAAAAGCAACGAAGACAGTCCATTCCGCATTGTTGTCAAGCTGGACAACTTGGAGAACCGACGCTTGTCGCGGCAGGACGCTGGCGCCAGCGCCCTTGAACCGGTTGAGGAACGCACCATGACCATTTTCGCCGCGCCGCGTCTGCTTGGGCCCCGCGCCCTTGGGCTGGGTCTTTGCCTGTCGATCATCGTCGGTTGGACGTGTCAGCCCGTCCGCACTCAGGAGAAGATCGCCGCCCCGGCGGCAAACCCACTGACTCTCGAAGCCTGCATCCAGCTCGGCATGGAGCGCCAACCGGCCCTCGCCGCCGCCCGCGCCAGTCTCGCCGCGGCGGAATCGGGCCTGCAAGCGGTGGACAACATCGGCCTGGGGCGGCTGCTGACGCCCGATTACAAAATTCGCCGCGAACAATCGTGCCTGGGCGTGAACATCGCCAGCGCGGGCCTCGTGCAGGCCGAGTGGGAAACGCGCTACGCCGTTCGCCGCACCTTCTATTCGGTGAAGTACGCCAAGATGCAAAAAGAGGTCATCGACAGTGCCGTGAGCAAGATCGAAGATGCGCACAAGAAGGCCGAGACGCTCGTGAAAGCGGGCGACCCGAAAATCAAGGTGACGCAAATCGACGTCGACATTCTGGCGATCACCAAGGAGTTCGTCAAAACGAAACAAGAGGAGGCCAAGGTCGGCGTCAGCAAGGCGCTGGCCGGACTGCGCGAAGCGCTCGGCGTCGGGCTCGACTATCCGCTCAATCTCGCCGACGAGAAATTGCCGGCGCTTGTGAAAGAGATCAACCGCCCCGAGATGATCTCGCTGGCGCTGGCCAACCGTGCGGAATTGCAGCAGGCCCAAGCGATGCACAGCGTCACGTCCCTGGAAATCGACGCCCAGCGCCGCAATCTCTTCAAGCCGCAATCAAAGACCTTTGCGATTGCGGCAGACCTTCACGCCAAGCCAATCCCGCAAGGCGAGGCCAACGGCAACTATCGACCCGGCGCCATCGGGCCAGAAATGCCGCTGTACCTGATTGGCAAATGGCGTGACCGCATCCAGCGGGCCAGCGACTTCAACGACCGCGCGGCCGCGGTCGTTGACAAAACGGAGAACCTGATCACGCTCGAAGTCGAATTCATGCTTCTCAAGTGGCTCGAAGCCGCCCAAAACGTCCAGAATCTGAAACCGACGCCCGACATGGCGCAAAAGGTCGCCGACAAAGTGCGCAAGCGCTTCAACGACGGCAACGAAACCGGCGAAGCTTATTTACGAGCCGCCACGCTCGAGGATCAGGCCAAGGCCTTATTCAACCAAGCGCTCTTTGAACACGCCCTGGGCCTGGCTGCTCTCGAACGTGTCACTGCCGGCGGCTACCGCGTCCCGGTGGCGAAATGAACCGAGAGTCTGTTTCAAAACGGAGGGCGGACTTTCCAGTCCGCCGGAACGTGCGGGTAGAAAACCCGCACTCCAGTCATTTTGAAACAGGCTGTGAATGACCCGAAAGCCCCAGGGCGAGCGCAGCGAGCCCTGGGGGTCTTTTTGCTGCAGACTCATCGAGGACCTTCATGCTCCGGCCGCTCTCCGTCGTGCTCTTGCTTGGTCTGCCATTCAGCCTGATTTCACCAGCGCCCGCTCAAGTCAAGTCGTCCGATCCGGTCCGGATCGGCATGAACCAGAGCCTGTTCGTGGATGTTTCGCCCATCCTCGTGAAGTTGTTCGCGCCGTCGTTCAACGACCTGTGCAAGCAATGCACCGGCTTTGAAACCCAAATGGTCCAGAGCGGCGACACGTTCGAGACGACCAAGCAAGTCCGCAGCGGCCAGTTGGAGTTCGGCGTCTACCAGGGCGTCGAGTTTGCCTGGGCTTCGCAGAAGAACCCCGATCTTGTGCCGCTCATGGTCGCCATCAATCAGCATCCGAACATTCGGGCGCACCTCGTGGTTCGCAAGGACAACACCGCGGTCGACTTCAACAGCATTAAGGGCAAAGAAATCGCCTATCCCAAGAAGAGCAAGGAGCATTGCCGGCTGTTCCTCGAACGCAACTGCGCCGATTGCGGCAATTGCGAGCCCAAGACGTTCTTCAGCGAAGTGACCCGGCCCCATAGCACCGAAACGGCGCTTGACGACGTGTGCAGCGGCAAGGTGGCTGCGGCCATCGTCGAAACCGTCGCCCTGGACAGCTACCAAGCGATCAAGCCGGGCTGCTTCGCACGGCTGCGGGTGGTCAAGGCGTCGGAACGGTTCCCGCTGGGCGTCATCGCGTACCAGAAGGGCCGCGTCAGCGATGCGACCCTCTCGAAGTTCAAGGACGGCATGGTCGCCGCCAACAAAAACGAACGCACGCGTGAGATGATGAACGTCTACCAGATCACGGCGTTCGAGGCGGTCCCGGCCGACTACGCCCAGACGTGCGCCGACATCGTCAAGGCCTATCCGCCGCCGGAACCGACGAAGGTTTCGCAGAAGTAGGCAAGAAAACGATCCGCAGATTACGCCGATTTCGCAGATTTGCAAGAAGGGACTGTCTCTGCTTTCTGATCTGCGAAATCGGCGCAATCTGCGGATCACGTGTTTCAATCTCCCCTCTTGTCGCGCCACCCGCTACAATTCTCCCGTCCCGGCAACGGACTCTGCCCCCAGGGAGAATGGACGGCATGGCGGACGAACTGATTCATCCAGCGTCGATCGTCGAGGAAACGCGGCGACGCTATCTCACCTACGCCCTTTCGGTCATTTCTTCCCGAGCCCTGCCCGATGTGCGCGACGGGCTGAAACCCGTGCAGCGGCGCATCATGTACACGATGTACAACGATTTGCACCTCTTCGCGGACGCCAAGCCACGCAAGTGCGCCAAGATCGTCGGCGACGTCACGGGCAATTATCATCCCCACGGCGGGCTCGCGGCCTACGAGGCGCTTGTGCGCATGGCCCAGTATTGGGTGATGCGCGTGCCCCTGATCGATGCCCTTAGCAACTTCGGTTCGGTGGACGGCGATCCGCCCGCAGCCGACCGCTACACCGAGGCCCGGCTCACCCGCCTCGCCGACAGCCTCATGTCCGAACTGCGCCAGCACACGGTGGCGATGCGGCCCAACTACGAAAACACGCGTGAAGAGCCCGTAATTCTGCCAGCTCAATATCCCAACTTGCTCGTCAACGGCTCGGCCGGCATCGCGGTCGGCATGGCGACCAACATCCCGCCGCATAACCTGGCCGACACGATTGCCGCGGCGGTGCACCTCATCGACAACAAGGACGCGACTACGGCCCAGCTTCTCAAGGAACTCAAAGGGCCCGATTTTCCCCTCGGCGGCAAGATCGTCACCGACCGCACGTCGCTGCGCAAGATTTACGAAGACGGCCAGGGGACGCTGAAAATCCAGGCCGAGTGGAAAGTCGAACAGGCGGGGAAAAAAGAGAAGCTCGTCATCACGTCGATCCCGTACGGCGTCAACAAGGGAACGCTGGAGGGCGCGATCGGCGAGATCATCGCGGAGCGCAAGCTGCCGCACTTGGTCGATCTCACCAACGAATCCAACGAGAAGGAAGGCCTGCGGATCGCGCTGGAAATGAAGCCCGACGCCGATCCGAACCTGATCATGGCCTACCTCTACAAGCACACGCAGCTTGAAGAGAGTTTCCACGTCAACCTGACGTGCCTGGCGCCGGACGAGGACGGCAAGCCGCAGCCGATGCGCCTGGGGTTGAAGGAGATTCTGCAGTATTTCCTCGACTTCCGCTTCGAGACGGTTAGACGGCGCTTCGAGTATGAGCTGGAGCAGCTACGCAAGCGCATCCACATCCTCGAAGGTTTCAGGATTATCTTCAACGCCCTCGACAAAGCGATCAAGCTGATCCGCGAGAGCCAGGGCAAGCCGGACGCGGCCCAGAAGCTGATGAAGGCGTTCGACCTCGATGAGATTCAGACCGAGGCGATCCTCGAAGCACAGCTCTATCGCATTGCGCAGTTGGAAATCAAAAAGATCCTCGACGAGTTGCGCGCGAAGAAGAAGCTGGCCGAGGAGATCGAGGCGATCTTGGCTTCCAAGCGCCGGCTCTGGGGCGTGATCAAGGACGAGCTGAACGCGCTGGCCGAGAAGTTCCAGGGCGACAAGCGCCGCACCCGCCTGGCCAGCGGCGACGAATTGCCGGAATTCAACGAGGAAGCTTACATCGCCAAGGAAAACACCAACGTCGTGCTGACACGCGACGGCTGGATCAAACGCGTCGGCCGGCTGGCGTCGGTCGAAGGGACGCGCATCCGCGAGGGCGACACGGTCATCGCGGTCATTCCCGGCAGCACGCTCGAACACGTCGTCTTTTTCGCGGACGACGGCACCGCCTACACGATGCGCATCAACGAAGTCCCCGCCAGCTCCGGCTACGGCGAGCCGATCACGAAGTTCTTCAAACTCGGCGACAATGTGCGCCTCGTCGGCGGCGCGACCACGGACACACGCTTTGTTCCCGACAAGATCAAGGCGCCCACGAAGGAAGATCCGCCGGGGCCGTACATCCTCGCGGTAACCGAACAGGGCCAGGCATTGCGGACACCGTTCGCGTCGCACCGCGAGGCATCGACGAAGGTGGGCCGCATGTACGCCCGGCTCAATGACGGCGACCGCGTGGTGCTCGCCCAGGTGCTGCGCAACGAAGAGACGATGATGCTCGCCTCGGCCGACGGGCACGTGATCCACTTCAAGATCGAGGAGATCAATATCTTGCAGGGCGCCGGCAAAGGCGTGATGGGCATCAAGTTGGTGGACGACGACAAATGCCTGGGCGGCGCGGTCCTCGCCAGACCGAGCGATCTATTGCAGGTGGAAACGTCGGGCGGCAAGATCATGGAGTTCACGGGCCGCTACGAAACGGTGTCGCGCGGCGGCAAGGGCTTCGAGGCCGTCAAACGCGCCAGTTTCGTGCGCGTGGTGCCGCCGGCCCTTGAACTGGTGGACTGGGATGTGTTAGAAGGAAAGGCAGAGGATAAGGGGAAGGCAAACGGTAGGAACGGGCAGAAGACGCTGTTTGATTAGAATGATGGCGTGGCGTGACTTCTTGCCATCGCAGATGATCAATGTCCGTATTTGGCCGGAGGACGATCATGAGCCGATTGGAATTGACGGGGCACATCGACGAGCAGCATTTGCTGTCCGTGTCGGTGCCGGGCGAAATTAGGCCCGGACCCGTCCGGGTGATTTTGGAAGTGCCATCAGAAGAAGAAAAAGACGATTGGGCAGCAGCTGTCGCCAGGATTTGGGCTGCTGACTGGAGCGATCCCCGCGAAGATATCTACACCATGGAAGATGGGGTACCTGCGGATGGCGCCCGGTGAACTTGCTCTGGCCAGATTCCCTTTTGGCGGTAGCGTCGGGACCAAGCTGCGTCCCGTATTGCTGCTCACCGGCCCACTTGGGACAGTACCGGAATACCTGGTTGCATACATCACGTCCGTGGTGCCGCCGGATCGAATGCCGACCGATATTCTGTTGGACCCAAGTCAAGCGGAACATGCTTCGACGAATCTACGGACGGCGTCTTTGCTTCGATTACACAAGTTGGCTACGATTCACGAATCCGACATTATGCGGATCACTGGACAATTATCAGCAACCGTATGGACGGAAGTCGAAACTAAGCTTCGATTGCTTCTGAACCTTTGACGGGAATGAATCCCATGTCCGCCGCCGCCAAACTCCAACGTTACGACGAACGCAGCATCCGCGCCCTCAAGGGGCTCGATCCGGTCCGCGAACGGCCGGCGATGTACATCGGCAACACCGATAAACGCGGGCTGCATCATCTCGTCTGGGAAATCATCGACAACTCCGTCGATGAATACCTCAACGGCCACGCCGACACCGTGCGCGTCGTCCTGCACAAATCGGGCGACACCGTGACCATTAGCGACAACGGCCGCGGCATCCCGGTCGGCATGCACCCAGTCGAAAAGGTGCCGACGCTGGAATTGATCCTGACCACGCTGCACTCCGGCGGCAAATTCGGCGACAAAGAAGGCTACTTTCACTCCGGCGGTTTGCACGGCGTCGGTTCGTCGGTCGTCAACGCTCTGTCGCACAAGCTCGAAGCCGTCATCAAGCGCGACGGCCATGAATGGACGCAGTCGTTCACGCGCGGCAACCCCGATGGCAAGATCAAGAAGGTCAAGCCCACGCATTTCCACGGTACGGCGATCACCTTCACGCCCGATCCCGAGGTCTTCAAAGTCACGCGCTTCGATGTCGAACAAATCAAGACGCACCTGGAGGATATGTCGTACATCCACAGCGGGCTCAAGATTACGTTCGTCAATGACGCCACCGGTGAATCGCTCGACCTCAGCCATCCCGGCGGCATTCCCGAGTTCCTGGCCAAGCTCGTGCAGGAAGGACAGCAAGCAACCGTCCATCCCAATCAATTCCATATCGCCAAGGAAGGCGACGAGAAGTTCGAAATCGCTTTGCAATGGACCGAATCGACCGACGAAACGATCCGCTCCTTCGTCAACGGCATCCGCACGACCGACGGCGGCACCCACGAAGCGGGCTTTAAGGCCGGCATCGGCAAGGCGATTCGCAACTTCATGGAGACGCACGATGTCAAAACCAAGGGCGTCACCATTACGGCCGAGGACATCCGCGAAGGCCTGGTCGGCATCCTGTCGATCTTCCTGCGCGATCCACAATTCCAAGGGCAAACCAAAGAGAAGCTCAACAATCCGGAATTGGCTGCGAAGATCGACAATTTTGTCGGCCCCGCGCTGGAAGCCTGGCTCAACGCCAACATGACGGTCGCCGATCAGATCGTCGGCCGGATCGTGTTGGCGGCCAAGGCGCGCATGGCGTCGCGCGAGGCGGCGCAAGAGATCAAACGCAAATCCGTGACGCAGCGTCGGCTGAATCTGCCGGGCAAGCTCGCGGATTGCAAGGCCAACGACCTCGAAGAAACGGAACTATTCATCGTCGAAGGCGATTCGGCGGGCGGATCGGCCAAGCAGGGTCGCGACAATCGCACGCAGGCTGTCTTGCCTCTGCGCGGCAAGATTCTCAACTCGGAGGGTCTCGGCCTGGGGAAAGTCCTGACGAACGCCGAACTTGCCGATTTGGTCACGGCGATCGGCACCGGGGCTGGCGAACATTTCAACATCAACAACCTGCGCTACGGCAAGATCATCCTCCTGATGGACGCCGACGCCGACGGCCACCACATCACCACACTGATGCTGACGTTCTTTTTCCGCTACATGACCGAACTGATCCGCAAGGGGCACCTCTATATCGCGCAGCCGCCGTTGTACCGCATCGACGTCGGCAAGGAAACGCATTGGGCCCGCGACGACGTGCACAAGGAAGAATTGCTGGCCGACATCGCGAAGAAGAAACCGAATGCGAAACCGGAGATCACGCGCTTCAAAGGACTGGGCGAGATGCAGGCGAAGGTTTTGGCCCAAACGACACTTGACCCGAAGTCGCGCACGCTGCTGCGCGTCACCATCGATTCGAATTTGGAAGCCGACAAGACATTCGTCGAATTGCTGGGCAAGGACCCGGCGTTGCGCTACAAGTTCATCATGGAGTCGGCGAAGCAGGTGGTGACGGAGGAGTTGGATGTATGATTCGTAGTGTAGGCGGCTCGCCTGCACGAACTTGAACCGTGCAGGCGGGCCGCCTACACTTACGGTGACCATGATCCGCCGCGCGACTCCTGCCGATGTTCCCGTCATCGCCGACCTCATCCGTGCTTTGGCCGAATACGAAAAACTGGCCCATTGCGTCGTACTGGACGAAGCCAAATTGCACAGCCATCTCTTCGGTGCACGCATCTATGCCGAAGTGCTGCTCGCCGAAGACGCCGGCCAGGTCGTTGGGATCGCTGTGTTTTTCCACAATTACTCGACCTTTCGCGGCGCCCCCGGCATCTACCTTGAGGATCTGTTCGTGCTGCCTGAATTTCGCGGCACGGGACATGGCAAGGCGCTGCTCGCGGAGTTGGCGAAGATCGCCGTCGCGCGCGGCTGTGCGCGCGTCGAATGGTCGGTGCTCAACTGGAATTCACCGGCGATCGATTTCTACAAGTCGCTCGGCGCGACGGCGATGAACGAGTGGACGGTGTATCGGTTGACGGATGACGCGCTGGCGAGGTTGGCGAATTCGTTTTCCGAGCCGTGAAGGCATGGTTCACAAACGCACACAGGCATAGGTGCTTTTCGAGACGACAGGATTCCGACACAGTTGGCACGCACTCAACTTCCTATCCCATTGAGTCATCAAATGTTACATCAAAAAAAATGCCGGCATCACCTGACAGAATGGTGTAGTCCCTGCAGCGTTTGCACTGTCACCCAGAAATGACAAGAATTGAACCATGCCACCGGTAAACGCATTTTTTCTTCCCAAGTCGTTATTTGCCAAGGTGGTACGCGGATTCGTTTGCCAGTTGGCTGGTTGTTGACGCATTTTTTTCGAGTTTCTTGTTGCCATTCAGAATCATCATTCCTATTATTTTAATGATACTGACTCTCAGTAGCATTTTCAAGGAGCCTACCATGCCTCGTTTCTCGCAGTCCCGCCGCCCTGGGTTCACCCTCATCGAGTTGCTGGTTGTGATCACGGTGATCGCCATCCTCATTGCCCTGTTGCTGCCAGCTGTGCAAAAGGTGCGCGACAGCGCCGGCCGCACGCAATGCCTCAACAACCTCAAGCAGATCGGCCTGGCGTTGCATAATTTTCATGACACCAATCGGGGCTTTCCCGCCGCGGGCCAATACCCGGTCGGCGCGACGGGCAGTTCCTGGTCGCTGCCTGCGGTGATCCTCCCGTTTATCGAACAAGACAACTTGTACAAGCAGATCAATTTCGCGGCAGGCTACAATACGCAGCCGGCCATCACGCAGATGCGGATTCCGATTTACGTTTGTCCGGGGGACCGCAACGACAAGCCGCGCCCCGATGGCGCCATCACCCAATACCCGATCAGCTACGGCGCGAATTTCGGCACGTGGCTGGTTTTCGAGGCCGCCAAACATCAAAGCGGCGACGGCGCCTTCGTCGTCAACGGCCGCACGCGCATGGCCGACATGATCGACGGCACGAGCAGTACGCTGGCATTCGCGGAAGTGAAAATGTACACGCCGTACCTGCGCGACGGCGGCATTCCCGGCGCGGCCGGCGCGCCGCCGCCCACGAGTGCGGCGGCGGTCGGCGCTTTTGGCGGCACCTTCAAGACCGACTCCGGGCACACCGAATGGGTGGATGCGCGCGTTCATCAAACCGGCTTCACCACGGTGTTCACGCCCAACACCGTCGTGCCGTTGGTCAGCGGCGGCGTCACCTACGACATCGATTTCAACTCGCGCCGCGAGGGTACGACGACCAGTGGCATCACCTACGCCGCGGTGACGTCGCGCAGCTACCATACGGGGGTCGTCAATGTGCTGGCGATGGACGGCTCGAGCCGCTCCGTCGCAAACGGCATTTCGGTGCCCACCTGGCGGGCGCTCGGCACGCGCGCCGGCGGCGAGGTGGTCGGCGACTACTAACTCGGCGGGCGCCTTGAATGACCCGTTTGAGCCGCTTACAATTGCGCTGGCCCAGGGGAATGCGGACGCGAGCCGCTCGGCCAGCACGGCAAAGGAGACGAACATGGCACATGTAGTACATATTCAGAGCGACGAGCAGTATATCGCGGCCCTTGGCGTGCTTGACTTTGTCAAAGGGACCTGGCAAGCCGTCGGGCCGTCATCCGCTCCGGTTTTTTTGCTCACCGACGAACAGTACAAGGCGCTGGTCGCAGCGGGCATCGTGCCCTGGCCGCGCCTACAAAGCACTATGCCCGCGTTAACGTCACCCGAGGACGTGAACCATGTTTGACCGAATCAGCTTTGACAAACAGATCATGGGCGGCCGTGCCTGCATTCGGGGAATGCGCATCCCGGTTTCGGTCCTTGTGGGGCAGATCGCCCATGGCGCCACCATGGACGAAATCCTCCTGGGCTACCCAGACCTGGAGCGTGCCGACATCGAGCAGGCGCTTCAATATGCGGCGTGGCTGACTCATGAGCGGGTTCGCAGCGCCTGAGGGCTTGCCGAGTCGTCGAAGACGGAAGGCATCGTATCCGCGACCTCCCCATCATCCCGCCGCAATGATGCGACGCAGCGAAACCGCACCCGGACACCGCTTTTTCATTTCTCGAACGGCATCGCGTCGTTATCATACATCGGCCGTCCTGACGCGAGACTCTTATGTTTGTGTTTGCTCAAGAAATGCATGCTGCATCGGCCGCCTTTCCCGGATGGATCCTGGGTTTGGTTTTCCTGCTGCTGCTCGTACCCGGCGGACTGGCTCTTTTTCTGTTGATGAAAAGGAGGCACAAACCGACGGCGAGCCGCAGGTGTGCCGGATGCGGGGCGCGCTTGGCTGCCGACAGCTCCGGGGCGTTGTGCAGCCGCTGCGTGTCGGTTTTGAGCGCGAGCCAACTCGGCAGTGACAAACCGAGCGGACCGATGATTCCGGCGCTCGGCCCGGCAACGGCGCAGGGCATTCAGGCGGGGGCGCCGTCGCCCTGGGGGATTCAGTCCCCGGACGCGACGCCGACCGCTGCGCATGCCGGCCCGATGCCGGTCCCGGAGCTGCCCGACCTCGCCGCACGATTTCCCAACCTGGAAATCCTCGAACTGCTCGGCAAGGGCGGCATGGGCGCCGTCTACAAGGCCCGGCAGACCAAGCTCGATCGGCTCGTGGCCTTGAAAGTCCTCCCCTCCGAGTTCAATCGCGATCCCACCTTTGCCGAACGCTTTCTGCGCGAGGCCCGCGCTCTGGCTCGGCTCGACCATCCGGGCATCGTCGCCGTCCACGATTTCGGCGAAGTCGGCGGGCAGCCCTATTTCGTCATGGAATTCGTCGAGGGAGCGAACCTGCGCCAGGTGATTCGTGGCGGCGATTTGCGGACCGACCAGACCTTTGCCGTCGTCACCCAGGTTTGCGAAGCCCTGCAATTCGCCCACGATGAGGGGATTATCCATCGCGACATCAAGCCGGAGAACATTCTGCTGGACAAGAAAGGCCGGGTGAAGATCGCCGACTTCGGGCTGGCCAAGCTGCTCGGTCCGGAGCGGATCGATCACACGTTGACCGCGACGCACCTGGCGATGGGGACGCTGAATTACATGGCGCCCGAGCAGCTCGAAAACGCCGCCCGCGTGGACCACCGCGCCGACATTTATTCCCTGGGCGTCGTGTTCTACGAGATGCTGACTGGCCAAGTGCCGCGCGGCAAGTTCGACCCGCCTTCGCAAAAAGCTCCGGTCGATGCGCGGCTCGATGCGGTCGTGCTGCGCGCTCTGGAGAGCGATCCCGAGCGGCGCTATCAACGCGTCAGCGAGCTGCAAGCGGCCATGGCGGCCGTGGGGCAGACTTTCTTGTCTGCTGATCGGCCCCCCGGCAGGCTAGAAAGCCTGCCCCACGGTGACCGGGAAAGCAACGTCGGCACGTCGAGCTTTCAGAGCGCCTTTCGCAAGATTGGGCTGAACCTGGATGTCGAGGCGATCAAGCGGCACGTGGAAGCGCCGGCGATATGGTTGATGGTTATCGGCGTGTTGACCATGTTGATTTCACTGGTCGGTATGGTTGACTTGGCAATCGTGGCGTCGGCCGGCGAAATTTCCCGTCCTTCGGCGATAGTGACGTCGATATGGGTGCTGCTGCTGCTGAACTTGCCGGTGGGTTTTCTCATCATTCTTGGCGCCCGGAAAATGCTGAATTTTGAGCTGTTCGACATGGCCCGCGTCGGGTGCATCTTGGCGTTAATCCCGCTGGGTCCCCTTGCTCTTCTAGGAATTCCCGTCGGTATTTGGGCCTTGATGATCTTGTTGCAGCCCAGGGTCCGAGCCGTTTTCCGTACCGATCTTGAGGCGGCGCCAATTGCGCCCGTTCCGGAAAGAATCCGAACATTGCTGATTTGGCCCCGGCGCGCCTTGCTCGTGGGTGGCTTGGCCATCTTCGTAGCCACTGGATTCATCTTGGCTGGCGGAATTTTTCTTTCCCTTGATTCGGCAAACCCACGTAGAGTCCAAAGCAGTTCACTCCATTTAATGGGCGCTTTGGCAGGCGAAGGGCTTGCCGTCGCCAATTTGCTTACGGCGATAATGATGTTCGTGGCGTCGCGCAGCATGGCGACGTGTCACACTTACGGCCTGGCTCGTCTGGGATGCAAGTTGGCGCTATTGCCGCTCAGTCTCGCAGTTCCCTTGACGTTTCCGATTGGCCTTTGGGCGTTGCGCGTGCTCAAGAAGCCAACGGTGCGGGAAGCCTTCGGGCTGCCGGTGTCGAAAGCTGAATGGCACGAGGACGAGGAAGCAACCCCATCTGCCCGGAGGAATGCTTTCAACAGCGTGCTTTATCGGCTCGGTTACGTCTTCCATGGCGGAGGTGTTTGGTATTGGTTCGGATACGCTTTCCTTGGCGGGCTAATTGGTGTGGTGGCTGTTGTCGCGATTGATCCGAACAAGCCTGGTCTGACGATGTCGTCGGGTCTCGCCGGGTTGGTGCTCCTGCCGTTGTTGCGTGGAATTTGCTTGGAAGCATCGAAAATACTGCGACCGAAGCCGAAGGAAGAAGAGAATGCCGACGAAACTCGGCAACCGGATTCCCAAGAGGAAGGGCGCTAACGGTCATGCGTATCGCGCGGCAGGAACGGTCGATGAGTCGAGGAGCTGAACGCGTTCTTGGCGCTGCGGTCCAACGGGAAACAGCCTAAAATAAAGCGCGGAAGGAGACTCACGCCATGGTGCGAATCTATCGAAAGCTGGACTCGGATACGCTGCATCTGCCGGAACTCAAGCCGCTGATCGGCAAGACGGTGGAAATCATCGTCGTGGAGGAGGCGAGTGCGGCGGTCCAACCAGAGCGCACCCACGTATCTGCTGCGAAGGAAGGGCGGGGCGCTGAAGACCCGGGCTGTTTCCGCGACCTGTTGCCGCCCAAACCGCCGGACGACGAAGAGAAAATAGCGCTGCGCGCATTGCTGACCGCTGAGCAGTTTGAGGCCCTAATCGATATTGCCAACCGGGGCGGCCCCGACATCAACGCCATCGCCCGGCTGCGAGCTAAGAGCATGATATGATTCTGACGGACACTTCGGTCATCATCGACTATTTGCGGGCGCCCACGGCGCGACTGGTCAAGATTATCCAGGCTCAGCAGGCGGCTATTTGCGGCCCGACGATCGCGGAAGTTTACGCCGGCGCCCGTTCGCCGGCCGATTTCAAGAAATACGACAATGCATTGTCCCTTTTCGGCATGGTGCCAGTTCCGAAAAAGGCCTGGCCCAGCCTGGGGAGGAACCTGGCGGGCCTGGGCACCAAGGGAATCACGGTGCCGTTTGCCGATGGCTTGATCGCCACCATTGCCATAGATAACAACCTGGAATTACGGCAGCACGATCGCCATTTCAGCGACATACAGAAAGTGCTGCCGGCGCTCAAGTTGTTTCAGGAGCCGCCATGAGAAAAAACGGGCGAACGGGAACTGCTCCGGGGACCTGGAGCGATCCCGAATGGGAAAAGATGAAAGCCGCGCGTCGCAACATCGGCCACGACGACGCGGTGCAGGAGAGCTTTTTCCTGTACCGGCAGTTTCGCAGGCAGTGGAGCACAGACATGGCCGATTCCCCGGTTGACTTGAACGACATTCTGCGAACCTTGAGCAGGAAGAAGATTCCGTTTGTGCTGACGGGCGCCTACGCGATTGGGGGCTGGACGGGCCGGCCGCGGAGCACCCATGACGTGGATATCCTGGTCAGAGGCGGACGCAATCACGCGCGGGCGGTTAGAGCTATGCGGGAACTCTATCCGCAGCTTGAGGTCAGGAATATCGGGAATCTGACGGCGTTTTTCGTGCCAGGCGAGAATGAAGCGGTGATTGATGTTACAACGCCGCACCGGGCCGACAACGTAGTCACGCTGGAGACCGCGGTGTGGATCACGAATCCGGAGGGCGTTCGCTATCGCATTCCCGCCCTGGAAGCGGCGCTGGCCAATAAGTACGGCGCGATGCTGTCCATGGGCCGCGAGCTTAAGAAAAGGTCGCAAGACGCGATCGATTTCGGCTGGATGGTAACGCACTCGATCGACGCGGGCCAGCAACCCATCGACCTGGACAAGCTGACCGAACTGGGTGAGCTGGTTTGGCCCGGCGGCGGCGGCCGCGAAATCCTGCGCTTGGTGGCGGAATGCAAACGGGGCGGCGTCCCCAACATCAGTCGGCGCTCGGCCGCCGAATAATGCGCTTTTGCGACTGGGGCCGAAAAAAGCGATGGCAACGACCCTGCGAGCACGAAATGGGCGGCAGCACATGTCTTTTTCGTTTCCTGCCCACCCTCGTTTTGTTATCATGGCTGGGATGTTGCGCCGTCGCGGCTTTACGCTGATCGAGCTTCTGGTGGTGATTGCCATCATCGGCATTCTCGTCGCGCTTTTGTTGCCGGCGGTGCAACGGGTGCGCGAAGCGGCGGCGCGGACGCAATGCCTCAACAACCTCAAGCAAATCGGCCTGGCCCTGCACCATTGCCACGACACCGAAAAGGCGTTTCCCGCGGCCGCGGTCTATGCCGGCCAAGCGAATTCCTGGTCGATCCACGCGCGGCTGTTGCCGTACATCGAGCAAGACACGCTCTATCGGCAGATCAATTTCAAAGCCTCGTTCCTTACGCAACCCGCGGTCACAAAGACGCGGGTCGCCCTGTATCTATGTCCCGATGAACGCAACGACAGGCCGAACTTCAACACCTATCCCACCAGTTATGGCGCCAACTTCGGCACGTGGCTGATCTACGACCCCGCGACCAAGAAATCCGGCGACGGCGCCTTCATCGTCAATGGCCGCACACGCATGACCGATTTCACCGACGGCGCCAGCAACACGCTCGCCTTCACCGAAGTGCGGCCGTTCCTCAATTACTTCCAGGATAGCGGCAAACCCGCCGGCTCGAACGCGCCGCTGCCCGGACTGAGCGATCCGCAACAATGGAAAGGGATGTTTGTGGGCGGCGGCCACACCGAGTGGGCCAATGGCCGCGTGCAGCAAAGCGGCTTCACGACGACGTTTCCGCCCAACACGCTGGTGCCTTATGACGAGCCGGTCTACGGTCCGTTCAACACGATCATCGATTACAAGCTGCACGACATCGAATACACCTCGCGTCTGGAAGGCAGCGGCGGCGGGCCCACCTATGCGGCAGTCACGGCACGGACCTACCACGGCAGCACGATTCAAGTCGTCCTGATCGACGGCTCAGGCCGCTCCGTGCAAACGAACATCAGCGGCGCCACCTGGCAGGCGCTGGGGACGCGGGCGGGCCGGGAAGTGGTGGCGGGGGATTGGTAAATGCAATGCTTGCCGCGTCTAGCGTTGACAATTGCGACCGAGCCGGCGCGCGCGCTACTGGGCACGCTAAGTAGCTGTTTCGAAACGGGGACTGGCCCGTTTGCCCTGGGGGGCCTGTCCCCGTTTCGAAACACTAAACGGCAAGCCCCGATGCGATCATTTCTTTGCGATGGGCGCCTTTTCTCCGGTTCGCAATTGACAGATGTAGCGCGGCATGCGAACCTGATATGAATTCCGCCGAGGCTCCAACCGCACACCCGCAGGGCGCGCCAACCGGCTCTGCGGCTCGAATAATTGCCAACCCACTGCGGCTTCAAGGATTGTTGTCAAGCTGTTGCCCAAGGTCCCTCTCCATGCCTCTGCTCTGTACGACTTTGTTTGCCCGCGCGTGCCGCATCTTTCTGGAAGCGGCATATCCGCAGGGAGTCGCGTCGATTCCGGAGCACAAGCGCGTCTACGGACAAATCCCCGACAGCGACGCCATCGCGGATTATTTGACGCCGGCGCCACGCGCGCTGGGCGTGTGTCAGAAGTTGGGCGACGACTGGTATACGTTTCGCTTAGGCAGTGCGCGCTACGCCAATTTGAAAATGAAGGTGCAGTGCGTGGCCGAGGGCGGCGTGTACCATTGCGTCTTTGCGGTGGACACACACGACGCTTTTTCCAAGGACCACGCCCAGCCGCCGCCGGGCCATGCCGATGCCGCGGCCTGGCACGAGTTGCAGTCGGTCAATGGCGCTTTGAAGACGAAAATCGAGACGGCCTGGGATGAAGCCGGGATTCTTACGCACAACGGCCTGCTGCGCGCCGAGCTGGGCGCCTACTCAACTTCCGAGCCGGAATCGCCCACTCCTCAGGCGGCGACTGTGCGGGATTGAATCACTTCTGTGCAATAGAACTCCGCTTCTGTTCCATTCGATTCAGCGCTCAGAAGCGGAGTTCTATGCCACGTTCGCCCACCTCATTGCTTTTCGTACTGCTTGCCGACCGCGTGATGTTGCTCGTGCTGGACTATGAGCTTGCGCGCCAGGTCCGCGTCCTTCGCCGGCACTTGCACTTTGATCGATAGTGCGATCAGGCCCGGCTCCGCCGCCTGATTGATGCCTTCCAGGTTGCAGCGAATTCCTTCGGCGACGAGCGAGTTCTTGATGATCTCGGCCGTGACAGGGTTCGCGATCGTGTAAACGGTGGTCCATTCATCCAGATTCATGGTCATCCCCTTTTCGATTTAGGATCCTTCATTCATCAGCATACCTCGCACACGGCGTGCCAAGCGGACCGTAGTGCGGGCGGCATGCCCCTCATTTCCGCTACAGTTTCGCACCTCCGCCGAGCTTTCGGGGCCGGCAAGCTGGTTCGCGCTTCAAATCGCTGGGTCAGCTCGATTACCATGGTCGGTCCGGAACCAGAATCCCCAGCGCTAATCAACTCGACGAGGCGACCATGCGAACCATTCTTGCGGGCCTGTGCCTGTGCTGCGCGACGACCACGGCTCATGCCCAGATCTTCATCGGCGGCGGCGATTTCGAACGCGGCCTGCGCCCCGGTTACAACATTCCTCACGACGGCCAACCATTTTCGCACCGCTACGGCTACAGCACCGACATGAGCAGCTTCTACTTCGGCCACGGCGGCTGGCGATTCGGCTACCTCGAATACCTGGATCGCATCGACCGCGCCGAGAAGTTCGGCTACGCGATTCCTTTTGATTCTCGCTACGAGTTTCCGACCGTGATCCCGCAGACCGCCGCCCCCGCGACAACCGTGATCGAATCAACGCCCGCCGCCGGCTCGGGGCGCGTGGGTTTCGGTTTGGGAATCTTCCGTCGGCGCTAACCGATTGCTTGCCGTTTAGCGCACCCGGTATCCCGTTAGACGTCGCGCGGGATTCTGGATGCGCTAAACGCAAGCAACATTTCCAACCACTAACCACCACTCACCACTCACCACTCACCACTCACTCTTCTTGCAACTCCCCCGATTTCAATTAGAATTCATGGATGGCATCGCGTCCACTCGGAAGGAGCTACTGAGCCATGGGAGGCCTCGCGGATGGATTCGGAATCTGCCCGGCCGTCGTGCCGGTGTTGGTCGGGCCGCTGCAGGTCTTGCTCACTATTCTACCCGGTCTGCTGCTTGCTCTCATCGGCGGCCTCTTCGGTCTGTTGAAACCGTCGGGAATGAAGAACTTGTTGCTGCTCTTGTGGCGGCAGAAGATCGCCGTCGCATCGATCGCCGCCATCGCGACCGGGTTGTACTTCGGTGCAAAAAAGATCTGGCCGCGCGGGGTGGCAGGCGTCGTCATGTCGGCCCAGCAAGGCAGCGATTGGCCGACGGCACGCGGCGATCTGACACGTTGCGCCGCGGTCGTCGGCAGCGCCAGTCCGACGCGCGACGAGTTGAAATGGTCCTATCGTCCCAGCGACGAGGGTTTCCTGGCCTCGCCCGCGGTGGTTGGTAACCGCGTCTACATTTCCTCGGCACAGCTTGGCGCTTTTTCGAAATCGGGCGCCATCCATTGCCTCGACGCAGACACCGGCGCCGTCGTGTGGACGAGCCGGCCGACCGACTATCGCCCCACGTTTTCGTCGCCCGTCATCGCCGGCGATTATCTCGTCTGCGGCGAAGGCCTGCACGACACGCGCGATGCCCGCGTCGTCTGCCTCGACCTGCGCGATCAAGGCAAGGTGCTCTGGACATTTCGCACGAACAACCACGTCGAATGCACGCCGGTCGTGGCCAATGGCCGCGTCTATTTCGGCGCCGGCGATGATGGCGTGTATTGCCTCGACTTGCAACCCGGCCCCGACGGCCAGGCAAAGCTGCACTGGCACAAGCCGCCCGAGCAGTTTCCCGATTCCGAAACATCGCTCGCCGTCCACGATGGCAAAGTCTATGTCGGCCTGGGCAACGACGGCGCGGCCCTGGTGGTGCTGGACGCGGTCACCGGCGACGAGCTGCATCGCCTGAAGATGCCCTACCCCGTCTTCAGTCCGCCGTCGATCGCCGGCGGCAAGCTGTACCTTGGCATGGGCAACGGCGACTACGTCAAGCCCGGCAAAGGCGGCGCCGTCGTCTGCCTCAATCTCAAAACCCTCAAGACCGAATGGACCTACGACCTGCCGCAAACCGTGCTCGGCGCCGTCGCGGTCAAGGACGACAAGCTCTACTTCGGCTGCAACGACGGCCAGGTCTATTGCCTGAGTCGCGCCGGCAAGCTGATCAAACAGTTCAATGCGTTCGCACCGATCAAGACCTCGCCGGCCGTGACGGACGCGCACGTATTCGTCGTCACCGATGCGGGCTTGCTGTTCGCGCTGGATCGCCACAGTTTTGAGCCGGAATGGCAGTTTCGCCTGGGGACCGACGGCTTGTTCATCAGTTCGCCAGTCGTAGCACGCGGCCACGTGTATGTCGGCACTGAGAAAGAAGGACTGCTGTGCGTCGGCAAGCCGGCATCGTCGAAGCGCACGCCGCGCTGGTCGGCGCCGCTGGGCGGTCCGGGTGTCGCGGGCAATAGCGATAGTTCGCCGATTGCGGAGGCGGGGGAGATCTACTGGATTTATCAGGCATCCGACAGTGACAAGAACTCGCTGGGCGCCATCACCGGGCCTGTCGCAGTCTGGGACGACCGGATTTACGTCGCGCGCAGCCGCGGTTTGGAGTGTCTGCCGATCGAGAAGGAAGGCCGGACGCCGCCGCGGCCGGTGTGGACGTTTCCCGTCGACGGCCAAGTGTTGGGAAGCCCGGTGGTACTTGGCAACACGGTCGCCTTTGTAACGGCCGCGCGGAATGAAAACCCTGGACAACTGTATTTGCTTGACCGTGCAACGGGCACTGCACGGGCCCAGCGCGTGTTGGGAGCAACCTCACATCTTCTCACCGCTACACCACACCAGTTTCTCGTAGAGCAAGGTGCGCTCAAATTGGAAATCCCAGCCGGACTTGCCAGCTATGACGAACATGGGAATCATCAGTGGACAGCTTCAATCAGCATGGTGAGCGCAGTGGCTTCCAACGACTCGATGATTCTGGCCGTAGCTGGGGAGATCATCATTGCCCTGGATCGCGCTAGCGGTAGAACCCTGTGGTTCGCCAGCGTGCCGCATTTCTGCAACGAAACACCGCTTTTTGACAAAAGGTCGTTTCTCTTGATGACGTGGAAGGGACTCGAATCTCGGTCGCTCATCGACGGTCAGGTGCTGACATCATGGACAATTGCAGGAAAGCGTGAAGAAACAACGCACGGCCTTCCGTTGCCGTTGGCTGTAAATGAGCTCGCCGTCGCGGAAAGGCGCGTCCTCGTCGTCAATCATGAGGGCGAGGTTGTCGTGTTCGACCGCGACACGGGCAAGATAACTTGTCGAGCTCCCGGCGCATTGCCGGGCCAGGCGCCGCTTGTCAGCCGCGGCAAAGTGATCTACGCTGCAGCGGGCCGGCTCTTGACGTTTACGCTCAATCAGCAGCCTGCGACACCGGAACTGTGGCTCGATTTATCGGCTTTGCCTCCAATCTTGTCCTTGTCACAACAACAGATGCTGCGAGGGAAGCCCTTGCCGACCGGGCCGCTAGTGCTGAGAGATTCTCGGCTCTTCACCGTGCTGCCCGGTCGTGGCCTAGCGTGTTTGGGAGGGGCGAAATAGCAATCCGCAGATTTCGCAGATTACGCAGATGAGGGACAAAACACCCTTTTGTTTGTTTTCAATCTGCGTAATCTGCGAAATCTGCGGATTGACTCCTAAAGGATCGAACAGCGATCGATGCAATGGGTTTTCAATTTCACTGATGCTTTGCCGCCGGACGAGGGCGATGCCAAGCACATCCTCGGCGGCAAAGGGGCCAGCCTGCAAGAGATGACGCGCGCCGGCCTGCAAGTGCCGCCCGGCTTCACATTGCGCAGCGAGTGCTGTCAGCGTTACTTCGACAACAAGCAGCGTTGGCCCGACGGGTTGGAGCAACAAGTTCGCGATCACCTGGTCCGCTTGGAAGACATGACCGGCCGCACCTTCGGCCGTGGTCCCAAGCCGTTGCTTGTCTCGGTCCGCAGCGGCGCCGCAGTGTCGATGCCCGGTATGATGGACACGCTGCTCAACTGCGGCCTCACGCCGCGGCTGGCGCACCAACTCGGCGACCCGCCTTGGTTTTGGCAGCGCTATCTCCAATTCATTTGCATGTTCGCCCGCACGGTGGACGGCCTGAAGGACTTCGCCGACGTTCATCGCAACGGCGCTGTCGCCGATCGGTCGTCCATCGAAAAGACCCTGCGCGTCTACCAGCGGCGAACGGGCAAGGCCTTCCCGCAAGAGCCGTGGGAATTGCTCGTCGCCTGCATCAATGCCGTCTTCGCATCGTGGCACAGCGAACGTGCCGTCGCCTATCGCCAGCGCCATGACATCCGCGGCCTCGCGGGCACCGCCGTCAACGTGCAGGCGATGTGGCCCAGCGAGGTCTCGGGCATTTGCTTCACGCAAGATCCGACCAGCGCCGCCGCCAATCGTGTCGTCATCGAGTCAGCGTACGGCCTGGGCGAGGCGGTCGTCTCCGGCGACGTGCATCCGGATCGCTTTCTGGTGCCGCGCCATCGTCCGGACGACGTCGAAACGCACCTGGGCAGAAAGGTCAGCCTCGTCGCGGCGTTCGCACCCCCCCCTTCCCCCCCTTCCAAAGGGGGGGCGTGGGGGGGTCGCGATCCCGACGGCGCCAGCTTGACGCCCGGCCAGGTGCGCGAGCTGTTCGATCTTGCGCTCAAAATCGAAGACCATTTCGGCCATCCGGTCGATCTGGAATGGGGTTGGGCGGATGGCAAGTTCGCTCTCTTGCAGGCCAGGCCGATTCGCGGGCTCGATGTCGCCCAGCAAAACGAGACGATTCGCCAGGCGGAAATCGCCAGGCTGCGGCAACTCGCGGGCGGCAAGCGCAAGCTTTGGATCACGCACAACCTCGGCGAAACGCTGGCGGCGCCGACGCCGATGACGTGGGATATCATTCGCCAATTCATGAGCGGCGCCGGTGGATTCGGTCGGATGTACCAGCAACTCGGCTATCGGCCGTCGAAGCGCGTCTGCCAGGAGGGCTTTCTTGAGTTGATCTGCGGGCGCATCTACGCCGATCCGGACCGGCTCGCCGAGTTGTTTTGGGAAGGCATGCCGCTGACTTACGATCTCGATGCTCTGGCCCAGGACAAGACGATCCTCGACCGCGCGCCGGCCAAGTTCGACCCGTCGAAGGCCGACGGCTTGTTCCTCTTGCGGCTGCCGAAGATCCTGTGGGCCATTTGGCGCTCGGCGCGGAAGATGAAATGGCACCGCGCCAATCTCAAACAGCGCTTCGAGAAGGAGGTGGTGTTTTTCATGGACGACGTGGAGGAGGTCCGCCGGCAAGATTTGTCACGGCACAGCGATGCCGAGGTGGGCGAGGAACTGGACGCCCGGCGCCGCTGGGTGCTCGACGAGTTTGCTCCTTTGTCACTCTTGCCCGGCTTTTTCGGCGGCCTGGCGTTCGATGCCCTCGAAGCTCAGCTTGGGCAACTTCTCGGATCGCGCGACGGCGCAGCGCTCGCGGGCACGTTGACCCTCGCCCTGGACGGCGAAATCACGTTCGAGCAGGACAAGCTGCTCTACGACATCGCTCACGGACCGGCGACGCTCGATGACTTCTTGAAACGCTTCGGCCATCGCTGCATAGGCGAGATGGAATTGGCGACGCCGCGCTGGCGTGAGGAATCCACGTATCTCCAACAGACGGTCGCGCGGCTGCGCGCCAACCCGGGCCGGCCGCCGACGGAAATCCATCACCAGAACGTTGCACGGCGCCAGCAAGCCGAGCGCGAGCTGCCGGGAATCCTTGAAAAAGCCGGCGGCAGCAGTCTGCGCGAGGACATCGAAGTGCATCTCGCCGAGGCCCGCGCCCTTTTGCCCTACCGCGAATCCGGCAAATATTACCTGATGATGGGTTACGAGCTGATTCGCCAGGCCTTCGAGGAGCTGGCGCGCCGCTGGGACCTGGGCGGCAGCATCTACTTTCTGCAGCGCGAGGAACTGGCTCGCTTCCCCGCCGAAGCCGATGCACTGCGTGCCGCGGCCTCCGAGCGCAAACGGCGCTGGCAAGCGCTGCAGCGGCTCGACGCGCCGGAGATTGTCGATGCCAATCATCTCGATACACTCGGCACGGCGCCGCCGATCGTCGCGGCCAGAGAATTGACGGGCACGGCGATGGCGCCCGGCGTCGCCACGGGCATCGCGCGCATCGTTGCCAATCCGCAGAGTGCCGGCCACCTCGGGACGGATTACATTCTCGTGTGCGCTTCGACCGATCCGGGCTGGACGCCGTTGTTTCTCAATGCTCGCGGCCTGGTCGTCGAGCGCGGCGGCGTCCTCTCGCATGGCGCCATCGTGGCGCGCGATTTCGGCATCCCCGCGGTCGCGTGCCCTCAGGCGACCAAGCAGCTCCAGGACGGCGATCTCGTCCGCGTCGATGGCAACCAGGGCCGCGTCTTCGTCGTCGAACGGAGGGCCGGCGATGCTTGACCTGTGGAACACGATCAGCGTGCAGGTGTTCGATGTGCTGCTGGGCTGGATGCTCTACCTGCCGCAACCCTTCGCCTTGCTGGCCGTCGGCTTGATCACCGCGGGGCTGCTGACGCTCGTCCGCAAATGGACAACGAACCAGGACAGGCTTCGCCGCGCCGCCGCCGATCTGCGCCGGCTCAAAGAGCTGGCCCGGAACGCCAAGCGCTGCAGCGACACGGACGCATTGGGCCGCTGCAAGCTGACGAAAGGCCGAATCAGCCTTATCAAGCTTAAGGCGGAAGGTTGGCCGCTCCTGGCCGTGATCGTGCCGCTGGCGCTCTTGGCCACCTGGGCGTTCGAACGGCTCGCCTTCCATCCCCCGCGCGCCGGCGAAACGGTCGTGGTCGTCGCCCATTTGCGGGCGGGGCGCGATCCGGCGCTTACCGCGAAGGATGATCTTCTGCACCTGGTGCCGCAGCGTGGCCTGCGAGCGGAGCGTGGCTGGGTGCAAACGGTGCACATCGAAAAAGAACCACCGTCGGCCTGGGACCGATTCTGGGCGACGATCACATTCGGTGAAGTGAAGGACCTGCCTGCCGACGCTTTCGCCGTCTGGAAGCTGCAAGGCGACGCCAAAAGTGAACCGTATCCGCTGGTGTTTCGCTGGAAAGAGCGCACCTTCGAGCGCGAGTTGCGCATCGGCCAGCGGCAGTACAGCCCCGTGCTGTCAGAAAATCCGGACGAACCAGTCATCATTGAAATCCGACTGCGCGACGTGCGTCTATTCGGCATTCCCGGCATGGGTCCCTGGCTGCCGCCGTGGCTCGTTGGTTATCTGCTGGTGACGGTTCCCTTCGTATTTCTGTTGAAGCGCGCGCTGAGAATCTACTGAACTGACGGATATCTCATGAGCGACGACGAACTGCTGCGACGTTGCTTCGCGGCCGTGAAGGTGAACGACGACTTTTCCGAAGCGGTTGTCACACTCGCGGACGATAGCCGTTTGGAGTTCTGCCATCGCGTCGGCAAGCGCACGGCCAAGGCCGTCGGCCCCGCGGCGCAAGAATACGACGCCGGCCGAATCCTGGCCCGCATCGCCCGCTTTCGGCTCAACGGCAAGCACCTGGACATCACCTTCACCGACGGCAGCCGCTGGGAGATTCTCTTCGATCAGCGGCCGAAGGGGACCGAGCCGTCCAGGTAGCGCCAGTTCTTGAGGAAGTCGAGCAGATCGGCCATTTCCGCGATCGTGATGTTCTTTTCCAACCCGTCCGGCATCAGCGAAACGCCGGTCGATTGCAGTTCATCGAGCTGCGAGCGCAGAATGATATCGCTCTGTCCCTCGGCGCGTTTGAGCGTGATGCTCGAAGCCGTCTCGGCGACGATGATGCCGGTGAGCGTCTTGCCGTCCTTGGTGCTGACGACGTAGTTGACGTAATTGTTGTCGATGGCCTGGTTCGGCACCAGGATGTCGGTGAGCAGTCCGCTCAGCGTCTTGGTGCGCGTGTCGGCGATGTCGGGGGCGACGTCGATGCCGATGCCGGCGACGCGATGGCAGGTGGCGCAGTTCTTTTTGAAGATCTCCTGGCCGCGCTTGCCGTCGCCCTTGAGCGTGAGCGCTGCCTGATACTTCTGGAGAGTTTCCTGGCGGTCGGCGGGCAGGTTGTCGTGCAGCAGCTTACCGGCCAGGACGCGGATGTTGGGCTGGGAGTGATTGAGGAGCTGACGCGTGCGCAACGTGTCGAGGTCGCCTGGCCTGACGCGCTTGGCCTCGATTTCATTCAGGAAGACCAGGATGCGATCGGGGCTGCGGAACATCGCCTCGGTCACTTCACGGCGCAGCGCCGGCGTATAGGCTCGCCAACTTTTCATGAGCAGGTCTGGGACGGCCTTGTCGGTGTGCTGCGCCATGGCGCGAACGGCGGCAATGCGTATCTCCTGCGTCACCTCGTCGGCCAAGAGTGGGGACAGAGCCTTACCCGCCGCGGGCCACGACACTCGGCTGAGCAAGCGAATCGCCGCCAACCGGTCGGCCGCAACCGCCTTGGGATCGGCCGCTTGCTCTCCAACGTGTGCGACAAACTCACGCAGCCACTGCAACACCGGATCGTTCGGGTTGGGCGCCGCCTTGAAGAAATATTCGTCGAGGCGGATGCCTTTGCGTGCCAGGCCGTCGGCGAAACCGGTCAAGAGCGCCAGTTGCGGACGCTCTTCGCCCAGTTCCTTCGCCAGCACGGCAAGCTTGAGGCCGACCGGTTCCGGCGCGGTGAGGGCGGCGAACTCCTGCACAAGCGGTATTCGCTGAACCGCCGACAGCTTGCGAAACTCCGGCGCCTGGAGGATCGCTTGCAACACCGGCAGCGCGCGCGACACGCGTTTGGCGTTATCTACTTCCGCTGGCTCGGGCGCCACCAGCGCCGACGCCACCGCCCAGCGCGTCCACTCATCTGCCGCGCCCGCCAGAGCGATCTTGGCGAGCGGCGCCACGATGCGATCGCTGTCCAGTTCGCCTAGACTGAGCGCGACCTGGCAGCGTACGCGCGGATCGGCGTCGCCCGCCAGCGCCAACAGCCGCTCCTGCAGCGCCGGCGACCTGGCCAGGCGCACTTCCGCCAGCTTGACCGCGTTCTCGCGCACGCGCGGATGTTTGTCGCCGAGTAATTTCAGGAGCCGTTCCTCGTCGAGATAGACCATGCTGTCCAATAGCCAAGCCGCATGAACGCGAGCCTGCGGCGAAGGATTTTCGAACAGCCGACGCAATGGCTCTACCGCGGCGGCGTCCTGGCGTTCCAACAAAAGCCTATGCGCCATGGTTCGCCACCAGGGTCGTTGGTCCGCCAGCCCGGCCGCGAGTTGGACCGAGGACGCCTTGGCGAGATTGGGATTTTCGCGAACGCTGGCAGCGTTCGCTACGGGGACGATGCGCCAAATGCGGCCCTTGTCCCTGCCGAGCGCCAGATCAGGCCGCTTCTGCAACTCCGCCGGCATGAACTCTGGATGTTCGATGACGGCGCGGTACATGTCCACGACGTACATGGCGTCGTCGGGACCGTGCGCGAGAAAGACGGGCCGAAACCAATCGTCCGGCGACGCCAGAAACTCGACGCCACCCCCCCCTGCCCCCCCCTTTGGAAGGGGGGGCTGGGGGGGTGGCCGGGAACGGAACGTTGCGCCGGATTGCTCAAGAATCTCTTGATGCACCAGGTTGCCGGTCGGATCGCAGGTGAAGGCGGCGCCGCGGCAATCGTTAGGCAAGAGTTGGCCGCGATAGACAAACACGCCGCACGCCGCGGTGAAGCGGCCTTCGTGCAGCGACGAGGTCGTCCAATTCTTGCTGAGCGGATAGATCTTGCCGCCGGACGAAAGTGGGCCGTCTTCGAGGATGGAGATGTCATTCACGAGCCCAGCGACAGCCAAATGCGGATTGCGTTTGATGTAGTTGTTTTCCAAGACCATGTGCCGCAAGTGATGGCGATTGTCGCACACAAAGCGCTGGCCCCAATCGTCAAACGTGTTGCCGTACTGGCCCGGGCCGGTGATCGCCTCGTGCGCGCCGTACAGCGGATCGAAGCGGAAATCCAGGCCGCCGAGCTTGACGGCGTCGCGGTCATGGTCGGCGGGCCGCTTGACGGCGCCGCCGCGCAGACCGTTGGCGACGTAAATCCAGCCGTCGAGGCCGAGGATCGGATTGCTGACGCGGAGCTGCGGGTTCTGGGCGGCGAAGCCTTCGTAGAGAATGTCGCGCTTGTCGACCTTGCCGTCGCCGTCGGTGTCGCGCAGGTGAACGATGTGCGGCGCCGCAGTGACGATGACGCCGTCCTTCCAGTGCAAAAGGCCGTTGGCGAACAGCAGATTGTCGGCAAAGATGTGGCTGGTCTCGTAGTAGCCGTCGCCGTCCTTGTCTTCGAGAATCTTGATCCGGCCGCCGGGCGGGCCACCCTTGGCGGGACCGTTGGGATAATCGCGCATCTCGACGACCCAGAGCTTGCCGTCGGGAGCAAACGCCATCGCCACCGGGCTTTCGATCTGCGGCTCCGCAGCGACCAGTTCGATGCGCAAACCCGCCGGCAGCTTGAACAGCTTCTGCGCCTCGGCCGGCGTCAGCGGCTTACCCGGCCCGCCGGAGACCTGTTTGGGCAATTCCTGGGCGGGAAGGAACAGCGCTAATGCGAAACCAACGGCTGCGAGGAACAATCGCAAAGGGTGAATCATTGTGCCATCCCAGATTGGCTGCAGGGCATGGGCGGCAATCGGCCCGTTTCATATAGCGCGGCCACGGCAGTAGCGGCCAACTCGACTGCCTCACGGACTGCTGCGTCCGGGCTGTTCCCCACGCCAATCACTTCTGGGTACTCCATCGCCCGGGCGCAAAACCGGCGGCCCTCGGGCTCGACTAGATAGCGATATCGCTGGGCAACGCGGTACGCGCGTCGCTGTGCTGAACCAGAAACCGCTTTGGGCACGTTCTCCATCCGCCCAGCTTAGCGTCGCCAAGGGTTGCCGGCAACGGTATCGCTCTGCGTGTCAGTCTGGTGTATCATATCTTTTCTATCGTCGATCTCAGGATTCGTTCCATGACGGAAGTCGCACTCGCATTTTTCTGGCACCAGCACCAGCCGTACTACCCCGACGATCTCACCGGCGAAAACCCGATGCCCTGGGTGCGCCTGCACGCGGTCAAGGACTACTACGGCATGGCGTTGCACCTGCTTGAAGTGCCGGAGATGCGCTGCACGATCAATCTCGTGCCAAGCCTCCTCCTGCAATTGCAAGCGTACACCGAGCGCGGCGCGACGGATCGGCCGCTGCAAGTGTCGCGGCTGCCGGCAAGCGGCCTGAGCGAAGCCGACGCGCTGTATCTGCTCGACAATTTCTTCATGGCGAGCCTGGAGCGTATGATCCGCCCTTGGAGCCGTTATTTCGAGCTGTTTCAGCGGCGTGCGCCGGGCAAGAGTTCGGCCCGCGATGCTCTGCGCCGCTTCCGCGAAGCTGATTTGCGCGATCTGCAAGTCCTGTTCAACCTCGCCTGGATTCATCCACTTGCCTTCGAGCGCGATGATGAGCTGAAGCAACTGCGCGACAAAGGCCGGCACTTTACCGAAGAAGACAAGAACCGGCTGCTCGACAAGCACCTCGAAATCCTCAAGCAAGTGATTCCGCTGCACAAGCAATTGGCGGACAGCGGCCAGGTAGAGCTGACCACGACGCCGTACTTTCACCCGATTCTGCCGCTGCTCTTCGACAAGAAGCTGGCCAAGGAAGCAATGCCTGAAGTGAAATTGCCGCGCTACACGGGCGGCTATCCCGAAGATGCCGCCGTCCAACTGCAACGGGCAATCGAGTTTCACGCGAAGCTGTTCGGCGCGGCGCCGCGGGGGCTGTGGCCGGCGGAAGGAAGCGTGTGCCAGCCGATGATTCCCTTGCTCGCCAAGCATGGCATTCGCTGGATCGCCACCGACGAGGGCGTCCTCAGCCAGGCGACACAGGGATTCGTCGGCCGCGACGAACATGGCCATGTCCGCAATCCCGGTCACCTGTATCAGCCCTACCGAGTACGCGAAGGTGAGCACGAGTTGAGCATTGTTTTCCGCGATCACGGTCTTAGCGACATGATCGGCTTCCACTATCAGCGCAGCAAAGGCGCCGACGCGGCCGACGATTTCCTCCAACACTTGCAGAACATCCGCAAGGCAGTCGATCCCAGTCAGCCGGTGCTCGTCAGTGTGATTCTGGACGGCGAGAACTGCTGGGAGCATTATCCCGAAGGCGGCGTCCCCTTCCTGCGAAATCTGTACCAGCGCTGCACGCAAACCAAAGGCGTGCGGTCCGTCCGACTGGGCGACTACTTGGAACAACATCCGCCGCGCGACACCCTGCCCCACCTGTTCGCCGGCAGTTGGATCAATCACAACTTCGCCATCTGGGTCGGCCACGACGAGGACAACACCGCCTGGGACATGCTGCACCGCACGCGCGAGCATTTGCGCTCCCGGTTGCAACACACGCATATTCCGCCCGAGAAAATCCGCCAGGCGTGGGACGAAATCTACATCGCCGAGGGCAGCGATTGGTTCTGGTGGTATGGCGACGACCATGCGAGCGCGCAAGACGGCGTGTTCGACGCCCTGTTTCGCAAACATTTGCACAACGTGTATCAACTGCTCGGCGATCCGCCGCCGCCGGAGTTGAGCAGGCCGATCAAGCGCGCCGGCCAGCGCGTGCCGCATTCGCAGCCGCGCGGCTTGCTCGACGTGAAGATTGACGGCCGCGAGACGTTTTTCGAATGGGTGCAAGCGGGCCACTACATCTATCAAAGCGAACGCGGGACCATGGCCCAGGCGGGCGGCGTGCCGCTGCGCGACGTCTATTTCGGCTTCAATCCGGAAGCGCTGTTGATCCGCATCGACTTCGACCGTCCCGCCAAGCAAGCGTTGCTCGACTTCGAGTCGCTGCGCATCGGTTTTCTGGAACCGCCCGGAGTGGAGTTGTTGATCCAGCATCCCGCCCGCTCGACGCAAAGCTGGCAAATGCTGCGCCGCGACGAACCGATCGAAATCGGCCAGGGCGCCATCCAAATCGGCGTCGATCGCATCGCGGAAATGGCGATCCCGTGCGCCGTCTTGGGCGTCGAGCTGCAAAAGCCGGTGCATTTCTACGTCGAGCTACTCGAAGGCCGCCAAAGCCGCGACCGCGCCCCGCGCGAGGGGGCGATTCAATTGACGCGGCCATCGGCGGACTTCGAGCGCGTGATGTGGGATGTGTAAACAGTCAGTAGTCAGTAGTCAGTAGTCAGTGGTAGAATGCGATTGTTTAGCCCCGGTTCGCAGAACCGGGGCGGACAGGTCCCCTGGAAATAAATGACCCATGCCCGGCAATTCCTTCGGCGAGCTGTTTCGCGTGACCACGGCTGGCGTCAGCCACGGCCCCGGCTACGTCGCCATCATCGACGGCTGCCCGCCCGGCTTGCCGCTGAGCGAAGACGACTTGCTGCCCGACCTGCGTCGCCGTCGCCCGGGCCAGTCGAAAATCGTCACGCAGCGCCAGGAAGAAGACACCCCTGAAATCTGGTCCGGTATTTTCGAAGGCAAGACCGACGGCACCTCGATCGGCATCTTGTTCCGCAACCAGGACCAGCGCAGCGCCGACTACAGCGACATCAAGGACAAATATCGTCCTGGCCACGCCGACTTCACTTTCGACGCCAAGTACGGTGTGCGCGACTACCGCGGCGGGGGCCGCTCGAGCGCGCGTGAGACCGTCTGTCGCGTCGCCGCCGGCGCTATCGCCAAGAAACTGCTGGCGCAGCACGGCATGCGCGTCCTCGGCTACGTCAAGCAAATCGGCAGCGTCATTGCGGAAATTGCTGATCCAGCGCAGGTGACCTTGGAGCAAGTCGAAGCAACGCCGGTGCGCTGCCCCGATCCGGCCAGGGCTGCGGCGATGATAGCGCTGATCGAAGAAGTGCGTAAGGATCTGGATTCCATCGGCGGCATTTGCGAGCTAGTGGCGACCGGTGTGCCGCCGGGTTTGGGCGAGCCGGTCTTCGACAAGTTGAAAGCGGACCTGGCGAAAGCTCTGTTGTCGTTGCCCGCGGTGACGGCGTTTGAATATGGGGCGGGATTCGCCGTGGCGACGAGTCGCGGCAGTCAAAACAATGACCCGTTCATTCCACTCCCCTCGCCCCTTGGGGGAGAGGGGTCGGGGGTGAGGGGTAGAACCATCGGCACCGAGAGCAATCGTCACGGCGGCATGCTGGGCGGCATCACCAGCGGCGAGCCGATCGTTTGCCGCGTCGCCGTCAAGCCGACCAGCAGTTTGCCGAAGCCGCAAAAGACCGTGACGCGCCAGGGCGAACCAACCGAAATCGTCACGAAAGGCCGCCACGATCCGTGTTTGTTGCCGAGGTTTGTCGTCATGGGCGAAGCGATGTTCGCGCTGGTGCTCGTCGACCACTGGCTGCGCTTCCGGGCGCAATGTGGACAATGATCGTCGCTTGCGGTTTAGCGCGACGAGCAATCAAACCGCAGCCGTCGCGCCGCGTTTCATTTCACCCCCCGGGGGCGCGCCCTGAAACGCGGCGCTGGCATATATTACCATGGTAATCAGCTTTGTAAGCATTTCTTGATTTCTGCCGCTACTTTGGTGAGTGGAATCCGTTCCTGTTTCAGCGTATCGCGGTCGCGGATCGTCACCGTTTGATCTTGCAGCGTCTGCCCATCGATCGTGAAACACCAGGGCGTGCCGATCTCGTCCTGCCGGCGATAGCGCCGTCCGATCGCGCCGCCATCGTCGAAAAAGACGTTCCAGTCTTGCTTCAATTCCTTGTAAAGCTTGTGCGCGATCTCCGGCATGCCTTCCTTGTTGACCAGCGGCAGAATCGCGGCCTTGATCGGCGCCAGCCGTGGATGGAACTTCATGACAACGCGTTCCTGCGGCACGCCCTTTTCATCCGGGGCCGTGTCTTCGGTGTACGCCTCGCACAACACAGCCAGCGTGAACCGATCCGCCCCGGCCGACGGCTCGATCACGTGCGGCACAAAGCGGTACGGCAGCTTCGACTTCGCTTCCTGCTCCTTCTTCTTATCGCCGCCGTAGGTTGATTTGTCGGCTTTGGCCCACAGTTCTTCTTCGAAGTAGGTGAGGTCCTTGCCGCTGTGCTTCATGTGCTGCGTGAGATCGTAGTTGCCGCGATGGGCGACGCCTTCCAACTCTTGCGGCTCGTCGGAGAACGGGAACATGTATTCGATGTCGGTCGTGGCCTTTGAATAATGGGCCAACTCTTTTGCTTCTTGTTCACGCGGCCGCAGCTTCTCCGATTTGATGCCGAGCTTGGTGTACCAAGCCATACGCACGTTTCGCCAATACTCGTACCATTTCATGGATTCGTCGGGTCGGCAGAAGAACTCGATCTCCATCTGCTCGAATTCACGGCTTCGAAAGATGTAATTGCGCGGATTAATCTCGTTACGGAAAGCCTTGCCGACCTGGGCGATGCCGAAGGGTAACTTGAGGCGCGTACTGTCGAGGACATTCTTGAAGTTGACGAAGATACCCTGGGCCGTTTCCGGACGGAGGTAGACCTTATTCTCTTCGGACTGAATCGCGCCTGCGTGGCTCTCAAGCATCAAATTAAACTGACGAGGATCAGTTAATCGCATGTCCCCACAATTCGGACATGGGGGAGACCCAAACGGAAAACCGAAATAGTCAGTCAACGGAAAGACAGCTAGAGGTTGTACGTTGGGGAAGTCCTTTTGTTCCTTCTTAGACAAAGTTCCAAACAGCCTGGCCTCGTCGTGATTTCCCGCTTGCACCGTCTTTGCGTAATCCGGTTTGCATTCCTGGAGCTTTGCATTTGAGGCTCGAATTATCTCAGCTAGGTCGGCCATTGCTGGGCCGGACTTCGAAGTTTGTACGACGGCTTTCAACTCTGACACCATTTGGTTGGCGGTGTTTCGGTAAAGCTCGGCGTATGCATCCGGATTCATGCCATCGGGTATTCGTTTGAAGGCTACAACGAAGTGTTGGTCGGCACGGAACAACCCATTGCAGTTCTTACATGTCACCATCGGATCAGCGAACCCAGCGGCATGCCCGCTCGCTTCCCACACCTTCGGGTTCATGATGATCGCGCAGTCCACGCCCACCATCTCGATTTCCTGCCCATCCGGTCCTGGCGGGGGGTTGCGGACCATGTCGTGCCACCAGGCGTCCTTGATGTTCTTTTTCAGCTCGACGCCGAGCGGGCCGTAGTCCCAGAAGCCGTTGATGCCGCCGTAGATTTCGCTCGATTGAAAGATGAACCCGCGCCGCTTGCACAGCGCGACGAGTTTTTCCATGTCCATGTTGAATGATCCTCGAACGCTTGCACGGATGTCGGGCGCGCTAAACGTAAACGGTCGTTCGACTGCCCACTGCCATCTGCCACTGCCCACTTTTTATCGTTGCCAACGGCTCTTGACGATGCCCACGGCGCCGACTTCCAGGCGCAGCGGGTCGCGGCGCAGCTCCGGGACGAGGTTGAACTTGTCCACTTCGGCGGCGGCGCGAACGTCGTCCTCAAACCCCAGCGAACGCAGATGCTGGCCGCCGCGGCTGATTTCGAGCGCGCCGGCCAAGACGCGGCCGTGGTTCTCGTAGCAATCCCAGGCGAGACGGGCGCTGTCGTTGAGGCGCGTGTCCAATTCTTCGCACAGGAAATCGACAAAGGCCCCAGCCAGAAGCGTGTCTTCCAGCGCGGGAGTTCCTTCCATGCCGGCGCAGACGATATGTAGGGGACGCGCGTCTTGCCGCAGTTGTTCGCAGACGGCGCTGAAATTGACGAAGGCGGCGACCAGGACGCGCTGGGCCTCGGCGGCGCGCATGAGCGCCTTGGTGCCGTTGCTGGTCGTCAGCACCACGGATACGCCCTTGCACTTGGCAGCGACGTATTCGCGCGGTGAGTTGCCCAGGTCGAAGCCGGGCAGCGCGATGCCGCCGCGCTCGCCGCCGAGCAGGACCTTGCCGGCCGGCATCGAATCGGCGAGCTTGCGCGCTTCGTCGAGGTCGGCACAAGGCCGTACGTCGGTGCAGCCGGCGGCAAGAGCGTGGACGATCGTCGTCGTCGCCCGCAACACGTCGATGACGATCGCGGTGCCGCCTGCCAGTGCGCCGGCCGGCGTCAATTCCGGCAGCAGATGCACGTGCACGTCGCGCTCGTCGGCCATGGAGGCGCTCCCTGAAAGTACGGATTCGAGGCCCATCATACGGTGCAATTTGGAAGAAGAACAGCCAAAGATTGCTTGGGCCAATGCGGTGCGCCCATGACGTAGGATAGGTTTCCAACCTGTCCATCGAATTCGGACAGGTTGGAAACCTATCCTACCGCAATCGCAGCGAGTTGCCGACGACCGACAGCGAACTGAGACTCATGGCGGCACCGGCCCACATTGGATTCACGAGACCAAGCGCCGCGAACGGAATGCTGAGCGCGTTGTAGAGAAAGGCAAGAGCGAGGTTTTGACGAATGGTGCGTACGGTAGCGCGGCTCAGGGCGCGGGCTTGTGCCAGCACACGCAAGTCCGAACGCACGAGCGTGATGGCGGCGCTGGCGAGGGCGACATCGGCCCCGGCGCCCAGAGCGATGCCGACGTCGGCCTGCGCCAAAGCGGGCGCGTCGTTGATGCCGTCGCCGGCCATGGCGACCATGTGGCCCTCCGCTTGCAATTGCCGGATCGCAGTCAGCTTCTCGGCCGGCAGCATTTCGGCGCGCACATCATCTATGTCGAGCTGTTTCGCCACGGCTTGGGCCGTCGCTCGGCTGTCACCGGTCAGCATCACGACGCGCAGGCCGTCCGCACGAAGCTGCCGAATCGCCTCCGCGGTCGTCGGTCGCACCGGATCAGCGACGCTCACCAGGCCAGCGAGTTGGCCTTCGCGCGCGAGGAGCAGGACTGTGTCGCCTTGTTCGCGAAGTTCTTCGGTGCGTGAACCGACACCATCGATGTCAATGCCGTGCGTCTGCAAAAAGCGCGGACTGCCAAGCAGCAGCGTACTGCCGTCGATGAGGCCGCGTACGCCTTGGCCCGGGATTGCGGCGAAATCGTGTACCTCCGGCAATGTGAGGTTCTTCTCGGTCGCCGCTTGCACCAGCGCGGCCGCGAGGGGATGTTCGCTGCCGCGCTCCAAAGCTGCGGACAGCCGCAACACCTCGTCCACCTGATGGCCGGCGAACCCTTCCACCTGTTGCACGCGCGGCTTGCCCTCGGTTAGCGTGCCGGTCTTGTCGAGCACCAGCGTGTCGGCCTGGCAGAACTTTTCCAGAGCCTCGGCGTTTTTCACGAGGATGCCGGCCTGGGCGCCGCGGCCGATGCCGACCGTGAGCGCCAACGGCGTCGCCAGGCCCAAGGCGCACGGGCAGGCGATGATCAGCACGGCGACGGCGTGGTTGAAGCCCTTCGCCAGCGCCGCCTCGCCACCCCACATGCCCCAGGCGAAAAACGTGATAATGCTCATCGACAGCACCGCCGGCACGAAGACGCGCGACACTTGATCGACGAGCCGTTGGATCGGCGCCCGGCTGCGCTGCGCTTCGGATACGAGCGCGATCATCTGCGCCAGAAATGTCTCGTTGCCGACGCGATCGGTGCGCACCAACAGGCTGCCGGTGCCGTTGAGGCTGCCGGCGACGACGCGGCTGCCCGGCTCCTTGGCGACGGGAATCGGCTCACCGGTCAATAGCGCCTCATCGACGGCGCTGGTTCCTTGCGTTGCGGCGCCATCGACGGGAATTTTCTCACCCGGCCGAATGCGGACGACATCGCCAACCCGAATCATTTCGAGCGGCACATCCAGTTCGCGGCCATCCAGTTGGACGACGCGCGCGGATTTCGGCGCCAAGCCGGCGAGCTTGCGGATCGCCGAGGAGGTGGCGCGTCGCGCCTTGCCTTCGAGCACCTGGCCGAGCAGCACGAGAACCACGATCGTTGCCGCGGATTCGAAGTAGGGTTCAATTGGATAGTACAGCTTTGAGAACCCAGCAGAAAACCAAATCGGCGCAATTGAGGCGAAAACGCTGTATCCATAGGCCGCGCCAACTCCGAGGCCGATGAGCGTGAACATATTAAGACTACGATTGCGGACCGAAGCGATTGCCCGCGTAAAGAACGGCTTGCCGCTGTAGAGGACGACGGGTGACGCCAGCGCGAATTGGATTGTTAGATTCCACCGATGCGGCAGCAGGTGATGACTCAAGAGCATTTCGCCCATCGTCAGGACGAACAAAGGCACAGCAAAAAGCAGTCCGAACCAGAACCGCCAGATCATATCTGCTAGGTCAGGATCCGTTGCTTCATCAGCGACAAGCCCGCGCGGCTCTAGCGCCATGCCGCATTTGGGACACGGTCCCGGCCGGTCGCTGACGACGTCGGGGTCCATCGGGCAGAAATACTCGACGCCGCCGACTCCCGCTTGCGGCTTGACGGGCACTTGTTCCTTTGACGTGAGATAGCGCTGCGGATCGCCTTGAAACTTCTCTAGACAATGCGGATTGCAGAAGTAATACGTGACGCCATCACGCACGCTGGACCCGGCAGCAGTTGCGGGGTCCACGGTCATGCCGCAAACAGGATCGATGGCGGAGGGCATGCTGGAATTGTAGGCAAGACGCTGAGGAGTTCGGGCGCGAGACAGTTTATCGCGACTGGCGCCGCTTCTTGCGAATCGGCGGCTTCAGGGATTTGTTCCAAATGCGAAGCAGTTGCTCACACCCTTTCCGGTAGTCCTGGGTGAAGTCGACGAATTGAAATTGCGGCAGCGTCCACGATAGGGCGCGATAATCGCACTGTTTGAACAGCAACGGAATGATGCGGCTTTCGTAGCGTTTTTCGGCCAATACAGAATTCAACTCGCGTTTGACCCACATTGATTTGACCGCGGCCGGAGTCAGCATGACTATGAACCAGTCGCAGCGCGCCAGCGCTGCTCCAATCTCGTCCTGCCATTGCTGGGCGCCCTTGATGTGATGCGGGCTAAACCACACCGGCACGCCGTGAGCAACCAACAGATCGCGGAGCCGTTGCGCTGCGGCGTGGTTTCGGCTGGCGTGTGAAAGGAATACCTCAGGCATGCGACGCAATTCGCTCGGTGGCAGTACACTGGGCTTTGACCTCATTCGCCACGCGGTGAAGGCTCCTGGCCGATTCCACTTGCCGATGCGGCAGCTTCAAGAGAATCCACGGCACGTCTGTGCTCAGCTGTGAAGCAGGACCGACGAAAACGGAAAACACGCGGCCCTCGAATTTCCTTGAGCCCAGGGCGAATTCAACATCCATGCGCATCCAGTCACCGTCGAAAGCGCCGGGGGTCAGAAGGAACACCATGAAATCGGCATCTTGCAGCGCCTTGCCAATTTTTTTGGCCCAGTTCTCGCCCGTCACGATCTCGGTTTCGGGATGCAATACAACCAACCCCTCGCTCTTGAGCCGCTCCGCTAACTGAAGCGCTAGGCCGCTGTCTTTTCGTGCGTGGCTGAGGTAGATGTTCACGATTCTATCTTATCAGCAGCAGTTGCAATCGAGCAAGCAGGTTTCGATCATGCCATCGACAACGGCTGCCGGCGATTTCTCAGCGGCAATTCGACGTTGGCGCGAACGCGCTGAGATTCGTAAACGGCCATGATCATTTCCAGCGCCGCTCGGCCATCGTAGATGCTTCCCTTGGGCTGGCGGTCTCGTTCGATCGCCTCGATCAGATCCTGTGCGATCCAAATGTTTCCTTGTCCGAGGCCGCCGTCCTTCATCGTCTCCGGCTTGCCGACGCCGGCGCTCGTGATCTCTTGCCAAGCGACACGCGACTGGCCCGGAAACCACGACGGATCGGCAAGGAAATACGCCGCGGGAAGGCTGCCGGTCGTGAGTTGAATGACGCCGCGGCTGCCGTAGATCGTCAGACCGAAACGATCCCTCTCGCCTGGCCGGCGCGTCGATTTCTGCGAAGCGAAATGGCCGACGACGCCCTTGTCGAAGCCATATTGCGCGACGATGTGATCGCCGGCGATGAGGCCCATGCCTTCGCCGCCTTCGCGGATGTCGGCCTTGGTGATTGGAGTAACCCCCCCTGGCCCCCCCTTCGCAAGGGGAGGAGCGGGGGGGTCGAGCATGCCGACCTTGGCGGAGCACCAGCGCGCATCGCCGGCAACGTAACGCATCAGGTCCATGACGTGGGTGCCGAGCACCATCAGGTCCTGGCCGCCGACGCGGGTGTCTTCTTTGCCGCGACTACGCAGTTCGAGGATGTCGCCCAGCTGCCCGGCGGCGATCATCTCCTGCACGCGCGCGAGCCGTGGGCTGTAGCGCGTCTGGTGGGCGATGGCCAACTTGACATGATGTTTCTCGCACGCCGCCACCATCTCGTCGGCCTCGGCGAGGGTGCGGCACATCGGCTTTTCGAGAAACATGCTCGCCCCGGCTTCGGCGCAGGCGATGACCATGTCGCGATGCTGATCGAGGTGCCGGTCGGCGACGCTGACGATCTGCGGCCGTTCCTTCTTGAGCATGTCGCGGTAATCGGCGTAGGCGTTCTTGGCGCCCAGGCGCTTCTGGGCAGCGATGCGGCCGGCTTCGTTCTCGTCGGCGACCGCGACCATTTGGACGTTCGGGATTTGCCGCCAGACGACATCGAGGCCGTGACCATAATTGCCGCGGCCGGTGCGACCGATGACGGCGACGCGATAGTTTGGCATAAAGTTCCCCTTCGTTGGATCGTGTCCATGGTAAAGCACTTGGGGAGCAGCCGGCAAGTAGATTTCTTGGCTTGCCGTTGAGCGTTCGCATGATCCTGCGAGCGCGAAACGACAAGCCACACGCGGAAGATGTCGAATTTGCGGACGGGGACCGGCAGATTCCTGTCGATTCATCGGCATTGAATCTTTGCCATCGCCCTCTGCGTCTGTTACGATGAACCATCGAAAACACGGCGGGCTCACGCCGCGCCGCTCGCCATCCTTGCCGCTTTTTCAGGTACGCCTTCCATGATGCGCCTTCGCTGGCTTATGGCAACCGTCGTTTTCATCTCGATGGCGTCCGCCGCACGCGCCGAACCGGTGCGTTTCGCGCGCACGCCGGACATTTCGCCGGACGGCAAGACGATTGCCTTCAGCTATCTCGGCGACATCTGGCTGGTGGACGCCGCCGGCGGGTCGGCGCGGCACCTCACGATGCACGAAAAACACGACTACAATCCGATCTTCAGCCCCGACGGCAAGCACATCGCCTTCTCCTCGAATCGCCATGGCAGCTACGACGTGTTCGTCGTTCCCGTCCAGGGCGGCCGGCCCACGCGCCTCACCTTCGATTCCGCCGACGATCATCCCACCGGCTGGTCGCCGGACGGCCAGCGCATTCTGTTCGCGTCGGCGCGCGGCGCCGACTATCCGGCGCGCGTCGATCTTTACACGGTACCCATGACCGGCGGCCAGGCCAAGCGCGTCAGCGCCTATGAAGGCCGCGACGGCAGCTATTCACCCAAAGGCGACCTGATCGCCTACGTGCGCGGGCCGGGCTCCTGGTATCGCAAAGGTTATCGCGGCTCGTCCAACGATGACATCTGGATTTGCACCGCCGACGGATCGGACAACCGCCTGGTCACGCAATTCAAAGGACAGAACCACGCGCCGATGTGGTCCGGCGATGGCCGGTCGCTTTTCTACGTCAGCGAGCAATTCGGCAATCCCGCGAATATCGTGCGCATGGAGTTGAGCTTGGACGCCGCTACCCCCCCATCCCCCCCCTTGACAAGGGGGGGCCTAGGGGGGGTGACGGCGCCGCAACAAATCACGTTCCAAAAGGACGATGCCGTTCGTCGGGCCAAAATCAGCGGCAACGGGCAATGGCTCGTTTACGAATGCGGCGCCGATCTTTGGGTTCATTCGCTCAAGGACGGCAAAGGCCGCAAGCTGAACATCGATGTCAACGCCGACGACAAGACGAATCTGGACAAGATCACCACGTTCACGGCCAACACGACCGAATATGCGCTGGCGCACGATGAGAAGCACATCGCTTTCGTCGTCCAGGGCGAGATTTTCCTCGTGGCCCGCACCGGCGGCAAGGCCAAGCGCTTGACCGAGCATCCGGCCTTCGATCACGGCGTGGCCTGGTCGCCCGATTCCAAGAAGATGCTCTTCCTGTCCGATCGCGGCGGGCATGACAACATCTGGCTGCTCGAGCCGGACGATCCGGAACATCCCGAGTTCACGCAGGCCCATCGCTTCAAGGCCAAGCAACTTACCAAGACGCCGCGCAGCGAAATGGGCGTGAACTTTTCGCCGGACGGCAAGCGCATCAGCTTTCTGCGGGCCGGCAAGCTGATCACGATGAATCCCGACGGCACGGACGAAAAGGTTGTGCTCGAAGGCGGCCAGGTGTTCGACTACGAATGGTCGCCCGACAGCCAATGGATCTGCGTCGCCAAGAGCGACGCGTCCTTTGCCAGCGAATTGTACATTATTCCGGCGACCGGGCCGACCAAGGAGAACCCGGCGCGGAACATCACCCGGTTCGCGACCTACAACGGCGGCGTCACCTGGAGCAAGACGAACAACCGCATCGCGTTCATCAGCCAGCGGCGCCGCAACGTCAACAGCGCGTTTGTCATCTCGCTGCAAAAGCCGCTTGCGCCGAACACCCCGGCCAGCAAAGACATTGATTGGGAGGACATGCACCTGCGCGTGCGCCAGCCGTCGCCGATGACGATCGGCGAGTGCGCGATTTCCAACGACGGCACGCGCATCGCCTTCCGCGCCAACCAGGACGGCGACGACCTCTGGGTCGCCAACGTGGACGGCAGCCAGGTGACGCGCATCACCACCGGCAGTGCCAAGCCCACGCAGATTCAGTGGTCGCGCTTCTTCGGCAGCCAGGTTTACTTCCGCGACGGCGCCGGCAACATCAAGACAGCCAACGTCGCCGGACCGTTGGGCGTGGCCAATGTCGCGGTCATTCCCTTCCAGGCGCGCATGACCGTCAAGCAAGACGAGCTGTTTCAGGAAATCTTCGAGCAGAGCTGGCGGGCCCTGAGCGACAATTTCTACGACGCCGCCTTTCACGGCGCCGATTGGAACAAGATTCGCGCCAAGTATCGGCCGCTGGTCAAACATTGCGTTCTCAAAGAGGACCTCTACAGCCTCATCTATTTGATGCTCGGCGAGTTGAACGCATCGCACGTGGGCATTTCGGGCAACCTCGGCAATCCTGACCAAACGACTGCGGACCTCGGCCTGCTCTTCGACCACACGCACAAGGGACCTGGTCTGCGCATCGCCGCCATTCTCAAGGGCGGGCCGGCCGATCAGCGCGGGCTGAACCTCAAGGCGGGCGACCTCGTGCTGGCCATCGACGGCACGGAAATCGCTGACAAGATCGACGTGGCCACGCTGCTCAACGACAAGGTCAAGGAGATGATCGGCTTGCAGGTGACCTCCAACCCGATCGATCCGCGCAGCAAGCGCCGCGTGGAAATTCAAGGAATTGCGCGGCAAGGCGCCACTGGCGTCACCAGCGCCGGGCTTTTGTACGAACGCTGGGCCGCCGCCAACACCAAGCGCGTTCATGAACTCAGCAAAGGGACGCTCGGCTACATTCACATCCCGAACATGCAAGAGCCAGGACTCGATCGGTTTCTGCGCTTGCTCTACTCCGACAACTTCGACAAGGACGGCATCGTGCTCGATGTGCGCTTCAACGGCGGCGGCTTCACCCACGAATCGATCCTGAACTACCTGCTCGGCAAGGAGCACACGCTCTTCTCGCAGCGCGACGGCAGCCAGGGATTTGTCCTCAATTTCGGCGACCGCAAATGGACCAAGCCGCTCGTGTGTCTCATGAACAACCGCTCGTACAGCGACGCCGAGATTTTCCCGCATGCTTTCCGCGCTCATGGTCTGGGCAAGCTGGTCGGGCAGGCAACGGGCGGGCACGTCATCGGCACGCGCGAAATTCAACTCATCGACGGCTCCAGCTTCCGAATACCGCGCATCGGCGTTCGGACCAACAAGGGCGTCAATATGGAGAAGGAAGGGGTGATCCCGGACGTGGCGGTGGAAGTGCACCCCGATGCCCTGGCGCGCGGCGAAGACGCTCAGCTGGAAAAGTCGGTGGAAGTTCTGCTGCACGATGTGGAATTATGGCGAAAATCGCGCGGCAATATCGCTGGGCAACCGCGCGCGGGCACGCAAGGCTCATCGTCGAACGGGCCGCCGCCGCGGCGCGATAATTGATTGACTATTCGGCCGGCGCCGCTGCTCGACGCGCTGATCGTCGCCGGGGGCGCTGGCCGCGCCGAGCAAGCTCGGCGTCTCATTGATCGGCGCTGAGTGGCACAGTCCTGTTGCACCTGGATTTCGTTTCCCTACAACACGCCAGGGGTGAAGGAGCGCCAGAACGTTCTTCAGGTACTTCTTTCGTGAGGTTAGCCCCGTGCGTCTGCCTCTCTTGCTCAATTATTATCAACTTCTGCCCGAACCCAGCCCGAAGATCGACCCGCAACGGTGGGCACAACTCTATCGCTCAGCACTGGCCAAATTCAAGCGATCCGCATCGGCGCGCTATCACGAAGCAGCGCTCGAACGGCTGCTGTACGCCCCGGTTGCTGAAGTACGCCAAGCCGCCGTCCTGGCGCTCGGCCTGACGGGCACGATGAATGTCAACGCTTCGCTGGCCGCCCGGTTGCACGACGAAGAGCCGCTGGTGTCCGAAATGGCGGCCGACGCGCTTTGGTCGCTTTGGTTCCGCGCCGACACGCCCCAGCACAACGACGAATTGCAGCGGCTCATGCAAATGGAATTGACCGCCGCCGACGCGGGCCTGGTCCTGGCGGGCCTCAATGCGCTGATCACGCAAGCGCCGCGCTTCGCCGAAGCGTACAACCAGCGCGCCATCGTCCATTTCCGCACCGGCGCCTACGCGAAGTCGATTGCTGATTGCGAAAAAGTGCTGCGGCTCAACCCGTACCATTTCGGCGCCGCCAGCGGCATGGCGCAGAGCTTCATGAAGCAGAAAAAGTTGCGGGCAGCGTTGCGAACCTATCGCCGCGCCAATCGCATCAACCCGCGCCTCGACGGCGTGCGCGACGTGATCGAAACTCTGGAAAAGACGCTGGGGGAAGAGGGGAAGCGGTGATTGCGCGGCCTGCCGTTTCGCGCTCGCAGGATCCTGCGAGCGCGAAACGGCAAGCCAGTTTGTGCTCTATTTTGACTTGTTCGCCGGCGGCTCGCCGTTCTTGCCATTCTCGAGATAGCGGCGGAAGACCTCTTTGGTGATCCCTTTCATTTCCGGATCGAGCTTGTCGTAAGCTTGGCTGAGTTTGGCGCGGGCTTGGTCTTTTTCCTTGGCACGGTCGGCCATCTTCAAAAACTCGTCTTTCGTCAACTTGCCGTCCATATTGCTGTCGAGCTTTTTGAAGAAGGCCTCGAAATCGCCTTTGAACTTCTTGCCGTTATCGCCGCCGCCGCCAAGCGTCAGCGAAGCGGCCAAGAACAAACAAGCAGCGGCCCAACAAACTTTCATGCGATGCACTCCTCGCTTGTGGCGTCCACAAACTTTGCCGAAATTGCCGAAGTTGCGCCAGGCAGAGTCCCGGCCCGGTAGGCACGTCCTATTCTAGCATCCTCGCCGGGCCCACAATATTGTTATCGGACGAATTCCCGAAAAAATCACGATCAACTCTTTGTGCTTGCCGGGCCGCGGCTCGTACCGCTACGATAAGATAAGCCAACCAAGCGATGTGTGCCCAGCTGTTCGACCATCCTCGCCCGATGCCTGATTCGTTGCGTTGCCCCGGCGCGCGGAAAAATGACCGCATCTGTTTAGCCGCGGTTCGCAGAACCGGGGCGCGTCGCGCCGCGGGAGACCCGGTCTCTTGCAAAGGCCCTCTGCCATCCCGGTTCTTCGAACCGGGGCTAAACGTAATCGGGATGCCCCCATGACCTATTTGCGCTGGTTCGGCTTGTTCACGACATTCATCGTCATGGTGGGCGCCCTCCACGCCCGCCCGGCCCACAAGCAAGCGCTCGCCCAGTATTTCGGCACATTTCTCCCGAAGAAACTCAACGATTGCCGCACCTGTCATCTGCCCGATCCGGCGGACAGGAAAGCGGATGACGACGCCGAAAAGCCGCACAACGCCTTCGGCGCCCGGCTGAAGATCGTGCGTGCTGAATTGCGGAAGGCAGGCAAATCGGCGACGATCGAGGCTAGCCTCGAAGTAATCCTCGACGAGGACAGCGACGGCGACGGCGTCAGCAATCGCCAGGAAATCCTCACGGGGCATTTTCCCGGCGACAAGGATGATCGGCCCAGCGCAGAAGAGCTTGCCAAAGCCAAGACGCTGTTCGCCGAGTTCGCCAAACTGAAATCGGGTTATCCGTGGCGACCGTATGAAATCGTGAAGCGACCGACCGCGCCCAAGGTCAAAAATGCCGCCTGGGTTCGCAATCCCATCGATGCGTTTGTCGCTGCGGAGCACGAAGCGCTGAACCTGACGCCGCGGCCCGAGGCGCCGCCGGAAGTGCTCCTGCGGCGCGTGTATTTGGATTTGATCGGGCTGCCGCCGACGCCGGCGGAGATTGGAGCGTTTCTGACGGATTGCGCGCGCGCGAAACGGGGTTTTGCAAATGGGACATCGGATGTCGCATGGAGCAAGGTCGTCGATCGCCTGCTCGACGATCCGCGCTACGGCGAGCGCTGGGCCCGGCACTGGATGGACGTGTGGCGTTACAGCGATTGGGCCGGTTATGGCCCGCAGGTGCGCGACAGCCAGCCGCACATCTGGCGCTGGCGCGACTGGATCATCGAGTCGCTCAACACCGACAAGGGCTACGACCGCATGTTGCAGGAGATGCTGGCCGGCGATGAATTGGCGCCGGACGATCCCAAAGCGCTGACCGCCACCGGTTACCTGGTTCGCAACTGGAAGCTCTTGAGCCGGGAGAAGTGGATTCAAGATACGGTCGAGCATACGGCGCAGGCGTTCCTCGGCGTCACCCTGCAATGCGCCAAATGCCACGACCACATGTTCGATCCGATTGCACAGAAGGAGTACTACCAGTTCCGCGCGATTTTTGAGCCGCACGACGTGCGCACCGATCGCATCCCTGGCCAAGCGGACCCGAAGATCGACGGCATCCCACGCGTCTTTGACAAGAACATCGCGGCGCCAACCTATCTGTTCGTCCGCGGCGACGACAGAACGCCCGACAAGTCGCCGCTGGGGCCGGCGGTCCCGGAAGCTCTTGGCGGCGCCTTCCGGGTGGCATCGGTGGATTTGCCGCCGGCAGCCATCAGCCCCGACAAGCGGGAATTCGTGATTAAGGAACTGATTGCCCAAAGCGCCGACGACGTTGCGAAAGCCAAAACGGCGCTGGCGAAATGGGAAAAGGAGAACGAATCGACTCCCAACGCCAAGGCGGCTGCCCTGGCTCTGGCGGCGAAGCGATCGAGCCACGAAGCGTTGCTCATCGTCCTGTACGCGGAAAAGCTGGAGGACGCCGGCAAGTCCAACTCCGCCGAATGGATGCAGGCCGCCACGGCCGCGTTGGCTGCCCAGCGCCGGGCCGCAGTCGCCCAGACTCAGTACAACGTGCATGCGGCCGAGCAAAAAGCCTCTGCCCAGAAAAGCGACACGGCACAAGGCAAAGCTGCCCAAAAGGCGTTATTGGCGGCGAAGAATGCCCTGGAGAAGGCTGAAAAGGAAGCGCAGCAATCACTGTCCACGCAGTATCAAAAACGGTCGGGCACGAATTATCCCGCGCAAAGTTCCGGCCGGCGCTTGGCGCTGGCGCGATGGCTCGCGAGCCGCGACAATCCGCTGGCCGCGCGCGTGGCTGTCAACCACATCTGGCTGCGTCATTTCGGGCAGGCGATCGTGGCGTCGGTCGCCGACTTCGGCAAGAACGGACAGCCGCCGTCGCACCCAGCGTTACTCGATTGGCTGGCGGCAGAATTCATGCAACCAAGCCGCGGGATGAGCGCAGCGATTCCCGCGGGTAGCGCGTCCTGGTCGATGAAGCACATTCATCGCCTCATCGTCACCAGCAGCACCTACCGCATGGCCTCGACACCAGGTGCCGCCAATGCCGCCGTGGACCGTGACAACAAATACCTCTGGCGCTTCCCACCGCACCGCTTGGAAGCCGAGGCGGTGCGCGATTCCATCTTCTACGTCGCCGGCAAGCTCGACCCGAAGATCGGCGGCCCGGACATCGATTATCCGCTCGGCCTGACGGTGCCGCGCCGCAGCCTGTACTTCCGCCACGCCGCCGAGAAAGAAATGGAGTTTCTGTCGATTTTCGACTCCGCATCGGTCAACGAATGTTACGAACGCAAGCAGAGCATCGTCCCGCAGCAAGCGCTCGCGCTGATCAACAGCGAGCTGACGCTGAAACACGCCCGCATCCTGGCCCGCACGATCGCCGGCAAGTCCAACGGCGACGCGACCGCCTTCATCAGTTCCGCATTCTTGCACGTGCTTTCACGCCAGCCGACGGCGGCCGAAACGGCCGAATGTGTGACGTTTCTTCAGGAACAAGCGCGCCGCTTGCAGGAGAACAAGACGCCGGGCAATGTCGCGCTGACACCGGACGGCTCGCTGCCGGCCCCGGACGCGGCGCTGCGAGCGCGGGAGAATCTGGTTCATGTGCTGATGAATCATCATGAATTTGTTACAATTCGATAAGGGCGAGGCCAATTACCGGAGTAACCGCCGTGTCTGTGGCGACGAACTATCGAGTTTCCTACGACGAGTTTTGCGTTTTGGTCCATGAGGGCCAAAAGGCCGATCTTATTGACGGAATCATCTACATGGCATCACCTGACAATATCGAGAGTTTCGACTTGTTCAGTTGGCTTCTTCGGTTAGCAAGCGACTATTTGGAGGCTATGGATCTCGGCGGCCGTCTATTTGGCTCGCGCATCGCTTTCCAGCTTGACGACGAAAACGCTCCGGAACCGGATCTAGCCTATCTGCGCCGCGAGCGTCTCCATCTTATTCGAAAAAGCCGGATTCTCGGCCCGCCGGATTGGGCCCTCGAAATCGTCTCCCCTGAGAGTAGCGAACGCGCTTACCGAAAAAAGCGAAAGCAATTTGAACGATTCAAAGTCCCGGAATACTGGATCATTGACCCCATCGAAGAGCGCGTGACTTGCTTGCGACTTTCCCGTGCGGGAAAATACGAGGAAGTTCGTCCGCGCAACGGCATCATTTGCAGCGCCGTCATCGAAGGATTCTGGCTTCGCCTGTCGTGGCTTTGGCAGCGACCGTTGCCGCCCAAAAACAAGGTCCTTGCCGAGATTATTGCATTGGCGCAGCAACGACGTAGAGGGAATGGCAATGTCACGCATTGATGTGAATCGCAAATGTTCGCCCCTTTCCCGCCGCACCTTCCTCGCCGACACCGGCATGGGCTTCACCGGCCTGGCGCTGTCGGCGCTGCTCTGGCAAGACGGCGTCGGCCGCGCTCAGGAACGCGCCGCTCCCGACGGCCGGCCGCACTTCGCGCCAAAAGCCAAATCCGTCATCTGGCTCTTCATGTGCGGCGGCGTCAGTCATGTCGAGAGCTTTGACGTCAAGCCGGAACTCAATCGTTACGCCGGCATGACAATTCAGAACACGCCGTATCGCAACGTCGTCAATGCCGAGGGGCGCGACGTCATCGCCGGTAATCCGGCGCACGGCAATCGGCACACGCTCATGGCGCTCAACACCGGCTACCGGCGCTATGGGCAGTCGGGCCTGATGGTCGGCGATTGGTGGCGGCACGTCGGCGAATGCGCGGATGACATCGCCGTCGTCCGTTCCCTTTGGACCAATCACAACGACCACGGCGCGCAGCTTACCTGGCACACCGGCCGCCATCCGCGCGAAGGGGCGTTCCCGACCATCGGCTCGTGGATCACCTATGGCCTGGGCGCGCTCAACCAGAACTTGCCGCAGTACGTGGTCCTGGGCACGCCGACCGGCGATTGCTGCGGCGGGTCGTGGACGCACGGCGCCGCTTATCTTGGTCCGGAACACGCGGGAGTGCGCCTCGGGGTTGGGGCGGCGAATCCCCTGCCCTTCGTGCGACCGGCGGCGGGCCTGCAAGTAGAGGAACAGCAAGCAGAGTTGAGCCTCCTGGGCCGGCTCAATCGTCTTTCGGGGATTGAGTATCCCAACGACCCGCAGCTCCGGGCCCGCATCCGCGCCTATGAACTGGCCGCCGGCATGCAGACCGCGGTGCCCGAAACGCTGCAGCTCGAACGTGAAACCGAAGCGACGCGCCGGCTCTACGGCATCGGCAACGCGACCACGCAGAACTTCGGCCAGCTTTGCCTGACCGCGCGGCGGCTCGTTGAGCGCGGCGTCCGCTTCGTCCAGGTCTTCCACGGCGGCGGGGGCGGCGGCGCCTGGGACGCCCACTCCGGCATCCGCGCCAATCACGGCGGTCTCTCGGCACAGGTCGATTTGCCCATCGCCGGACTTTTGAAGGATCTCAAGCAGCGCGGCTTGCTCGACGAAACTCTTGTCGTTTGGGGCACCGAATTCGGCCGCTCACCCGGCGCTCAAGGCGATGGCCGCGACCATCACCCGCAGGGCTTTTGCGCCTGGTTGGCGGGCGGCGGCGTCAAGGGCGGCATCGTCCACGGGGCGACGGACGAAATCGGCTTCCACGCCATCGAAGATCGCCACTACGTGACCGACGTCCACGCCACGGCATTGCACCTGTTGGGCCTGGATGCGCGCCGCCTGGAGGTGCCGGGCCGGCGGCGACTTGACATTGACTACGGTCTGCCGATTCGCGAGATTCTGGTGTAACCGGAAAGGACTCAACATGCGATCCAAGAGTGGCTCATTCGCCGTGCTGGTGTTGTTGGCGGCTTCCTGTTCCGCGCCTGAACCTCCAAAACCATCGGCAGAGAAACAAGATGGCGCCGATCAGCTGGTCTCGTTGACAAGCGCGAATTTCAAGAACGAGGTATTGCGCCACACGCAACCCGTGCTCGTGGATGTCGGAGCGCCAGGCTGACACTGGTGCACCGTTTTGGCGCCCACGGTCGTGGAGATCGCCAACGACTTCGCCGGCAAGGTCAAGGTCGGCAAATTGGACGCCGCACAGGAGCCGGAACTCGCCGGGCAACTCGACATCCAAGGTTTTCCGACCCTGATCTTGTTTCAAAACGGGGCATGGTTCACAAATGCGCACAGGCATAGGTGCTTTTCGAGACGACACGATTTCGACACAGTTGGCACGCACTCAACTTCCTATCCCCTTGAACCATCCAATGTTACATCGAAAAAAATGTCGGCATCACATGACAGGCAAGTGTAGTCCCTACAGCGTTCACTCTGTCACCCAGAAATGACAAGAATTGAACCATGTCCAAAACGGCAAGGAAGTCGATCGCATCCCAGGCATGCCGCGCGGCGATGTGCGGCAGATTTTGACAATGTGGATCAAGGAGAAGGTTGCCTTGCCGTAATGATCGGCGCTGGCTGAAACGCAAAACGAAAGCCTCAATAAAGAAAGGCCCCGGCCGGCATGATCCGACTGGGGCCTTCCTGTTATCGTTTCCAGGGCGGGGTTACCCGCCTCTGCCGAAACCGCCGTTCTTCTTACTTTTCTTGCCGCCGGTGCCGTCGCCTTGGTTGCCGCCGCGTGCGTTGGTGACGCGCAGGGCTTCTTCGGGAGTGATGAGGCCGTCGTCGTTGCGATCGTAGGTGGCGAATTCGTCGATATCTTTGCCGGCGCGACGCCATTCCCACAAAGCGACCTGGCCGTCCTTGTCGATGTCGAGGTCCTCGAACCAGCGCAGCTCCTTGGGAAGCTTGCCGGCGCGCAGCACGGTGGGGCGTTTGTCGAATTCTTCTTCAAGGATGACGGTGACGGGATTGACCTGCTGGCCGCCGTCGCCGCCGCGCATGCGTTCCAAGAAATACACGCGAAATTCGCTGATATCGATCAGGTTGTCGCGGTTGGTATCGTAGCGGGCCAGATCGTTCTTGATGGCGTCGGGCATTTCATCGATGTTCAAGACGCCGTCGCCGTTGGCGTCGCGGCGGGCGAAATCGGCATCGGCGAATTGGTAGACCATTTCCAAGGGGTTTCGGCCAGGGCCGCGGGGACCGAAACCGCCGCTGGGATCGAAGCCAGGAGTGAAGGACGGCATGGCGCCGCCTTGACCTGTGGGTGAAATCGAGAACATGCCGCCGCGCGGGCCGCCCATGCCGGGGTTGGCGCCGCCAGCCAAACTGTTTTTCGCCTGATCGCTGAACTGGGTGAACAGCTCGCGGGTGACCTGGCCGTTGATGATGCCCTTTTGCGCCAGATACTGCTCGAGCGGGCCGCGCAGCCTTTGAGTTTCGCTCACCAGAAAGTACGGGCGACCTTTGGCAAGGAAGTCAAACATGCGGCTGGGATCGCCCATCATGCCGCCGCCGAATGGGTTGCCGCCACCGAAGCCGAAACCACCGCCGCCGCCGCCCTTCTTGCCGCCGCCGGGGAATTGGCCCAAGGCGGGGGAAAAGAAAAGAACGCTCAGGCCGAGGATCGACAGGCCGGCAAAGACGGAATGGCGACGCATGGCAAATCCCTCATCGGGAAACCGTTGTGCTCAGCTGCAAGACGATGGCGCCAGCATGTGCTTTTCACATCGAAAAAACCAACCGACGCTTCTCTCCATCAGATTAACCCCATTGTGAATCCCATGGCCCGCCGTTGCAAGTGCCGTCTGCCGTTTTTAATCGGTCTCTCATCAATCGCCCGGCGGCACGGTGCGTTCCTCAGGCCCGGTGTAACGCGCTCGCGGGCGGATGATGCGATTATTGTCGAGTTGTTCAATGACGTGAGCGCTCCAGCCGGTGACGCGCGAGGCGACGAAAAACGGCGTGTACAGCGGTGTTTCCAGACCCATGGCGTGGTACAACCGCCCCGCCGGCCAATCAAGATTGGGATAGAGGTGCTTTTCTTGGGCCAGAATGCGTTCGACAATCTCCGCCGCCTCTTCCCATTTTGCCAGGCCCGCCCGCTGGGCTGCCTGACCGGCATATTCCTTCAAGACCCTGGCACGCACGTCGCCGGTCTTGTAGACGCGATGGCCGAAGCCCATCACCTTTTCCTTGCGGGCCATGGCGGCGCGAATCCACGCCTCGGCTTTGTCCGGCCCGCCCGTTGCCAGCAGCACGTCCATCACTTTCTCATTGGCGCCGCCGTGCAGCGGGCCCTTGAGCGCTCCGATCGCCGCCACGATGCTCGAATGCAAATCGGATTGGGTCGAGCAAACCACGCGCGCCGTAAACGTGGAGGCGTTGAACTCGTGCTCGGCATAGAGGATCAGCGACACGTCGAACGCTTTGCAATCAAACGCATTCGGCGCCTTACCGCTCACCATCAAGAGCAAATTGGCCGCAAAGCCAAGCTCCGGCTTGGCTGGCACGGGCGGCAATCCCTTGGTCGCGCGATAGTGCTCGGCGAGCGCGACAGGTATCTGTGCCAACAGCCGCTCCGCCTTGCGCAGGTTGGCGGCGCGGCTGTTGGCGCCGGTCTCCGGATCGTACAGCGCCAACATGCTGACCGCCGTGCGCAACACGTCCATGCTGGCAGCAGCCTTCGGCGCTTCCTTCAGAAAACTGCTGACCTGCCCGGGTAAGCGCTGGGCTGTCGCCAGCCGTTTCTGAAACTCGGCCAATTGCGGTCCGGTCGGCAGTTCGCCGTGCAGCAGTAAGTGCGCCACGTCTTCGAACGAGCGCTTCGCCGCCAGTTCCGTCACCGGATAGCCGCGATACCTCAAGCCGCCGGTGACCGTCGAGATGGCGGTTTCGCCGGCAATGACGCCTTCCAAGCCGGGAGAATAGATTTCGGGGGTGGACATGGTTGCTACTCTAGTTTTTCGATATCCCGCGATCCGTGCAACACACGCAGGATCGTGATCTCATGCTCTTGCGCGTGGTAGAAAACAATCCAATTGCGAAAGTGCCGCGGAAACAAGAATCGAGCACCATGCAACGGTGAACGCACGTCTTCTACAGGCCGGCCCAGGTCGGGATTGGCAAGCGCCAATTCGGCAACATCGTGGACATCGACTTCAAAGCGCTGGGCCAAGCGCGGATCGAATTGCTCAAGATACACCGTTACGGCATGAATGTCGTTCAGAGCGGCTTGGTGGTAGCTGATGGGCATGGTCAACGTCCCGCGTCGATATCAAAATCAACATCCGGAAACCTCTCACGGCGTTGCCGCTGTCGTTCCTCCCAAAAAGATTTGTCAACAGTCACTTTGGGCGAATTGTAACCTTCGAGCAGTTTCGCCTCCAATCTCTTTTTTATTTCCGGCTTGTTCAAGTGTGCCAACATTTCTTCGTCGGGCACATAATCTTGAAAGGCAAGAAACAGGTCGTGAAAAAACTCACTGACCGACGCGTACCCACGCTCGGCCGATTGTTTTTCCACTCGGGCTTTCATTTCTTCCGGCATCTGAATCGCAAGTGTGGCCATGATTTCCTCTCGATCGACAAAGTTAGAACAATTCCTGAATAATCCGTCCGCCCGTCGCCACGTTCAGCACCGCCGCCTGTTCGGTCGTGATGCCGACGGCGTGGTGCACCGTCGCGCCCAGATCGGCGGGCGTGAGCGGCCGTTCGTGGGGGCGCTCGGTCCGGGCATCGCTTTCGCCGATGACGCGGCCGCCGCGCACGCCGCCGCCCGCCACCAGAGCGCTGTAGCAATGCTCCCAGTGATCGCGGCCGGCTTTGTCGTTGATGCGCGGCTGCCGGCCGAACTCGCCGATCGCGACGACCAGCGTCGAATCGAGCAAGCCGCGTTGGCGCAGATCGTCGATGAGTGCTGCGTAGGCCTGGTCCAGCCACGGGGCGTGGCGATCCTGCATGATTTGGAAGTTGCGATAATGATGATCCCAGCCGCCGTCGCCGGCATCCTCCTCCGCTTCGACGTGATCGCTCCAATTGACCTGCACGAATGGCACGCCATGCTCGACCAGCCGCCTTGCGAGCAGACACGATTGGCCGAAGCGCGTCCGGCCATAGCGGTCCGCGACCTGAGGCCGCTCCTGCGAAAGATCGAACATCCTCAGCGCATCGGGTGAGGTCAACAAGGCCAGCGCCTGAGCGCGATAATCATCAATGGTTCGGCCAGCGACTTCGACTTGGCGTTGCGCGGCTTGCAGCGACCGCAACAGGCTTTGCCGATCGGTGAGTCGTTCCGGTGTGAGATTGTCGGGTAAGCGCAGCGCGGGGATGCGGGTGCCTTCTTCCGGATCATATTCGAGGCGGAAGGGATCGTAGAGGGCGCCGAGCGCCCCGCCGCCTTCGCCGACGATGGCTTTCTTGCCCTGATGCAACTTGCCGCCGATGACCATGAACGGCGGCATGGCGCCGCGAAAGCCCTTGGCCCGCGCCACGACGGAGCCGAGCGTCGGCCGCGCTGAACCCGCCGACATCTGCCCGACCAAATTGACGCTGCCCGACATGCTGCCGGTCAGGCCGACCGTGCCCGCGACGCCATGGTCATTCGACGACGTGTGCAGCGACCGAATGACGGCAATCTTGTCGGTGATGTTCGCGATCTGCGGAAACAGTTCGCCGAAGCGCATGCCGGTGACGCGCGTATTGATCGTGGCGAACGGTCCGCGGAACTCGAGCGGCGCATTGGGCTTGGGATCCCAGGTGTCGAGTTGTGACGGGCCGCCCCATAACCAAAGGAAGATGACCGAACGGGCCGAGCCGACCTGGTAATTGTTGGAAGCACGCAGCCGCAGCAGATCGGCAAACGACAGGCCCAGCACCGACGAAGCGCCGATCTGTACGAACTCACGCCGGGTCATTCCCTGGCAAGTTCGCTGACGGCCTCGTCCCAGCAAGAGCATGGTGGTTTTTCCCCATTGATAGTCGGTGCTCAGGATTATAGCACATGCGACGCTGCCGGTTCATCATGTTTTTTCGACCTGATTCACCGCGCCAAACGGCCAAAATGCAAGTGCAGCGGCGCGCACGCTATGATATCCTGTAAGAACCTGCCCCATGGATTCACCTTGGACGACTTGCCATGCCGGCGCGAATCGCCATTTTCCTGTTTGCCTGCCTGCTGATGGACGCCGCGCGGGTCCGCGCTCAAGCACCGACGCCTGCCCAACTCAATTTCTTCGAGACGAAGATCCGCCCGGTCCTGGCCGAGCATTGTTACGCTTGCCATGCCGCCGAAGCGAAAAAACAAAAGGGCGGTCTGCGCCTCGATTTCCGCGCCGGCCTGCGCCAAGGCGGCGATTCGGGACCGGCGCTCGTACCGGGCAAGCCGGATGAAAGTCTGCTGATCAAGGCGATCCGCTACACGGATGAAGATCTTAAGATGCCGCCCAAGGGCAAGCTGCCGCCGGCCGTCATCGCCGATTTGGAAGAATGGATACGGATGGGGGCGCCTGATCCGCGTGACAAAGCAGTTCCCACCAAGGCCGCGACGACTTGGGAAGAAATGCTACGAACGCGCCGCGACTGGTGGAGTTTGCAGCCGGTCCGCAAGGTGGACCTGCCGGCAGTGAAGGACGCAAAGTGGTCGGATCATCCGGTGGATCGGTTTCTGCTGGCGAAGCTGGAACAAGCAGGACTGCAACCGGCAGCGGCAGCGGCGCCGCGCACTTTGATTCGCCGCTTGAGTTTGGTGCTGACGGGGTTGCCGCCGACGGTCGCGGAGGTAGAGGAGTTTGTCGGGGCGTGGGATTCAGCGAGCGCGAAACGGCAAGCGACGCTGGAACATTGGGTGGATCGGCTGTTACGCTCTCCCCATTTCGGCGAGCGCTGGGCGCGGCACTGGATGGATGTCGTTCGTTTTTCCGAAACGCACGGCAACGAATGGAACTACGACGTCCACCACGCCTGGCGCTATCGCGACTACCTGATCCGTGCCATCAATAACGATGTTCCTTACGACCAATTCGTCCGCGAGCACATCGCCGGCGATCTGTTGCCGCCGCGCTGGAACAACCCCCCCCCTTCGCCCCCCCTTGGTAAGGGGGGGATGGGGGGGTTCAACGAAGCGCCGATCGGCACCGCGTTCTACCGCTTCGGCGAAGTCAATCACGACGACTGCATTGACTTGCGTACCCTCGGCTACGACATTCTCGACAACCAGATCGACACGCTGAGCAAGGCGTTCCAAGCAACGACGGTAGCGTGCGCCCGCTGCCACGATCACAAGATTGATGCGGTGTCGATGAAGGATTACTACGCCGTGCTCGGCATCCTGCGCAGCTCTCGGCCGGTGAGTCACACGATCGATGCCGCCGATGCAAATGCGGATATCCTGCGGCGACTGCAAGAAATCAAATCTCAGATCCGTTCACACCTTAGGCTCCACTGGCGGACGGATGCCGACAAAATCGACGTCCAACATCTCGACGCACTGAAAGCCGACAAGACTACCTGGGAGAACCCGCTCCATGCCTGGCGCATGATGAAAGGCCAAGCGGATATCTCGGCGGCCTGGACCAAGCTCGCCCAGGAATTCACTGAGGAAACGCGGTCACGCGCCGAGTTCAATGCCAAAACCTATGTTGTCTTCGGCGACTTTTCTGCCGGCAAGCTCGACGGCTGGAAGACGGACGGCCATGGTTTGCGCGCCGGACCTAGCGCTGCCGGCGAATTCACCATCGCCCTGGAGGGTGATCGGCTTGTTGACGCTGTCTTGCCGGCTGGCTTGTTCAGCCACACGCTCTCCATGAAACTCAACGGCACGCTGCGCTCGCCCATTCTGCCGACGAACAAGAAACACATCAGCCTTCATGTCATCGGCAACAAGCAAGCGGCCGTGCGGATCGTGTCGAACAACTGCCAACTCAACTATCGCAACTTCCGTGCATTGAAGTCGAGCCAGTGGCATTGGGTCACCTTCGACATCCCGCCTGAGGCCGACGCGCTGCGCTGCTACGCCGAACTGATGACCAAATTCGACAACCCCAAGTACCCGGATCAACTAGGACAGTTGGGCGGCGACGACACCAACCAGCGCGTCCCGTGGGACAAGGCCGCGGCCGATCCACATTCATACTTCGGCATCACCCGAGCGGTGCTTCATGATGTGCCGCAAGCGCCGCTGGACGATTTGGCCTGGTTGAAGCCGCTTTTTGCCGGAGTCCCACCGCGGGACCGAGCCGAATTAGCCAGACGCTACCGCACGATGATTGAAAATGCCGTTGGGCACTGGTTCCCCGGGCCAGCGAACGATCATGACGCCCGCTGGCTGCAATGGGGAGTGCAGCAGTCATTTCCTGGACTCCGCAACACTACTCTCCCAGTGCCGAAGCAATTGGCCGAGTATCGCGCTTGCGAACAACGCCTGGCGTTGCCGCGCATTGTGCCCGGCTTGGCCGACGTCGATGCCGGCATCAATCAGCCCGTCTTCGTCCGCGGCGATCCGAAGAAACCCGGCGAAATCGCAGTACGGCGTTATCTCGAAGTGCTATCGCCGCCGAGCAAGCCATTTGCATCTTCAGGCAGCGGCCGGCTTCAGCTTGCCAACGCGCTCGTCGATCCTGCCAACCCCCTCACCGCCCGCGTCATGGTCAACCGCATCTGGCATCACGTCTTCGGCCACGGCCTGGTCCGCACGACCGACGATTTCGGCCGCATGGGCGATGCGCCGTCGCAGCCCGAATTGCTCGATTGGCTGGCGGCGCGCTTCGTCGAGGACGGCTGGTCGGTGAAAAAGATGATTCGCCTGCTGGTTACTTCGCGGGCATTCCAGATGACCGGCCGGGCCGATGCAAAAGCGAAGGAGACCGACCCGCTCAATCGCTTGCTGCATCATTATCCTGCCCGGCGCATGGAGGCCGAGGCGATTCGCGATGGAATCCTGGCGACTTCCGGCCGGCTCGATCGGACGCTGTATGGCCTGAGCGTGCTGCCCTATCGCGAATCGGCGAACGAAGATCGCCGCCTGTTCCCCGGCCCGCTCGACGGCAACGGACGACGCAGCATCTATATCAAAGTCAATCTCATGGAAGGCGCCCGCTTTCTCAGCGCATTCGACCTGCCCGGCGGCAAAGTCTGCCAGGGCCGCCGCGACGTGACCAACGTGCCCGCCCAGGCACTGGCGCTGATGAATGATCCGTTCGTCGTGGAGCAGGCTGAGGTTTGGGCGAAAAGACTGGCCAATCGACGCGCGGAATCAATCGCGGCGCGGATGGAATTCATGTTTCAAACGGCCTTCAATCGTCCGCCAACGAAGGAAGAGCAGCAGCGGTTCGAGCAGTTCACAAGCCGCATTGCCGAAGTGCATCAAGTGCCGGCAGCCGGTGTGCTGAATAGCGTCCCGTTGTGGCGCGACGTGGCGCATGCGCTGTTCAACGTACAGGAATTCGTTTATGTTCCATGAAGGTAGGGCTCCTCAAGGCTTCGCCGGCCATTGCGTGATTTGGCCGGGAAACGCGTTATTGGGCGTAAGGACCACCTCGCGGTCATCGCCATGAAAATCCGCGTTGAAGAATTGAAGGAATCCAGCGTAGCCGAAAAGCGGGTAGCGCAGTTTCGTCGGCGTGAATCCAATCACGGCGGGCCATTCGCAGACTTCGTGCGATCCGTCGGTGACGCGAAGACTCACGGTCGCATACTTGACACGCACAGGTTGGACACGACCCACCAAGCCGACGTCGCGGTGAATCGCATGCGTCAAGTCGACACCAATGAGGGCTGCGACCCATTCCTCCAAAACGGTGTCGTCGGAACCGGTGTCAAGCAGACCATCGATGAGTTGCGTTCCTGCAGAGCCGATTACCCGCGCGGCGATGATGGGTCGAGGCCGCGTAAGGCCGCCGCCGAGCGAAGGGATTGGCACCTTCACCGCGGCCGGAAGGTACGGAAACTTCATTCGTCCAGTCCTCCCCCCAGAACGACTTCATCGGGTGCAGGAACCGAGGAGAGCACGCACTCCGCCGGATCGTAGCCCGCCGATTTCACCGCGGCGACCATCTTCATCGGATCCTCGTCGGCGGCGACGATTCGCGTGCCGTCCGGACTCCAGGCGACGTACTTGCCGGCGTGTTTTTCCAGTTCGGTGGACGAAAACTGGCTTCGATTCTGCAAGAATTTACGCATGTCCATGGGAAGAATCCGTGAATGGTGAAATCTACCGCTACGCTACGTGGTCTGGAAAAATCTGTCAATGCTGGACCGTCAAAAGGCGGGAATGGCTCTTCGCGCAATGGTCGACACCTATTGCCTAAATGCATGTTTTCTTGCTGGCGATGATGGCTAGAATCATATGTATGCACCTGCCGTTAACAAACTGCCAGACCCTAAAGAACGAATCAAAGCCATGAATGCCAAATTCCCAATGTCGCCGACTTGCATTTCACGCCGCGCTATGTTGGAGCGCAGCGCCAACGGCTTCGGCCTGCTGGCGCTGTCCGCGCTGCTCGCCGAGCGCGCCTTCGGGCAAGCAAACACACCCCGCCCGCACCATCGTCCCCGCGCCAAGAACGTCATCTTCTGCTTCATGGACGGCGGCGTGTCGCACGTCGATTCATTTGATCCCAAGCCAAAGCTCGACGAGTACGACAACCGCGACATCGGCCGCAATGACAATCCGACGACCCAGGGCAATCGCAAATGGCTGAAGAGCCCTTGGCAGTTCCGGCGCCACGGGCAAAGCGGCATTCCGGTCAGCGACCTTTTTCCGCACATTGCATCATGCGTGGACGATCTTGCCGTGATCCGCTCGATGAAAGCCGACTTGCCGCTCCACTCGACCGGCGTCCTCTTCCTGCACACGGGGTCGAATAATGCTGGGCGGCCGAGCCTCGGTTCGTGGGTCACGTATGGCCTGGGCAGCGAAAGTCGCAACCTGCCCGGTTTCGTCGTCCTTAACTTCGACACCGTGCCCTGCGGCGGTTTGGAAAACTTCTCCAGCGGTTTCTTGCCGGGAACGCACCAGGCGTCGATCTTCCGTGCCGACGGGATGCCGATCGCCAACATCGTTCCGGCCGACCGCACCGGGCGCGTCCAGCGCGCCATGCTTGACGTGCTGCGACAGCAAGATGAAGGCTTCGCGCGCTCGCTGGGCAACCATGACGCCGTCGAATCTGCGATTCGCAACTACGAGATGGCCTATCGCATGCAAGCGCTGGTGCCGGATGTTCTCGATTTGAACCGGGAAACCGCGGCGACGCGCCGGCTGTACGGCATCGACTCGACGGACACGCCGAAACGCCTCTACGGCATCCAGTGCCTGCGGGCGCGACGGCTCGTCGAAGCCGGCGTGCGCTTCGTGGAAGTGGGTTGCCCGAGTCTCGCCGCCAGCAACGGCACCTGGGACCAGCACGGCGATCTCAAAGGCGGCCATGAACGCAACGCCATGGTCACCGATCAGGCGATCGCCGGGCTTATCAAAGACCTGAAGTCGCGCGGCTTGTTCGACGAAACGCTGATCCTCTGGGCCGGCGAGTTCGGCCGCACGCCGCATTCCTCGGGCCGCGACGGCCGCGATCATCATCCCGAAGGCTTCAGCGTCTGGCTGGCGGGCGGCGGCGTCCGCGGCGGCACGATCTACGGGGCCACCGACGAATTCGGCATGCACGCCGTCGAGAATGTCGCCACCATGCACGATCTGCATGCGACGATTTTGCATCTCTTGGGCCTGGATCACGAACGGCTCACGTATCGCTTCGGCGGCCGCGATTTTCGGCTAACGGATGTGCACGGGCATGTCGTGCGCGAGATCTTGGCGTAGGTTAGGTTTTCAACCTGACCGGCGGAGCCACATTAACAAGGACAGGTTGGAAACCTATCCTACGCTGCCGTCGATACAATTCACCCTGTGGAACTGCTATGGAACCTGCTGGGGCTCGCGTGCATTCCGGCTCTGGTGGCGCTGAACGCGTTTTTCGTGTCGGCCGAGTTCGCCCTGGTCGCGGTCCGCAAAACGCGCCTGGAGGAATTGATCGCCCACGGGGCCAGGGGCGCCCGCTCCGCGCAATACGCCGTCGATCATCTCGATCGCACGATCGCCGCTACGCAGCTCGGCATCACGCTCAGCAGCCTCGGCCTGGGCTGGGTGGCCGAAGTCGCACTGGCCGATTCGCTGTTGGCCGTTTTTCGGACGCTGCCTGATCCCTTGTCGTGGATTGCCCGCCATTCCGTCGCCGGTGCGCTCGCCTTTGTTCTGGTGACCTTTTTGCATGTGGTCTTTGGCGAGTTGTTTCCCAAGACCATCGCGCTGCAAAGACCCGATCGGGTCGCCTTGTGGGTCGCCAGGCCGCTCGGCTGGTTCGCCGTGGTCACCCGACCGGTGATCGTCCTGATGAACGGCACCGGCAACCTGTTTGTGCGCCTGTGCGGCCTTCACGCCACGCCGGAGTCGATGGTCCATTCCGTGGAAGAATTGGCGCTGTTGATCGAGGACACCGAGGAGGCCGGCATTCTGGATGCCGATCAGGCTGAATTGGTGCAGAACATCTTTGCCCTTTCCGACAAGCAAGTGCGCGACTGCATGATTCCCTGCGGCAAGATGGCCGCCGTCGAGCTGAACACGCCGCTGCCCCAGGTGCTCGACCTGGTTCGCGCCGGCGGTCACACGCGCCTGCCGGTCTACGAAGGCGACGCCAACAATATCGTCGGCATCGTCAACACCAAGGACCTGTTCTTTCTGCTGCAACAGGAACGTGTGTTCGTGCTCGAAGATGCGGTTTACCCGGCCATCTTCCTGCGGCCCGAAGAGGAAGTCGGCAATGCCCTGCGCCTGTTCCGCAAAGCAAAGCGGCACATGGCTGTCGTCCGCGACGATGCCGGCGCCGTCCTCGGCCTGATCACCCTGGAAGACGTGCTGGAACAAATCATCGGCGACATCGAGGACGAACAAGACCGGCCGCATCCGAAGCGCGGGTTCTTGAAACTGCGGCGGAAGAAGCCGAAGAAGTAGGAGTCAGGAGTCAGGAATGCAGACTGATCCCTGACTCCTGATTCCTGACTCCTGATTTCTCAATTCCTTGCCAGCCGCCGGAACAGCGGGGCGGCAATCACGAGCATCAATCCATTGGCTGCCCACAAGGCGAATACGGGGTTGATTTGCCGCGTCTTGGCCATGTTGATGCCGCTGAGCAGCAGCGGATAGTACAGAACAATGATCGGGAGGAAGCACGTGATGAACGCACTGAGATAATCGCTCTTGCTGAACCAAATGCCGATCGGGCAACCGATGAGCACAAAGAAGAGGCAGCCCACGGCAATGGCGGGCCGCATTTGGATCTCCGTGTCAATGGCGGCGATCTGACTCCTTTTTTGCTTGGCGGTGAAATCGGACATGAGGATGTGCTGGTTCACGTCTTGGGGCGGCCGCACATTGTGATACTTGCTCTTCAGGCCGGCGATTTCGAGCTGACTCTTGGCGAGGTCGTCCAAAAGCCGCTGACGAAACTCGAACAGTTCGGGCCAGGTCATGTCGGTGGCCCGAAACTTCTCGGTCGATTCCAAATCGCCCGGCAACTCCACCGGCCATTCTCTGTCGTCCACGTGGCCGTTGTCGGCGCCGTTCCCATCGACAACGTAGCAGTCGTGCATGCGCAGCAAGAGGAGCTTCTTCTCGACGTCGACGCGGAGCCTGGCCTCGCTGGCACGGGCGATGATATCGGTGGCCTTCGTCTTCGGATCGCGGCGCATGAAGATGGCGTCGCGCAGGATGTCCCCTTCGACATGGTGCACGTGAATCGTGTAGTTGATCTTGGGATGCATGATCCGGCCTTCGCGGCGCAGCATGCCGTACAGGTAATCCTCCATGTTCGCAAATACTTGATAGCGCAACTCGTAGTGCGTGGACGGAATGACGTCGTAATACAGCCCCGCCGTGACGGCGCTGGTGCCCAGGCCGAGCAGCACCGCCGGCCAAACGACATGGGCGATGTGCACACCCGCCGCCTTGATCGCCAGGATTTCGTTGTCCGCCGCCAGCCGGCCATAAACAATGCACGTGGCAAACAACGTCGTGGTCGGCAGCGTGTAGGGCAGCATGTTCGGCAGGAGCAGCGGGATGGCGCCGAGGATTTGCGCCGGTCCCAGTCCGTGCTGTGTCGCCTCGGCCACCAGACCGGCCAGAAGCAAAAGGGCGGTCAGCGCGGTCAGGGCCAGCAGAAAGACCCTGAGCAGCTCGTAGAAGATCGAGCGATGCAACAACTTGAAGCCTAGCACTCTTGCCTCCCGGTCGTTGGACTGCGCGGAAGTCAACTCATCAATATCGACTGCGGCGCCGGTCCAAGTTGAGTCATTTTCATTTCGCTTGCGGCTTAGAAGCTGTTTCGCAACCTCAAAGAAACCCGGTTTCTCCAAGAAACCGGGTTTCTTCACGCCTGTTGTGAAACAGCTTCTTAGCGAAACCGAGCGAGCGCTCGCATCGCTAAGCTGTGAGCGACGATTACGGTTCCTTGCGATACAGGGTTTGGATCGACTGATTCGACTCTGCGGGCCGGCGCGTTTCGACCGACGGCCCGACCAGACGGTCGCGCAAATTCAGCAGCGGATCGACGATGATCGGCACCGGCTTCTTGGTGAACCTGATGTCGTCGCGGTTGCCCGTGATTTTGCCGCGCGCTTCCACCGTCAAAATGTTCTTGCTCAAGGCCGGCGGCATCGACCGGAGCGCCGGCGGCAGGAGCTGCTCGATGCGCGCCCAGCTCGGGTACAGCTCCAGTTGCACGTCGGTGCCGTCGAGGTTAATCGCCCCCTTGCCGGTGAAGCTCACCGCGTTGCCGAACAGCTCCAGATGCTGAATGGTCGCGCGCCGGCCGCGGATCGCATATCGGGCGTGCATCTCCTCAAACAACGTGCGATCCGGCCAGCGCAGGCCGAGGAACTTGATCAGGTCGAGCAAGAACGGCAGGTTGAGCAGCTTGCCGTTGGGCACATCGAGCGTGCCGTTGCCGTCGAGCGTTGTCGGATCATCGCCGACGCCGGTCAGATGCAGGCGCGCGACGATGACGCCGGAGAGCTTCGAATCCAAGCCGAGATTATGCCGGCCGAATTCCAGCAAATCGATCTGCGATGCCGTCAGGTTCAACTCGTAGCGCGGCAGATCGTGAAAGTCGAGACTGACCTGGCCCGCGATATCCCCGCCGAAGATCGGCGCCTTGAGATCGAGCAACAATAATTCAGGCTCGGCTTCCTTGACGTGGAAGCGGCCTTGCAACTTGCGAATGGGCTGATTGAAGACCGCGGCCCGCTCCATGACGAAGTTGCCGGTCAGCCCCGTCAGGTGCCGGCCATTGTGACGGCCGATGCAGGCGACCGTGCCCGTCACGCGCTTGAAATCGAGCCCGACGGTGAGTGCCGCGTTGTCCAGCCAGGCCTGGCCGTCCCAATAGACATCCGGCAACGCATCGACAGCGCCGCTGTGCGAAACGATGAGCTGCGTCTTGAGCCGCAACGCGTCCTGGCAACGCATGGACGACACGGCAGCGCGCAATCTGGGCGGCAGCGCGGCGATTAGCTCGTGGTCGAGCACCAGATGTTCCATTTGCAGTTCAGGCAAGTTGGCGTAATAGGCGCCGGTCGCATGCAGCTCCACGCTGCCTTTGTCGATATACCAGCGTGAACTCGCGTGGTTCGCGCTCAGCCGCCGCAGGTCGAGCCGCTCGTCGTGCAGGTGGAAGTGTCCCGCGAAATCGTGGAGCGGATAGGGGAAGAATTCCGGACGCACGCTCGGCCCTTTCACGTCCACGCGCACTTCCAGATCTTCCGGCTGTTTGCCGCGGCGGTCGATCGTGGCGGTGAAGTTCAGCCGGCCGCTCGGTTGAAACGTCTCCCACGCCTTGGCCAAGGGCGGCATGGTGCGCAGGGCGGTGTGCAGGTCGGCGTCCAGCGGCAGATTCTTGCCGATCAGCTCGACGTAGACGCCCGGTTTGTCGTGGCGGCCGTCCGGGTCGGCGGAGCGGGCGAAGATGGACACCTGGCCGTCGCCGTGCGTCCCCTGCAAGTCGCGAAACTGCCACGATCCGGACGTGGGAAACACATCGATGAACCCGCTGACCTGCGTTAGCGGAAAGGGAAATTCGTCCCAAACGATCGTGCCGTCCTGCAAGCGAATGTGGTAGGCCGCGTGGAATTTGTCGTCAGCAGGTCGGCGGCGGATCTCGGCTTTGAGCCCGACCTTGCCCTGAACGTGAAACGACTTGACCGTCGTCCGCATCGGCTCGGGAATGGCAGCGATCATGACGGGGTCGATGGGCAGGCCGTCTGTGGTGATCTCATAGTGCGTGTCGATGTTTTGGCCTTCGCCCTGCCAATGCCCCCGGATGAACACCGGTTGGTCGTGGGCATAGCCGGTGAGGTCCACGTGAAAGCGCTGTTGCGGCAATAGATAATGGATCGTGCCGCTGACTTTGTGCAGCGGGTAGGGAAAGCGCTCGAAGCACGCCGAGATGCCTTCGGGCTGCACGGTGATGCGCGACCCCCCCACGCCCCCCCCTTGCGAAGGGGGGGTGGAGGGGGTGGCCGGCGCCGTCCACTGGCCGCCGCGGCGTGCCACGTCGACCTGCACCGTGATCCGGCCGCGCGGCTGATAGATACGCATCAGCGGCTTGAGCTTGTCCGGCAAATGCGCGCCCAGATTTTCGTCCATTTCCAGATGCTCGACGCGCAGCGAACCTTCAAAATCCTGATCCGGGCACGGCAGGCGGCCCACGCCTTGGGCGGTCAACACCGTCGCCCCCGCTTCGGCCCGCAACGATTCTACGTGCAAATCGCTGCCGTCGAAGCGCAGGCTGGCCTCGACCTGATTGAGCGGAAACGGCAGCTCCGGGTGCTGCACGGTCGTCTTGGACACCTGGCATTGAGCTTTCAGCGAAAAGGCCGCATCGGCGCCGGGCCTAAACGCGACCTCGACCTGCACTTGAGCCTGGCCGTCTAGTTGCAGTCCGCTCAGCTTGCCCGCCGGGCAAAAGCAGGCGACACGTTCGAGCAAGGCGTTGTTGAGGCACGTACCTAGTGTCTTGATCGACAGGGCGATTTCATTTTCCTGCCGCCGCCAGGCGCCGTGGACCACCACTTTGCCCAGCAGATCGGCCTGTGCGGCGCCGTCGATGGTGACGACATCCGGCGGATCATTGATCAGCGTGAGATTGGCCCCCGTCAGTTCAAGCTTGAAGGGCGCGACGCCTTCGCGACTATGGTCTTCCAGCTGAATCGTCGCTTCGTGAACGACAATCGTCGGCACCGGCTGGCCTGCTTTGTCCGCGCCGGAAAGGCCTTGCACATTCCATTTGCCGTCGCGCGCGCGCACGACGCGCAGCCGCGGCCGATGCAGCTCAATCTTGCGAAAGGACAGCTCGCCGTCGAGCATCTTTTCCTTGTTGTGGTAGAGGATCGCGGACGGAATATGGGCGATGTCGTCGCCGGGGTCGTCACGGCGCACGAGATGGAATTCGTGGACTTGGATGCCGCCGAACAACCGAAGCGATGCAGAGTCCAGCGTGACGACGCCCCCTGGGAACATCGCCGAAGTCTTGGCGCGCACGAGCGTTCCGACCGCAGCGGGATTGGTCCAATGCTGGTAGGCCAACACACCCAGGCAGGCGCTGCCGAGGATGCTGAAGACAAATCCGCGGACAAACCATTTGTGCCACGCCATGCCGCGACTCGAGGGGCCTGCGCGCGGCATCGGCAACCTGCTCGATGCCGCGCAAAGCGGCGGGATAGTAAGGGAAACCGCCACGCCGGTCAACGCACGTTGGCGGGGGGCGCCAGGTCAAAGCGGGAAACCTCGGCAATTGACAATCGATTGCATAAGATGAGAAAACCTGCCAACGATGCTCGGAGGGATTTCGGCCATGAAGAGAGCCGCTCTTTTGGGAAGTGGGTTCCTGCTGCTTATGGTCCATTGGGTTGTGGGCGGTCCTGTCAACTCCTTCGCGGAAAAGGCAGGATTCCGGCAATTGGCGCTCGAGCCGTTCGGCCGTGAAACGTATTCGATCAAGTGCAAAGCCAAAGAAAGCACCCGTGTCATCATTTGGGGCCAAGGCAGCTCACCGATGGCGATTTACGTATTTGACGTGAACGGCAATTGTGTCGCGCGCGATGATCTGTCGGTGGGCGGCATTTCGGACGATTTGGCCCTTGAATGGTATTCTCCAACGGAGGCCAATTTCGACGTCGAAGTCCGCAATCTGGGCCGCAAATCAAATACTGCGGAGATCGCGATTCGGTGAACGCACATCGCTTGCGGCCTAGACGCTGTTTCAAAACGGGGACTGGCCCGTTTGCCTTGGGGGGCCTGTCCCCGTTTCGAAACAGCGTCTTAGCGGATCCGGGCGTAGCCGTCGATGGTTGGGGAGATTTCCAAATGACGCGTCGCATGATTTTGGCCGGATGGTTGGCGCTGCTGGCGGCGCCGTGGGGACACGGCGGGCCTGTGGACGGGCAATTCGCGCTCTCGAAACAGAATCTCCGCGCCGCCGGCGCCGAACCGAGCACGATCGAATTCACCGTCAAGTACCAGGGCGGCCTGCGCGCCTGCGTCTGGATCCGCGGCGATCATAAGCCCGTGGTGCCGCTCGACATCATCGTGTACGACACCGCCGGAACGGAAGTCGTCCGCGACGAAAGCACGAAGGACTTTGCGGCCGTCTTCTGGGTGCCGCCGCGTACCGCCGAGTATCGCGTCGTCATCCGCAATCGCGGCAGGGAGGAATTCAAGAACTATCAGGAGCACGAGAAATACACGGAAGTCTATGTGGTGTTCAAATGACGCATCCTGCTTGCCGTTGAGCGCGCCGAGAAAACCAACAGCACCAAAATCCTCCATCGCCAATCACCGCCATCCCATTCTCACCGGCAACACCCCCAGCGCCAGCATCAACTTGCGCCAGCGGCTCACGCGCACACGCCGGCTGAACACGTCGTAATCCTGCCTTTCGATGGCATCCAGCAGCGACCGATAGGTGCGCGCCATCAGCAGAAACACCGTGCGCCCCGGCCTGGGCAACAGCGGCGCCAGCGGCCAGGCCTGCTCGTAGAACGAGCGGGCCCGCTCCACCTGGAAGCGCATCAGGTTGCGAAAGGCCTCGTCGCGCCCACCCGCACGCAAGCGCTCCGCATCGTAGCCGAAGCGCGACAGGTCTTCCTGCGGCAGATAGATTCGGCCACGGGCGCTGTCTTCTTTCAAATCGCGCAGGATATTGGTCAATTGAAAACCGATGCCGGCGCTTTCGGCATACTCCTTGGCGCGTTCGTCGCCGCAACCCCAGATGTGCAGGCACGCCAAGCCGACGACCGAGGCGACATGCCAGCAGTAATTGCGCAGCTCGGCAAAGGTTGCGTACGAAGTCGCCGTCAGGTCCATTGCGACGCCGTCGAGCAACGCTTCCAGGTAAGCGGCGGGCACGCCGAACGTCGTCACGGTGTGATGGAGCGCCGGGTGACTGGCATGCGAATAAACGCCGGACAGCGCTTGTCGAAGCTCTTGGCGCCAAGCCGCGAGCCGTTGCCGTTTATCGTGGGCGGGGCCGGGTTCATCGCTGAGATCGTCGGCGATGCGCATGAAGGCATACAGGGCGCACATGCCGCGGCGCTGGTCCCTGGGCAGCACACGGAAGGCCGGATAGAAATTGCGCGCCTCGCGCCGGGCGAGGTCCTCGCAATAGCGATAGGATTGATCGAGATCGTCCATGCCATCGTAGTGTAGGCGGCTCGCTTGCACGTTTCATCCTCACGGCCGACTTCGCTTGATTCGTGGCCCGCACGACGATCACCAAATACGCTTCAGGATCGATCGCGACATGACAATGCCCATCAACAGCATCTTTTCCCATTTAGCAAGCGCCGGCCGCGTTTGCCACACATCGTAGCCGATCAATTCAATCTTGCGCAAAATCGCCAAGCCGCCATGGGCAAACAGCTCGATGTCCATTTGCACGTCAGGCGGCATCAACGGCACCAGTCCCAATCCGCCATTCAACAACGTTCGCGCCCGTTCTATTTCGAACCGCATCAGCTCCGCGAAGGCCGGCGTGAAATGCCGAGCCTCAAGATCGGCGTCCAGGTAACCGAAGCGCCGGCGATCGGCCGCCGGCAGGTAGACTCGGCCGATCGTGAAATCGCGGGCCACGTCTTGCCAGAAATTCGCAAGCTGCAATCCCGTACACACGAGATCGGCAAGCTGGGCACGCATGTCGTCGTAACACTCACATAAATAGAGCACCAGCCGGCCGACTGGATTGGCGGAATTGACGCAATAGCCCAAGAGTTCATCGTAGGTCTCGTAGCGTTTGACGCGCTGGTCCTGCTCGAACGCCGTGAGCAGATTCAAAAACGGCTCGGCGGGAATCTCAAAGCGGCGAATCGTCTGCTGCAGCGCGACCATGACCGGATGGCGCGGCGCACCGTCGTAACAGCGCAGCAACTCTTCGCGCCACCACGCCAACAGCCCCAGGGCTTCGGCGCCGCCGCCGGTTTCGTCGCCGAGGTCGTCGGCCCAGCGGCAATAAGCGTAGACGTTGTGAAAGTGCTGCGTCAGCCGCCGCGGCAGCAGTAGAGTCGCGACGGAGAAGTTCTCGTAATGCGTGCGCGCCAGGTGGCGGCAGTAGGCCCGCGCTCGGTCGATTGGGAACGGCGCGTAAGCTGCCGTCGGTCCGAGATGTTGCAATTCCGCGACGAAGCCGTTGCGCATGGGGGAGATTATACCAACCACGACCTTGGCAAATCCTTTGCGATTCGGTTATGATGATGCCTGTGATTCGGATTGCATGGCTCGAATTGGAGAGCAAAGATGGCCCAGCAAACCACCATTCGCGTCAATTTGCCCGGCGACCTGAAACAACTTCGCTTTCCGAAGGCGCTGGACCGTCGTTTGCAACAGTTGTTGGACAAGCAAGACATCGAAGGCAAACTGTCAGCGCCGGAACGGAAGGAGGCGGAAGGGTTGGTTGAAATGGCGCAAATCATAAGCATGTTGCGCCTTCGCGCTGAGTGCAAATCGAACGGCAAGCGTCCATGAGCCCAATCTCTGCAAAGCTGCGTCGCTTCGTCATTCACCGGGCTCGTGGTCGATGCGAATATTGCCGGCTTGCTCAAGTCGGCCAGGCTGCGACGTATCATGTCGACCACATCGTGCCTGTTTCTGCGGGAGGTCCGACCAAGATCGGCAACTTGGCATGGGCGTGCGTCAATTGTTCCTTGCGCAAAGGGGCGCGACGTGCCGCCGTCGATCCCGCCACCGGAATGATGACAATGCTCTTTCACCCGCGCCGCGACAAATGGCATGAGCATTTTCATTGGAGCAGTCATCACCTGGTCGGCCTCACACCTGTCGGCCGCTCGACCGTCGCCGCCCTGAACCTAAATGACCCAGGGTTGATTCAAATTCGCCGCGACGACGCACAATTGGGAAGACATCCGCCACCGAACCTGGCGTAAACAGCCCCGTGTCCAGTTCGTAGAACATTCGTGTCGTTTTCATGGAAAGGACGCAATCCATGGCCGAAAAGATCACCCCGCGCGGCAAAGACTATTCGCAGTGGTACCTCGACATCGTCAACCACGCTGGCCTGGCGGAAAATTCCGACGTGCGCGGCTGCATGGTCATCAAGCCGCACGGCTACGCGATCTGGGAGAAGATGCAGCGCGCCCTCGATCGGCTCTTCAAGGACACCGGACACGTCAACGCCTATTTTCCGCTGTTCATTCCGAAGCGCTTCCTGGAAAAGGAAGCCCAACACGTTGAGGGTTTCGCCAAGGAATGCGCCGTCGTCACCCATTCACGCCTCAAGGCCGATCCGCAAGGCAAAGGCTTGATCGTCGATCCGGAGTCGCGGCTCGAGGAAGAACTGGTCATTCGGCCGACCTCCGAAACGATCATCTGGAACACGTACAAGCATTGGATTCAAAGTTACCGCGACTTGCCGCTGCTCATTAACCAGTGGTGCAACGTCGTGCGCTGGGAGATGCGTACGCGGCTGTTCCTGCGCACGGCGGAGTTCCTCTGGCAAGAAGGCCACACGGCCCACGCCACGCAGAAGGAAGCGGAAGACGAAGCGCTGATGATCCTGATGGATTGTTATCGCAGGTTCGCCGAGGAGTGGATGGCGATGCCGGTGCTGACGGGCCCGAAGAGCGACGGCCAAAAATTCCCCGGCGCGGTCTACACGCTGTGCATCGAAGCGATGATGCAGGACAAAAAGGCGCTACAGGCGGGGACGAGCCATTTCCTGGGCCAGAATTTCGCGAAGGCGTTCGACGTCAAGTTTCAAAATCAGGAAGGCAAGTTGGAGCACGCCTGGGCGACGAGCTGGGGCGTCTCCACTCGGCTCGTCGGTGGGTTGATCATGACGCACTCCGACGATCAGGGCCTGGTGGTGCCGCCGCGCTTGGCGCCGATCCACGTCGTCATCGTGCCGATCTTCCGCAAGCCTGAAGAAAAGCAGGCGACCTGCGCTGCCGCCCAAAAACTCGCCGACGACCTGCGCGGCTTGCCGATCGATCCATGGTTTGGTTACGAGCCAATCCAGGTGAAGATCGACGACCGCGACCAGTATCAGCCGGGCTTCAAGTTCAACGAATGGGAATTGAAGGGCGTGCCGATCCGCGTTGAGCTGGGACCCAAGGACCTGGAGAAGAACGCCTGCGTCCTGGCCCGCCGCGACTTGCCGGGCAAGGAGGCGAAACTGTTCGGCGTGCCGATGGCCGAGGCGCCCTTGAAGATTGCCGGCATGCTCAAGGAAATGCAATCCGCGTTGTTTGACCGAGCCAAGAAGTTCCGCGATGCGAACACCTTCGAAATCGACAGCTACGACGACTTCAAGAAGAAGATCGAAGAACCGGGCGGCTTTTTCCTGGGCCACTGGGACGGCACGCGCGCAACCGAAGATCGCATCAGCGCCGAGACGAAAGCGACGATCCGTTGCATCCCGTTCAATCGCGCCAAGGAAGCGGGCAAGTGCATGGTCACGGGCCAACCGTCGGCGGGACGCGTGGTGTTCGCGAAGGCATATTGATGGTCGGATCGTAGGTCGGACATTCCTGTCCGACCCGGACGGACAAGAATGTCCGTCCTACCGCTTCAACTTCGCCCGCAGTTTCTCCAGCGGCGCCGCTCGTTCTTCCTTCGTCATGTAAAACCGATAGCCGAATTCTGCCAACCGAATGTTGAGCATCTCCTGCAGTCCCTTCAGGGCAAATTGTCGATTGAGAAGATACGGATTGTCCAGGGCATCCAGCACCAGCGGCAGCGCCTGGGCGTCCTTGGCTCGAATCAGCGCCTCGACCGCGACCAGGCGCACTGCGGCATTGTCGCTGTGCAACCAACCCACGCTCACCGATTGCGCGCGCGCGCGGTACGCGGCACTGATCTTCACTTCGTCATACGTCTTGCCGTACCATTCCTTCAAATGTTTCAGCGTCCAATCGATGGACCGATCCGTGTGGCACAAGTTGCAAGCATTCGGATGATTCGCCTCGATCATGTCGGCCCGCGTCGGCGCATAGATCATGTGCGTGCGGACCACATCCTGAATGCCTTCGTTGAGGCGCGGCATGTGGCAATTCATGCAGCGGGCGCCGTCGCTGCCGGCGGGATGGTGCGTGTGCTTGCTGCGCGCCGCGGCGGGCCTCAGCGTCTCGTGGCATTTGAGACACAACGCGTCGTCCTGATCGGCCGTTAACGACCACTTCGGCCCGAGCGCCCGGTGCGGATTGTGGCAGTCGACGCACTTGAGTTGCGCATAACAACTGCCGAGCATCGCATCGCTGTATTCGACGGAATTCCACGTGGACATGCCGGCCGCGAATTTCGGCCGCGCGCCCGTGTGGCATCGGCCGCAGGCCCAATTGACGTTGTCGTGAGTGCGGCCAAAATCGAGTTGGCCGACGTTGGCCTCGATCGACAAATGCGGACTGGCGGGCAGGAACTTGGGCATGACCTTGCCGCCGCTGACGACGTGCGCTTTTGCGCCCAGGTGGCACGCCTCGCAGCTCACGCCGTAGGTCACCGCGTGCTGAGCAGCGTCCCAGCCCAACATCGGGTTTTGCACGCTGGACCGCTTGAGCAAATCGGTCATCGATGCAATCGACTCCGGGTGCGCTTGCTCCAGATATTTCCGCATTGACCAGTGCAGGTTCACCGGCGCATGCGCGCCGATCTGATGCGTACGGCGGCCGAACTGGTCTGCCAACGGAAAGGTCGTATGGCACGAGTTGCAACTCGTGGCATACTCGGCGTAGTACATGCCCTCCTCCGGCGGCGCGAACGGATCGGGGCGGCGCTCGTCGGGCAGCTCCGGACCGATGTGTACGACCGGGACCCATTCTTGTTGATCGAGCCAATAGCCGAAGGGGAGCACGTGCTCGTCGCGAAAGAAGCGATGGCTCTGCGGTTCGGGGCCGTCGAGTTGCTTGCCGACGTAATACTGATAGAAACGCGAGCCGATCGTCTGGGTGATGCGATAGGTTCGCCGGATGTCGCCGCGCTCAAGGCGCATGCGATACTGGTCGCCGTCGCGGTCGAAAGTGGCTTTGCCGCCGCGGTAGGCGATGCTCGCGCCGCCAAAGTCGCCGAGCACGGTTGCGCCGGTCGCCAGCGCGTTCATCCAGCGATGCGGGTGCTTGGCCCACTGATCGTAGTTGCCCTGGTGACATTTGCGGCACGCATCGGGGCCGGCGTAATCGGCCGGATGAATGTTGCTGTCCTTGCTCGTCGGCGCCGTTTTTTCCTGCACCGACGTGGGCAAAACGTCCCACCAAATCGTCAAGCGACCGCCGGTCGCCAGTTTGCGGGGCAACGGCGCCGGAGTGTCGTTCGCAGGAAAATAGAAAACGAGGTAGCTGCCGAGCCCAAGTCCCAGCGCGACGACGACAACGACGATCAACACAGACCTCCACCCCCCCGTTCCCCCCCTTCGCAAGGGGGGGCCTTGGGGGGGTGGCTGCGGATTCGGCGGGGTCGTGGACATGGGCAAGGTCTCGTTCGTCATCCTTCTAGATTTACCAGAATTTGCAGCGCCATGGTGGCGGTGTCTACATCGTCGAACGCCAAATACGCGGCAAAGCGCCGGCCGACCGACGAGATCGAAATGCCGCGCAGGTTGATGCCGGCGACGGCGAGGTGACTCATCACGTCATAGCAGATGCCGGGCCGCTGATCGCCTTCGACGATGAGCATGGCGACGTCGAGCGCGGGGCCGAGGCCGGCGGCGCGGGCGGCTTGCATCTGCTCCGGGCCGGTGATCGGAGCGAGGAAGATGACGCTGGCATCGGGCCTCTTTGGATTGGGGCGCGTGAAGACGAATTCAAGCTCGGCGCCGGCATGGACCAAGTACTCGAGTTTCGCCGCCGCCGCGCCGGGCCGATCCGTGATCTCTCCCGACCATACCTGCGTGCGTCGAATGCTAAGCGCCATGGCGTGACTCCTTTCTGAGGGTATCATAGCCGCTTCCAGCGTCGCCGCATAACCGTTTAGCCCCGGTTCGCAGAACCGGGGCGGGCTCCGTCCCGGCAAATGGTGTGCATTCACCGCAATGTCCCCGCCCCGGTTCTACGAACCGGGGCTAAACAAATGAACTGTGCTATGATTGATTTCTCCATCAGCGCCCTGCTCGTCGTCGATGTCCAGTGCGGCTTCACGACGCTCTGCCCGCATGAGCTGCCGGTGCCGGGTGCTTTGGAAATCGTGCCCGCCATCAATCGCTTGCTGGAACTGCCGTGGAAACACATCGACGCCAGCATCGATTGGCATCCGCCGGACCATTGCAGTTTTCTTGGACAAGCGGACAATCTCTATCCGCCGCATTGCGTGGCCGGCACGCGCGGCGCCGAGTTCGTTCCCGGCTTGGCGACCGATCGCTTCCACACCATCTGGCGCAAGGGCTTTGCGAAGGATTTTGAGGCGTACGCGGTGACGGCGCAGCATCCGGGCCTGATCGCGCTTTACCGGGCCGAGGGAATAACGACAGTCGCGGTCTGCGGCATCGCCACCAACATCTGCTGTTTCTTCGCCGCCCGCGATCTGCGCCAGGCTGGCTTCCGCGTCTTGATGATCGAAGACGCCTGCGCCGGCATCGATGTGCCGGCGGCTGGATTATTTCAAGAGCAGGCGAAACGCGAAGGATTGGCGTTGGGAATGGAGTATGTTATGAGTGCGACGATTCTCCCGTCTTGAATCGCGTCTGTTTCGCAGCCGCGCCCCAACAACAGGAACTTGCAAATGAAGTTCGCTTCTGCACGCGACCTGATTTGGGCACGCCGATGCGCCAAGGGCTTGCTCGGGGCGATATTGCTGAGCTTGTGGAGTGTTGGGTTCTTTCTCCTTTATCAGACCTCACCGTTTTCGCCGCGCCTGGTGTTCAGTGACAGCTGGTGCATGTTTGCTCAACGAGGCAAGACTTTGGTCACGGCGGCGCGACCAAACAACGGCGAGATTCGATTGTGGAAGACCGCAACGGGCGAACAGCTGCGCACAATCACGCCAAATCGGCCTGGCAGATTATTGCGGCTCGCGATCCATGCCGAAGGCAACTTCGTAGAAGCTGTCTATGACACGATGGAAAGAATCATCTACGATGCCGAGACGGGCGAACCTGTCTTGAAAGAGAATGTTCACAGCTTTCGCGACTTGTCTGAATTCGTGTTGTCGCCGGACGGGAAACACTATGCCGTCTTGGAATTCGACAAAAAGCGAACGAGTTACCTGGCGAAGATACCCACTCAAGTGGGCGAGGATTGCCATCGCATTTCGTTGCCGGACGTTTTGCTGCTGGGAAACAGTTGGGGCGTAGCCGAGTTTTCACCGGACGGAAGCCTCCTCTTCGTTGCGAAGCTCCAATGGGAAAAGCCGCACATTGAGCTCAAAATCGTCGACCGAACTACGGGAAAACGGCTTCGGAATGTATCCTTGGAATCTAGCAGATCCTTCGCATGTTCGGCGGACGGAAAAATGATGGCGGTCGTCCGGGCCAACGAGCTTGCGCAAACCACGGACATTCTGCTCTTCCACCCAACCGAGGGGACCGAGCTTGGAACCTTGCCTCTCCCGGCGCATTGGCATGTTGGCCACCTTGCCTTTCTGCCGGGAAACAAACTGTTGGTCATTACCGGACCCGAGGCCGGAATAAGCAACGTCGCCGTGTCCTGCCGCGAGTTCGATCTTGTCGCCAAGCAAGAGCGCGTGATTCTCGACCTACCATGGAGAGGTGAGTTCATGGCGACTTCAGACGATCACACGAAATTGATCGTCGGCCACATGGAGCCGACAGACGACGTCTGGCGCCGACTTCTGGGACGGATCGGCGTAACAACTCGGGCCAAAGAGTCGCTTCAGGTGACGTGCCTTGATCTCACCGGCGAGCTTCCCAACGTCGATTTGCCGCCGGAGATTTTCAAAATCTCTCCCGATGGTTTGGCGGCGCTTTCCTACGATCGCGGCATAACCAAAATCTGGGACATTCCGCCGCGGCAAAACGGATGGCGCATCGCTGCTCTAGTGGGCATGATCTTGCTGCCATTCGCGCTGCTGGTCCTGCGGCGGCGGCGTTTAGCTCGTAGTGCATTGCCGAGAGCGACGGGATCAAACTGATCACTCATCCTTGTGTTTCTCCATTTCCAAATCCTCCTGGCCTTTCGGTTTCTCGAATTCCAGGTCGATCATTTCGCTCAAATCGAATTCCAGCTCCTTGGGCTCGGCGTCGAAGCCTGTTTTTTCGGCGGCGACGGCAGCCGGGGCGGCAACCGGAGGGACAGGCGGCGGAACGGGCGGCGCGGCAGCGGGCGGGATCGGCGGCGGCGCGGGGCGACCCGCGGGATTCGCTGCGCTCATCCCGCGGCTTGGGGTCATGGGCGCTGATTCAATGCGCGGCGCCGGCGGGGGCGCGGCCGTGGGGACGGCGACGTTGTCGGCCAGCGGTTGCTGGATGCGCTGGCCGTTGACTTCCAGCGTGAAGTACAGCGCGCCCGGCGGCATCTCGAATTTCAACAGAGCCGGCAGACCCGTGTCGGAATAGTTCTTCACCACCCTGCCCTGCGGATCGAGAATCTTGCCGTTGTCGGCGACGCGGGCGTTTTGATCGACGACTTCCGCGAAAATCTCCGCGAGCTGGCGCATCTCCGCGGCCATCTTGTGGTCCCACAGGTCGATCTCCGTGCCGGTGTCGAGATCGTCGAGGTCTTCCAATTGTTTCTCGTTGACGTCCGGGCCCAAGCCGATCAGCACGAACTTCGCCGGCCGACGCCGGCCTGCCGCGATGTCTTTCGCCAGGCGGATGCTGTATTGCTTGACTTCTTCCAGATCGAAAAGTTCGCCGTCGGTGATGAACACGAAAAAGCTCCAGGGCGCGTCCTTGAAGCGATCCACGAAGTAGCGCACCGCCGGCAGCAGCTGCGTGCCGGTGCCGAAATCTTGCGGGCCGGCAAAGGCGTGCCGCTCCGCCTCCTCCGCCGTCAAATCGCCGACGACTTCCACCTGCGTGCCGTTGACCCCAACTGCCCAGTAGATGCACGTGGTGCCGTGATCCGCGTCGATCGTGCGGGCCAAGTACGCGGTGATCCTTTGCGCGACCGGCGCGACGATGTTCTCGACCTTCGGCTTAGCGAACAACGGAGACACCACGCCGCCGCCGGTGTTCTGGCCGTAGAGCTTGCGCATGGACCCGGAGCCGTCGAGCGCGATGCCGGTCTGCGTCCCTTCGCGGCGCGGCTCCATGAGGATCGTTGCGGTGACGCGCGTGCCGCCGCCGGCGATGGGATGCACATTCACTTCGCCGAACGGTTCGACGATTTTTTTCAGTTGGGTCATTGGCCACTCCCATTTCGCGCTTGTTTACGTTTAGCGCGCCCATTGCTCCTCGCGGGATATCGATCCCGATTCCATCATGGTCGCGCTAAACGCAAGCGGCATGATTCACTTCAAATTCTGTTGAATCCGCTTCCCTTCCACTTCCAACACGAAGAACCCCGCCCCCGCCGGCAGCGTGAAATCCAGGAGCGCCGGCACGCCGGTGTCACTGTAGTTCTTCACGACGCAGTCCTGCGCATCGAGAATCTTGCCATTGTCCGCGACGCGGGCATTCTTGTCGATGACCTCGGCAAAGATCTCTTGCAACACGCGCATGTGGGCCGCCAATTTATGGTCCCACAGGTCCACATCGGTGCCGGTATCGAGATCGTCCAGCTCTTCCATTTGGCCTTCATTGATGCTTTCGCCGACGCCGATCAGCACAAACTTCAGCGGCTTGCGGCGGCCGGCACTCACGTCCTTGGCAAGCTGCGTGCTGTAACGCTTGACCGCTTCCAGGTCGTGCAGCTCGCCGTCGGTAATGAAAATGTAAAAGCCCCATGCCGCGTCTTTGAAGCGCTCGACGAAATACTTGACCGCGGGCAGAAGCTGTGTGCCGGTGCCGAAGTTCTTGGGCTCGCCGAAAAAGTGCTTCTCCGCCTCGTCGCCGGTCAAATCGCCGACGACTTCGAGCTGGCTGCCGCCCGGCCCCGTCGCCCAGTAGATGCACGTGGTGCCGCCGTCGGCGTCGAGCTTGCGGGCCAGGTAGGCGCACAATTTTTGCGCGACCGGCGTAATCTCGTTCATCGGCGGCTTCTTGCTGCCGAACAAGTTGGCGAAGAACCCGCCCGCTTCCGTGGCGTACAGATTGGACATCGACCCGGAGCCGTCGAGCGCGATGCCGGTCTGCGTCCCTTCACGCCGCGGTTCCATGAGAATGGTGGCGGTGACGCGCAGCGAGCCGTCGGCCTGCGGATGGACATTGACTTCGCCGAACGGATCGACGACGTTCTTGATCTGGGCCATGGCAGCGCTCCCCACGTGGTGATTCGTCCAGGCGGCGTCATTATTGTATGCGGCTACGTGAAAAGCCGGGTTTTGGTGAGTGGTGAGTGGTGAGTCGTCAGCGTTTGTTTACGTTTAACACGCGCAGAGAATCATCAACATCGTTGTCCAATGTTCCTCAACCTCCTCGAAACCCTGTTGACCCCCTGCCCGCGCTACGTCCGCACCATGGGCTACCTGCGCGAAGTCATCGGCATCGGCGTTCGCTATCGCCGTTGCAAAGCCGATTGGCAACCACACCTGGATCGTTCGCGCGATTGGATTCGCCAGGCCATCGCGCGCTGCCCGTCGCACCGAAAAGCCGTGATCCTCGGCTCCGGCCGGCTGTACGATGCGCCGCTGCAAGACCTCGCCACGGCGTTCGATGAGGTCGTACTCGTCGATCTGATCCATCCGTTGCCGGCGCGTTGGCGCTGCCGGCGCCTTGCGAATGTGCAGCGCGTCAGCGCCGATGTGACCGGCGTTCTCGAGCCGCTGCAAACGATTGCCTACGCCGGCGGGACGCTGCCCACTTCGCAGCCGGCGCTGTTCCTCGACGACTCCGAAGTCGATCTCGTCGTCTCGCTGAACATCCTTTCGCAACTGCCGATCATCCCCGAGCGCTTTTTGCGCCGCTGGCTGCGCTTCACGGAATGCGACATCGCAACGTTCGGCCGGCAGCTGATGGCGGCTCAAATTGCGTATCTTCAACGTTTTGGTGGCGTGATGTGCTCGATCGCCGACGTGGCGTTTCTGACCGTTGACGCCGATGAGCAGATCGTCAAAGAAGAGGATGCGCTGCGCGGCCTCGCCTTGCCGTGGTCGGGCGCGGAGTGGATCTGGCGTCTAGCGCCGCGCGGCGCCGGACGCACGAAAACCGGGTATTATCACCGCGTGCGCGGGATGATCTCGGCATAGTAGACCGCACACTCCGTGTGCGGAATTCCGCACACGGAGTGTGCGATCTACTTTTTCCAGAATTTCTTGATTGACGCTGGACAAATGACGAGGGTATATTAGATAGGGTAACTCTTGCCCTGATGGTTCCCCGCCTGCCCTCAGAATCCGCCCTGCGGATTTTGCCTCGTGTTTTGTAAAGTCCGCGTATACTAGCTGTAAGAAACCCCTGCCCCGCTTGGAGATGCACAATGTTCGTCATTCCCGGTCAAGGTGGAAGAGCGACCTGCGACGGCATGACGCGCCGTGAACTGATGCGCGTCGGCGGCTCGGCCCTGCTCGGCCTGTCGCTTGCCGATCTCCTCAAGGTGGAGAACCGCGCCGGCGCCGCCGAGCCCACCACAACCGCACGCAGCCAGGGTCCAGGCGCGGGCCGTGCCAAGAGCGTCATCCTCTGCTACCTGCAAGGCGGCCCAAGTCATCTCGACCTTTGGGACCCCAAGGACAACTGCCCCGAACGCGTGCAGAGCCCCTTCCGCGCCATCAACACTTGCATGCCGGGCACGCGCGTCACCGAACTGCTGCCGCGCCTGGCCCAGACGCTCGACAAGACCACGCTCATCCGCACGATGAGCTACACGCCGGTCGGCCTGTTCAACCACACCGCCGCCATCTATCAGATGATGACCGGCTACCAGGCCGACGCTGTCAGCCCGTCCGGCCAGCTCGAACCGCCGTCGCCGAAGGACTTCCCGAACTTCGGCTGCAACATCGCCCGGCTGCGTCCGCCGACCGAGCCGACGCTGCCGTTCGTGGTCATGCCGCGGCCGCTGCAAGAAAGCAACGTCATCAACAAGGGCGGCACCGCGGGCTTCCTCGGCCGCGCTCATGACCCGTACTACCTGTTCCCGCCCGGCGACGACATGGACATGACCAAGATGGATCGCGCCACGGTGGACGACCTCCAGCTTCGGCCGGAAGTGTCGGCCAACCGCCTGGCCCGCCGCGGCAGTCTGCGTGAGCGCGTCTCGGCCAGCATGCCGGAACTCGAACGCGCCACCGCCCGCTACGATTTGCCGAGTTATTACTCGACCGCGCTCAACCTCATCCTCTCCGGCCGGGCTCGCAGCGCCTTCGAGCTGAATCGCGAACCGCAGAGCACGCGCGAACGCTATGGACTCAACACCTTCGGCCAGTGCTGCCTCCTGGCGCGGCGCCTGGTCGAAGCTGGGACACGCGTCGTCGAAGTGAACTGGCCCAAGGTCGCCAACAGCGACAACCATTCGTGGGATGTTCACGTCGGCCTGAATGAGCGCATGCGCCGACAATCGGCCCCGATGCTCGACGCCGGTCTGTCCGCCCTGATCGCCGACCTGGACGATCGCGGCTTGCTTGCCGAAACGCTGGTCATTGCGGTCGGCGAGTTCGGCCGCAGCCCGCTGAAGGGGGTCAGCACCTCCGGCAACAGCAACGACGCCAATGGCCGCGACCACTGGCCGTACTGCTACACTGGCGTGATCGCCGGCGCCGGCGTGAAGCGCGGCTACGTCCATGGCCGCTCCGACGCCACCGCCTCGGCCCCGCTGGAAAACCCGGTCCACCCGAAGGATCTGCTCGCCACCATTTACCACTCGATGGGCATCAACCCGCACCAACTCATGTACAACCACCTGAACCAGCCGCGCGAATTGGTGCAGGGGGATGTGGTGCAGGGGATTTTGGGGTAGGGTGTGTGCAACACACCTGTTGGACGAAATGGAAACGGCGACCGCGATGGTCGCCGTTTTTTTGCCGCAAGACGGCTCTTTGACAAGCGGGCGCTCTTTGCTACGATGGCGGCAAGGGGACAGCCATGATCGAACTTACCAACGAACAGCGACACCGACTGAATAGCGGCAACGCGGTTGATGTGACCGACTCGCAAACGAACCAAACGTACGTAGTCTTGGGCAAAGAGACCTACGAATCCGTTCGGCGCCTTCTTTACGACGATTCGATCGCGACGGATGACGAATTGCGCCTCCAATTGGCCCGGTCTGCCCAAGATAACGGCTGGAACGACCCTGCCATGGACGCCTACGACCATTACGACGAGGAATTGCGGAAGCGATGCCCGTAAAACGCGGCGAGGTCATCCTTGCATACGTGCCCAACGTCGGCAGTCCCGGCGGCAAACTTCGCCCGGCGCTCGTTGTCCAATCGGACCATAACAACGCGCGCTTGAACGAGACCATCATTGCCGCTGTCACAAGCAACACCTCCCGTGTGCATGAAGTCACGCAATCCCTCATCGAGGTGGCGACGCCCGACGGCGCCGCTTCGGGACTCTTGCACGACTCGGCCGTGCGCTGTGAACGCCTGCATTCGATCCCGCAAGCCGACGTGCGCCGCGTCATTGGCCAGTTGTCGACTGCCATCATGCATCAAGTAGACGCCTGCCTGAAGGCTGCATTGGGGTTGCCGTAGCCACCTCCGGCCACTGCCGCTTCTACGCCGCCTGTGCGCACGAGCTTCAAGACGGACTTGTTCCGGTACAGCCAAGCTTCCCGCTCCGGCATTACTTTGCGGCGTCTTGGAGTTCGCATCGAATCCTCTTGCCGAGCGCATCGGCAATTCGGTACACGGTATCGAGCGTCGGATTCGAATGGCTGCGAGTTTCGAGCCGTGACAGCGCGGCCTGATCGATCTTGGTGCGTTTCGACAATTGGGCCAGTGTCATTTTTTGGCGGGCGCGTTCTTTCTTTAGTTGGCAGATGACGTCATGCAAAAACATGAATTCGCCCATCGTGCCAAAATCCTTGTGGCCGCCTTCGGCGAGCAATTGCTCCGGTGTTGGCTTTTCGCGTTGATAGCGCTCGCGATCGGCCCGCAGACGCGCTGTTTCATCGGGAGTGCGTTTCGAGTGCCGGAACTCGTGCCTTATCGCCGCCGTTTTCGCTTTCGTGGCGGCGGGACTTCGTAAGCCGTTACGGGTTTGATTGTCCATGGTTCATCCTCCACGTGATCCCAAATGACGATGATGTGGCGTCCAGTTTGCGTCCAGCCAAAAGTCGAGGGCCGCCCACTCGAATCGCTCGGCACTATTTCGTTGCGCGGATTGCTGACCACGTCCCACACTTCATCCTGCGTGATTCCATGTTCGGTCACAATGTGGACATAGTTGCCATCGCGATCGTCCTCAAGATCCCAGATTAGCAGCGGTTCGAATGGCTCGGTCACCGCCACCTCCGGCAAGACGCTGACTTGACTTATATTACAATGGAGGGGATGCAAAGAACAAGACCAATTAGCGCAGAATCTCACTCAGCACCCGCGCCGGCTGCCCGTCCGTCAACGTCAATTCGCGACCGCTTCTTGCATAAACCAAACGTCGATGGTCCAAGCCAAACAAATGCAGCAGCGTCGCGTGCCAGTCGAAGTGATTCACCACGTTTTCCGCGGCATGGTGGCCGAAGTCGTCGGTCGCGCCGTAGGCCACGCCGCCCTTGAAGCCGCCGCCGGCCATCCAGATGGTGAAGCCGTGGGTGTTGTGATCGCGGCCGACTCTGGCGGGGCCGGTGTCGTTTTGGATGACGGGCAACCGGCCCATTTCGCCGCCCCAGTGGACGATCGTCGAATCGAGCAGGCCGCGCGCTTTCAAATCGGTCACGAGCGCCGCGGACGGCTTGTCGATATAGCGGCATGAATTGGGCAGCGCGGTGCGGATGCTGCCGTGGTGGTCCCAGAACTGGTTACGGGTGCAGATTTGCACGAAGCGGACGCCGCGCTCGACCAGCCGGCGCGCGATCAGGCAGCGCGTGCCGAACTCGGCGGTGGCGGGGTCGTCGATGCCGTAGAGGCGCTTGGTCGCGGCCGTTTCGCCGGCGATGTCCAAGGCGTCGCGGGCGGCAGTCTGCATGCGCGCGGCCAGCTCGTAGCTGGAAATGCGGGCGTCGAGGTCCAGCTCGCCAGGATGGTAGCGGGCGTGTTCGCGGTTGAGGTTGTCGAGCAGTTGCAGGTAACGCTCCTGGGCCGGGCCGCGCATCTGCGGCGGCGGATCGAGGTTCAGAATCCGCGGTTCCTGCGAGCGCACCACCGTCCCCTGGAACAGCGACGGCAGCCAACCGTTCGTCCAGTTATCGACGCCAAGCACCGGCAAGCTGACCGGATCGGTGAGCACCAGGTACGCGGGCAGATTCTGACTTTCGGTGCCCAGCCCGTACGTGAGCCAACTGCCGAGCACGGGCCGGCCGGCCTGGATTCGTCCGCCGTTAAGCGCGTTGATCGACTGCCCGTGATTGTTGACGCCGGTGCGCATCGAGCGGATGAGGCATACGTTGTCGATGATCTCGGCGAGATGCGGCAGCAGCTCAGAGATTTCGACGCCGGACTGTCCGCACTTGCGAAAGCGCCACGGCGAAGCGAGCACCTTGGCGCTGGCCTCCGCGGCGTTGTCGTAGTTGATGGTACCGGGAAATGGTTGGCCGTCGTAGCGCTTCATGACCGGCTTGGGCTCGAACAGATCGATATGGCTCGGCCCGCCTTGCATGAACAGCGAGATCATCGCCTTAGCCTTCGGCTCGAAGTGCGTCGGCTTGGGCGTGAGGTCAAAGCGGCCCGGCGCCAATTCGGGCCGCGGCGGTTCGGCGAGAGCGCCGTCGCGATTCAGCAGCCACGCCAGCGCGACGCCGCCGATGCCCATGGTTTGGGTAGCGAGGAAGTGTCGGCGGGTGAAACAATGGTTCATGGTTCGATCCATTGTGGTGCGGGCGTCTCGCCTGCACCCGATGCAATGCGGTGCAGGCGAGACGCCCGCACCACAATCGCCTAATCCACATACAAAAACCGATTCGAACTCAACAGCGCCTGGCAATAGTTGGCGAGCGCTTGCGACGCCGGTTCGGCCGTCTTTTGCGCCTTGAACAACTCCGTCTGTTGATTCACAAACGCCACGCCGCGTTCGATGTCCAGCGCCGCCGGTTCCGCCGCGAACGCCAGCTTCCACGCCCGCGCCACTTGGGCGCGAATATCGCCGGCTTCCTGACGCACGCGCGCGGCGAAGAACCCGGCCTGCTCGTGGATGAACTTGCTGTTCATCAACATCAGCGATTGCGACGCGACGGTCGAAGCATGCCGCACCTCGCAATTCGGCGACATCGCGGGGCCGTCGAACGTCTCCAACACCGCCAGCATTTGGCTGCGCCGCGCCTGCACGTAAACGCTGCGGCGGAATTCGTCGCCCCCGAGGCTGTTGATCTTGCCGTCGGGCACGCCGTCCGAGCGGCGATTGTCTTTGCCGAGCACGACTTGACCGACCTCATCGAGCGTCACCGGCACCGGCGGGCCGAACGGTTTCGCCACCAGCTTGCCGCTGACGGCGAGGATCGCGTCGCGCAACGTCTCCGCTTCGAGGCGTTGTAACGGCATCCGGCCCAGCAGGCGATTCTCCGGATCGATCGTCTCCAGCTCCGGCCGCCGCACCGATGCCTGCCGATACACGGTCGATGTCACGATCAGCCGGTGCATTTGTTTCATCTTCCAACCACCGGCCATGAATTCGCTCGCCAACCAATCGAGCAACTCCGGATGCGTCGGCCGCTCGCCGAGGAAGCCGAAATCGCTGGGCGTGCCGACGATGCCTTTGCCGAAGTGGTGGTGCCAAAGCCGGTTCATCAATACGCGGGCTGTCAGAGGATGTTGGCCGGATGTCAAGCTTCTGGCGAACGCGAGCCGGCGGCCTGACGACGGCAAAGCGGAATCCTTCGGCGCGATCTTGCCGAGGTTGAACGATTCGAGGATCATCAGATGCGCCGGGGCGACGGCGTCTTTCGGCGCTTCGATGTCGCCGCGCTCGAAGAGAAACGTCGTCGGCACCTGGCCGGGGACTTCGGTGAGAGCGCGAATGTAATCGGGCGTCGGCTTCGTCGCGCGCAGCTTGGCGGATTGATCGGCGTAGTCCTTGAGCACCTTGGCCGCCTTGGAATCGTAAAGGTACAGCGAGCCGGCCGTCACGTTGGTGCTTGGATGTGATTGCAAAAGCTTCTTCTGCTCAGGCGTCCGTTTGGCGTCGGGCAGGTTGCGAGCGATGCGGATCGGCTCGTGCAGTTCCTTCGCCAACTTTGCCAGTTGCTTCTGGAACGTTTGCTCGATGAACTCTTCCTGCTTTTTGAGACGCTCCTGATCGATCTTGACCGCCTCCTGCTCGATCTCGCCGGCTTTCTTCTGCGCTTCGGCCGGGAAGAGCGGAATCTCGCGGCTGGCCGGCGCACGCCACGCTTTCGGGTTCAGCGCCGGCTCGAACACCGCCCGCAGCTTGTAGTAATCGACCTGTGGAATCGGATCGTAGCGGTGGTTGTGGCACTGGGCACAGTGCATGGTCACGCCGAGCAGCGACGTCGAGACGATCTGGATCGTGTCGGCGATGTGTTGATTGCTGGCGACCTTCATGTCGACGCCGGGCGACGCCGTGCCATCGGGCGCCATCCGCAGAAAACCGGTGGCGATCAATTTGTCCAAGTTCTCTGGCGACAACTTCTCATACGGCGGTTTGACCATCTCATCGCCGGCCAGTTGTTCCTGAATGAACCGGTCCAGCGGCATGTCGGCGTTGTACGCGCGAATCACGTAGTCGCGGTACTTCCACGCCGAATTGCGCACCGGATCGGCGCCGGTGTAGCCTTCGGAATCCGCATAGCCGGCGACATCGAGCCAATGCCGGCCCCAGCGCTCGCCGTATTGCGGCGAATGCAACAAGCGATCGACGACTCGGTTCCATGCAGCATCAGGAACGCTTGCTTGCCGTTTAGCGCTGCCAGTTTCCCTTAGGAACGCTTCGACCTCCGCCAGTGTCGGCGGCAAGCCGATCAAATCGAAATACACGCGCCGCAGCAGCGTCATCGGATCGGCCTCCGGGCTGAAGGACTGCCCCTTTTCTTCAAGCGTCGCCAACAGAAACACATCAATCGCGGTGCGCACGCTCTGCGATTGCTTCACCGTCGGCAGCGGCGGCCGGCGAATCGGCTGCCACGCCCAGAACGACGCCTCCACCGGCGACATCGAAAAGCCCAGCGGCAGCTCCTTCGGTTCGGGCCGCGCCGTGGCAGCGCCGGCCATGATCCAACGTTCGATCAAAGAGCTCTGTTCCTTGGTCAGCTTGAGTTTGCCGGGTGGCATCTCGCCGGAGCGAACGCGCTGCACGAGCAAGCTGTCGCCGGGTTTGCCGGGGACGATGACCGGTCCCGTGTCGCCGCCCTTCACCAGCGCGTGCTGCAAACGCAGATCGAGCCCGCCGCGCAGCTTTTTGCCTTCGCCATGGCATTCGAAGCAGTGCGCTTTGAGGATGGGCCGAATGTGCGTCTCGAAGTGGATCGGGCCGGGTGGTTCCGCAGCGCGGCTTGCGGCGGCCTGAGCGAGCCAACAGATTGTCCCGAGTTGGAGCAGGAGTGATTTCATGGCGGGATGGAAAAAAGGCGAGGTCATTTCAGGCAGGATGTAAGAAAGTGTATCAGATGCAGTCGCGGAGTACAACTTGGAAGCGCGAAACCGTGAGATTCATTGGCTTGCCGTTTCGCGCTCGCGTGGCGCCCTGCGAGCGCGAAACGGCAAGCCAAATTCTCTCAATACAGCAACCCCGACAGTTTTTCGCGATACTCATCCGCCAGCGCGCTGCGGACACCGACGACCTGGAAGATCTTGACCATCGCCTCGCGCACCGGGCCGCTGGCCAGCTTGCGATCGCGCTCGCCGGCGGCAATCAGCGCTTCCAGCGCGGCTGGATATTGCTCCGCCGCAGCACAGCGCAATCCGAATTCATAGCGCACCTGGGCGTTCTTCGGCTCGGCGTCGATGCGGCCGCGCAGGCTTTTCTCGTCGGCGCAGTCCGCAGCCTTTTGACGCAGCCAGATCATGGCGCCAAGCCGTTCCGCCTCGTCGCCGGCGCCGACGTTGACCAGCACTTCGGTCGCCTCCGCGTTCTCGCCGCGCTGAATCAAGAGCCGCGCCAAACCCAGCATCGCCGCTTCCTGCCGCGGATCGTCCTTAAGCGCCTGACGATAAAGCTGCTCGGCCTGCGCCGGATCTGATTTTTCCAGCTTGGCGGCGGCATGGCTTTCCTTTTCCGCTTCTGTCGGCGCTAGACGGTCGAGAAACAGGTTCAGTTCGTTCTCCGGCAACACACCGACGAAATCAAGGACCGGCTTGCCGTCACGAAAAGCGACCACGGTCGGCAGCGAGTCGATTTGATAATTCATAGCCAGACGCTGCTCTTCGTCGGTGTTCACCTTGGCAAGCAACACGCCGCCGTTGCGCTCGGCGACGAGTTTTTCCAGGATGGGCCCCAGCATCCGGCACGGCCCGCACCAGGGCGCCCAGAAATCGACGACGACCGCCGTCTCTTTCGATTTCTGCAACACCTTGGCGTCGAATTCCGCTTCAGTAACCTCGAACACAAACGCTGATTTGCTCATGGCGGCCCCACGTTGATGAACTGCATTTTTTCGTATTGTATTCCGTAAGCCCCCCGAAAAGGGGACAGGACCTCTGAATGCAAAAGGTCCTGTCCCCTTTTCGAGGGGCGGTCCGTGGGCTTGTCGAGGGGAAACCATGGCCGATGCACGACAAGAATTATTGACGCTCAATCAACGGCTGCTCGACAGCATTGCCAACGCGGATTGGAAGACCTATCAGGACCTGTGCGATCCGAGCCTGACCTGCTTCGAGCCGGAAGCGCAGGGGCAATTGATCCAGGGGCTTGCGTTTCACCAGTATTACTTCAAATTGGGAGCGACCAAGGGCGAGCATTGCACCACCATGGCGTCGCCGCACGTGCGCATTTTGGGCGTCACGGGCATCCTCAGTTACGTGCGCGTCAACCAGCGCCTGCAGGCCGACGGCACGCCCGTGACGCGCATGGTCGAAGAAACGCGCGTCTGGCAGCGCATCGGCGGCAAGTGGAAGCACGTGCATTTTCATCGGTCCACGCCGGCGAAATAACGTTCGAGGCCGTCTTGAAAAGTGACGGTGGCAAGCGCGATCCGCACAGCTTAACATGGCAGCGCCGCGTGAATGCGGAATTCTCTTGATTTCTTCTGGAAATGACCGCAGCCGGGGATTACAACTAATCTCATCGAACCTTTCCAAGCTGGAGCGCGCGCATGGCCATTCCCCGAGGGTTTTTGCCACGTCTGTGGTTGTTTTCGCTGGCGCTGTTGAGCATTCTGGCGCAACCGTCGCAAGCCGCGGCGCAAGATGGCGGCATTCGTTGCGTGGACGTCCAAGGCACGTTGTTGGCACGCATGGGCGTAAGCTGGCAACCGATTCAGGCCGGCGACGCCGTGGCGCCGGGCACAACGCTCATCTCCATGTTCCAGGCGAATCTGGAGTCGGCCAACAAGGCGGTCGCGATTCAATTGCGCGGCGACATCGGCGAATTCGGCCCGCTGCCGGTCCTCGAAACCGCCGTCCACGTTCGCGAAAGCGGCAAGGCGGATGCGGCCTTTACTCTGGATCGTGGGCTGCTGATCCTCGCCAACCAGAAAATCGCAGGCGCCGCCACGGTGCTGGTCAAGATGCACGGCGAGGAAATCGAAGTCAAATTGAAAACTCCCGGAACCAAGCTCGGCATCGAACTGTACGGCCGGCATCCCGGCGGCCCAACGCACATCCTCAAAGATGAGCCAACGGCTTTTGTGTACATCCTGATTTCCAAGGGAGAGGCGACCATCAACTCCAAGGCGCAAAGCTATGCGCTGACAGCGCCGCCGGGCTCGCCCATGTTCCGCTGGGACAGCGTCACCAAGCAAGCGGAAGTCGTCGCCCTGGAGAAGTTCCCCGAAGAATTCAAACGCAACGAGCAAGAAAAGGCCCGGTTCGCGGCGCTGAACAAGATCGCGGGCAAGCTGAACGCCGAAAGCCCCAAAGCAGCCGTCGTGGCGCTGGTCAAGAGTGCTGATGCCCTCGAGCGCCGCGTGGGCGTTACCGCCCTTGGCGCCGTCGATGATCTGCCGCACCTGCTCGATGCCCTGGAAGACAGCAAGCACAAGGACGCGCGCGAGCAAGCGGTGCTCACGCTGCGTGCGTATATGGGCCGGTCTTCGGGTCAATTGAAATCGCTGCGCGGCGCCATGCTCAAGCACAAATACACGCCCGCGCAAATGAAGACGACCATGCACCTGCTGTTCGGTTTTGACGATCAGGAGCGTGTGCGACCCGTCGTCTTCGAACTGCTCATCCAGTCGCTGGAGCACAAGAGCGTGGGGGTGCGCGAGCTGGCCCATTGGCACCTGGTGCGCATGGCGCCGGCGGGACGCGACATCGACTACGACGCCGGCGCCCCCGAAGCGGATCGCCAGGCGGCGGTCGAACGCTGGCGGCAGTTGATCCCGCCCGGCCAAGTGCCGCCGCCGCCCAAAACGGAAAAAAAGTGAACCGGCGCCCGTACTTTCTATAGGATCATCCTTCTCTTTTGGGATTGCCCATGAACGCGCACTTTCGGCTTCCGCGCTTGCTGATCGGCCTGGGTTGCTTGCTGGCGTGGTCCGGCACGGCGCACGGCCAGGTAAATCCGTATGTGCCACGGCCCGCCACGGCGCCGCCGGCCGGATATTATCCCGGCTCCGGCTATGGGGGCGGTTTTTATCCGGGCGCCGTCGGCGGCGCCTTCTACGGCCAAGCGGCCCTGGTCAGCGCCACCGGCGAACTCATGGTCCAAAGGGAACAAGCCTACCAGGAGCGCGAAAAAGCCAACCAGGCCAAGCTCGAAACCAAGAAAAAGGCCTTCGAACAGATGATGTATGAAAAGGCCAACACCGCCACCCTGACGGAGAACCTGCAATACGAATCCGGGCTGTCCACGCAGCGCTTGATGACCTCCCCGTTGCCCACGGAGATCACGTCCGGCAAAACGCTCAATTACATGCTGCCGATGATCAAAACTTTGGCCATCAAAGGCACGCAGGGGCCGTCGCTTCCGCTCAATCAAGACCAGTTGCACCACATCAACGTGACCGTGGGTAAAGACGGCGCCAACCTCGGCATGCTGACCGGCGGCGGCACGAACCTCGACTGGCCGCTGAGCTTGCAGGGCAACAAGCAAAAGAAACTCGCCCAGGAAATCCCCGAAGCCGTGACTCAGGCCCGGAGCGGCAGCCTCGAAGCCAAGCTGTACCGCGACATCAAGAGCCAGCTCTCGGACCTGAACGAAGATCTGCGTAAGAAGTTTCACAAGGAAGAAATCGACGGCGGCGAATATCTGGAAGGCAAACGCTTCCTGGAACCGCTGACCCAATCCGTCGACGCGCTGCGCTCGCCCACCAGCCAGCGTTTCCTGACCGGCAGCTACGCCGCCAAGGGCCGCACGGTCCCGGAACTGGCCGACAACATGACCAAGAACGGCCTGTCGTTTGCGGCCTGCAACCCGGGCGACGAAGCGTATTACTTCGCTCTCAACGATCTGTTTGTGGCGTACACGACGTCCGCCCAGTCTGCCGCGGGCTTCCGCGTGCAATACAACCCGCCGCGGACCGACCCGTGGAAGGTGAAGTGACCCGCGGGAATCGCTGCGCTCATCCCGCGGCTTGCAAGACCTTGATTTACAACCGGAATCTTGGTAGTGGGTCAGTTTGCTGTGTTGTGGTGCGGGCGTCTCGCCTGCATCGGTGCAGACGTCTCGCCTGCATCGGTGCAGACGTCTCGCCTGCATCGGTGCAGACGTCTCGCCTGCATCGGTGCAGGCGTCTCGCCTGCATCGGTGCAGGCGTCTCGCCTGCATCGATGCGGGCGTCTCGCCTGCATCGGTGCAGGCGTCTCGCCTGCATCGATGCGGGCGTCTCGCCTGCATCGGTGCGGGCGTCTCGCCTGCATCGGTGCAGGCGAGACGCCCGCACCACAAACTGACCCACTACCGGAATCTTCCAATAACGAGGAACCATCCCATGTTGTCGTGTGTGCTGCTTTGCAGTCTTGTAAGCGCCGGCGCGGGCGAAGACGGCAAGCTGGAAATCGTCAATCCGCGCCCCACCTTCGGGTATCTCGGCGCCGCCCGGCCCAAGGGCACAGGCATCCTGCCCGGCGACGTCGCTCATTTCGCCTTCGAAATCAACAACCTCAAGCACGACGCCAAGGGCCAGTCGTCCTACAGCTGTGCCATCGAAGTGCGCGACGGCAACGGCGAGTTGTTCTTCAAGCAGGAGCCGCACAATTCCGTGGCCCAGAATTTCTTCGGCGGCAATTCGCTGCCGTGCGCCGCGCAACTGGAGATCCCGCTCAACGCCAAGCCGGGGACGTACACCTGGAAAGTCACGATCCAGGACCGCCTGGCGAACAAGAGCGCTACCGTCAGCGGCAAGGGCGACGTGCTCAAGGCCGATTTCGGGCTGATCCGCGTCGGCACCTTCGCCGATTCCGACAGCAAAGTCCCCGTGCCGCCCGTCGGCGTGGTCGGCAGCACCATTTACGTCAACTTCGCCGCGGTCAACTTCGCCCGCACCAAGAAAGACAAGCAGCCCGATCTGTCCGTGGAAATGAAAATCCTCGACGAGAACGGCAAGGCCACCTTCACCAAGCCGATCACCGGCCGCGTCAAAAGCGACATCCCCGAGAGCTTGACCATTCTGCCGCTGCAATACGGTGTGACGCTCAACCGCCCCGGCCGTTTCACGGTGCAACTTACCGCGCGCTGTGAATTGTGCGGCAAGAGTTCGACCGTCGCGTTCCCGGTGCGCATTCTACCTTTGGATTGAAATGCAACAAGCCCCAACGGGGCGAAATGCACTAGTGCTATGTCACACGTCGAATGATGGATCACAAGAGCCGCGCACGAAGTAAGCGGCTGCGAGTGGGCCGCTTACTTCGTGCGCGGCTCTTACTTCTGGCGACTCC
>Ga0080064_1000392_pt1 | contig 119966 bp, 109 predicted proteins | sample Subgrocontami54m_FD_69260 | JGI IMG/M metagenome (GOLD analysis project Ga0080064, IMG submission 69260) | Subsurface groundwater microbial communities from S. Glens Falls, New York, USA - GMW46 contaminated, 5.4 m (SPADES assembly) (version 2) ...
TTCAAAACACCGCAGGTTCGCCGGTAGCGGCGAACCTCCTGTACAACAGAGCCACTTGCTGTCAGCATTCCGGTGCGAGAACGCAATTAACCGGGTCTCCACCAAACCCGGGGCGGTTCAGATAATCGCCAGTCAGAGCGTGGCGAACCCCAGGGAGGCACCGGCCACGGCGTATGTGCCGATGCCGGAGGGGTCGTCGTCCGTAGCGCCGGTGATGAGGCCCGGGCCGAGGACCTTCAGGAAGCGCTTCCCACATTCGGTTCCCGCGCGATGATCGTCGCTGAGGATGCCTTTGGCTGGGCGGGTGCAGCACCTGGCTCGGTGAAATCCTCATTGGGCGCCGACTTACCAATGGGCTCCTGAGGGGCTAAGGGACCTCCACGCCATGCGCCGTCCGAGTCACCCCGCGGGTCTCACCATGCAAGAACGACGAACGTGCCCACCGGCGCATCCGTCGGCCATTTGGCAGACAGCGATGACGGTAACCATTATCGGTGACGGACAGGATCGTGAAGAATCGCCGCGCTTGTCGGTCTACGAATCGGCCGGCGATGGGTCAGGTCGTATCATGGCGCGTATCGGCGGTTAGGAGAAGAGCATGGACCTGACGGTAGCGCTCTACGTGCTCGGTTTGATTCTGGCAATCCTGGCGGCGATTCCGCCCCTGCGGGCGTACTACCTGCTCAATGTGGCAGTGGTCTGCCTCGCACTCGGGCTCGTGATCAGCTCTGGGGTGGTGAAGTTGGCCCCTTGATGGCCCCCCAATGAGCCCGTGAAGCTTCATCTGACGATCGCCCAGAAGCTTGGTCCAGCCCACTGCGTGAGGAGTGAGAAGGATCCATGGTCATAATCGGCGTCGGAGCCAATTCCCGTCGGCCAGCGAGGACGAACATGCGCTCCACGGCCGGCTGGCATGGCCCAACGCCGTCGATGCCTCGCACGTCGAGTTCTGGCTGCCAGGAGTGCGTGGCTCAGCTGGATTGCTTCGGGACAACGTACAGAGTGAGGAGCGTGGGCTCATCCCCATGCACCTCACTCTGCATTGATTGATTTCGTGGTGCGTTGGGCATGGTTAGGCGACTCGACGACGACCACCACCGAGCACCTGAAACAGCAGAACTACGACGGCGACGACCAGCAATACATGGATCAAGCTTCCGCCGACGCTGCCGAGAAACCCTAGCAACCAGAGCACGAGAATTACTCCCAGAATTGTCCAGAGCATTGATTACACCCCTTTCCGAATGAACCGAATGAACCGGTGGTGCGCTAATCTTTTGGTCGATTAGCCACCACTCGCCGGTGCCTGGGGAGCGGGAGCCTGCTGGCCTGGCGGATTCACGTTCACGTCGATCTGCTTGGGAATGTTGATATTGGGAGCCGCTGCAGGCTGCTGGCCCTGAGCCGGGACATTGACGTTCGTATTGTTCGGAGTTGCAGCCTGGCTGCCGGCGAAACGCCCTGGCCCGCCAAAGACGAAGAACAGAACCACAACCCCTAGAAGAGCGGCCACGAGAATCCCGGCCATCACGCCGGTACTGGTCCCGCTCCTTTCGCGTTCAACGATCAGATGATCTGCCATGGTTGGCCCCTTTCTTGCTCGGCGCACCGAGTAACTAGAGCGTACAGGCATAGTGCGGCAGAGCCCGTGAACTTTTCCTCATGCCGGTTGCCGTTCTAGGCCGTCGGTATGAAGCGATAGCCCTGCCCTGGGATGGTGGCGATGAACCTTGGCTTCCGCCAATCGTTCTGCAGCTTGGACCGCAGACTGCGAACGTGCTGGTCCACAACGTTGCTCCCCGCCGCGTAGTCCACGCCCCATAGGGCATCCATGATCTCGTCGCGGGTGATGAGCCGTCCCGCATTGGCAGCGAGCAAATAGAGCAGACTCTGTTCGAGCCCGGTGAGGTGCAGCTCATCATCCCCGACCCGCACTCGGCGGTTCAGAATGTCTAGCTCCAGCTCACCCAGCTTGAGCACCGGTTGCAACGGAGCGTGCTCCCCGTAGGTACGGCGGGTAATCGCGACAACGCGAGCGAGGAGTTCCTCAGGTGAGAACGGCATCGTCATGATGTCATCCACGCCTTGACTGAAGGCACCGAGCTTCGTCTTCAGGTCGCCCCGCCGGGTGAGGCCGACCATGGGGATCCGTGTACCGCCGGCACCACCTGCGCCAATTTGCTGGAGGAGCTGACGACCCCCGAGCTCCATATCAGCCACTGCGATGTGCGGATGCCAATCAGCGAGAACCCTGGTAGCCTCATCAAGGCCCGTTGCATCACGCGTGACGTAGATCCCGTGGTTCAGCGTCAGTCGGACGACCTCCGCCAGGAGCGGTTGGTCGAGCACGACGAGAACACGGGCCTTTCCCTCGATGCCACGGAGGTTTGACTTGATCATCTTCCAATCATTTCGTCACGCGTACGCCAGCGCTCATGAAGAGTGCTGGCGTACCCGTTGGGGTTGCAGCAATCTATCAGTACGAGACTATATGTCTGAGAATCCGCGCAATCCATGCGGGACCTCCGGTAGAATCGGCGCTTCCGGGACAACGACCAGAGCCGAGATGAGCGCCGCCAGATGATCGGTGCGCGGTCATGACCAATCCCTCATGACAGAGCAGTTGGTGATTGCGACAATGAATCCTGAGGTGCCCCTGGTTCGCTTTTCGGTGACGGTCGACTTGAGGCGTCTCGGGCCCCTCCACGTTTGTTGCACCAAACCCTTCAGCCCCGTAGAGGAATCTCCGGCAGGTTGATGGAAATGAGCTTGCCTGATGACGAACCCTCCCTGGACCGGTCCAGATGCAATACGCACGCTCTGGAATACATCCCTCGATGCAATGGTGCTGACCGACGCTGATGGCCTGATCCTCGCGGCGAATCCGGCATACTGCGCTCTCCACGAATTGGTGCCGGATCAGCTGGTCGGCCAGAGCCTCGCGGTCATTTTCCCCGAAGCTGCGCGACCTGCTGCCATGGCGCACTACCGAGCGGTCTTCCAGAGCCGTAACCGCCCTCGGCTTTATCCCGCCGTCACCCAGTTACGGGATGCCTCGCAGCGCCTGGTCGAGTCCCGCGTCGACTTTCTCACCCAGGAAGATCGGCTATCGGCCATGCTTTCCTCGGTGCGGGTCCTGAGAGAAAAACCGACGGTGGACCGCACCAATCTAGGCGGCACGATGGAGCGGCTCACCACCGATTTCCCGATAGCGCGTGCGCGCATGCCATATACGGGCTCCGGCGACTCGGCGCAGACGGCGGCCGAGGTTCTGATCGCCGCGATCCACTACTATGGAATCGATATCGTCCTGGGCGACTAAACCGCGCACGTGGCCCCGTCCAGGTCGTAGGCTTCCACCACGCCCTGGCCGGTCATGGCCAGGTGCTCAATGCCAGCGGCATCTCGTAGCCCGAGGACAGCGGCGCCAGTTCTGCGGCGCGCCAAGCTAGCGATCCGCGTGCCGTCCGGACCCACGAGGATGAACGCTGATGCCCGCACCTCTTGGGCCTGACTGATTGGCCGTTGCCGAGGATGGGGCCATCAGACTGAATGCCAGGACTCCGCCGAGGAACGCGGAGACGAAGGGTAGGACGCCTGCCAGTAAGATCGTTCGCTGCATGTTTGCTACCTCCTTTCTTTCGGTCACCCACTCTGCCAATAACGCGCCAGCAAGACAGGCAGCGGGCTTGGTCGTCAAATGCACGTAACCTCCTTGCCCTCAGCGCTGATGACTGATGACTGCCTGAGACTTGACATTTCGATTCCGCATACTGTCCGTTCAAAGGTCATCCGGCGATCCGCTGTCGAGCCCTGCCTTAGTTGCCGTGCGGAGTAAACTGGTCCGGGCATGTTCCCCAAAAGGGGAAATCCTCCATCTGAGACTTGAAGGCGCGAACGGGGAGGGGCAACGATGAGCAAGTTCCGCATTCAGCCGCACGGCCGCCTCCAGGAATGGGTGGCAGAAGAGAAGGGGTACTTCCGCGACGAAGGGCTGGATTACCAATTCGTCGAGGCATACTACGGCCAGACCCAGGGCTATGGAAGCCACATCGGCGCTTCCGTCGCGCCTGAGGTGCGGAACGGCGCCTTCGAGTCTTACGCGGACGGCCGGGCCTGCGAGATCAGCACGGCATGCCATTGGGCCGTGAATATGGCGTCCTCCGCGCAGCACGGGCGCATGTGGGGTCACGCCTATTCGCTCGCGCCTTCCGGCATCTACGTCGCCCCTCAGTCGCCCATCAAGAAGCCGTCGGACCTCGCTGGGTTGGAAGTCGGTGTCAGCTACCATTCGGGGAGCCACTTCTCAACGATCCAGGGCCTCGAGAGTTTCCTAAAGCGTGATGAGATCAAGCTCAAGTTCATTGGCCAGCTTATGGACCGAGTGGCGGCGCTCCTGGACCGACGGATCGAGGCTGCGAATGCGTTCAGCGCTCCCACGTACCTGCTGGAGCAGCACGGGTTCCGTAGGATCGTCGATACGACCTTCGTCGAGGGCTTCCTCTTCCCGGATGACGCCGACACCGAGGACGTGGAGCGGTACTTCCGTGCGCTACAGCGAGCCCAGCGGGACATCGATCTTCAGCCCGAACGCTACAAGCACTACTTCTTGAAAGAGATTCCCGAGCGGTACCACGAAATGATCGATCTGGCCTCCTTCGGACCCGGCGAGCGGATGGTGTTCGAAGACTACACCCGCGAGATGTACGAGAGCACGCATCGGTGGATGGAGTCGTGGAACCTCTTCGCCGATGGCCAGCTCGGTAACGCGGACTACGAAGTCGCCGTCTTTATCTAGCTCGGACACTCCAGAGTCGCCGCCTTCCGTCTGGTCGCCGCTCCCCCTTGATGCGGGAGTGTGGGCCGCGTGAGTCCAGATACCCTCGTCCTCCTGCTCGCCATCTGGATCGAGCTGGTCTTTGGCGACCCGGTCTCTCGTTGGCACCCTGTTGCCATGTTCGGCCGCGGCGTCGACTGGATCGTCCGTCAGGCGCCGGCGGACGGCGCAGGACGGCAGCTCGTCTACGGAGGGGCCGCCGTCGCGATGACCGTTACCGGAGTGGCCGCGTCGAGCGCGTTCCTCCTCTGGGCGGTCGAGGGGTTGGCTTCGATCGCGGCGGTCATCTTTGGCGCGGTGCTCTTCAAGTCCAGCTTCTCGTACCGCCAGTTGGAAGACGAGGCGTTGACGGTCGGGCGAGAGATCGAGGCGGGGCGCCTGGCCGGCGCTCGAACCGCGCTTCGCGCGCTGGTCAGCAGAGACACCGACGAGCTGACGCCAGACCTCGCCGTCTCCGCCGCGATCGAGTCGCTCGCCGAGAACCTCTGCGACTCTGTGGTCGCCCCACTCTTCTACTTTCTGATCTTTGGTGTGCCTGGAGCGCTGGCCTACCGCGCGATCAACACCTGGGATGCGATGGTGGGCTATCATGGCCGCTACGAGTACTTGGGGCGCGTAGCCGCGCGGCTGGACGACGTAGCGAATTTCGTTCCCGCACGCATCACCGTCGCACTGCTAGTACTGGTGGCACCGCTGGCTCGCACCGACGCTGGGCAGGCGCTGGCCGAGGCATGGAGCGCGCATCGTCGTACCGAAAGCCCGAACGCGGGCTGGCCGATGGCCGCGATGGCGGGCGCCCTGAGGGTCCGTCTCGAGAAGCCCGGCCACTACTCTTTCGGAGATCGCTTTCCGTGGGGTGGTCCAATAGACGTGGCTCGGGCGGCTCGGGTGGCGCGGTGGACCGCCGGGTCGGCCGTCGCTCTCACGCTCCTGGGAATCATCGCCCGCAACCAACTGGGGTAAGTATGAGTGGTCGAGAGAGGGGCTTTCCCAAGCCCGTTCCCTGGGTTGACGGGCTGGTGCCCGCGACACATGGCGCCTTCCACGAGCCTGCGGGAATTGACGGCCCCGCCACGGAACAACTGAAGGCGGTCCTGGACTTCAGCGCCAACGGCAACGTGATCGGTCCCCCGCCGGGCGTGCGGGCGGCAATCGCGAGCGTCGACGTCTCACGATACCCGGACCCTGAGGCCAGGGAGCTTCGGGCGGCGGTGGCTCGGCGCGAAGGCGTTCCGGTCGAATGCGTTGCCGTTGGCAACGGCTCGACCGAGCTGATCTGGGCCGTGGCACGAGCATATCTCGGACCTGGGGACGCCGCGATCGTGCTCGGCCCGACGTACGGCGAGTACGCGGTCGCTTCGGCTGCAACAGGGGCGGCCACTCACGTCGTCGCGAGCCTTGACGAGTCCGCTGTGCGCGAGACTTCCCTCAAGGTCGTTTGGCTGTGCCATCCCAACAACCCGACCGGTGCACCCTTTCCCGTCGATTGTCTCCCGGACCTGTTGACGGCGGCACCCGAGGCGCTCTTCGTCGTTGACGAGGCGTATCTGTCACTCTGCGGCGGAGTGGAGTCGGCGGTGCCGCTGATCTCGACGGGTCGGCTCGCGGTGCTGCGGTCGATGACCAAGGACATGGCCCTCGCGGGGCTCCGCATTGGCGCGCTGCTGGCCGCATCGTCGATCGTCGATGTCGTACGTCGCGTCACGCCGCCGTGGAGCGTGAGCGGCGTCGCGCAGGCCGCGGGCATCGTCGCGTGCGACGACCATCAGCATCTCGAGCGAGCGCGCGTGGCCGTTGCCGAGTCACGTGCCCATCTTGCGGCGGGGTTGCAGGCACTTGACCTCGATCCGTTGCCGAGCGTTGCCAATTTCGTGCTGGTGTCCGTCGGTGACGCAAGCGCAGTAACTCGGGCGCTCCTGGATCGAGGTTGTGCGGTGCGGGATTGCACCTCCTTTGGTTTGCCCGACTGCATTCGCATCGGCGTCCGCTCGATCGTCGATCAGGACCTGCTCCTCGGCGCGCTGCGCGACGTACTGCGCGAATTGGGGCGCGCCTGATGGGGCGCGCGATCATGGTGCAGGGGACCGCGTCGCACGTGGGGAAGAGCGTGCTGGTGGCGGGGCTCTGCCGCCTCTTCCGCCAGGAGGGGTTGAGCGTTGCCCCATTCAAGGCGCAGAACATGGCCCTCAACTCGTTCGCCACACCCGACGGCTTGGAGATCGGTCGAGCCCAGGCCGTGCAGGCGGAAGCGGCCGGCGTTGCTCCAACCGCGGATATGAACCCGATCTTGCTGAAGCCGGAAGGGAACGCCCGGTCGCAGGTCGTGGTTCAGGGCCGGGTCTTGGGGACGATGGACGCGTGGGAGTACCATCGTCGCACGCCGGAGCTGTGGCCCATCGTCGAGGCGAGCTTACGCCGACTTTTGGCTGCCCACGACATCGTCGTCATCGAAGGCGCGGGAAGCCCCGTCGAGGTCAACCTGCGGCACATGGACATCGTGAACATGCGGGTGGCCGAGGCTGTGTCGGCCCCTGTCTTGCTGGTCGCTGACATCGACCGTGGAGGCGTGTTCGCGGCGCTCGTCGGGACGATGGAGCTGCTGGAGCCTTCCCAGCGCGAGCTCGTGGCGGGCTTCGTCATCAACAAGTTTCGCGGAGATCCGTCGCTCTTCGATGAGGGAGTCGTCTTCTTGGAGGAGCGACTCGCGCGCCCCGTCCTGGGGGTTGTCCCCTGGATCGAGGGGCTGGGCATCGCGGAAGAAGACTCACTCGGGCTGCCAGTGCCGATCCCGGTGAACGGAGCAGCGCCCCGCGCTCCCCGCATCGACGTCGCAGTCATTCGGCTTCCGCACATCTCGAACTTCGACGACTTCGATCCACTCGCGATTCGGCCGGGCGTCCGTCTCCGATACGTCGACAGGGTCGCGGACTTCGGCCATCCAGACCTCGTGATCCTCCCAGGCACGAAGACGACTCGCACAGACCTCGAGTTTCTGCGTGAGCGTGCTCTCGACCGAGCAGTGTTGTCCCATGCTGCCGGGGGAGGGGCGATCGTGGGAATCTGTGGTGGCTACCAGATGCTGGGGGAGCGGATAGAAGATCCAGATGGCGTGGAAGGCATTCCGGGATGCAGTGAAGGTCTGGGCCTGCTGCCGTCCGTCACCTGGTACGCAACGCGAAAGGCGACGCACCAGGTCCGGGGTCGTGTGGAGAGCGCCCTCGGCCCGCTCGCCGCCGCCAGTGGGACGTTGTTGTCCGCCTATGAGATCCACATGGGACGGACGGAGTCGCGCGGCACCGCGCCGTTTTCAACCGCGCTGTTTTCAATAGAAGACGGCTCTAGTGGCCCGAGGCCCGAAGGCATCGTCTCGGCCGATGGCCGAATTGTCGGAACCTATCTCCACGGGCTGTTCCGCAACGGCCCGCTCCTCGATGCGCTCGTCGAATGGCTCGCAGATCGAAAAGGCATCGTCCTCCCGAGCTCGTCCGTCCCTGCCGATCCATACGACCGCCTTGCCGAGACGCTGCGCGCCACGCTGGACATCGACCGCTTGCGCGCACTCGTCGGAATCCTCGCAGTGAGCCGCGACTAGGCACCTAGCTTTTTCGGCGGTAGGATGATGAGAAGCGCTTAAGAGCAAGACGGCGGACTGGGTGGAGGTGCTCCATGACTCCCTATCGGATTGGCGCTTTGGTGTTGGCTGCGGTGACGTTCGCCGCCGGCTGTGCGAGCGCAGGTCCTGTGCGCACGAGTGCTCCGCCTAGCAGCTCGACAGGCGCACAAGCGGTTGCTGGGCCGAAGCGCATCGTGACGGCCATCCTTGGTAATCCCTACACGCTGAGCCAGGAGATCAATACCGCCGGCACCGGCTCGATTCGCGGCGTTGGCGAGGCCGAGAAGCTGATCCATGCGGGCCTGGTGATTCGGGACGGCGACGGTAACCTGCGGCCGAAGATGGCCGAGGCAGTGCCGACGATCGACAATGGCAACTGGCGCCTCATGCCGGATGGTCGTATGGAGACCTCCTGGACCATCAAGCAAGGGGCGATGTGGCACGACGGCACGCCGTTCACCTCGGCGGACCTCGTCTTCACCTTGGCCGTCGGCATGGACAAACAGCTCGCTCTGCCCGGCTATCCCGGCTACAAGCTCCTGGAGGGCATGGAAGCGGTCGACGATCGCACGGTGACTGTCCGCTGGAGGGAGCCGTTCATCGACGCCGACACTCTCTTCTCTCCAGAATTCCTGATGCCGCGGCCGCGGCACATCCTGGAGCAAGCATATCTGAACGACAAGGGCGCGTACCTCGAGCTGCCCTATTGGACGGTGCAGTACGTCGGGCTCGGCCCGTTCAAGCTGCGCGAGTTCGTCCGCGACAGCCACATGACGGTCGAGGCGTTCGACAAGCACATCGGCGGCCGCCCGAAACTGGACCAGATCGAGATCCGCTTCATTCAGGACCCGAACGCGCTGATTGCGAACGTGATGGCGGGCGAGATCGAGCTGACGATCGGACGCGGCTTCAACGTCGATCAGATCGCCCCGATTGCCGCCCAGTGGACCAACGGCAGGATGGAGTCCTCGCCGTCGAACTGGATCGCGCACTACCCGCAGCTCCTTACCCCGAATCCCGCGGTGATCGGAGACGCTCGGTTTAGGCGTGCCTTGCTGCACGCGCTGGACCGCAAGACGATGTCCGACCAGCTTCAAGATGGGCAGGCGCCGGTCGCGGATGTATGGCTAGAGCTGGGCGACCCGTACTACAAGGACGTTGAGCCGCGAGTCGTGAAGTATCCCTTCGATCCACGACAGGCCGCGTCCGTCATCGAAGGTCTTGGCTACACGAAGGGTGGGGACGGCTTCTATCGCGACGCCACGGGGCAGCGGCTCTCGATCGAGAGCCGCACGAATGCCGGGGACGACGTGAAGGAGAAGATCATCCTCGCCAGCGCAGACTATTGGCAGCGTGTCGGGATTGGCGTCGACACGGTTCTCACTCCGCGGCAGCAGGCGAGCGATCGTGAGTACCGCGCCACCATGCCCGGGTTCGACCTCGTGCGGCAGCCATTCGAGCCGGAGCGCATCGTGTCCTCAGAGGCGGCGCTCCCCGAGAACCGATTCAGCGGGAAGAACCGCACACGGTACATGAACCCCGAGATGGATGGGTACGTCCACGCGTACCTGACAACGATCCCCATCGCCCCGCGAATCGACGCTCTGGCAAAGATCATGCATCTGATGACCCAGGATGCGGTAGCGCTCGGTGTGTTCTACGCGCCGGAACCCAGGCTCATCGCCAACCGCCTAGTAAACGTGGCCGCGACGAAAAACTCGGTCTCCGACGAGACGTGGAATGCGGAGCAGTGGGACGTGCGATAGGCTCGGATCCAAGCGTAGCCCACGACCCATGCGTTGCTAACAGCGACTCAGGAACTCCTAAATGGTAGAACCCCCACGAACTCGGGTGGCGGGCAGCCGAGTGTCCCGCCCATCCCATCAGCCGCCCGTAATCACCCTGCAAATGAATAGGAGCATCCAGTGACTGAGACGGCATCACGACCCTCGGCGACCATCGAGTCCGCGCAGGATCTCCGCCTGAAAGTCGCGATCTCATGCCGCATCCTCGGGATGTTGGGGCTGGTCCGCGACTCGACCGGCCACGTGAGCGCGCGCATCCCCGGTACGGACGAGATGTGGATTCGGTGTCGCGGAGGCGACGAGCTCGGCCTCGAGTTCACCGGCCTACACAACATCCGGCGTCTCAACTTCGACGGCGAGGGCCCGGGGCTCGGCGGCGAGCACGCCGCCCCCAACGAGACGGCGATCCACGGCGAGATCTACAAGCACCGCCCCGAGGTCCATGCGGTGGTCCACGCGCACCCGCCCTACGCACTTCTCTGCGGCATTACCGGCCTCGAGTTCCGCCCGGTGTTTGGCGCCTTCGATCCGTCCGCCCTCAATATCGCCTTGAAGGGCGTACCCGTCTACCCGCGCGCCATCACGGTGACCAATCCTGAGCTCGCGGCGGACATGCTGAAGGTCATGGGCGACCGAGACGTGGTTCTCATGAAGGGCCACGGCATCACCGTCACCGCCAACACCGTCGAGGCCGCCACTACCCAAGCGATCCGTTTCGACCAGCTCGCGAACATCATGTGGCAGCTCGCCCTCTCCGGCCGCCAAGCTCCCGACCTGTCGCCCGAAGATCTGGCCGTCTTCACCCGCCCCCGGGGCGGCCACAGCGAGAACCGCGCGGGCTGGGCCTCACTTCCGGGCGTGGAGACTTGGGGCTGGAAGCACTACGTGAAGCTGCTCCAGGTGAACAACATCGGTCTTCCGGACGACACCTGGGCCGTGTGAGCCTGTGCATGGGGCACTGCGGCCGAGTGGTCGCGCCCTCATTCGCGGAGACTGGTAATGGACGGAGGACGCTAGAAAGAGTGACTGCAAGGGAAGAGCTTCACGCCTACGTCGAGCAAATCCCCGAAGCAGACGCCGCGCTGTGGCTCCAGGCGATCCGCAGCAACGATGTCGTGCTCCTGCGCGCGCTTCTGGCCCCGCTCGACGACGAGCCTGAGAGCGACGAAGAGCGTGCAGCGGTCGCCGAGGCTAAGGCCGAATACGCGCGGGGCGAAACCATGAGCACCGACGAGCTACGGCGACAGCTAGGTTTGTGAGCCGCGACATTGCGTGGACCCCTGCTGCTGCGCGGGATCTTGGGCGTCTTGATCGAGCAGTCGCGGCGCGAATCATTGACGCTCTGGTTCGCTATGCCGAGACTGGACAGGGCGATGTTTCTTTGCTCCATGGGCCCGGCCGCGAATGGCGCATGAGAGTCGGCGATTGGCGAGTCCGGTTCGAAATCCCGGATGACAATGCCATCGTGGTCTATCGCGTGCTGCCGCGCGGACGCGCCTATCGCAATTAAGTGGTTGCGACACGATCTGGAGCGCGTTCTGCTCGGCGAGTCCAGCGCCATACACGCCGCTCGCATTTTCTTACGCTTCGGCGATCCTCGCTAGCGCGTCGGCGGAGCCTTGAGCTCCACGATATTGCCGTCCGGGTCGCGCACCTTCATGGATGGCTCGTTCCCTTGGGCGCCCCAGCGCGGAATCGCCTCCTCCACGATCTCCACCTCGTGCTGGACGAGGCGGGCGCGGAGGCTGGGGAGGTCGTCCGCGGCCAACGTGAGGGCGAAGTGGTTGAGTGGCTGTCGCCCGTCGTGCGTGGCGGTCGAACCGGGCATGAGGTCGATCACCGTTTGAGGCGTTACGCGGACCGAGGGGAAGCCGACCTTTCCCGCCTGAAACTCGTCGAGCCGCTCAATGTCGAGTCCCAGGGCCTCGTGGTAGAAGGCAAGGGCGCGGTCCACGTCGTCGACGTTCAGCGCAATGTGGTCCAGTGCTAGAAACTGCATGGTCGTCGTCCTCCTCGGTCCCGCGCGGGCGAACTCCATGTGCTGGAGATCTGTAAGCGATTCTACGCTCGACGGCGTGGTGTCGCTAACCCATCTCCGCGCCACGACTCCCGGGAGACGGACGCGGCCGTCGTTTCCCTGGGCGCTACGCCGGCTTGACGTCGATCACGACGAGCTGTGGCCGACAGAGGAAACGGAGTCGCGGCGCCCAATCGCGCTCCATGCCAACTCCCCGGCTCACCAGCAGGTGTCGTCCTTCGGCTAGCTGTGTGAGTCCACCGGCGGCCCAGGCCCGTGGCACGCGCGACATCGTGATGAGCGGGCCGATGAACGGGAGCTGTACCTGTCCTCCATGCGTGTGGCCGGCCACGAGTAGGTCGGCCGGAGGGCTTCCAAGGGCGAAGTCGGGGGCGTGCCCCAGGACGATGTGGAACTCATCGGTCTCGGGGATGAGGAATCCGGAATTGCCCATTCGTCGCGAGCTGAGCAGGGTCAAGCCAGTGAGGTTGAAGGCTCCGAGCCTTCGCGTCTGATTATCGGCAAGCACCGTAATGGGAAACCCTTCGAAGAGCGTCTGCCAGCCCGCTTGGTCCACATCGCCTTTCACGGCAAACACGCCGAGCGGAGCGTCGATGCGCACTTCCCTGAGCAGTTGGCGGAAATCCACGACAAGCTGCGGGTCCAGGGGAGACTGCTGCAGGTAGTCTCCCGCGAAGAGGATCAAGTCTGGCTTCTGGTCCATTGCGAGTCGCATAGCGTCTCGCTCGTATTGGCCGATCACGTCGGTCTGCAAGTCGGCGATGACGACGATCCGCATGCGCTGCTGCAGCTTGGCGGATGAGATCTCGTACGTGCTCAGCTCGAGTCGATACGGCTCGATCGCGAATGCGTCGATGCCAATAGCCGTCACGATGATCGCGATGCCAAGGGAGACTCTCGCGAGGACCCTGCTCGACTTCCAAAGAACCGCGGCGAGGCCCGTGAGCAAGATGAACCCATGGGCAAAAAACAGCCAGCTCAAGAACTGGATGAGCGCGAAGCCTTCTTCTCTGCTGATCGCGCCGGCCAGAACCACTCCCAACACGATGCCCACTGCGCCCGAGATCAACCAGGAGACCACGGAGGGGCGCTTTGCGACGAAAAGGAGCAGCGCCGCGTCGGCCGCGATCATGACGAGGTTGTAGTAGATCGTTAGCGGATCGACGACGAGTGGATGTGGCATGCAGACGCGTATTCTACCGCCGCGCCAACCTGCAGAAGAATCGCGCACGATGAACGCATGCTCGCGTCTCCTCAGGCCGCTCGTTTCCCGGAATCGCGTTGCCCGGGACCGTACGGCAGGGGAATGTATTCCACCGATGGGCGGCGCTGGCCGAGTTGTGGGTCGACGGGCCCGAGGACCGCGTTCTCGGCCATAACGATCTCGTCCGCGGAGAGGGCGATGAGCGTGCCACCACTCATGGCGTAGTGGGGGACGAAGACGGTCACCTTTCCCTTGTGTCGGTTCAGGGCGAAGGCGATCTGTTCTGCCGCAAGCACCAATCCACCGGGTGTATGCATGATCAGGTCGATGGGCACCGCGGGGTCGGTGAGCTGGATTGCTCGGAGCAGGTGCTCGGAGTCGTCGATGTCGATGTAGCGAGCGACGGGAAACCCGAGGATACTCATCGTCTCTTGCCGATGGATCAGACCGATGACGCGACTACCACGCTTCTCCTCGAGGCTGCGGAATGACTGCATGCGTCGCCATTCCAGCGCGCGTTGGCGGATCAGCGGCTGAAGCGAGCTGATCATGAAGAAGATCCAGAGCACGTCGATGATTGACATGGGTCTGACACTCCTATACGCCCAGATTCCCGTGGCTAGGGCTCAGCCATCTCAATTAATCGCGCATAGGGGGCAGAATCGGCCTAGAGCTTTCCTAGAATCCTCATAGAATCACCGTGCTACAGTCGGGCGCCACGGCGCGGAGGTTGCGCCGACACTGACAACGGCCGAACGCGGCTTTGTCAAGCCTTAAGCAAGAGTTTCCGATAGAATGATCACCCAATTGCCGCCCAGTGGATTCGGCTCGCAGAGCGCGTCGCTTCTGGCGGCAAACGACCGATCAAGCTTAGGGCTGGGGTTCATTCCGACGGTAGACGTCGGTTAGGTGGAGGGTGTCCCGGTGCGCAGAGCGAAGAGCGTTTCTTTTGTGTACGTAGCGATCCTCTTGTGCCTCGTATCGGCGGCCTGTAATCCGCCCGCGGCGCCGAGTGCCGCGCAACAGCCTCCTGCCCGCAGCGCCGATTGGCAGGCCGAGTGGAACCAGACCCTCGCGGGCGCCAAGCGAGAAGGCGTGATCCGCATCATCAGCGGTTCCAGCAGCGTCAACCAGATCCCGAACTTCGAAAAGGCCTTCTCTGAGTTGACCGGTGGAACCGGCAAAGTGGAGTTCACCGAACTGCGTGCTCCGGACATCATCGCCCGTCTGCCTGAGGAATACGCTGCTCGCCAGTACAACTGGGACATCATCCTCCTCGGTGGAAGCTCCGGCATCTCCGAGGGTTTGGACACGGCCGGCGTCCTCGGGAACCTCAATGAGGCCTTCATCTTCCCCGACATCACCAAGAACGAGAGTTGGGTTGGCGGCTTCAACGACATCTGGGTGGACAACGACACCAAGATGTACAAGATTCACCATCAGGCTGAGTTGTCGCAGGGGTCCCAATGGTGGGTGAATCGCGACGTCTTGCCTGAGAGTCGCTTCAACAAGCTGGAAGACGCCTTCACGATTCCGGAGCTGAAAGGAAAGCTCTGCACCTTCGACCCACGAGTCGAGGGCGCCTCGGACTCCAACTTCGGCCAGATCGCCGCGATGTACGGCTCGGACATGCTGCGCAGGCTCTACACAGATCTGGAAGTCGTCGTGGTCCGGGACTACGGCAAGCTCACGCTCGACACGCTGCACGGAGCTTGCCTAATTTCGGTCGGGGCGCGTATCCCCGATCTGCAGGCCGAGGGAGTCGGCCTCCACATCCAGCCCTTCAACGTGTTCCGCCCAGGCATTGCCACCGAGTATGCAGGCAAGGTCGCGCCCACCTGCTGCGGTGAGGGCAAGCAGAAGCCTACGCTCGACGGCTGGGTCGGCGGCGGCAGCGCCAACAACATGCTGGCGATCGCCAAGAACCCGCCGAACCCGAACGCCGCGAAGGTGTTCGTCAATTGGATCCTCAGCAAGGAAGGGCAAATGGCGTGGCCGACGCCGGATCGGGACTCGACGTGCAGCCGCCGCGCTGACCTTCAGCAGTGGTGCCTCGACGAGTATCGGAAGGGAGCGCGCGGTAAGGACTTCCAGCCGATGCAGGCGAACGCTTCTTACGCCTCGATCCACACGCGCCAGAACTACTTCATTCGCATCGCTGCGCAGCAGATCGGGACCGAGGTATTCGGCCGCTAGTCCACTCTTAAAGAGTGGGCTAGCCTCGGACGGAGGCTACCCCTGGCCCTGCAAGCAGTACGCCTTACGGTTCCTCGCTTCCGCATGGAGGCGCGGCCTCTCCTGATCGTGGCGACGGTCGCGTTGTTGTCGTTTGTCGTCATCTATCCGATCGTTATCTTGGTCATCAATAGCTTCGTCATCAGCAGGCCGTGGGAGGTGCCACGGTACGGGTTGACTGCCTGGCAGTTTGCCCTTATGGATCGCGGCATGCTGGCGGCCTTGTGGAACACGGTGCTGTTGGCGGCGGTTCACCAGGCGATCTCGCTTCCCTTCGCTATTCTCATCGCGTGGTTGATCGGCCGGACGAACTTGCCCGGTGCGAAGGGCCTCGAGTTCTTCTTCTGGCTTACGTTCTTCATGCCGGTCATCCCGACCATCCAGGCGTGGATCCTGCTCCTCGACCCAAACTACGGTGTCATTAACAAGCTCGTCGAGCGATTGCCCTTCTTCGAGCGCGGGCCGTTCAACATCTTCTCGTTCTGGGGCATCGTCTGGATGCACCTGGTAACCTCGACCATCGCAGTCAAGGTCATGCTCTTTACGCCGGCGTTCGCCAACCTCGACGCCACGATGGAGGAGGCATCGACCGTAAGCGGCGCAGGCATCATGCGTACCCTGCGGCGGGTAACGGTCCCGCTGCTAACGCCTACCCTCATCACCGTCATGGTGCTCGCGCTGGTGCGCGCGTTCCAGGCTGTGGAGATCGAGCTCGTCCTCGGGCTGCCCGTCAACTACTTCGTGTTCGGCTCAAAGATCTATGACCTCACTCGGCTTGCGCCCCCGGACTACGGCGCCGCGACGGCCATGGGAACCTACGTCATGCTGCTCATGGTCCCGCTCATCGTGCTGCACCGGTATCTCACCACCAGGCGACGCTTTACGACGATCACGAGCGCGTTCAAGCCGCAGCCGATCAAGCTCGGCGTGTGGCGCTGGCCGGCCTTCGCTCTTGTCCTGATGACCGGCCTCATCATGACGGTGGTGCCGATCATCTTCCTGATCATGGGCAGCTTCATGAAGATCTACGGCGTCTTCGAAGTCCCCGCGGGCGTCTGGACCACTGCTCACTGGAGCGCCGTGATGGGCGATGCGGCATTCATGGGGATGCTACGGAATACGCTGTTGCTCGCAATCGGAGGGGCGACGCTGACGTCCGTCGTCTATACCGTCGTCGCCTACGTGTTGGTTCGCTGGCGCTTCAAGCTCCGCGGCCCGATGGACGCGCTGACGTGGATCCCGGCGGCCCTGCCCGGCATCCTCATCGCCCTTGCCTGGTTCTGGATCTTCCTCCGAACGCCCGTACTCAGCCCCATGACGGGCACCATCTGGGCACTCATCCTGGTTTCCGGTCTGGCCGGCATGACGCTGGCAATCCAGCTCATGAAGGCGAGCATCATGCAGCTCGGCACGGAGCTGGAGGAGGCGGCGGAGATCTCGGGCGGGAGCTGGTTCCACTCGATGCGCACGATTGTGGTACCCCTGCTCATGCCGACCGTGGTGGTCCTGTGGGTCATCAACTTCGTTGGCGCGGCTGGGAACGCCATCATGCCGGCTCTTCTTGCCTCACCGAACAGCAAGCCGCTGGCGCTCCGTCAGTTGGAGTTCGTTCTGGCCGGCGATCTCGAACGGGGCTCAATCATCGGCATCATGATCTTGCTGTTGAACGTGGGCGTGGCTGTCGCGGCGCGGCTCCTCGGCTTCCGTGTGGGCTTGAACCGCATCCTCTGATCACGCTCGCCATCTCACCCGAACCGGAGGCTTCCCGCACCATGGCGTTGGAACAAGAATCCCGCGGCGCGCCGTCAGCCGTTGAGACCAAGAGCTCGCCTGCTCCGGACGGGACCGCGGGCCGGGCGCCGATGATCCGCTTGGAGCACATCAGCAAGACGTATCCAGGCGCCAGCCTGGCCGCCGTCAAGGATCTCTCGCTGGAGATCCTCGAGGGCGAGATCTTCACCCTCGTCGGACCGAGCGGCTGCGGCAAGACCACGACGCTCCGACTCATCGCGGGTCTCGAGGAGCCGAGCTCAGGTGCCATCAGCTTCCGAGACCGGCCGATCGTAGACGTCGCGCAGAAGATCTTCGTGCGGGCCAACGCCCGAAACCTCGGCATGGTGTTCCAGTCGTACGCCATTTGGCCACATATGACGGTCGGTGAGAACGTCGGCTATCCGTTGAAGCTGCGCCACGTGGGGAAAACCGAGGTTCGGGAACGGGTTGCCACTGCTCTCGAGTTGGTGGGCATGGGTGGCATGGAGAAGCGGCCGGCCCCCTTACTGAGCGGCGGCCAGCAACAGCGCGTGGCCCTGGCGCGGGCGTTGGTCTACGAGCCGGAGGTGCTGCTCCTCGACGAGCCGTTCAGCAACCTGGACGCGAAGCTCCGCGACCAGATGCGGGTCGAGGTGAAGCTCCTCCAGCACCGCCTCGGCATCACGGTCATCTTCGTGACGCACGACCAGGTCGAGGCGCTCAGCCTCTCAGACCGGATCGCCGTTATGAACCTGGGCGAGACGCAGCAAGTCGGGAAGCCCGAGCTGCTCTACGAGAACCCCGCGAACCCCTTCGTGCGCGACTTCCTGGGGAAGACGGTCCTGTTTCGCGGTCGTGTCACTGCGCACAATGAGAGTCAGGTAGCGGTGGCAGTGAGCGGCGCCAAAGAGTGCGTGTTGTTCGGTTGGGGCTACGACCCCCGTGGCTTCCAGGTGGGCCAGGAGGTGAACCTCGCCATTCGGCCCGAGGACATCGAGATCGAGGCCAGCGAGGGATCGGAGCCGCCGTCCGGCGCGATCGAAGGAATCGTGGAGGCTCGTCTGTTCGTCGGCGAGCGCACCGAGTATCGCATCATCGTCGCGGAGCAAGGGCCGCTGCTGATCTACGGTCGACGAGACCAGATCCTGGAAGAGGGCCGACCCGTCTGGCTGCGACCCCGCGGCCAAAATGTCGCCGTCTGGCCCGCCTGATGGCAGCAGAAGAAAACAAGCAACTCGTTCGCCGCTGGTTCGAGCAAGTCGACCGGCAAAACTCGGATGCCATCGAGGAGATGCTTGCTCCCGACTACATCGATCACAATCCTCCTATTCCTGGCCTCCCGCCTGGTCGGAATGGCCTCCGGGAGGCCAACCGGCTGCTTCGCAGCGCCTTCTCGGACGTAGTCCATACGATCGAGGAACAGCTCGCCGAGGGGGACAAGGTAATGACCCGCGTAACCGTGCGCGGTACCTTCACCAGCGAGTTCCTTGGGTATGCGCCAACTGGACAAGTGGTGGAGATCGGCGGGATCGCCGTCCACCGCATCGCCGATGGCAAGCTAGCCGAGCACTGGGCACAGGCGGACATGGCAGGATTTATGCAGCAGTTGAGTGCATCGTCTCATTCGACCGAATGAATGCAACCCGAGGCTTGCCGCTAGCCGAACTCTACGAGCCAGCGCAACGCGGCACGAATGTTGCCTTGCTCGGCCGCCTGCGTGAGACGTCCCCTGATGGTTCCCATCTGATCCGATGGGCCGACCTCACCTGTAGCCGGGAGGAGGACCGCTCCAGCGGCTTCGACCATTGCCAGGAAATGCCGTGCGTGCCGCTCCCGAATAGCCCGCGCCTCGTCCGTCCGTGCGAGCTGGTCGAGCGCGAATGCGCGAATCGTGTCCAGCATCATGTATCGAGGCATCCCACTTGGGTCCTCCTCCTGCCGCAGGAGATTCTTATCGACGAGAGACGCGAGGCCACCCAGAAGCTCAGCATCGACGCACCCACCGCTAAAGGGCAGGATCCCGGTCAACTGAGAAGTTCCCACCTCATCCGATTCCAATCTTGTCGCAACGACTGCCATCGCCGCATCGAGGGTGCAGCCACCCACAAATATGGCGAGCTGTCGAAAGAGGCGCTGCTCGTGGTGAGTGAGCAGCTCGTAGCTCCACTCGATTGTGGCGCGAAGCGTCTGTTGCCGCGCGGAGACGTCTCGGGCGCCACCGGTGAGTACGTGGAGGGAGCCCAAGCCATCGAGCAAGGCCAGGAGCGCGTGCGGCGGAAGAAGTTTCACCCGCGCAGCCGCGAGCTCGATTCCAAGTGGCAGGCCGTCAACCCGGGCGCAGATGGCGGCGATCGTCGCGGCGTTGGCCCGAGTCAACTCGAAGAACGGCTCTACGCGCGACGCGCGCTCGACGAACAGCGCGACCGCCGGGTATCGCGCGAGGCGTTCGAGAGACGGAAGGTGTTCTAGGTCTGGTACGCGCATCGGCCTGACCGCGAACTGCTGCTCAGCGGAAAGCCGTAACGGAGCACGACTGGTTACAAGTGCCTTCAGTCCCGGGCAGCTCAGGAGGAGGTGTGAGAGGAGAGAAGCTCCCCCGAGTAGATGCTCGTGGTTGTCGAGTACGAGTAGTGCCGTACGGTCGTGGATGAACTCGCTGATCTGCGTTGCGAGGGAAGCGACGGATGTCGGCGTCATCCCCAGCGCTTGCGCCACTGCTGCACCAATGTCATCCGGATCGGCCAATGGCGCGAGCGCCACGAAGAATATTCCGTCCGGGAACTCTGGACGCAGATCTTCCGCGATGCGAAGCGCCAGGCGCGTCTTCCCGATCCCACCGGGCCCGGTTAGCGTAACGAGGCGGATGCTCTGCTGCCGCAGCAGCGCTAGTACGGCCGTCATTTCGCGGGTGCGGCCAATGAAGCTCGTGAGCTGAACGGGCAGAGGAAATGGTAGCTCTGCGCGTTCTGGGACGACCGCGGGAAAATGAGCCGCCGTCTCCAGCATGTCGCGCTGCTCGGAGTTGAGCTCTAGGGCTTTGCTCAACAGGGCAAGCGACCGCTGACGGGGCGCGCGACTTACCCCCCGCTCGAGGTCGCTAATCGCGCGCGCGCTCAACGAGGCCCGCTCGGCCAGCGCCTCGTGGGTGAGGCCTACAGCCAAGCGAAAGCGCTTGAGCAGCACCCTGAAGGGTGGGGTCCGACCAGACTCTGAAAGCATGTCGCCATCGTCGGTCAGAATCACGGTTGCCGGCCGCGCGTTGCCAGTCACGTCCCTGGCGTAGCCCAGTCTATCACAGGCTGCCAACGGGCGATGCTCTCAGGGAAACCGTGGGTCGATCCGTAGGTGTTCTTCGTGTTCCTGAAGGTTCCTAAAACGGCATGCTGTCCAAAGCCACATTCTGAAAAGAAGGAGCGCGGATAAATGTCAACATCGGACAGCATTCAAGGCACGCTTTACGCCCGTCTCGGCGGCTACGACGCCATCGCCGCACTGACTGACGACCTGTTGCGCCGTCTCACCGCTGATCCGGAGATCGGCGTCTACTGGCGAGGTCACAGCGCTGACAGCATGAAACGCGACCGTCAATTGGTCGTGGATTTCCTGGCGAGCGCATTTGGTGGGCCCGTTGTCTACCGCGGACGGGATATGAAGACCTCGCATGTCGGGTTGCGTATCACCGAAACGGATTGGCAGATCTTCGTAAAACACGCGGTGGCCACACTGGACAGCTTCGACATACACGGAACCGAGCGAGACGAGTTCCTCACTGCCGCGGAGAGCCTAAAAGGAGACATCGTCGAAGCACCGGCCTAAACGTTGCCGTCTGGCCCGCCCAACCTGAAAATACCCTCCACCCTTGCGGGGGAGGTTTGGGGTGGGGGGTGAGTTTTCATGGCCAGTGGCGGCCCCGCGGGCCATGATATCTAATTAGTCCCGTGGCGGAATAGCCACGTCGTGACCGGGATCGATACGGCGAGGATGCCGAAACACCAGAGAAACGTTGGCGGAAACGATGGATGCGCGGGAGCGGCGATCAATGATTCCGCACCGCGGTGGCCGGCCCCGCATCGTGACCCGAGGACATGAGTTAGAAGCCATCATCCGCCGCTGCACCTGGTTCCTCGATGTGCTCTCCGCACTTGACGATGCTCGCCTCCCTGATGCCTGGGTGGGAGCCGGCATCCTTCGAACTGTCGTCTGGGACGAATTGTTCGGAACCGGGTTCGACCCCCAGGCTGTTCTTGATGTGGACGTCGCGTTCTTCGATCCAGATGACTGCAGCCCGCAGAGGGAAGCCAGAGCGGTAGCGGCTCTTCGCGTTCGGAGGACCGGCGTGGCGTGGGATGCCACAAACCAGGCGGCGGTGCATCTGTCGTACCAGCAGGAGTTCGGTCTAGAAGTGCCCGCGCTCTTGTCGACGTTGGATGGAATCACTACCTGGCCCGAGACGGCGACGGCCGTTGCCGTGAGATGGGATGCCGCCCGCGTGCTGGAGGTCGCAGCTCCGCTCGGACTCGATGACCTGCTGGATGGCGTCTGGCGATGGAACCCGCGACGTGTACCGTGGGAGCTTTACCAGCAGCGTCTCATCGCGAAGCGGCCGCTCGCGCGTTGGCCCGGGCTGCGGATCGTCGGCGACGGACCGACGTGATACTTCCTGCCCGCCCGTTTCGGAGGTGGGCGGTCTTCCGGCGAGGAACGTCACGCCGAACGAGCACTGGTGGCCGAGATTGCGAGTATGGGTGTCAGAGAGGATGAAGAGGCTTCGGGGCGCACTAACCGTTCGTGGTGGCCGACCGTGGTCACCTATCACCGAGTCCGACATAGGCGTTAGAGTAATCAAGGAGGTCGGAATGCAATCGGTCTGCTTGCTCGTATCCGAGGAACAGGCTCGGAAAGCCGTCGACCTTCGCGCCAGCCTGAGCGAGCATCCGTCACTTGGCGCGATCTATGATCCTCCCTTCGTCCATTGCACGCTGCAACTCGCCGACGAGTACGACTGGGACCGGCTCGCGTCGGCGTTAGCGCTGTTGGCGAAGGACTGGCAGCCCTTCACGTGGCGGACCGTTGGACTATTGGTCTTCACTGGAGACTCAGCCGTAATCGCGGTCGCTCCTTACCGCGACCAGAGGCTCGTGGAGTTTCACGCAGCCGTCTGGGAGGCGGCCTCCGCCCATGCCCAGGGCAGGATCGATCCGTTCTATCATCCCGATCGCTGGCTGCCCCACATCACCATCAAGCGGTGCGGACACGACGCGGCGGCATTTGGGCACGCAATGGCCAGCCTCGCTCACGAGCAATTCCTCTGGACGATGATGGCTGACAACATAGCGGTTCAGCATGACCCGGGGAAGAATAGCTTGACCCATTATCTGCGAGTGCGTTTTCCTCTTGGACCTTCGGAGGTTCGTCGGTCCCTGCACGCGCCTGCCGCCAACGAGATGAACGCTACCTGCGTCGAGATTCGGGATGGTAAAGCGGATGGGTCACGCTGCTGGAAGATCAGGATCCGTCTCGATGACGGTAACGGTCATATCGAGCAGCAATGGGATGCGCCATCGGTCGTACGGCTCATGGCCGAAGCGAGATGCTCAACGGCGCACTTCGCTGGGGCGAGGTGCCGAGTAGATGGGGAAACGGTGACCGCCGTAGTCCCGAACACGCCCTTCCCGGTCGCCTGACGCGCCGCCGCTCCCAACTGGCCCCAACACAATCGTTCCATAGAGTCACGAGAGTCACGCCCGGCTACAGGCCAAGCAGATCTACATACGACGCAAGAATCTCGTCGTCCTCTGACAATGAAAACGCTAGTAGGAGTTGGGACATGCGTCGGCGGTCGTCTGGGACATCGCCCTTCGAGAGTACCTCGAACTCGATGAATAGACCCAGGTTCTTAACCATGTCCACGTGAATCCGACAGCCATTCCACAGGAAGAGACTTCTCTGCTTCTCCACGACACGGCAGGCACCCAGCGCCGCTGTGAGGACAGCCTCCACCGAGGCTGCGTCCTGAATCGAGGCGATGCGGAACGCACTCCAGCGACCTGTCGTTACCTCTGCTCGGTCGTATGAGATCAGCTCAGCATCCATGCCCGCAGTCTGTCGGATCTTCAATCTGCCAGTGGGCACCTGGAAATAGGTATCTACCTGGAGGAGCGAGCTGACATACTGCGCTCCGAGTTGCTCAACAACGCTGGCGACATCTCGCGGCTCAGACCATCGCGCCTTGAACTCGAGATTGCGATGAACGGAACCGTCGGCGATCAACTCGCTAGTCGACATGACCTCCCAATTGTACTTAGCGCCAGTTAGAGCGCATGAATTCTAGTGTTGTGGAGTAGAATAGCGGCAGACGGAGGCGGTCATGGAACAGAGACTGAGGCGCCAGAGTACTGCGCCGCTACCGCTCATGAGCGGTGTCACGAGCAGCATGAATTCCCCGCGGGAGGACTCCGAGACGCCGGCGCTGCTCGATGAGATTCGCGCCCTGCGCCGAGAGCGCAACGCCGTGATCCTCGCCCACAATTATCAGGCGCCGGCAATCCAGGACGTGGCCGATTACGTGGGCGACTCTCTGGGGCTGTCGCAGGCCGCGGCCAAGACAGACGCTGCGGTCATCGTAATGTGCGGCGTCTACTTCATGGCCGAGACTGCGAAGATTCTGTGTCCGGACCAGACCGTGCTCATACCCGATCGCGACGCGGGCTGCTCCCTTGCCGACTCCATCGACGTCGAGCAGCTACGAGCGTGGAAACGGGAGCATCCAGGCGCTCTCGTAGTCGCATACGTCAATACCACCGCGGCCGTGAAGGCGGAGAGTGACTATTGTGTCACGTCTGGAAATGCCGAGGCGGTGGTTCGGTCGCTTCCTGCGGACCGTGAGATTCTCTTTCTGCCAGATATGTTTCTCGGCGCTCATGTGGAGCGCGTGACAGGGCGAAAAATGCACGTCTGGATGGGCGAATGCCACGTCCACGCCGGCATCCGCCCTGACGAGATCGAGAAGCGACGGGCGGCAAATCCGGATGCGGACCTGCTGATCCACCCGGAATGTGGGTGTACGACGCAGATGCTCTGGGCTCGTTCCGCCGGGACAATCGAATCGACCGACTCCTACGTGTTGTCCACGGAGAAGATGCTCAGCCACGCGCGCGAATCGTCGAAGAGCCGCTTCCTCGTGGCGACGGAGACGGGCATGCTCCACCGTCTGCGGACAGAGCTCCCGGAGAAGCAATTTGCTGCGGCAGATCCCGGTGCGGTGTGCCGTTACATGAAGATGATCACGCCGCGTAAGCTGCGCGATGCGCTTCGGGATTTGGCGCCACAGGTCGAAGTCGAGCCCGAAATTGCCAAACGGGCTAGGGTGGCCATTGACCGCATGCTCGAGGTACCGGCCACGCAGCCAAGCCGAGAATAGGCGCAGCGCGTTCGTTCACGCGAGGGCGCATCGCAGCCAAATCAGTCAGTCCCATGGCGGAACAGCCACGTCGTAACCGGAATCGATACGGCGAGGATGCCGAAACACCACAGGAACGCCAGCCAGGCGTGGTCGCCCACCGGCGTGCCAACCATCCAGCCGCGCATCGCGTTGACGACGTGCGTCACCGGTTGGTTTTCGGCGAACCATCGCAGGATGCCCGGCATCGTCTCCGTCGGGACGTATGCGCTGCTCGCAAACGTCAACGGGAAAATGACAAAGAAGCTGAGCCACTGCACTGCCTCGACGCTGGAGGCGAGCAATCCTGCTACGGCCGATAGCCACGAAAAGGCCATGGTGAACACGAGCAACAGGGCGATCACCAGCGCCCACTCGATGAGGCTGGCGGTGGGTCGGAACCCGATGACGAATGCCACCGCGACCATGATGACGGCGGATACCATGTTGCGCGCGAGGTCCGCGGTGACGTGGCCGATGAGGAGCGCGGGGCTGAACATCGGCAGCGACCGAAACCGGTCGACAATGCCCCGCTGCAGGTCCACCTTGAGACTGACGGCCGTCGTCGTCGCGCCAAAGGCGGCCGTCTGCACGAGGATGCCGGCGGTGAGGAAGTTGACGTAACTCGTGCCCCCGGTGTCGATGGCGCCCCCAAAGATGAAGGCAAAGAGCACCATGAACATGATCGGCTGGATCACCGCCGAGAGGAGCTGATCGATGTTGCGGCTGATGTGCTTGATGCTTCGCTTGCTGAGGGTCACCGAGTCGCTGAGCGCCCAGTAGACCTTGTTCCTACTCTCAGGAACCATGCGTGTGGGCGTTGCTCCGGAATGCGCCATCGTTCAGGACCTCACGGCGACGTGGGCTGCGGCGTGCTCTTCGCCGTCCTTTGTGGCCTGGTGGCCAGTCAGCGTGAGGAATACGTCGTCCAACGTCGGTCGATGCAGCGAAAGACCCTCGGGCTCGATGTGCTCATCCTCCAACCGATCGAGAAGCTGCTTGAGCTCACGCACGCCCTCCTGAATCGGCAGACTGATGGTTCGCCGTCTCGGATCGTGTTCCTCCAACGAGTCTCTGCTCAGGACGGGCCGTGCCGCTTGGAAGTCCTCGTCCGTTGCGAACACGATCTCGACGCGCTCGCTGCCGACTCGTTCTTTGAGCTCGTCTGGCGTTCCCTCGGCGATGATCTGGCCGGCGTCGAGCACGGCGATGCGGTCGGCAAGCTGGTCCGCCTCGTCCATGTATTGCGTCGTGAGCAGGATGGTGGAGCCCTGGTCCACGAGGTCGCGAATGATCTCCCATAACGTCGCGCGGCTCCGGGGATCCAGGCCAGTGGTGGGCTCGTCCAGGAAGATAACGGGTGGAGACGCTACCAGGCTGGCCGCCAAGTCGAGGCGTCGGCGCATGCCGCCCGAATAGGTGCGCACCAGGCGAGCCGCCGCATCGACCAGATCGAACTGCTCCAGCAATTGATTAGCGCGGCGTCGTGCGTCAATAGGACGCAGTCGATAGAGGCGACCCATGAGCTCGAGGTTCTCGTACCCGGTGAGGAGCTCGTCGACCGCTGCGTCCTGGCCCGTCAGGCCGATGGATTCCCGGACCCGGTCGGTCTGGCGGACAACGTCAAAGCCATTGACGAGCGCCCGCCCACCGTCGGGTCGCAGCAGGGTACTCAGGATTCGTACGGCGGTCGTCTTGCCAGCGCCGTTGGGGCCCAGCAAGCCGACGACCGTGCCGCGCTGCACCGAAAGATCGATCCCGCCGAGGACCATGAGCTGTTTGAAGGACTTTCGCAGCCCCTCCACCACGATTGCATGCTGCAAAAACGTCACCCCCTCTTCTGGAATTATCGGGGTGTGGTGGGGCTTGAGGCGATCCGTGGATGATGCCTAATGCCTCCCGATCCGGTGACCGTGGTCCTCGAGAGTGACCGGGCCTTCAACACCCGTGACCCAGGGGATGAGCTGCTGTGCGAGGGCAGTTGCTGGGAGCTGCAGGTCGAGCTCGAAGGCCATTTGCAGGATGGGGCGCAGACCGCGATAGAAGGGCCGTGGGTCGGGGCGACTTTGCGCCTTGAACTCTTGCCAGTGGGTCGCAAACCGAATCTGATCTGCGCTCGCCCGAAGGAGCTCCTCGAAAGCGGCGAGGTTCACGCCCGCCTTCTCCGCGAGCTGGAAGCCCTCGGACGCGGCGAGAATGCTGAGTACGGTGATGACCTGCTGGGATGCCTTGGCGGCGGCTCCCATGCCAACTTCACCCATGTGAAAGACGTTGGGTCCCGAGGCGTTGAGGACCGGCCGGATGCGGTCCAGCGTCGCGGCGTCTCCCCCGACCATGAAGGTCTGGTTCCGAGCCTGGACCGTCTGGCGTCCGCCGACCATCTGCGCGTCGAGGACTTCCACGCCCTTCTCGCGCGCGGCAGCGGCGACCCGCTTCACCGTGTCGGGATGAACCGTGCTGTGGATCACGACGATGCTCCCGGTCTTCGCGCCAGCCAGCACTCCATCTGGCCCGAGCGTAGCTTCGATGGTGGACTCGTCGTCCGTGACCACCAGCTCCGTGATCTCGGCGTAGCGACCGACCTCGGCACACGATTGAGCTGCCTTCGCCCCTTTGGCAGCGAGAGCCTGTACCGGCTCTGAGCGTACGTCGTAGACCATCAGGTCGAACCCTGCCTGGAGCGCGTTGGTGGCAAGCGCCTCGCCCATGCTCCCTAATCCAATGACGCCGATAGCAGTCATATCTCCCGTCTCCCTTCACTCATCGATCCGGCTCTTCTTGCGACGCGGGTCATAACGTCCAAGGGTACCGGTTGACATCATCCGTGGAGGGGGCGACTCCGGTTCTGACGTTCTGAGAGGCTGGATGGTGTCAGCGAGATGTGGAAACGGCTCGGAATAGCCTGGTGGGCCCTGGTACTCGTCGCGACGGCCTGCGGGCCCGAGCGTCACGTCGCTACTCAGGCGGTGGCAAGCGAACCCGCGCCCGCGATCGGGTCCGTCTCGGCGAAGAGCATCACCCTGGCGGTGCCAGAACCGGTCAAGGGATTCGGCGTCTGGACTATCAACACGGCCGGCGGGTCGGCTTCGGTGTGGGAGCTCCATTCCATGGGGCTCGTGACCAACGACGAGAGCGGAAAGCTCGTTGCGCGCCTCGCAACCCGCCTTCCGAGTTTGGCCGATGGGAGCATAGTCCTCCTCCCAGACGGACGGATGCAAACCACGTGGGTCCTCAGACCCGGTGTGAAGTGGCAGGACGGCGTGCCGCTCACCGCCGAAGACCTCGCTTTCGGATCAGAGGTCGGTCGCGATCCGGAGATTCCGGGCGAAAAGTCACCCTCGGGGAAGTACATCGAGGAAGTAGAGGCCCGTGACCCGCAAACGGCCGTCACCACCTGGAAGGCCCCCTTCTTCCGGGCAAACGCGCTCACGCTTCGGGAGCTCTGGCCAATGCCGAGCCACCTGATGCGCGACGCGTTCCGAGCCGACAGGAAAGCCTTCATGAATCTGCCTTACTGGACCACGGACTACGTTCACCTCGGTCCTTTCCGATTGGTCGACTACGGTCTGGGCGAAACGCTCGTCTTCGAGCGCTTTGACGAGTACTTTCTGGGGCGTCCAAAGCTCCAGAGGGTCGTGCTTCAGACCATCCGCGACCCCAATGCCACGTTCGCCGGCATCAGGGCGGGCGCGGTCGACATGACTACCGAGCTGTCCTTCCCTCCTGACCTGGGCGCGCGCCTTCGGGACGAGTGGGCGACGACCGGGGAAGGGGTTGTACTTCAACGCCAGGGAGCCTGGAGATACCTGAAGGTGCGGCCCAAGAGTTTGCAGAAGCGGGGTGGAGTCGTGGGCCGGACGGCCGCATGGTGAATGCCGCCAACCAACTGGTCCAGATTCCGATTCGAAGCACTGCGCCGTTCTATACAGAAATGGCGATCTCTGCCGCTGGCTGGAGAGAGCAAGGGCTCGACGTCCAGGAGGAGACGGCGCCGCCCGGCAACGACGCAGAGTACCGAGCGAAGTTCCCGGGCGTCACCGCGACGGCGCGGGGAACAGGTGACGGCATCCTCACCAACTTCGACTCACGCGCCATCCCAAGGCCCAGCAACCTGTACACCGGCCAAAACCTCGGGGCCTACGCGAGCCCCGCCATGGACCGCCTGATCGATGAGCTTTCGGTCACCCTCGACGAGGCAGGTCAGGGACGAGTCCTGGCGGGGATAGCGGACATCCTGGTTGGGGATCTCCCCGCGCTACCCATCTATTCGCGAGTCGAAATGGTCGCGAAGGTCAAAGGAATCAAGGCGCTGGACGACGACTACGCCGGCGCGGACAATGGCACCATCGCGCGCCATGCGCACCTGTGGGATCGAGACTGAAGCGGCCTCCGCGAGGAGACCAAGTTTGGGAGGCACCAGGATGGCCGAACCCGCCCGGACCGAACCGCAAAGCGCGTCCCAGCGTGGTCTCGTGATCCAGCGACTCGATCACTTCACGGTCCCTGTTCGCGACTTCAACGTCAGCAAGAAGTTCTACCTCGAGCTCCTCGGCGGAGAGGTCACCTACCAGCCCGACTGGGAGCCGTTTCTGGCGGGCCGAAGCACCGGCGCACACATGAACATCAAGCTGTTTCGAGAGGACGGCCATCTCGTGCTCTACTGGCAGCCCTGGGGTCAGCCGGGACCGGACCAGGTCCATCCCCATCGGGCCTTCACCGTTGATGGGGTCGAGCAGTTTGATGAAGTGCTCCATCGTCTCGACAACGCGGAGGTGCCTTACGTCCTGGTGAGCGCCAAGGAGGCTCCCCAAGGGGAACCATTGCGGACCTCGGCGTACTTCCGAGACCCAGACGGGAATCAGCTCGAGGTCGTGTGCGCGGCCTACCCGTTCAAACCGGGGATCAGCATTGGTCGGTTCGAGCCATCCGCCCAAGGCTATCCGTGGGGAGAATGGCGGCGCATGGTACCAGACGGCGGCGCACCGCACGGACGCAGGACCACGCGGGAGGTTGGTTGACGTGGCAACACGGTACGGAGGGCCCGCATCTCCAACGCTCCTCAGGGGTGTTGATCGAATCAGCATCCCCGTGCGCAAGCTGGATAAAGCCGAGCTCTTCTACACGCAAGTCCTGGGCGCCACCGTGCTGGATCGAGATTCCGTCGAGCCTGGCTTGGAAGAGCAGTCTTGCGTCCACGTGCGCCTGTGCGACGGGCTAGAGGTCGCGCTCGTCCAGCAGGACTTTGGGTGGCTGCCAATCGACAGCTCGAACCCCCACTGGGCGTTCGAGATCCTCGGCGACGACGTGAACCATTGGGTGGAGCACCTCGCCGCCTGGGGAATTCCCTCGGCGCTGGTGTTTCGCGAGGACTACGTTGTCGAGATGGGCGTGCCCACCCGGGTGGAATTGCACTTCCTGGACCCGGATGGCACACAGATCGAGCTCGTGGCCTGGGACTACCCCATGAACGACAAAGCCTGGAAGGGCCATTACAACCCCTGGAACCTCTACTACAGCCACAATCGCTGGCCCCCAGAGCCCTCTTCCTAACGGAATTCCCACTCGTGGACGTTCCAGTTCGTCGATGTGTCGGGCGCGACGATCTGGGGGCCTCGAAGGGCGGCTGTGTGTGCTACGACGTCGACGGAGAAGTACATCGGGATGAAGGGCACTTCCTCGTTGAGGAGCTTCGCCATCTGCGTCATGACCTGGATGCGCTCGTTTCGGTCCAGGGTCGTTTGATAACGATCGTGCGCGCGTCGGGCGCGGGGACCTCTTCCATGCTGCCGTGGGGCTGAGCGTTGGCAGCTCCGAGCTCCGGCGTGGTGAAGACGCGCCAGGCGAAAACGAAGTCCTCTGCCGTCAGCGGCTCGAAGGTACGGACCTCGCTTTGGACCGGATAGCCAATCCAGCCCCACGCCAGTCCAATCGGCCCGCGACGGAGTAGACTAGACGGTCATGGAGCGACGGTGCGCCTCAGTCAGTTCCGAAATTCGGATCGTGCTGTCCTGCCTTCTACTCCTGATGGCCATTGCCCCTGCGGCTCTCGCATCCGCCTCCCGTCCGTCGGACGCTGTCTCGCTATCGGCAGCAGACAGCTCGAACCTTGCGCCTGTACGGACGGCGTCGTCGCCTGAGGCCGCCTTCCCGCCGACGCACGAGCGCATCCGCGCCGGCGCCCAACTAAGAATCGGCAGCGTTGCGGCGGACCTCACTTCCCTGGCGTTCGGCGGCGACAGACCGCGTCCGACGACCTGGTGCGACGTCGATCCGATCCAGCCTCCTGGACGGTGTGGCCGTCCGGTCCTCCACGCGTATCTGAACTGACGCATCCCTGGCCGCGCTCGACGACGCTCTTCAAAGAAGCGCCTCTAGAACGCGGGTCAGTGTTCCATCGACTCGTCAGTTGCAGCTCGCGCCCAGAGGCGCGGAGGTACGCATGTCGATTCACAACCATTCCCTTGTCGAAGACCACCCAAAGCCCGCCGCCACATCGAGCAGAGTCGTCGCTGTGTTCTCGAGTGACGAAGGATCGCGCGAGGGCACGTTCGCGGTGTGGGTCGCGACGTCCATGTTCGGAATGCTCCTCGGAAGCACCATAGCCAAGCTCAGCCAGGTGCTCTCGGACGATCGAACCCACCCCGCGGCAGCCTGCGGTGCGATGGTCGTTGTGGCAAGCATCTTGCTCGCTCTCGTCGCCGGCTTCCGTTTCAAAGCGAGTCTTCGCGCTGGGCGCCTCGGCCACTCAGGACAAGCGCTCTTGACCCTCGCGGTCGTGAGTCTCGGCTGGGCTTCCCTTGCGATGATCGCCTTCGCCGACTGGCGGCTTCCCGCTGGGATGCGCCTATGACGCTAGGGAGCCTAGGCGCGCGCGGTTGCGGCCTCGGCCCATTGCTTCAGCGGGCGGCCCTGCGATAGCGCGCGCAGCTCCCGTTGCCAGATCTGGCGCTTGAGGATGACCGACTCGTCTGCGACGTGGACCAGGTGCTCCTGCGATCGGTCGGGGATCGCACCCTGGCCGACCTGCGTCACGTAGTCTTCCATCCAGAAGAGCTTTGCGGCGCTGAGCTCGACGTCCACGTCCTCGAGGCTGCCCCGAGTGCCGTTGATGATGCCGTCGCTCCAGCTCCAGTTGGCGCCTTCGTCCAGGGGATCGCTCTGCACTTTCTGCTGTTGCCGGCGATACGCCTCGGCCGCCTCACCCGTGACCGGGATGAGCTCGACGGCGAAGCTGATGCAGCTCTCGTCGTCGATTGGCACCCGCCAGAAGAGGCTGTTCACCGAAAGGCTTCGGCCATCCTTCCGGAAACCATCGTCATTCGGGTTCCCGTCGACGTTCCGTCGCTCCGGGGCCTTGACCTGGTTGATGTTGGGCATGTGAAAGTCGATGTACTGAGGCGGCCCATCTTCGATCTCTACGGCTGAGTGGACGCCGAACTCCGTCTCCTCGGACTGCACCCTGCGCACCATGCGTTGCGCGGTGTTGCCGCGACGGCGGGCCGACTCACGATGGGTGAAGGGGACGTGGCTCGGGTCGTTCTCGACGCGATTGAAGTAGTTGCAGCGCCAGATCTGCGGTGTGGTGGCGTCTAGCAGGAAGCCATTTTCGAAATCAACGAAGCGCCGCATGGGTGGCGGGCTGCCCTCGCCGAGGTATGCGAAGACCAGACCCAGATATTCCTCGCACGGATAGCTGCGAATGCAGATCTTGCTCGCGAAGGCCGGGTCCTCGCCTGGCTGTTCCACGCACTGGCCCGACCCGTCGTAGCGCCAGCCGTGGTAGCGGCAGCGGATCGACTCTCCCTCGACCCACCCGACGGAGAGCTGCGTGCCCCGATGCGCGCAGCGAAAGTCGACGAGGTATGGGGTGCCGCTCTCGCCGCGGAACAGGGTGAAAGAGTCGCCCATGATGTGGATCGGCTCCGGATGACCAGCCGCTAGGTCTTGAGATCGGCCGATGGGTTGCCAGAACATCCGGAGATAGCGGCCGGCAAGAGTCCCCGGACCTGTGTGGACGAAGTCCCTCCACGGCTCATCGTGCATCGCGTCCTGCAATTCGTGGGCGGTCATCTCGAATCTCCTCTCAGCCTACGGTCGATAGCCGGCGGGCTGCGTCCAACACCGCGTCCAGGATCTTGACGTAACTCCCGCATCGGCAAAGGTTCCCAGCCAGATACTCGCGCACGTCTTCCGCCGTCGGGTTCGGGTTCTCTTCCAGCAAGGCCTTCGTCGCGAGAATGAACCCGGGCGTGCAGAACGAGCACTGGAAGGCCGTGTGATCGACGAACACCTCCTGCAGCGGGTGAAGCTCGCCGCCGTTCGAGAGGCCCTCCAGCGTGACGAGTTCCTTCCCCTCGCATAGGGCGGCGAGCATCAGGCACGAGCTCGTCGGCTTGCCGTCGACGAGCACCGTGCAGGCGCCACACATCCCGAGTCCGCAGCCCTCGCGCACGCTGAACAGATCGAGCTGGTCTCGGAGCACGTCGACGAGCGTGTGGTGTGGCTCGACCGTCGCGTCGAATGGAAGGCCGTTGACTGTTAGGCGGACGATCCGCTTCAAGACCCCGCTCCACCGTTCCGTCGAGATTCTAGCGCTCGCAAGACCTTCTCGGGAGTGATGGGCAGGTCCGTGATCCTGACGCCGATGGCGTCGTAGATGGCGTTGGCGATGGCGGGCATGACTCCAGGGAGAGCGGTCTCGCCGATGCCATGGACCTCCTCTGAGCCGGGGCGCTCCAGCACGAACGTGCTGAGGTCCGTCGGTATGTCTTTGAATGAAGGGATCATGTACTCGGCCAGGTTGCCGTTCTGAAGGCGCCCATCCTCATAGACCATCTCCTCGAACAGGGCTTGGCCCAGGCCGAAGATCGTGCTGCCCTCGATCTGAAGCTCGCAGTGGAGCGGGTTGATCATCCGCCCGGCGTATGAGTTGGCGTGAAGTCGAAGGATCGTGACCCTGCCGGTGTCGGTGTCGACCTCCACCTCGCAGGAGGTCGCCGCCTGCATCCAGCGCGCGCTCGCGACGCCCTGGCCCGTCTCGTGGTCCAATCCTCCGCTGGTGGCGAACGTCCCGCGACCCAGAAGGTTTCCCTGCCTCGATGCGCGTACCAGCTCGCCATACGAGAGGGAACGGTCCGGCACGCCGCGCACTATCACACGGCCGTCCTTCGTCTCGAGGTCCTCGGTCGACACCTCGAGCTTCTGTGCGGCCAGATCCAGCAGCTCGCCCTTGATCTCACGCACGGCGAGCTTCACGGCCTCTCCCATGGAGAAGGTCGTGCGGCTGGAGCTCGTCTGCTGGTCGTACGGCGTCGTGTCCGTGTCAGGCTCTGAGACAGAGACCTGCTCGTAGGGAACGTCGGCGTAGTGGCCGGCGATCTGGGCGAGCGTCGTCTTCGCGCCCTGCCCCATCTCGACGCTGCTGGTCAGGACGCTCAGGCTGCCGTCCTCGTTCAGCTTCGCCGTTGCGCTGGACGTAGATGGTGTGACCGTGCTCTTGATGATGCTCGTCACTGCCCGTCCGCGAAGGATGCGGGCGTCAGGCTTGCGCGCCGCGCGATCGCGCTTCCATTCGTCGTAACCGATGGCGGTCGCCGCATCGTCCAGCAGCTCACCATAGTGCAGGTCCCGAAGTGGCTCGCCCGTGGCAAACGTGTCCCCGTCGACGAGCATGTTTATGCGCCGCAGCTCCAGCGGGTCCATCCCGAGCTTCTCGGCAATGATGTCCATCTGGCTCTCGTAGGCCCAGGCGCCCTGCGAGACGCCGAAGCCGCGGAATGCTCCCGCAGGCACCGTGTTGGTGTAGACCGCGTACGAGTCCACCCACACGTGCGGGAACCGGTACGGGCCCGAGGTGCTGTACCCGCCGTTCTTGATCAGCCGTGGGCCAACGTCTGCGTAGGCGCCCGTGTTGAAGTGGCAGATCGCTTGGTGCGCCACGAGCGTGCCGTCGTTCATGACGCCCGTCTTGATCCGGATCGTGGCCCCGTGCTTCGAGGCGGTGAGGAAGTCCTCCTCCCGTCTCAGCGCGATCTTCACCGGTCGTTGCGCCTTCCACGCGAGTAGAGCGGCGACCGGCTCGATCTTGCAATAGCACTTCGCGCCGTAACCGCCGCCCAGCGTGTGGACGATGACGCGTACCTTGGAGAGTGGGATCTTGAAGATCTCGGCAAGCTGGGAGCGGACGAGGTGCGGCGTCTGGCTCGAGGTCCAGACGGTGACCTTGCCTTCCGACACCTGTGCGGCGGACACGTGGGGCTCCAGCGGCACGTGCTGGGCGCCGGGTGAGTGGAAGACGTTCTCCACGACGAGATCGGCCTCGGCAAACCCGCGGTTCACGTCACCCTTGCGGAGCTTGAACCGGTTGCACCAGTTCGTGCCCTCGCGAGTGTCGAGGAGGATGTCGGCGAAGCTGGCCGCGATCTTGGGGAGACTCTCATGCAAGATCGGCGCGCCCGGCTCCATCGCCTGCATTTCGTCCGTTACGGACGGGAGCTCTTCGTACGTCACCTCGATGAGGTCGAGCGCCTCCTGCGCAACGTCCGCGTTGACAGCAGCGACCGCGGCCACGATGTCTCCCGCAAACCGCACCTTGTCGATGGCGACAATGGCCTGGTCGCGGATTACTGGGCCGAAATAGGGGAAGAACCGGTCCTGGTCGATCAGGTCGTTGCGACTCAAGACTGCCACGACTCCCGGCAGCGCTTCTGCGCGGCTGGTGTCGACGTTCAGGACGCGAGCGTGCGGGTGCGGGCTGTGGAGGAGCTTGCCGACGAGCATGCCAGGAAGCTGGAAGTTCAGGACGTAGTCGATGCTGCCCGTGACCCGCTCATGGGCGTCGATCATTCGAACGCGCTCGCCAATGGCCACTAGGGCGCCCTCCTACGCGAACCCGATCTCCGTGCCGATTCTACTCTGCGCTCGAGAGGTACGGCGCCGATACGAATGGCGCGAGAGTACTTTCCGGCCGTGCGATCAGGTCTGTTCTCAGTTTCACCCGTTCGGGGATACAGAAATCTCCATTCAGGGGATTGACACTGATCGCTTTTTGACGCACTCTCCGGAGAACACATTGTTACTTTCGGAGAGGGCTACATGCTGAAGCCTGGTGACTTTTCGGACACACTGCGCGCGCTAGGACGGTTCGTCGAGTTGGTCGGCGCATTCGAGATCACCATCGACGACCGCGGCGAAGACTCTTTCGACGTCGCGTGGCAATGCCGCGACGGCCGCATCGAGCGCCACCTCACCCACCAGGACGTGGATGCGCTGCGAAGATCCGCGCTGTTCTTTCGGGGAACCGGCTCATGGAGCCCAGTGTTCGGCACGGCCGGGTTCCTCCGATCTGTCGGGCGGGAGATGGACGACCGAGGTGCAGAAGGCATTACCGTCGCGGAGACGCTCGATGGCTTCTGGGCGGCTGGCACGGCCGATGGTATCGGCTTCGAGCTCGAGTTCACGTACGCCGAGCTCGTGGAACGAACCCAATCTTTCCAGCGGCAACACCGCATGGCCGCGGCGATTCGCTAGGGCGTCATGCTGCGCGACGCCTCCGCGTCTCCCGACCCAGAGGTCGCGCGGCTCTTCATGGATAAGGTCCTCCCGGTCAACGCCCCCTGCGTCAAAGCGCTAGATGAGTGTGTCATTTGTGCCGGATCGTGGCCTACAAATGACGCTTACCTGCTCGTCGATTTGGTTCGTAAATAGCGAGTAAATGCGCGAATGGTGTGTTTACGTCAGACGATCAAGATTATCAGAGCTGTTACGGACCGTTAATCCTGCTGAAAGTTTCGTGTGCTAGGGTTGTTTTGGACGACGACACGCTCCAGATCTGGAGATGCAACGTTGCAACTCTAGTGTCGATCGGAGACCGTTCGTCAAGAACATATCAGGGGAGGACGTGTGAGAAAGGCTAGAAGGATTGTCTCAAGCAGTGTAGCAGCGGGGGTATTGTCGGCAATGCTGCTCGTGCCCGGTTTGTCATCTGCGCAAACTGCGCCAGGTGGCCTCACCGACGGCGGGCAGGGCGTGGGAGTGCAGGCTCCTTCCGCTCCGTCGACCGGCGGTGTCAACGTGCAGGCGCCCAGCGCGCCGAGCACGGGATCCGCGGGCCAAACGGCGGGCCAGGCGAACCAAGCAGCAAACCAAGCTGCTGGTCAAGCTAACGACGCGGCGAACCAAGCGACTGGACAGCAGGGCGCGCCAGCTAACAATGCCGGCCAGACCTTGCCGAACATCGGCAATGTTGGGCAGAATGTGCCGAACATCGGCAACGCGGGGCAAACCCTGCCGAACACCAACAACGCAGGACAGAATCTGCCCAGCACGAACAACGCTGGGCAGAACCTCCCGAACACCAGCAATGTGGGCCAGAACCTGCCGAGCACAAACAATGCAGGTCAGACCTTGCCGAATACGAGCAACGTCGGACAGGGTGTCCCGAATACCGCGGGCACGATGGATTTGACAAACCAGCCGTCGAATCTGGGGAACCAGCAGATCCCGGGCGTGCCGAATGCGAATCCGGGACAGGTGCTGCAAAACCCCGGTAACGCGATGAATGCCCTTCCGAACCAGGCTGGGGCAACCGGCATCGATGGGTCAATGAACGCCGCTGGGTCGCTGACCTTTGGCGGGAACCTGACCCTCGGTGGGACGCAATTCAACTCGGGCGAGGCGTTCCAGGTGGTCCAGCTTCCCTCTGGTTTTACGCTGCCGAACACCGGTGCAGTGACAATTCCGGAGGGCTCGATCATCAACGTCCCGGGCCGCCCGGACCTCGGCAACATCAACGTAACCTCGCCACTCAATGCGCAGGTTGGCGTCAACCAGACGAGCCAGTTGGGCGCCAACGTACAGAACGGTGTCCAGCAGCCCGGGATCCCCAGCGTGAATGCGCCCGGCATGCCTGATGCGAACGCCGTTCAGAATCTGCCGAACGTGTCTGGACTACAGAACCTCCTGCAGGGCATCAACATGCCTGATGCCACCGGCGTGCCGAACGTAGGCGTGCCGGGTGTCCCAGGCATTGAGAACAATGTGGGCCTGCCCGGCGTCCCGGGTATGGAAAACAACGCTGGTTTGCCGGGCGTCCCCAGCACCGGAATTGGCCAGCCCAGCATCCCCAGCCTGGGGAGCACGGATCTTGGCTCGATCCAGCTGAGCTCGGGAATCAACCTCGGCGACGCACAACTGCCCGCGGGCCAGCAGCTCCAGATCATCAGTCTGCCCGAGGGCTTCACTCTCCCTGACACAGGCCTGGTCAGCCTGCCCGCCGGCTCACTCGTAAGCGTGCCGGGTCAGCCGGACCTCGGCATCCTGTCTGTGGATGCGCCGTTCTCGGCACAGATCAGCGGCGGATTCAACCAGGGCTTCGGCGCTGGCGTTCCGATGAGCTCGATCCAGCTTAGCGCTCCGTTCCTGCTGGGCGGTGAGCTGTTCCCCGCGGGGCAGGAGCTTCAGGTCTTCGGCGTTCCGCAAGGCTTCACGCTGCCGCAGAGCGGCTCCGTGGTCCTGCCCCAGGGTTCCGTGGTCTTTGCGCCGAATCGGCCCGACCTCGGTAACATGACGGTCGGTTCGCCGGTTACGGGCGACGTTCGAGGCGTTCAGGGCATCGGCCAGATGGCGCCGAATCCTTCCAGCGTCGCTGGCGTGCAGGTGGGTCCGAGCGGGGTCGCTGGCATCACCGGCGTGTCGCCGGCGGTGAACCAGCCGACCGCGGCCCAGCTTCAGGTCCGCCAGGTGCCCCGCACCGGCGGTGAGAGCCTGCCGCTAATCGCGTTCGGCCTCTCGCTTCTCGCGGGAAGTGGGCTGGCTCTGCGAGCCCTTGGACGCAAGATCTAGCGCGAAGAGCGCAAAACCGAAGAGGCGGAGGGTCATGTGCCCTCCGCCTTTTTCTTGTCCTGAAAGAACGCCTTCAGGCGACGTCCTCAGACACCGGCCGTCTTCTAGTCCGGGAAGGGGAGAATTCCGCGGTACTTCTCGATGATCTGATTGCGCAGCTCGCGGGGGGCGCGGCTCACCTTCGGGAACGTGTCCTTCGTATGGAACGGGCGCGTCGCATAGAAGATCGCGATGCTGTTTGTGTGGTCGCCCGAGTCCCGCTTGTCCAATGGCATGAGGGGGTCGAGCGGCGTGCTCCAGCAGTCGTCGACGATCTGGATGTCGCGGGCAGGTTCGCAGCGTGTGGTCATGGCCCACATCACTTCTTTGAAGTTGTTCGGGTCGATGTCCTCGTCTACGACCACGACCCAGCGCCCATTGCGGGTCGCCGCGACAGTGGCCATCGCCGCCTGCTTCGCGTGGCCCGCGTAGCGCTGGCGAATTGCCACGACCCGGATATAGCCCATATGGCTGCCTACGCCGACGACATCCTGAATTCCGGCCGCCTCGAGGTCGCGGACACCGCCGCGGCCCTCTCCTAGGGAAAGCACCGTCTCGCTGCGTGCGCCTGGCCAGAGCGGAGCCTCGCTCAGGATGATGGGATTGTTCCGATGGTAGATGGCTTTGATGCGGATCACCGGTTGAGGCTCGCCAGTCCCGATGCTGCCGCCCGAGTAGTAGCCCGGCCACTCGCCGAACGGACCCTCGTCTCTCGCCAGCTCGCTTGGCGGTGGCGCCTCGCCCTCGATCGCGATCTCCGCGTGGGCGGGTATCGGGAGGCCCGTAAGCGGGCCCTTCACGACCTCCAGCGGCCGACCCATGAGCCCGCCGATGTGGTCGAGCTCGGACTTGCCCCACGGAAGGCGGCTGTGGGAGGCCATGAACGTCATCGGGTCGGCACCGAAAGTCGCGACGACCGGACAGGCCTCGCCCTTGTCCCAGTGGCGCTGGCAGATGAGGCGGCCCTGCTGGCCGGGGCTCATCCAGAGGCCGAGTAGGTCCTTGTCGTGCACCTCCATTCGGTAGGTGCCGACATTGACGTAACCGGAGTCAGGATCGCGGTTGATGAGCGAATCGCCCGTCCCGATGTATCGGCCGCCGTCCATCGAGTGGTAGCGGGCGACCGGGAAGCGGAACATGTCGACCTGGTCGCCTGTGAGCTGGTTTTCCATGACCGGACCGGTGGCCACCTCCACCGGTGGGATGGGCGTTGCCTCTCGAATCTTCTTGGCCCCGAGGCGTGACAGCTCCTCCCGTGGGCGATCGGTGGGTAGCCCCAGGCCGAGGGCCTGGCGCTTGTAAGAGGCGCCGACGAGCGCGACTAGCCGATAGCCGGGTGGATAGCCCTTGATCCGGTCGAAGATGAGCATGGGCGGCTGAGGGACGAGCTCGGCGGTCACTTCGATGAGCGTGCCGATCTCCTCGTTCCAGTCCGCGCCCTCGATGATTCGGTACTCATCGACCTCCATGCACGCGTCGACGTACTCCTGCAGTCCGGAAAACACGGTCCCACTCATCTCAATCCTCCGGTTCGTTTCTGTCGCACGACGGGTCGGATCGGTCCCGCCTAGACGCCCGGAAAGGGCAGGACCGACTTGTACTTCTGCACCACCTGCTCGCGCAGCTCGCGCGGACTCCGGCTCACTCTCGGGAACGAGTCCTTCAAGTGGTACGGCCGCGTCGCGTAGTAGATCGCGATGCTGTTGGTGTGGTCGCCCGATTCCTTCTTCTGCGGGTTGGACGACACCAGCGGGTCGAGCGGCGTGCTCCAGCACCCATCGATGATCTCGATGTCTCGGATTGGGTCGCACCGGGTCGTCATCGCCCAGAGGACCTCTTTCAGGTTGTGCGGATCGATGTCCTCGTCCACAATTACGACCCACCGGCCGTTGCGCATCCCGGACACCATCGCCATCGCGGCCTGCTTCGCATGGCCCGGGTAGCGCTGTTTGATCGAGACGACCTCGATGTACGGCATCGGGCTGCCGACGGCGATCACGTCCTGAATCCCAGACTGCTCGAGGCGGTCCTTCGCGCGGCCGTAGTTCAGGCCGTACTTCTGGGCACCAGGCCAGAGTGGCGCGGAGTTGTTGATGACGGGGTTGTCGCGATGATAGATAGCCTTGATTCGGATGACCGGCTGCGGCTCACCCGTTCCGAGCGAGCCGCCTGAGTAGTAGCCTGGCCATTCGCCGAATGGTCCCTCATTGCGAGCTTCCTCGGACGGAGGAGGCACCTCGCCCTCGATCGCGATTTCGGCGTGCGCGGGGATCGGTAACCCTGTGAGTGGACCCTTGATCACTTCCAGCGGGCGGCCGCGAAGGCCGCCTGAGTGAGCGAGCTCGGATTGCCCCCACGGAAGGGGGCGGGAGGACACCATGAACGTGAGGAGGTCGCCGCCGAAGATGCAGGCGATCGGCGCGGCCTCGCCCCGGTCCCAATAGCGCTGGCAGATCTGGCGGCCGTGCTGGCCTGGGCTCATCCAGATGCCCAAGAGGTTCTTCTCGTGCGCCTCGATGCGGTACGTGCCCGCGTTGATGAAATCGCTGTCCGGGTCCTTGTTGATGATCGTGTCGCCGGTCCCGATGTAGCGGCCTCCATCCGAGGCGTGGTAGCGCGGCACGGGGAACTTGAAGATATCCACGTCGTCGCCCGTGATCACGTTTTGCATCACCGGTCCCGTCGCGACCTCAACAGGGGGGATCGGCTTCACGTTCTTCATCTTTTGCTCGGCCATCGCGCGGAGCTGGCTGATCGTCTTGCCGTCGATGTCGAGCCCCATGGCCAGGGCGGCGCGCTTTGCCGAGGCCATCGGCAGGCTGACGACACGGTAGCCGGCGGGGTAGCCCTTGATGCGATCGAAAAGGAGCATTGGGGGCTCAGGAATGAGCTCTGCGACCGCTTCCGTGAGCGCGCCGATCTCTTCGTTCCAATCCGCGCCCTCGATCACGCGCCACTCGTCGACCTCCATCGCCGCGTCGATGTACGACTGGAGATCGTCAAAAACGATTCCCGGCATAGCCATTCCCCCCATCTCAATCAGGACGCCTAATCATATCCCGTTACCACCAGAGAGGCTGACGTGCCGCTGGCTCGCCCGAAGCCAGCTCGATGGCCGCGCGGGTCGCCTTCGCGTAGTAGCCGTCGCTCCGCGGCACGAGCTCTGCAGTCGCTATCAGCAGCGTCCCGATGCCAATCCGTCCGTCCGCGAGGACGGGCCCGCCTGGGACCTCGGCGCTGGACGGGTCGCCCACGACGAGACCTTCGAGCAGCGCCGCTGGCACGATCGTGACCGCGCTCACTTCCGCTACGTCGGACCTCATGCCGTCGAGCCCAACGTCGCGGAGGAGGAAGTAGACGTCCTGGATCTCGCGCTCGATCACGCCGTTGTCGTAGCGGACTTCTTCGCGCCGCTGTCCGGTCTGGATGAGCTCCTCGGCGGTGACTTCGAGCCCGAGCTCTTCCTGCATCTCGCGGAGCCCGCCCTCGATCCCCTCACCCGCTGAGTAGTGACCGGCGACGCTGACGTCCCAGAGCCCGGCCCACGTCTCCTTCAGAGCAGAGCGTTTCTGGAGAACGATGGCTGGGGCGCCATTGACCATCGTCACCACCCAGCAGTGGAACGAGCGGTGCCAATCGCCATCACGATGCACGAGCGATCGTGCCTTCCTCTCGCCGGTGGGTTTGCCGTCGCGGTCGCAGAGGTCGAAGAGCTCGAACGCAGGATCGATCACTGACTCCTCCCGGGCGCGTTACGTTGAGTCGTTATACTTGCCGAGCCATGCTGGGTCGGCGCGGTGTCGTGAGACGCAGGAATGTGCTCCCCCGCCCTAGGCTGTTGCGGTCGCTTCAACGGGGATTCGGATGACGATCGTGGTGCAGCCACCCTCGATCTAGGCGTGGACTAGGACCCGAAGTTGAAAGCAGCTCGAGTCCTCGTCGGGCTCATCGTCCTCCTCCTCGCGGCGATCTGGCTGGTGCCGCCGGTGCGAATCGCGGTACTCACGGCCCTGCTGATCCCGCACTTCTTTCCAGGCGCATACACTCGGCCTCTCGATGTGCTGACGCCGAGTCCTCGTCGCGAGTCGATCGCCGTCCCCGGAACAACAAGCGGTATGGTTGCGGACGTCTACCGCCCGGCGGGCGGGTCACCCAGTCCAGCGATGATTCTGCTCCTTGGCGTGAACCCGCTGCCCCGCAGCGATCCGCAGGTGGTGACGCTGGCTGACGGCATCGCACGGACTGGGATCGTCACCGTCGTAGCGGAGTCTCAGGCGCTCCTCGACGGAGAGATTCGGCCAGAGGAAGTCGACAGTCTCGTGGCGCTGTTCCAGCTCTTGGAACGTGACCCAGGAGTGGACCCCACGCGAATCGGATTCGCGGGCTTCTGCGTCGGCGCCGTCCTGGAGCTCCTCGCCGCCGCCGACCCGCGAATTGCCGATCGCGTAGCGTACGTGAACGCATTCAGCGTCTACGCCGATGCCGTCGACGTCCTGCGCGCGATCCTGACGGAGACTCAGCCCGGTCCGAATGGGCCGGAGATGTGGACGCCGAACTCCCTGACCCGCCAGGTTTTCGTTCGCCACATCGTGAGTCAGCTTCCCGCCGAGCAGGATCGCCGCATTCTCACGAGTGCCTTCGTCGATGCTGCCTCACCGAGTCCGCAAGAAATGGCTCTCCTCACGTCGCTCGGACGCGGCGTATATGACCTGCTTGCGAACAAGGATGGCGCGCAGTTCGACCGGTTGCTGGGAAACCTCCCGCCCGAATACCTGGATCCCCTCAAGCGTCTCTCCCCGCGATATTCCGCCGATCGTATTCGTGCCCGCGTCTATCTCATGCACGACGTCGGCGACGGCTATCTCCCCGTCGCGGGAGCGCGCCAGCTCGCCGCGACGATGCCGTCAGCTACACGTGTCCAGTACACGGAGTTCCAGATGTTCAGCCACGTCGTACCTGGGCAAGTCGACGATCGAATGCAGCTCACGGGCGAGATGTTGAAGCTGTTCCGCCACATCAACGACGTGCTGATGACGGCGCACACTGGCCGCTCGTAGCGTCGTCGCACGGCGCTGAAGCAGCTTTGGCTGTAGTCGCGTCGCTACTTGGCGAGCTGCTCCTTCACCGTCCGCACCAGGTTGCGGACGTGGTTGTTGTGGTCCATCTCCCCCGAGATCTTCTCGCAGCTATGGAGGACGGTCGAGTGGTCACGGCCGCCGAAGAGGCCGCCGACCTCCGAGAGCGAGAGCTCGGTGGACTCGCGGAGCAGATACATCGCGATCTGGCGAGGGACGACCACGCGCCGATCGCGCTGCTTCCCCCGGATCTCCTCGCGTGAGATGTGCGTCGCGGAGCAGACGGCGTCCACGATGGCGCCGGGTGGAATGGAGCGTCGGCCAACCGGTTCCAGCATCTCTTTCAGCGCGGCCGCGGCCAACTCGAGTGTAATGGGCGCATTGGTGGCCATGCTGTAGGCGAGCACGCGGTTCAGGGCGCCTTCCAGCTCGCGGATGTTGCTGGGCACCTTGACCGCGATGAAGTCGAGAACCTCCGTCGGCGCGACCGTTGTCGTGTGCCGAGCGACGTCGGCCATTTTGGTCCGCAGGATTGCGATGCGCGTCTCCAGGTCGGGCTGCTGGACGTCGGCCATCAAGCCCCACACGAAGCGGGAGCGAAGCCTATCCTCGAGCGTTGCGATCGCCTTTGGGTGGCGGTCGCTGGTAAGTACGATCTGTCCGCCCGTCTCATAGAGGGCGTTGAACGTGTGAAAAAACTCTTCTTGGGTTTGTTCCTTGCCGGCGATGAACTGGATGTCGTCGATGAGGAGGATGTTCGTGTGTCGGTATCGGCCGCGAAACTCTTCCATGCGCCCACGGCTGATGGACTCGATGAACTGGTTCGTGAAGGTTTCCGAGGAGACGTACACGACCTGGAGTCCACGACTGAGCGCCTCGTGGCCGATGGCGTGCAAGAGGTGGGTCTTCCCGAGGCCGACACCGCCGTAGATGAACAGCGGGTTGTGGACTTGGCCGGGCCGCTCCGCCACCGCTACGGATGCCGCGTGTGCAAGGCGGTTGTTGGCTCCGACAACGAACGTGTCGAACACGTAGCGCGGGCTCATGGTCGGGTGGGCATCCTCGACCTTGGCACGAGTCGCTCGGGCTCGTCCCCCCGTCCGTCGCGGCGGCGGGTTCAGGTGGAGCGGCTCGGCCGCGACGTTCGGAGTCTCCGTACGCCCGACCACGAACTCCACGCCGACGGGCTGTCCGAGCAGCCCCTGCAACGTACGGCTGACCAACCCGTTGCACTTGGTGGAGAGCCATTCCAAGTTGAAAGGGTTCTCGACGCCGACGACGCACTTTGAGCCGTCATACGAGAGCAAGTTCGTGTCGCGAAACCACGTCCGGAAATCCTCCGGACGCATCTGGATCTGCAGCTCGCCGAGCGCATTCTGCCAGATCTGTTGGGTATCGAGTGTCATCATCATATGCCTGCCCACCCGCGCGTCTGCGAAATCTGGGTAAAGGAAACCTAAAGTCCGTGCCATGGGAACTTCAAAAAACACGAGGCGCTTCGGAGGATGGTAACAAACCGACCTCGGCCCGGCCGACCGTCGTGACCTAGATGTAATAGGCCGGTCATGACTCGCAGGCATTAGGCAGGTCATATGTGGAGACGACGATGATGCTAAGTTGTGCCGATTACATGAAATCTAATGACTAGATGCTACGTGTATCGTCGAGGGCGTGTCGGTCCTCTAGACACGAGGGTCGAGCGCGTCGCGCAGGCCATCTGCTAGGAGCACAACACACAAGACGGTCACAAAAATCATCGCTCCTGGTGGATACACGAGCCACGGCGCCTTCTCGAACAGATCGATCGAGCCGCTCAACATGTTGCCCCAGCTCGACAAAGGCACCCGCACGCCGAACCCCAGGTAGCTCAACGCCGATTCGCCCAGGATCGCGCCTCCGACGTCGAAGCCGGCCACCACCATGATGATGTTCGAGACATTGGGCAGGATGTGTCGGGTGATGATTCGGAAGTTGCTCGCTCCCAGTGACTGGGCGGCAACCACGTAGTCCAGGTTCCTCACCGACTGGGCGACACCGCGGACCTGGCGCGCCGTGCCAGGCCAGAAGAAGAACGCAAAGATCAGCGCCAGCAGTGGCACGTCTGGCTGGAAGACAACCGAGAGAATGATGAGGACGAAGAGGCCCGGAATGTTGAAGACGAATTGGATGACGGCGTTGACCAGATCGTCGACCCATCCACCGAAGTAGCCGGCGGCCAGGCCGGCCGCGGTCCCCACGACGATCGAGATGAACGCGACGAGAAACCCGATGCTGAGCGAAATACGCCCCGCGTAGAGGAGCCGGGTGAGAACGTCGCGTCCCAGATCGTCAGTCCCTAACAGGAACCGCTCGCCTGGTGGTTGCAGGACAGCGACGCGACCGTCGGGCATGCGCATGATGGTGTCCGGTGCGGTGCGGAGAACGAACTCGCAGACGATAGGCCCTAGCAGCGTGATCAGCACGACGATCCCGATTCCCGCGGCCGCGATCATGCTGAGCCGGTCGTGTCGGAACTTGCCCCAAGCCCTCGCGTAGAAGCCTTGGGAGACCCGAAACTGTTGGGCTTCTTCTTCGGGCGTTAATGGACGAGGGCGGCGGGGCTCCCCGTCGGACACCGGGGTGCTCGTGCCGTTCCTGCTCGGCGTCGGCTCCCCGGTGACTTGCGTCATCGCTGCGCCAACCGGATACGTGGATCCACAACCCCGTAGGCGATGTCAGCGATAAGCATGCCGACGAGGGTGGCGAGCGTCAGCATCGTGATGATGGCCAACAGCAGCGGGAAATCTCGAGTCGCAGCGGCTTCGAGATAGAGGCGACCCATCCCTGGCCAGTTGAAGATTCCCTCCATGAGCGCCGCGCCCGAGATGAGACCAGGGAGAAATCCTCCCATCAGGGTGACAACTGGCAAGAGGGAGTTCCGCAAGATGTGGCGGGTGGTCACGATCCTCTCGGGCAAACCCTTTGCCCGAGCCACGCGAACGTAGTCCTGTCCCAGGACCTCCAGGACCTGGCTCCGCACGTATCGCGTGAAGGCGACGGTGCCTCCCAATCCGAGAATCATCGCGGGGATGATGATGTGGGTGAACCAGCTTATCGGTCCGTCCCTCCCCTGGCCCTGGGGGAACCAGTGGATCGTGGTGCTGAGGATCACGATGAGCACGAGCGCGGTCCACCAGCTTGGCATCGAATCCCATAAGACGGTGAAGACTCGGATGATGACGTCGGGTAGCTTCCCGCGGTGAAAGGCGGCGATGACGCCCAGCGGGATGCCAAGGAAGGCAAACACGTACGCGGTGAGGCCGAGCTGCACCGTCGGCCAGATTCGCTCCTGGATGATGTCCAGCGGCGGACGCAGATAGTAGTACGAGCGACCGAAGTCCAGCGTGATGGCGCTGCCGAGCCATTTCATGTACGCCACGGGCGCCGGGTCGTTCAACCCAAAGCGCTCCCTGATACGGGCTATCTCTTCAGGCCCGATCTTCGGGTTCTCGAGGAACGCCGCCTCGGGTCCACCAGGCGTGGCACGGGTTAGAAAGAACGTAAACGTCATCAAGAGCCAGAGCAGCAGCGCCGACTGGATGAGGCGACGAATGAGAAATTGGTGCATAGACGCGGGTTACTGCGCCACGTACCAAGAAGCGATGTTGTTGTTCGTCGTCATGAGGTTGCCCCCCTTGGAGGGCTTCACTCCCCCTACCTTCTTGTCGAACGCGGTGAACTGCTTCAGCGTGACCGTGTAGAAGGCGGGAAGGTCGTCGGCGAGCAGACGCTGGATCTCGTCGTACATCTGCTTACGCTTCGTGTCGTCCTGCTCCACCATGCCTTGCTGGAAGAGCTCGTCGACGCGTGGATTGGCATAGCCCGTATTGTTCTGCGGCCCAGTGCTATGAATCCACGTCTTCGCGTCGTCCGGATCGAGCACCGCGCTCCACGTGCCCATCGAGACGTCGAACTGCCGATTCTGCGTTCGCTCGACGAAGGTGTTGAACTCCAGGCCATTGACCGCGGTGTCAATTCCGAGGCTCTTCCACTGCTGCTGGATGTATGCGGCCATCTTCGTCCGCGGCTGGCTTGTCGTTGGGAAGATGATCTCGATGTGAACTGGCTGGCCAGAGCGATCCTTCAGTACGGCGCCGTCTAGGGTGAAGCCTGCCTCGCGAAGGAGCTGCTTCGCCTTATCGAGATCGTACGGATACTTTTCGACGTTGTTGTTGACCCACTTGGTATTGCCCTGCGTGATGACCGAGAACTGCTCGGCGGCCAAGTCGTCCTCGAACTGGATGAAGTCTTTTCGATTCAAGGCATGAGTGAGGGCCTCGCGCATCTTCTTGTCGGCGAAGAGCGGGCGACGCATGTTGAATTCGACGTTGCGGTACTGGCCCGTGACGGCCTGCCACTCGACGACGTTGATGCTGCTCGTCCGCTTGGCGTCCGAGTACTGAGCGGGCGGGAAGTTCTTTGCCCAGTCCGCCGCGTTGGTCTTCACCAGGTTGAGAACCGTTTGCGGCGACGCGGTGATGAAATGGACCTCATCGAGAAGCGGCTGCTTGCCCCAGAAGGTGGGGTTTCGAACCATCGTCACGCGCTCGGCCGACGCTTCTTTCGGGATGTATGGTCCCGCCACGACGGTCGGCTTCAAGATTTCGGAGTTTGCGACTGGGTCGAGCCACGATTTGCCCTGCCACACGTGCTTCGGTATTGGGCCGATGGCGCTGGCGGTGGCTATTGCGATGAAACGGGCCAGCGGCTCCTTCAACGTCACTACGATCGTCTTCGGGTCAGGCGTTCGATACGACTCGATGCGCTCGAGATCGTCCAGACCCACGTAGTTGTTCTCTTCCTTGCTGGCATTGTCCCAGGCGAACTGGAAGTCGGCGGAGGTAATTGGTTGGCCGTCGCTCCACTTGAGGTTGTCGCGGAGGGTGAAGGTGAACGTCTTGCCGTCGGGCGAAACGGTCGGCAGCGCGGCTGCCATGGCGTCGCCCGGGTCGACCCAGTAGTCCAGCTTCTCCCAATCGAAGCTCAGCAGTCCTGCGGTGAAGAGCGCCGCGACGTCGCCAAGCGACTCTCCGTTGTACTGCGGCTCGGGGTACGGGTGCATGACCTTCGGCGGGTTACCGAGCCAGGCCACGCGCAGAATGCCGCCCTTCCTAGGCTCGCCGCTCGCCTGGCTGCCCGACTGACTCTGTGAGGGCGTGTTGCAGGCCGCGAGGATGGTCGCGCCGATCGTCATGATGCTCAGGAGCCAGAGAAGGCCTCGATATTTCGACATCCATCACCAGCCATTCCGGATTTTAGGAGAGATGCGACAGCGGCGCGCCCGCGCCGCGAGCGTGCACTATCAGAGTGATACGCGGGCGGCTCGGAAACGTCAAGTTGTCCGGACCGCTCGTGATGGTCCTTGGAGACGGTGAAGCGGGACCGCGAAGAAGCAGTCCGGAAGGCCAAGGAGGCACGTCGTAGTACCCTTGTACCTTGACGAGTGTTTCAGCGCTAGGCAAATGGCCCGCCAGCTCCGCGCGGCGGGCCATTTGATTTACCTGGCGACAGAGCTTGGGATCACCGTAGCGAGCCGGAGTGGGCGCTGCTCGACAGTAACACCGGTCAAGATGTCGTTATGTGGTTCTCGCAGGGCGGCGTCATGGACTGAACTCAGCGAGCGTCGCCAGGCTACTGAGTCAGGAATTTGTTTCTTGACGACCCCATTTTTGTTTCTTACTGGCTTCACGATCGCGGCGATCCCTACGTCGGCGCCGCCTCGCGTGCGGGCAGAGCCGGCAAGCTCCGGCGCCGTCGCAGGTCGTCTACTGACCCTGCCTACTCCGTCGCTCAGCGCGGAAGACGCAATTCCGCCGAAGCGATCAAGCGCGAATGTGCGATATGTCCTGACGCGGACGCCGCCTGGTTAAGCTCCCCACCGACGCCACGGCCAGGGCGCTGGCTCCGATCAGGATTAAGAGCATCAGCCAAAATGGTACGTGTGGTGTCGTACTGGCATAAACGGAGCCCTCAACGCGGGTTGGTACTCCAGCTCGCTCTAATACGTCCATACCAGCGCTGGTAATAAGCGAGCATTTGCCCGGCGAATCTAAGCACAGGACCGCAGCGACATTGCCGCCCGCCTGGTAGAGCCGCGCGTGCTGATCCGCCATATCGGAGCTGAGTTCCATGAGGCGTTCGCCACGCACGTACGCTTCCCACTTCGGGCCCCAAAAGAGCGCTACTTGCAAATGGGGTCTCGCGCTTCGTTCATCGGGCGTCAGCTCGGTGGCCTCGCCCAGAAGGATGGTCAGGTTGTCCGCGTGGTTCGCTAGGACGATGCGTTCGCTCAGCGGTTCTCCGTGCACCATCATTAGCCGCGGCGCAGCGGCGTGGGCGACTTCGCCCCCGAGCGCGTGCGACAGGGAGCAAACGGCGACGAGCGAGCCGAGCCAGCCCAGGAGCATCGTTGTAGCCGTCCGTATTTTTGATGTGTAGGCGCTTGAAGATATCGTCATATCCCTCCCCTAGCTACTGCGCTGCTGAAGGGATCGCCCTCACTACTGAATAAGGGCTACCGCTGGCAGGTTGAGGAGCCCGGCTCGGTCGCCCAAACCCCGCGGAAAGTCGCCCGGGCGCCTCCTCGGCGACAAACCGGGCCGCTGCACCCGCCACCCGGTGGTCCGCCGCACCGCAAAACCGGCTGCCTAACTCCATTTCCGGCCCTCAAAAAGCTCTTTCACCCGGCTCTGGTCAGAGCCGGGTTACACTCATTGTCCAAACTCAAGTTGTTAGCGGGGGAACAAGTCTCGGACCGGGCACGTGAAGCCAGGCAGGACAGTACCGCCGTCCAACAGGTCGTCCTGAGTTAGCACCCGCATCCCCCCGGACGAGGGATAGACAGCCACAGTGCGGGTCCGGATCCAGGCAACGAACACCAGGCGGACTCCGCTGGTCAGCCACATCTGGACCTTCTCTTCGACCTCGCGCCGGGATTCGCCGGGCGAGACGACCTCGACCAGGAGGTCCGGCACCACGTCAGAATAGGTGATGGGAATACGCCCTTCGGGAAACCGCCCGGCCGCCACAAAGGCCACGTCGGGCGCCCGCACGGTGTCGGGGCCACGCTCGATCCAGAAGCCGGTCTCGGCCGCGAACACCTCGCCCAAGCCCTGCGGCTCAACGAACATGTAGAGGCGGCCAGCGAAGCGCATCGCGACCGCCCCGTGCATCTCGCCGGAGGGTGGCATCGTGCGTAACTCCCCTCGCACCAGTTCGTGCCGCATCCCGTCGTCCGGCATGCGGAACAGCTCGTCGGCGGTCATCAACGCCTTCTCGACAGCCATCGCGCCTCCCGCCCGATTCTAGCACGGTGCAACGCTGGCTCCCGCAGGGGGGCGAGCGGGTGGCCAAGAACCGCACCAGCGTTGTCTCAGCCGATCTCGAGCAGGAGACCGGCCAACTCTTTAGGCATCGTTACCATCGCATCGTGTGGCCAACTCTCGATAGCGCCATCCTGACTTCGCTTGCCGTGCAGCCTCTGCACAGGGCCCATCTCTCCCGCTGCGCAAGCCCGGGCGTCGTGCGTGACGCGGTGCAACGCACCCAGCCAATCCGGATTCGGCGCTGGGCGGCACGATCGACAGATGGCCCCCCACGCTTCGCAGTACGGTCGCTCCACCTCGAAACACGGTGCACTAATCGCAGCCGAATCTGCCAAACCGCTTCGTGGTAGGATGAAACACTCATGAGCTTCCCCTAAGGCTGACGGAGCGGATCGACCGGAGTCGTCCATGAAACGTAGCGAAGACTACACGGTCGTCACCCGGCCAGACGACAACGGAACATTTGTCGCCTACGTGCCGGCGATTCCGGGCTGTCACGCATGGGGAATGACGCCTGAGGAAGCGCGCCTGGAGTTGGTCGGCGTCTTCGACATGATCAAGGAAGAATATTCCGAGAAACGGCGCCCGATGCCCGAGGACGTCGAGTTGACGATCGGACGTGCCAGCTAGGGCGGGGGCGGTTCAACGAGTCGAAGGAGGGTAGCGTGCTAACAACGGAAGAGAATGCGCGGATGACGCAAGTCGGGCCGGGTACGCCGATGGGCGACTTGCTCCGACGCTACTGGCAGCCGATTGCTGCGACGGCGCAACTTCCCTCTCATGGGACCCGTCCGGTGCGCCTTCTTGGCGAGGACCTCGTGCTTTACCGCGACCGCCAGGGCAAGTTGGGACTCGTGGCCGAGCGCTGTCCGCACCGGCGGGCGGGCATGGTGTTTGGCATCCCTGAAAATGAAGGTCTGCGTTGCGCCTATCATGGGTGGATGTTCGACGCGGCTGGTAAGTGCATAGAGCAGCCGTACGAGCAGACCGAGGATCCTGGCAGCACGTTCAAGGACCGCATCCGAATCACGGCGTATCCCGTCGAAGAGAAGGCGGGAATGATCTTCGCCTATCTGGGCCCGCTCCCCGCGCCCTTGATCCCGAACTGGGATCTGTTCGTTTGGGACAACGTGATGCGGGACATCGGCACGGCCGTGATTCCCTGCAACTGGCTTCAGATCATGGAGAATTCCCTCGACCCCGTGCACGTCGAGTGGCTCCACAACTATTTCTCGAACTACGTGCTCACGCGTCTCGGTCGGCCCGACCTGAAGCGCATCGAAGCGAACATGGGCAAGACGCCGTGGAAGCACACGAAGATCGGGTTCGACGTGTTCGACTACGGAATCATCAAGCGTCGACTCCTCGAAGGTATGACCGAGGAGGACGATGGCTGGTCCGTCGGCCACCCCGTCGTCTTCCCGAACATCCTTCGGACGGGCAATGCGTTCCAGATCCGCGTTCCGATGGATGACACCCACACCCTGTACTGGTGGTACTCGGCGCACCCGCCGCGGAAGGGTCTGGAGATTCGCCCGCAGGAAACGATCCCGATGTACGAGGTGCCACTGCCTGGACTCGACGAGCATGGGCAGCCTGAGTGGGAGTATCTGGATAACAACAGCGGCCAGGACATGGCCATGTGGTACACGCAGGGCGACTTGGCCGATCGGCGCGAAGAGCACCTAGGCCTCTCCGACAAGGGTGTGGCGATGTATCGAAAGCTGTTGGAGCTGAACCTGGTCAAGGTCGCGAAGGGCGAAGATCCGATGAACACCTTCCGCGACCCGGCCACCAACGTGATGCACGAGCTCCACACGGAGCAGAACCTGTTCAACCGCGGCGACCCGAACAACATCAGCCGTGCGGGCCAGGCCAGCAAGTACAGCCCCGTCCTGAAGGAGGCGGCGATCCGTCTCCAGGGCGAAGAGGCCGTCCTCGAGCCCGTCCACTAGGGGAAGAGCCTTGATCCAAGAGTCATATCTGCGTTGGGGCCTGATCGGCCTCGGATCGGGCGCGTCCAACTTGCTGGAAGGGTTCTCACGGAACCCGCATGTCCGGGTGACGGCTGCTGCCGACGTTCGGACGGAAGCGCTGGAGGCCTTCGGCAAGGAGTACGGCGTCGAGACGTTTTCGTCGGCCGAGGATCTCTGCAAGAGTCCCAACGTCGATGCCGTCTGGATCGCCACGCCCAACCATCTCCACGCCGAGCACGTTATCGCGGCCGTGAACAACGGCAAGCACGCGACCGTTTCCAAGCCCATGGCGATCAGCCTCGAAGAGTGCGACGCGATGAACGAAGCCGCCGAGCGGAACGGCGTTGTTCTCTTGTGCGGCCACACGCAGGCGATGCTTGCGCCGATCCGCAAGATGGCCGAGGTGGTTTGGAGCGGAAGGTACGGCAAGCTGGGCATGGTCCACTCGTGGAACTACACGGACTGGATCTACCGACCGCGGATGCCCTACGAGCTGGACGTGGCCCAAGGCGGTGGCGCCGTATACCGGCAGTCGCCGCACCACATCGACATCGTTCGCCTCATCGGCGGCGGCAAGATCCGAAGCGTGCGCGCGATGACGCTGGAGATCGACCCGAAGCGCCCAGCGCCGGGCGGCTTCGTCGTGTTTCTCCAGTTCGAGGACGGCGTGCCCGCCACCATCGTCTACAACGGCTACGGCCACTTCAGCACGTCCGAGCTCACCTTCGGCGGCCGAGTCAACATCCCTACGATCGCCCGGGACACGACGCCGGAGGAGGAGTACGCGATGAAGGAGCAGCGCCGCTACACCGCCAGCGGTGGAAGCGGGAACAGCGGCGGCTCCGAAAGCGGACCGCGGCATTCCGCATTCGGCCTCACCATGGCGACGTGTGAGCACGCTGACATCCGCCAGTCGCCGAACGGCCTGTGGATCTACGACGACACGGGGAAGCACGAGCTGGAGATCCCAAAGGAGCAGTCTCGCGGCGAGGCCGAGTTCGAGGAGATGTACCAGGCGGTCGTTGAGAAGCGCCGCGTGATCCACGACGGCCGTTGGGGCGAAGCCACCCACGAGGTCACGCTCGCGATCATGGAGTCTGCTCGGACCGGCAAGGACGTCGTTCTCTCCCACCAGGTCCCAGTTCCCCCAGAGCTGATCGCGGCCTCCCAACCCTAGGCCCCGTGTACCTGAGCGGCGAAGGCCTAGGCCTCGCCAAGCTGAGCGAACGCGACACACACCGGGGAGCCTGTCTCGATTGCCTGTCCGGTGGGCGTCAAGCGCCCCGTAGCCTGATCCACACGGAACACCACCACCGAATGGCTGGCCTGATTCTCCGCGTAGAGATAGCTGCCGCTCCGGTCCAGAGCGAAATGGCGAGGGATGCGTCCCTGGGTCGAAACCCATTCGACCGGACTCAGCGTCCCATTCTCCAGGTCCACCGCGAAGACTACGATGCTGTCGTGTCCTCTATTCGACCCATACACGAACCGTCCAGATGGCCCGACCGCGATCTCGGACGCAACGCTGACGTCGGAGAAGTCGCTCGGGAGTGTCGACAGCGTCTGCAGCGGCTCGATCACGCCCCGATCGCCGTCGTACGCGAACGCGGTGATGGTGTTCCCCATCTCGTGGATCAAGTACGCAAAGCGTCCGTTCGGATGAAAGGCGATGTGGCGCGGACCCGAGCCCGGTGCCGAGGCCGCGAACGCCGGATCGTTTGGAACGAAGGTCCCCTCGGGGCTGAGCTGGTACACGTACGTCCGGTCGAGTCCAAGGTCGGGGACGAACAGGTAGCGGCCCCCGCGGTCCCACGTGACCTGGTGCGGGTGGGCTTGATCCTGACGCTCGCTGTTGGGCCCCAGGGGCCCGGTGTGTGTGCGGACGTCCGTGGCCTGGCCGATCGTGCCATCCTCGCCGAGCGGATAGGCAGCGATCGTGGCGCCCGCGTAATTGGCGACCACGAGCCAGCGGGAGGTCGGGTGCACGTCTGGGTAAACGGGGTTGTCGCCGTTCGACGACTCCCGGTTCAGCAGCGTGAGCCTCCCTGTGCTGCCATCGATCGAGAATGCGCTCACCTGATTCTCGGTTCCGCCGTGCACGGCGTACAGGAAGCGCTGCTGCCGCTCGACGGCAAAGAACGAGGGGTTCCGCTCGCCCTCCAGGACCTCGATCGAGCTCCAGCCTCCGGAGCCCAGATCGACCTGGAATACGCCGAGGCCCCGGCCGCGACCGCGCCGATTCTCCTCCGTGTAGCACCCGAGGTACGCGACGGTCAGTGCCATGAAGGCCCCCAATCAAACCATGCGTCTTGGCGACCAGGCTATCGTAGCACGGCGTGTATGATGGAACAGCCCACTCCAGATGCAACAAATGCGCGCGTTTGACCGCGCCAGCGCCAGAAGGAGCCGCTCAAAATGGCAGAGATTGTTCTCGGTATTGGGAGCTCGCACGGACCCCAGCTTGGTCTCCCACCCGAACAGTGGGTTCGCCGCGCCACGGCGGATCGCGCGAACCCGGAGCTGTGGTTCCGCGGCAAGACGTACACGTTCCCCGAGCTCGTGGAGGAGCGCGGAGGACCGGACCGGTTCGCGGCGGAGCTGAGCGAGGAGAAGGCGCGCACCCGATTCGATGCGTGCCAGCGGGCCATCGCGCACCTCTCAGAGACGCTGGAGCGGGCGAAGCCGGACGTGCTGGTGATCCTGGGTGACGACCAGCACGAGGCGTTCGAAGACGACAACATGCCGGCGATCAACGTCTACTGGGGAGACACGATCGACGACGCGCCGGCCGAGAGCGAGGACTGGGGCCAGGCCTACATGTACACCATCGCCCCCCACGGAAACGCGCCGAGCTCGCGGCTCTCGCACCCGACGGACTCCGTCTTAGGCAAGTACCTCATCGAGACACTTATCGGCGATGGCTTCGACGTCGCCCACTCGAAGTATCTTCCGTCGGACCGCCACCACGGCACGATCGGCCACGCCTTCTACTACGTGTACCGGCGCCTCATGAACAACGAGGTCCTCCTGAACGTCCCGATCCTTCTCAATACCTACTACCCGCCGAACCAGGTACCCGTGAAGCGCTGCTACCAGCTCGGCAAGGCGCTCCGGCGTGCGATCGAGGACTGGGACAGCGACAAGCGCGTCGCGCTCATCGCGTCCGGCGGACTCAGCCACTTCGTGATCGAGGAGGATCTCGACGACCAGATCATCGATGGGCTTCGCACGAAGAACGAGGAGAAGCTGACAAGCCTTCCCGACATTCGCTTCAACTCCGGCACCTCAGAGATCCGCAATTGGATCGCCGTCGCGGGCGCCATGGAAGACGCCGATCTCGAAATGAAGCTGGTGGACTACGCTCCCTGCTACCGCACCGAAGCCGGCACCGGGTGCGCCATGACCTTCGCGGAATGGCTCTAAGGGGGCAGCTGTACCGAAGCTATACTGAAGGGCAGAGGCCCGGAGGGATCAACGGTGGCCACGGCATTTCGGTTCACGTCGGCGGACCTGGAAAAATTCCCAGACATCGACGGCGTTCGCTACGAGATCATCGATGGGGAGATCCACGTGTCTCGGCAGGCTGATGAGTGTCACCAGTACGCGTGCGGAATATTGGCGTTTACCCTCCACCAGTGGAGCGTCCAGTCTGGCGCCGGCATGGCCCTGCTCGCACCGGGGCTGGTGTTCTCCTCGGACGACAACGTCATTCCAGATGTGGTCTGGATCAGTCACGGTCGTAGGGCGCTTGCGCGAGACGAGAAGGGGCACTACCGCATTGCCCCCGAGTTGGTTGTGGAAGTCGTGTCCCCGGGGTCTGTGAACGCGCTCCGCGATAGAGAGTTGAAGCTCGGCCTATATTCTCGTCAGGGGGTCCTGGAGTACTGGATCGCTGATTGGCAGGAGCACAACGTCGACGTGTTCCGTGTGAAGGACGCCAGGCTCCAACTTGTTGACACCCTGTCCGACGAATCGACTCTTACGTCTCCTCTTCTGCCCGGATTCTCGTGTGCGGTCTCGACTCTCTGGGTCCCACCGATCAACCCATAGGGAGGGCCGGACTCGATTCGAGCCCTGCGTTGAACTCGTTCTGTAGATCTGTAGCTGTTTCCAGCTCAGTCGTAACCCCACTCGTAGTCAGGAATCTTGTAGGCCTCCGCAGGCATGCCCGTGGTCAGGCCTCGCGCGGCGAGGTCCGCCTCGAACTTCTCGCGGATCCACGGCTCCTCTGCGGAGTAGTCGATCTGGTCCCTTGCGCGATCCTGGACGCTCTCCGCGTGGCCCGAGAACTGGCGCAGCGGGTGAAATGCGAGGTATCGGGCGGGGTCGCCGCCCAGGTTGAAATGCTGGTGGAACCAGCGGTTTGGCGGGACGAACACACTCGCCTCGTGCCACGGCACCACGATCTTCTCTTTGCCCTCTTCCCACAGGATCGAGAACCCCTCGCCCTTGGGGATGACGATCACGCGGCCAGGTCCGTGGCGATGGGCCCGCTTGTACGTCCGCGACGGAAAGACCGACATGTGGCACGACATCTCGGAGCCGGGGAAGCCAACGAACACGGTCGTACCGCCAGCGCCGCGACCGCGGAAGGGGACGAGCTTGTCCCAGGCGCCCATATCGGGGAAGAAGTTGCCGTACCAGAACGAGCCAGGCGACGGCGTTCCCGGCATGTCGCCGGTGATGCTGCGCGCCTCGGCATACAGCTCGCCTTCGGCGGTCTCGCCTACGCCCACCGGGTTGTTGAAGAAGATCGCGGGGTCCTGCACTGAGGACATGGCGATCGGGAGGTAGTTGTAGTGCAGCAGTCGAACGGGGCGGTCGCCCTGCGCGTTCGAGAGCTGGTGGGTGTAGTTGTGAGGGATGAGGAACATGCTGCGCGTCTGCCATTCGAAGGTCGTCTTCGCGCCGCCTTCTGACGGCCACACGGTGGTCAGCCCTCGTCCCTCGACGACGTATACCAGCTCGTCAACGGCCAGCTTCATCGGCGGGAGAGAGGCGCCGGGACGAATCTCCTGGATGCGGCCCTCGCTGACGCCCTCCTGGCCCATGAGCTGGATGAAGGCGGCGTCGCATCCCCGCTCGTCCCAACGTCCGAGCTGTGCGGTGCGCAGGTCGTCGATGTAGCAGCCACGGTGGATCGGGAGACCCTGGGACTCCATCCACTTGTCATAGGTGAATCCGCCGTTCTGGTAGGCGGGGGTGCGGGTGAGTGGGTTTGTGCGAGGCTGCTCGGTGGCGGCCATGCTGCTGTACTCCTTACTTGCTATCGAATTTCCAACGGGTCGCGGTCGCGAGGAAATCGCGCTCGGCCCAACCATATGCGGCGCGCGGCCGCACGACGTAGATCCCGTACGAGGGGTTCGACGGTTCGAGGCGGATGGCGTACTTCTTCTCGTACGCGTCGGAAAGCCGCTCGATGAGCGGTGCGTCGGTCACTCGCTCGACTTGCCCCTCGATAATCGCAACGTCGTCACCACTTTCAAGATGCACGACGACGTCCGGCCGAGCCGTGAGATTCTGTCCCTTTCGCGACGTCGGGTCGGTCGAGAAGAAAAAGGCCTCTTCCATCCAAAGGCCCCATACCGGCGCAGCGTGGGGCCGACCATCCGGCCGAGTCGAACATACCCAGTAGTTTCGGGCGAGCGCCATCCGCTCCGTCAGCTCGGTCCACGTGAGCATCATCCCTGTAGCCGTTCGATCGACTCCGTAGCTCTCCGGCATTAGGGGGCGGTCAGTGGTTGGCTCAGCGGGTCGGTTCGACGATTCAGGTTCCTGCATCACATTGCCTCTCGGGAAAGCGCTGCAACGCCGCGCGGCTGGGTGACGACCGCAGTCGTCGGGCAATCAAACGGGACCTCTAAATGATGCGCTCGGCCCGCGCGTCAGGCGAAGTGGCGGTCGAAGTCCGGCGGCGGAACGCGTAGCTCCATCCGATCGAGGATCGGGTTGATGTCCGCCATCCACATCTGCCGAAGCTCCTCGTTGTCCCACTTGCGAATCCCGAGGGCGACCGACGCTTCCCCAAACTTGGACACTTTCTTGCCGAAGGTGTCCATCGCTCGCGGGTACCATTTCTCGAGTCGCGCCTGTACCTCGCCTGGCAATGTGCCGGCCCGCTCGGCGTACTCAGGATTGGTGAGGATCGTACGGACGCGGTTTGCGCCAAACGAGGCGTGGAATCGCTCCTCCGGGACCATCGAGGTCATGGAGCGGGCGAACGGGGCGAAGCTGCTGTTCTCCAGCGCCTTGAGGTGGTACCAGGCGACCAGGTCCATCGTGCAGCAGAACATGCACAAGTCGGTCCAGCTCTCGAAGGGCAGGTTGAACGCTTCCAGCATGTGGTCGCCCATGCGCGTGTTGAGCAGCTTCTCGCCCGCAGCCACGCCCTCTGGCCCAAAAAGGGCGAGAGTTCGCAAGTCTTCCATTCCCTGATGGGCCTCGTCGGCGCAGATTTGCGCCTGGGTGAAGCGATCCTCAGCCGTGGGGCCCTGATTGATGAAGACCTGGTGCTGCTCGACCGAGGCGAACTCAGTGGATGCCAGAGCGTAGACGATCTTGAAGATCGTGTCCCTGTATTCGGGGGTCATTTGATCGATCGTCTCGAGTTTGTGCATGCCGCGCAGGTCGCCCCATTGGACGCTGCGGGACACGTAGCTGGCATCGCGCGTGAGCTTCATCGCGAGTTCAACCCCAAACGGCGCCCGATTCGGGCGGGTGGAATACGCTCACGCTACCATTGCCGCGCCGGCAGCGTCAAGGATGGGTCAGGGCACCGTGAGTATCAGCTTGCCGAAGAGTGCGCGATCCATCATCCGTTGATGGGCTTCACTCGCTTGAGCCAACGGGTAGACGTGGTCGACGACCGGCTTCAGCTCTCCATTGGCGAACCATGGCAACGCCTGACGCTCGAACGAATCCGCCGTCTGGGGAAAGACGGGACTTGTCGTCACCGACATCCCATACAGCGTGAGGTTGCGGGCGATCGCCAGCCGCGTGTCCAGCTCTACTCGCGGCCCGCTGGGCGCCCCGTAAATCACGAGTCGACCGTTTTCCGCAAGGCTGCCGACGCTCGCGGAGAACGTGGCCTTGCCCACGCCTTCCAAGACGACGTCCACGCCCTTACCGTCCGTTGCGCGCCGGACTTCGTCCAGAACGTTCTGGGTGGAGTAGTCGATGGTGGCGTCGGCGCCGAGCTCGCGCGCCCGGTCCAACTTCCACGTCTGGCCCGCGGTGACCACCGCCCACCCACCGAGTCGCTTCACGACCTGGAGGGCGGCGCTGCCGACGCCGCTGCCAACGGCATGAACCAACGCGCGCTCCCCAGATTGGAGGTTGGCCTTGGTGACCAAGGCGTGCCAGGCGGTGCCGAAGGCGACGGGGATGGCCGCGGCGTCTTCGAAGCTCAGCCCAGATGGCATGGGGCGGACCGCCCACAATGGAGCAACGCACAGCTCGGCGTAGCTCCGCTTCGTCCAGGTGATGATCGGCTGACCCACCCGCAGGCCTCGCGTGTCGGCGCTACCGGCGCCCGGCCCGAACGCCTCGATCGTCCCCGCGGCCTCTAGCCCTGGGGTGATCGGCGGGTCACCCGCGGGGTAGGCGCCAATCCGCATCAGGTGGTCGGCAAAATTGACGCCGACCGCCTTCACGCGGATCAGCACTTCGCCAGGACCGGGGGTCGGCTCGGGCGCATCCTCGTATCGCAGCACCTCGGGTCCGCCCGGCTCGTGTACAAGGATCGCCTTCATCGCCCGTGCCCCCTTTGCGCGGTCTCTCCGCGGATGTTCATCAGTTGCCAGAACAACTTCGAGCCGGAGGCGATCGTCCGACCTCCTAGCCTCGCAACGCTGAACCAAGCGGCAAGCATCTAGCGCTCGCATCGCGTGGACAGCGATATTATCCTGCCATGACTTCGCGCCCTGACTCAGGTCCCCACAGCGCATCCCACCGCCCGTGGCCGCCCCCGCGCTCTCCGTGGATCATGGCCCAGCAATGGAACGACCTGCTGTTCGCCCATTGGCCGATCCCAGAGGCGGAGCTTCGCGCCGTGGTTCCTGCCGCCCTGCCCATCGACACCTTCGACGGCTACGCCTGGATTGGCGTCGTCCCGTTCCACATGTCAGGTGTGCGCTTGCGGTGGCTACCCGAACTTTCCAGCGTCTCCGCGTTTCCTGAGCTCAACGTCCGCACGTACACCACGTTGGACGGCAAGCCAGGCGTGTACTTCTTCAGTCTGGATGCAGCGAACCACCTGGCGGTGGCAGGGGCGCGCCTTTCGTTTCGTCTGCCGTACTTCTATGCCGAGATGTCCGTTCGGACAGGGGAGGTCATTGAGTACGAGAGCCGGCGTGCAGATCGCTCGTCGCCTCCCGCGCGTTTCGCGGGGAGGTATCGGCCGCGAGGCGAGGTGTTCCGCTCGGAGCCCGGCTCGTTGGCCTACTGGCTCACCGAGCGTTACTGCCTCTATACGGGCGACCGGCGAGGTCGCGTCTACCGCGCCGAGATCCTGCACGATCAGTGGCCGCTGCAGCCCGCGGAAGCGGACATCGTTCGCAACACCATGACGCGGCCGGTGGGCATTGAGTTGCCAGACACCAAGCCCGTGCTTCACTTTTCGGAGCGGGTGAATGTGGTCGTCTGGCCCCCGCGGAGAATCCGGTAAGGCCGAGAGCCCTTGTCCGGCGAGAAGAAGGGTCTGCGGTCTCTGGCTACCCCAACGGTGGCAGCTTCACCTCAACACCGCGATCGCGGATGCGCCGTCCACGCCTCGGACGGCTCGCAGGAATCACCGCCGGGCTCGCCACGCTTCTTTGGCCGCTCGCGCAATCCCGTCGAAGACAATCCAGTAGACCTCGACGCCCTCGGCGACGATGGTCCTAAGCCGCTCCTGGGTCTCATCGGACTTCGCGTACCGCTCGACCATGCGTGGGCCGACGTCGGCGTGCTCTTCTTCTACCTCTGAGCCATGTGTCGCCCAGAAGGCGACGTCCTCTTCGGTGAAAGGGTAGTGCTTGCGCAAGCCCTCGGCGATCACGGCCGCGCGCTTCAAGTTCTGGCCCTCGAAGACGAAGCTCTGGATCGTCAGCGCCTCCAGCCACGGCGCGTCGTAGAAGATCCGGTCACGCCATCCGATGAACGCCTGGAGCTCGGGCACCGGCTTGGTCTGCTCGATCTCCTCGCGCGACAGTCCCAGGCCTCGCCCGAACTGGAAGAAGAGCCGTTTGTGCTCTTGTGTCGGGTTCTCGAAACCTGACTCGCTCACGACGTTCTCGAGGAGCATGTGCTCGAGCTCTGGATCGTCCGGCGTGCGCGAGTAGATGGCGGCCACGAGCTTGGGAAACATGCGCGCCGTGCGCTGGTAGTACTGTTTCGCGAAGAAGCGAAGCTCGTCGGTTGTCGCCTCGCCGTCAGCGATCCGGCGCACGAACGGATGATCCTTGGTGTGTTTCTTATCGACGATTGCCTTGAGCTCTTCGACCAGGAGACTGCCCGCGACTGCCATGGTTCCTCCTCGATGGGATCCAGGTGACCGACGTTATCTTTTCTGGAAGCTCGCAAGGGCGCACGCGTGTGGACCTTGCTTGTCCTCGGTTCGGGTGAGGGAGCGAGAACCCGACGCCTCGGCTTATACTACGCCCTGCCATGGTATTGCTACTGACGCAGGCCGACATCCGGCCACTCGCCGAAGACTCGTCCCATCTAGAGGGCGCGTTCAAGGCGATCGAAGACTCGTTCCGCGAGCATCTTCGTGGCCAGGCGAGCCTCTACGCGGGCTCTGATCTTCCGCTGACCGGACCGCAGCGGACGCTTCGAGTGCTGCCGTCCGGCTCTCCGGCGAACGGTGCCGGGCTCCGGCTGAACCCGCTCGTCGGCCGCCTGGACAACCCAGACTCCTTCGTGAACTTGTTGTTCGACGGGTCCAATGGCCAGCTCCTCTGCCTCATGGCTGGGGATGACATCAACGTCGTCCGCACTGCGGTCCCCGCCGGCGTCGGGGCCCGCTACCTCGCGCCCGACGGTGCTCGGGTGGTCGGAATGCTCGGCACCGGCCGCCAATCGCGGGGACAGCTCATCGCGCTGAAGCATGCGTTGCCCGGCATCGAGCGCGTTCGCGTGTACAGCCCGACGAAAGACCACCGAACCGCCTACGCCGAAGAGATGACGCGTCGAGTCGGCGTCCCGGTCGAGGCCGTCGACAACGAACGTCTCGCCGCCGAAGGTGCGGACGTCATCGGCGTGACCAGCAATGCGAAAGAGCCAGTGCTACAGCCTGCCTGGGTGCGGCCCGGTGCGCTGGTGATCTCGATGTCCGCTGGCCAGATCGCACCCGAGGTCGTCCTTGGTTCCCGGGTCGTCGTCGCCTCACGACCCGAGGTCGTCGAGTCCCGCCGCGAGCCCTACCGTTCGCTGATCGCGGACGGCCGCTGGAGCGCTGACGGCGTCGCCGCCACGATGGCCGAAGTGATCGAGGGCCAGAAGCCCGGCCGTCTCTCGCAAGACCAGACGGTCCTCTTCGAGATGCCGGGTATGTCTGTCTGGGACACTGCCGTCATGCGCTGGGCCTACGACTGGGCCCTCGCCAACGAACTCGGCTCCACCTTCCACCTCACGACGGTATAGGCTGCGGAAACTGCGCTTCACATTTCCCTGACGTTGACGGATTCGAACGTCCTCACCTCGGCGCTACTCCTGAGCTTCTCCTATCCCATTTCGCAGTTCTGGTTCGCCCGCTAGCAGCTCGGCTCTTTGCCACATCCCGGTTACATCAGGATCGGGCTGCAGGCGATGCTGTTCCCGACTACATCCGCAGCGATGAACGTTACTTGGGCGGGCAGCCCGACGTTGTGTTTGGTCACTGTTACGGTCACCGGCTCAGTCGTGCCCCTTGTGAAGGAATCTACTGATGCTGTGGCGTTGGATGACGCCGTCACGGTGATCCTCGCCAGTCCGCTCTGCACATCCTGCACGGAAATCTGCACCGGAAGGGGCCCACCCGGAGTGCTCGCCCCTGACAGATAGCCGCACGTTGGCGGGATGGCCTCCTGCGGAGTGGCTGTTGGCTTCTTTGTTGGCGTGTTCGTCCGAGTCGGTGTGGGCGTCCGCGTGCTGGTTGCGGTTGAAGTCCTGGTTCGTGTGGCGGTCAGGGTCGGGGTACGTGTTGAGGTTCGGGTAAGCGTACGCGTGGGTGTGCGAATGGCGGTTCTGGGCAGTGGTGTCGTTGTCCCTAGCGTCGGAGAGACGCTTGATTGTGGGGTGGACGCAGGAGTGGGGGTGACCGTTGCCGTCTCGGCGAAGGTGGGCGTTGGCGGCAAGGTTTCGGTGGCTCGGGTCGTCGCGGTGAGAACGGTCTGGGTGAGAGTGGGAGTCGGCGTCTCCGTGGCGGACGAAGTCGCTGTCGCTGTTGCCGTCCCAGTCGAAGTGGGAGTTGGCGTTGCCGTCATTGGAATGGCCGCGTAGGTTGGGACGTCCGCGATGCTGATCCCACCTCCACTGCTGTCCCCCGCCTGGAGTGTGACCGGTATGCAGGGAGCAAACGGAGACGTGTTACCATTGGGGTCCGTGGCTGTTGCCGTGATGAATTGTCCCGGTGGTACTGCCTGTTCGAAGGTGGCCTCGATGGTTCCCCGCCCAACGCTGTCCGTCGAGGTTGAGGCAAATCCCAGAAACGTGCGTCCGCCCTGATTTCCTGGCGCACAGGTAGGATTGGCGAAGAATTCAACGCGAAATCCGGTCGATGGCGTACTCGTCAGCGATCCCACCACACTCAGCTCCGGCGCGGGGCCCATCAGCGGCGGGAAGATGCTCACATCCGCAGCGCTCGTGGTCATCGCCGTCCTGAGCAAAGGCGCCTCCTGGCGCCGTGCATCTCGACCGACCTCGATGTCCGCTCCGCTGTTCGAATAGATGGTGTTCGACAGGATGCGGCTCCCGCTCGCCGCGGCGACGTAGACGCCCGAGCTCCGATTGTTTGCGATCACGTTCCCGGCGCCGGGGATCAATCCACCAACGGCATTGTTCCTGCCCCCCATAAGGATGCCGTTCTGTCCGTTGCCCATCTTCGCGGCGCCCGTCGAGTCAGTACCGATGAGATTGCCTTGGAGCGTGTTGCCGGTACCGGCCACGCGCACCCCATCCTCGGCATTTGCAGAGATGACGTTGCGGGCAGCGGGCTGCGTGCCGCCGATCACGTTCTCCGCCGCATCATCCGCAATCGCGATTCCTGTCTTGTTACCGAGCGAGGCTCCCCCGCCAACATTGATTCCGACCAGGTTTCCTTCAATGACGTTTCCGCCCGCAGCACGGACCTCGATGCCACTGCCGTCCACAAAGCGGTTGATAGCCAGCCCTCGCACCGTGGAACTGCCCGCGCTGATCGTAAGCCCGTTGGCTGATGGTCCCGCGCGTTCCCCGCTGAGCTCGATCATGACAGCCGCGTTAATGGAGAGCCCGACGGACTTGTGTTTGGCGCCGCGCCCGGCTGCGTATAGCCGTCAATAAGCATCGGCTGCATGATCGGCGGCAGTGCGCTCTCGGGTGTGATTGCGTGTGGCCCGGGCCCGTTGATGGCAAAACGGGTGAAGTTCATTCGTCCGCTGGCGTTTCCCTCGTCGATCGCCGCGCGCAACGTGCACTCGCCCGGAATCACGGTCTCACACCTACCGTCGTTTGGACTCGCGTCGCCGCTGTCCGCCGTTGAATTGACCGTGAAAACCCCCGGCACTTGGACGCATTTCGAAAAGGTCGAGGTGCCGGTTGAGTGATCGGTGGAGGTTGCTGTGATGAACTCCCCGACGGCCAGGGCTGTGTCCGTGCGAGCCTGAAACACGGCGCTACCAGCATCGTCGGCCGTCACGGAGGTCGACCCGACGAAGGTCTTGCCAGCGCTCTTCCGTGGATCGCAGGTGGAGGTGGTGAAGAGCTCCAACCGAGCCGTCGCTCCTGCCGATGTTCTCAGGATCCCATGGACGGTCGAGTCCTCAGCCATAGCCGAGCTGAGAGCCGGAGCGGGTTGGAGACTGCTGGCCCGCGCCGGAAGATCGATCCCAGGACCGCCATTCGAATGGATGCTGTTGGCCAGGATGCTGTTTCCCGTGGCGCCCAACACGCCCACGCCGCCCTCTGTATTGAAAGCGATCACGTTGCCCACGTCTGGGGCGGAGCCACCCACCGTATTGAAGCTCCCAGTGAGAGTCAGGCCACGCCCACCGTTGGCCAGGGCGCGCGCTCCCGTCGCGTCGGCGCCGATGAGATTCCCCAGAACCGTATTGGAGGTACCTCCAAGCTGGAGCCCGTCGTCCCGGTTGCCAGAAATCACATTGCGGGCTGCCGCCGCGGCGCCGCCAATCGTATTGTTGTTGGACCCGCTGAACACGGCGATCCCAACCCGGTTGCCCAGATCCCTGGTCCCGGCGGCGTCGGTCCCGATGAAGTTTCCCTCGATGAAGCTGCCGCCCGCGTTTTCCAGGTGAATGGCGCTGCCCTCGGCGAACCCGTTGATCGCGAGACCCCGAATCGTGGCGTAACCCGCGGTGACAGCCAGCCCATTGGCAAAGCTCCCTGCCGAAGCTCCGTTGAGCTCGATGCGCAGGACCGCGTTCGATGGCCCGCCCGCTGGGTTCGTATTGGGAGTCGCGCCGGGTTGCGTGTACCCGTCGATAACGATCGGTTGAGTGATGGCCGGCAGAGGACCGAAGGCCGGCTTGATGGTATGGACACCGTTGCCCTTGACGTTGAAAACGATGGTGTCGCGACCTGCCCGGGCGTTGGCCTGCTCAATGGCCGCGCGAAGGGTGCACTGCCCCCGGGTGGACGTCTGACAAACACCATCGGCGAGATTTGCGTCTCCACCGTCCCCGGTGGAGTTGACGGCGAACGTGTAGGGCACGTAGCGCGCCAGGTATGGGCGGAGCTTCCACCCGCCCGCTCCCAGCAGGATCACGAGAGCTAATCCAAGAACCACCCACGTGCGACGGCGCAGTCGCGGTCGCAGTCGGAGTCGTAATCGCCAGCCAGACAGCCGAATGCTCAGCATCGACACCCCCAGCCTCGGAGGGGCTGGCCCTCCGATTCAACTCAAGCCTGATTTGTACCAGCCAACTTTCGCTCGCGCTGAGTGCCCGGATGCTCTTTTCCCGTCGGCAGTTCGATACCCCACGTGTTGCCGGCGGGACAGACGTGCCGTGAGTGGGCCGCCTATTCTCTGGGTGTCGAAACCCGAGAGCGGCTCGGGCGCCGGGGCAGAGAGGAGGGCACAAGGCGAGCAGCAAGAATGAGAGATCTGCGGCCGCAGGCTGGAGTCCTCAATCACTTCGTCTGAATCATTGAAGCGGTCATCCAAGTCGACCAACTGAATAACCGGAGGAGAAGGGATCATGTTTTATAGCTCTAGCAAGCGCATCGTGGCAGCGGCAGCAGCGGCGGCCCTGTCCGCCAGCCTCTTCGCCCAGGCGACCTTCGCTGCCGATGTCGACCCGGCCGCGATCCCGAACACCTCCAATGTGGAAGCGGCAGCCTCGCAGCGACAGCTTTTGGACCCCCAAGTTGGGCAGAACGTCACGGCTCCCTACATCGTTAGGCACACGAGTGACGGCTGGGAGCTGGATTACGGCGGGCCGGCGATCCAATTCGAGCCATCGGCAGAGTAGCACCGCCGACGATACCGACCTTGGGAGGGGCTCCAGGCGTAGCGCCGGAGCCCCTCCCTTGGCGCTAACGCTGCACTCCGAGCGCTTTGCGCCGGTGAAGTATGATCGAGAAGCACTTGGTTACGGAGGGTAACAATCCACCGTGGACCGACTGGGCAGGACGGGAAGCAGGCGTTCCTTTCTGAGGGAGACGGTTGCCCTCGGCGCGCTCGGCTTGCTCGCCGCCTGCGGCATTACCGCCCCTCCATCGGCTCCACCTTCCACCTCACCACGGTCTAGGCTCCCCAAGGACCCACGTCAACAGCCGACTCCTCGGCTCACCCGGTTAGCCCAGGTATATACTGGCCTCATAGACAAACCGTGGGCGAGGTCGCGATGCGCGCCCCGATACGATTCACGACGAAAGACCTAGACCTCTTCCCCGAGCCGCTGGACGACACGCGGTACGAGATTATCAACGGGGAGCTTCACGTGTCACGGCAGCCCAAAGCTGGACACCAATTCGCCAGTGGCAAGGTGTTTTACGCCTTGGAGAGCTGGAGCACGACGACTCGGAATGGGCTCGCGATGGCCGCTCCGGGCGTCGTCTTCGCGGTAGACGATGCGGTGGCGCCTGACGTCATCTGGATAGCGGACGAACGTCTCCAAGACGGCATCGACGAGGCTGGGCACTTTCGCGTCGCGCCGGACCTCATGGTCGAGATACTTTCACCTGGCTCCGCGAATGAGCTCCGCGATCGCGAGCTGAAACTTGATCTCTACTCGCGCTACGGCGTGCGTGAATACTGGATCGTCGATTGGCGACGCCACGAGGTTAGCGTCTATCGGCGCTCAGAAACCGCGCTCCATATTTCCCTAACGCTGAGGGACTCGGACGTGCTCACGTCGCCCCTCTTGCCGGGCTTCTCCTGCCCAATCTCCCAGTTCTGGTTCACCCGCTAGCCCCTTAATTCTTCTCCCACAGATGAACGTTCCAAGTGCGGGCATTCTCTCCCCCGCTCTTCGTGCGAATTGGCACGTTCTTGACGTTCGCCCGGGCGCTGGTGACCTCCGTGCGATATCTCAGGGGCAGGTGGGGCAGATCCTCGGTGAAGAGCCGAGCGAAGTCGACAACGAGCTGCGACTGACGGGCAGCGTCGATCTCGTCGAAGCGTCCGTCGAGGAGCGCATCCTTCTGTGGATTGCGCCAGCCGGAGACGTTCAGCGCTACCCATGCGTTCGCCTCGGTCGGCGTGTTCTTCGTGTGGAATCGATCAACCCAGTCTTCGAGCTGCGTGTTGTGGGAGCCGATCGCCAGTCCTGGCCAATGGTTGCGGTTTTCGACCGCGCTGCTCTGCCGGTCCGTGAGGAGCAGCTCCTGGATCTCCAGGCCCGCCTGGCGAAGGTACCCGGCGACTGGTGACACAGTCGGTGATTCAGCCCCTGTCGTGTTTCGAAGCTCGACGGACATCCGATCACCGCGCCCGTTTGTGAGGACCCGTCGGCAGCCTTGTTCCAACCAGCTTCGGAAAAGAGCTGTTGTGCCAGGCGCGCATCGTACGGATACTTCTTCGCTGCGGCTTCGGCTGCGGGATACTGCGGAAGAGCGCGTCCAAGGGGGATGTCCACGATCTCCTGTCGATTGATGGAGTGAAGGATCGCCTGCCGCACCTTGTTCTGGTTTGGCGCGTCCCAGCCGAAGATCGGGCTCGTGGCGCTCGGATTGACCCAGCTCCAGCTCGTCGGACCGTATCGGACGGTTCCCTCGCCTCGTGAGGCCCACTGCTCCTCGGCAACGATGGCGGTGTCGAGGTTAAGGGCGGCTCGCGTGGTGACGTCGACGTCGTTCGTGAGCACCGCGGTCAGCAGAGCATTCGCGTCCGGGATGATCCGCCACAGGATTCGATCGACTTTCGGTCGGCCGAGGAAGTAGTCGTCGAACGCCACCATGTCGACGTGGCTGCCGGGCGCGAATTCTGCCACCTTGAACGGGCCGAGGTGGACGAGCGTGGCGTTCCAATAGGTGCTGTTGTTGAGCCCGTCGTAATCGCCATTCCTATGCTGCTCGCCCAGGATGTGCTCGGGGAGTGGCATGAGCGTCGTAAAGAACAGGGACGGCGCGTACGAGAATCGACTCTTCCAATGGATGACCAGCGTGCGATCGTCCGGGGTGTCGAGCCGGTCCATGAGCTCCATGTAGCCGCGGCTCTCGATCTCCATCTTCGAGTCGGTAAACACGCGATGCCCGAAGGCGAAGTCGCTCGTCTTGAACGCTGTGCCATCGTGCCATTTGATGTTGGGCTTGACTCTCCAGGTCGTGACCATGGTCCCGTCGGGGTTTATCTGCCACGACCCGTCGTCGAGCGACGGCAGCGCCTCGGCCATCCACGGGAGCGTCTGGTACTTCTCCGTGTCACGCGTCACGAGCCCCGCGTTCAGCACGTGGCTGGCCTCGGTGTCGTTCCGCCCCAGCCGATTGAGTGGATTGGCCCGCTGCTCTCATGACTCCTCCAGACTCCGGTTGAGACCAGGTTCAGTATTGGATCGAAGTGGTGCGGAGTCAACGCGGCGAGCCAGGACGCAGGTGGCCAGCGCCTGATTGCGATTGCCTTGATTGCGGATCTAGCTAGTTGGCGACGGCAGCGTCCGCGAAGCGGGGGGCGACTTTGGTGGCGAAGAGCTCGAGCGTGCGGAACGCCTGGTCGTCCTTCATGCCGCCGAAGTTGATCTGCAGTGACGGCTCGAACTCACCAAGCACGCTACGCAGGTAGCCCAGCTCCTTCGCGACCTCGTCTGGTGTACCCACCAGCGCCGTGTGGCCTTCGATGAGGCCGTTCGCCGTTTGGGTGCGGATCGCCGCCACGATGTTCGAGTAGCCCGCGTAGGCGCCCGAGGCGCGGCCATCCCAGGAGTTCATCGCCTCGCCGAATACCTCGATGTAGCGCGCCACAGGCTGCTGAAAGCCCTGGATCGCCTCTTCGTGGCTCTCCGCCATGAAGGCGTGGAGCGAGACCTGGACGCGGCCGCCTCCTGGCTCATGGCCGGCGGCATCCCAGGCGTCACGGTAGGCTTTCAACAGCGCGCCATTGCGCTCGAGGCTGCCCGCAAAGGGCACGATCATCAGGTGATGACCGTTTCGACCTGCGGCGATGAACGATTCCTCGGAGAGAACCGCGGCGATCCAGATCGGGGGATGCGGCTGCTGGACCGGCCTCGGCGTAAGGTGAATGTCGTCGAAGCTCCAGAAGCGTCCGCGGTGCGTCACGCGGTCCTCAGTCCACAGCCGCTGGATGAGGGCGACACCTTCCTCGAACTTTGCGCGGCTATCGTCCATCTGGACGCCGAACGCGTCGAACTCCGCTGGAATGAATGCGCGACCGAAGCCAACGTCTAGTCGACCCTTGCTGATGTTGTCCAGCATCGCAAGCTCGCCGGCGAGCTTGATCGGGTGGTTGAACGAGGGGATCACTGCGCCGGTGATCGGGCGCATTCGGGTCGTTCGCGCGGAGATCGCGGACAGCATGACGATCGGGCTCGGCGTATGGCCGCCATACGCGTTGAAGTAGTGCTCCACGCACTTGGCAGACGTGTACCCCAGAGCATCCGCCCGTTCGCTCAGCCGCAAGACCTGGTCGAAGTAGTCGGCCGTCGACATGTCGCTCGTACGGAACGATGGGAAGAAGTTGAGTCCGTATCGCATGGAGCTCCTATTCGTTTCCGAAACTCAGGACCGGCGCTCATCACCGCCCCTGGGTGTCCTCACTCGTTTGTCCCATCGCGGTGGGTGGAGAACTGCTAGCTCGCGGACTTGGCCGTCGCCCGTCGCGCCACGGGGTCCCAGTCGAAGCTGGTATCCCGTCGCTTGATCGCCTGCAGCATCGGGACTTGGTCCATCTTCTGGTAGCCGTCCCAGCAGCAGAATTCGAGGGCGTTCCCATCCGGGTCGCTGAAGTAGATCGACACCGCCGCGGTGCCAGCGTGGGTGACGGGGCCGTTGTACGGGATGCCGTGCTCTTCTAGGTGTCCCTCGATGACGTGGATGTCGTTGGGCCCGATCGCGAATGCGTGGTGCGTGCCGATCGGTGACTTCCCTTGTGGATCCAGACCTAGCAGCTCGACCCGAGCGCCGGCGATCTCGACGAAGAGATGCGGGGATCGGCCCTTCGCCTTGTCCTCGTCAGAGAACCCAAAGCGGTACTCGCCGATCTCGTCCTCATACACCCTTGCGCCCAGCACTTCCTCGTAGAAGGTGTATGACCGGTCGATGTCCTTGACCGGAATGCTGAAGTGGCAGACGCCTCGGATTCCCAGCGGGTTGTAGACTCCCACGATTCCCTCCTTCGTGCCGGCAACGTTGAAAACAGGGTATACCAGCGGGCGCGGACCGTGTCAAAACCTCTGACACGTTTCACGTGGCCAAGCTACGACGATCTGACTCACCGGTTCGAGCCCAGGGGTTGACGATCTCACGGGACAGTGCTTGAATCGCGTCAATAGCGAAGATGGAGGACGGTCATGCTCACGAAGGAGCAGCACGAGCAACTCACGCAGACATCCGCGGGCTCGCCCATGGGCGACTTGCTCAGGCGCTACTGGTGGCCCATCGGCACGCCGGTTGAGCTCGATGCGGATCCCGTCCGCCCCGTGCGGCTCCTCAGCGAGGATCTCATTCTCTTCCGCGACGAGGCGGGAAAGATCGGGCTGATCGGCGAGCGTTGCGCTCACCGCGGCATCTCGCTGGCGTACGGCATTCCGCAGCAGAACGGCCTCCGCTGCGCCTACCACGGCTGGACCTACAACTCCCAGGGGCAGGTCGTGGACATGCCGTTCGAGCCTGCCTGCCTTCCCCTGAAGATCACCGCGTACCCGGTCGAGGAGCTGGGCGGCGTCATCTGGGCGTACCTAGGTCCGCAGCCCGTGCCGCTGCTGCCGCGCTGGGAGGGGCTCGTCCGCGACGACATCACGCGGTCGATCAACATCAAGCCGCTGCCGTGCAACTGGGTCCAGTGCATGGACAACTCGTTCGATCCCGTCCACTTCGAGCATCTGCATGGCTTCTACTGGGACTACTACAACCGGAAGCACAACATCGACCGGCCCGTCCGCACGGCCCGCCATCTCAAGATCGAGTTCGACGTGTTCGAGTACGGCGTCTACAAGCGTCGGCTCATCGAAGGAGACGCGGAGGACGCCGACGATTGGAAGATCGGCCACCCGGTCATCTTCCCCTACACCCTCGTCCAAGGACCTGGGCACAACTTTACGTACCAGATGCGCGTGCCCGTGGACGATACCCACACGATGCACATCGTCTACGCTGGCAAGCTGCGCAAGCCGGACGAGGCGCTGCAGGATCAAGTGCCAGTCCTGCGCGATGAGGTCATGTACGACGAGGTGGGTCGCGTGGACGCACCGTGGATCGTGGTCCAGGACGAGATGGTCTGGATCGGTCAGGGCGCGGTCAGCAATCGTACGGCGGAGCACCTGGTCACGTCGGACAAGGGCGTTGCACTGTTCCACAGTCTCCTGTTCGAGAACATGGAGAAGGTGGCTCGCGGCGAGGAGCCGATGGGTATCGTCCGCGACCCGGAGGAGAACGAGATCATCTCGTTCCGTCGCGAAAGCTCCAGCCGTAAGCTCATCCAGTCCGGCTTCAGCGCGCAAGACCCACAAGATGCCGGCGGACGGTTGCGCGTCGCACGGTAGTTCTCACCTCTGCGAGCCAACGCGATATCTAGCCAACGCGATATCTAGAAGGAGAATGCTATGGCTTACTTTGGCGTCGACCTCACGACCCGAGTCGCGCGATTCGCACTCGGACTTGCCTCCCTCGCTACCGCGCTCGCGATCGTACCGGTCGCGCTGGTTGGAGCCCAGGACGGCTCGGAAGCGACTGAGGCGCCGGCGCCTCCACCGGCCGCGACGCTCGCAGTTTCGATCGTAGACTTCAATTTCGAGCCGGCCGCGCTGAGTGTCCGCGTCGGCGACACCGTCGTGTGGACGAACAACGGCAGGGCGCCCCATACGGCGACGAGCGACGCGAACGATTGGAATGCGGGACGGTTCGACCCGGGTCAGACCGGATCTGTCGTCTTCAACACGGCGGGCGCCTTCGCCTACCACTGTGGAATCCACGCGTCAATGCGAGGGACGATCACCGTCACGGAGTAGTGGTAAGAATGATTCGTGTCCGTCTGCTTCGCCGTTCCCCGTTACCTTCAGCGGCGCATCAGACGTTTGTAGATCCCCTACAGACAGTCTGACACCGCGGAGTTAATGTGTGGTTTGGGGAGTGTCAGCTTTTTGTAAACTGCCGAGCCGCCAGATATGGGCGCCGAGCGCTACGCCAGTGACACCCAGACGACGGCAGCGGCGGGCTCCTGCGCCACGATGGTCGTCGCGCCCGTAGCGAGGTCGACGAGGTAGAGTCCATTCTCGCCACTGAACGCGATGGCAGAGCCGTCTGGCGCCCACGTTGGGAAGGGGGAATCCTCGCCGACGTCGGTGAGGCGGATGAGCCCAGTGCCGTCGGGGTTCACCATCCATAAGTCCCAGGGAATCCCGTGCGCGTATGCGACGGGTGGCGAGAAGAGGTCTTGGAATTGACCTAGACGCGTCGGTGTTCCGACCGGCGTGTTCGGCGGCCCGCCGACCGCTGTGAAGACGAGTTGTGTCCCGCGCGGTGAGAAGCGCGGCGAGCCTAGCTGGGTGAACTGTGCGCCCACGACGACCTCACGCGGGGGCTGACCGTCAAAGGTGGCAACCCACAGTTTTGCCGATTCGGCGCCGCCGACTGGCGCAAGATAGGCCAGATACCGCCCGTCGGCAGACGCACTCGGACTGCTCGCGTTCTGCACGACAGTCTCCTGCCCCGACCCGTCCGTGTTGATGCGTTCGACGCTGACGCGCTCTCCTCGGTACCGATCGCCTTCCATGATCGCGGCTCGCCTCGTGAAATACAGGGTGAGTCCATCGGGTGACCATGAAGGCTCGCTGAGCCACACACCGGACGCTCCGTGGTCCACGAGCATGCGATTGGCGCCGTCCGTCACGTCTACGACGTACAGGTCCGCGCCGCCGAGGTCCTTCGGGTCTGACGACGGCGTGTACACGGTGAGTGCGACCTGCTTCTGGTCGTGAGAGGGCGCCGGGGTGCTGAGGGATGCGTTCCGCGCAAACTCTACGAGCGTACTCACGGAGCGGCTCTGGATGTCCAATGCGAGAAGGGCGTTCCGCCGCGGGAAGACGAGGCTTCCCGATGCATTCACCGCTCCAGCAGTCGGGACTGGCTTCGGGCCGAGCGCGTAGTTCCACGACCCATTGCTGGGACAGGAGTCTGTTGGGCCGCACGGTGGATTGTTATTCGTCGCGCTCTGACCGAGTTGGCAGCCAGCGAGCAGGATGGCGAGGGACAGCGTCGCGCTCCACCGCAAGAAACAGACGCGCCCGCCACGAGCCCGGGAGGAGCATCGCGCGGCGCTGGTTAGTAGTTTGGTGGCCACGTGAAGGGCTGCGGAGGTGGGGAATCGATGCCCACGTTGAGTTGGATCAGCTCGCGGTCCCGGAGCTCGATCGTCGCTGGATCGCCTTCGTACCGAACGCCGTCGACGTAGGCGTAGACCGGGCCCTGAGCTCCATCGACCTGGTTCGAGCTGAGAGGCTGGCCCCATACGGCAAAGAGATCACCCACCGTGAATGTTCGCGCCACGGGCGCCTCGACGTGGATGATCCCGTCCTGCGTGTGCGTGTGGAGCCATGAGAAGCACGATCCACCCGTGACGAAGGGGCCGTCTGGGCTCTGGGCGAGCTGCCACGGCTGACCAATGCCGATGCCGTACGGCACCTGCATAGGCTCGCCATTCAGGTATATAGCGAGATGCGGGTGGATGTGGAACAGCACCGATTCGGTGCGATCGCAGGTTATTCCGTTGACTTCGGGTGGGCGTGCGTTCTGCTGGCTGGGAGCCGGTGAAGCGCCCGGCGATGAGGCCGGAGGCGTCGCTGTCCCGCTTTGTGGCCCGCAGCTTGCGAGGCCGAAAAGCGCAAACGTGGCGAATGCGCAGCCTATGCGGCTCCACGGAAGGTGGGGAGTAATCCCACCTGGTGTCGCCGTTTTTGCCTGCACCCGATTTCCACCTCACGTCGGTAGCTCACAAGGATGGTACCATCATCGTGCCGATCATTTCTTCGCTCGACCGGATCGGATTGTTGGTGCAGTTGCTGCCAGAGCATGCGCGCCGGTAAGCTATTCGTGATTGAGCTACGGCCTCTATGCAACTGAGACCGGAGAAATTCGCTGACCGGCGAGAAGCCCTAGGATAAGACATGGAACTTTCTCCCGCTTCCGATGCGGCCATCGCCTCAGAGAAAACGCCCGGGTCTCGCCGCAAGGCGTTCGGTCGCGAGATGTTCGCTTGGGGCATCATCGGGGTGATTGCTGCCCTGGCGCTCTTCATCCAGAGCTGCCCCGACCACGTTCAGGCCGTTGCGCCGACCGCGGCGATGTGGGAACCCGCTTCCGCCTGGGACACGATATTCCAGTGCCAGGTGCATCAGGGTTTTATCCCCCCAGTGGGAGCTGCGAAGGGCTCGTAGCCCGCTTCACTCATGGCCCTCCTCAAGCGAAGCAAGAAGCCCGAAACGCGCGATATGCCGCGACAGTCTGCGCCTGACGTCGCGCCGCTTCCAGCGTGGATTCGGTGGGGCCGTTGGGGTGTGCCTCTAGTCGCGCTCCTCTTGATCGGCGGCGTGGTGGCTTTCACCCGTTCCCAGAGCTCCGTGCCGCTGGAGTTCAAGGGTGGCGCCGTTGTCAGTAGTCGTCAGCAGGCTCCCGATTTCACGCTGACTGATCACAACGGCCAGACCCAGCAGCTCAGCAGCTTCCGTGGTCGACCAGTAGCGTTGACGTTCGTCTACACCAACTGCATCGACATCTGTCCACTCATCGCCTGGAACATGCACCTGGCCTACGAGCAGCTCGGCGGCGATGCGAACAAGATCGCCCTTCTCGCGGTGACCGTCGACCCCGAGCGTGATACTCCCGCACAGATGCGAGCGTTCTCAGAGACGCGGCAACTCACAAATCAGTGGCACTTCTTGACCGGGGTACGGCCGGCACTCGAACGGGTGTGGCGGGCTTACGGCATCCAGACCCAGGGCGTCGACTCGGACGGCAACGTCATTCCGGAGTCGGACATCGCGAATGCCAAGCCTGCCCAGATCGAGCACGCGGCGCCCATGTTCTTGATCGACAAGCAAGGCAACGTTCGCATGCTGCTTCCGATCGACTTCGCACCGGAAACGCTGGTCCACAACATGAAGGTGCTGCTGGCCGAGTCGTAGGCCGACCGCTCATGCTGAGCTTGTCGAAGCAAAGATAGCCGTTTGACAGGCTGAAGGTGATCGGTGGTTAGGCGTCGCGGGCGCAGCGAAAGCCGCTGAAGATCTGGCGACGGATCGGGTAGTCCCAGTTCCGGAACGTGTTGCGAATGACGCCAGGGCGCGTCGCCCACGAGCCGCCGCGCAGCATCTTGTACTCGTCCCCGAAGAACACCTCTGAGTACTCCCGATACGGCCAGGCCTCGAAACCAGGGTAGCCGTAGAGGTCCGTGTTTACCCACTCCCACACGTCCCCGATCATCTGCTGGCAGCCGTATGGGCTGGCACCTGCTGAATAGGCGCCGATCTCCATGGGCTGAAAGTTGAGCTGGTCCAGGTTCGCGAGGTCAGGCGTTGGCTCGTCGTTTCCCCAAGGGTAGAGGAGCTTTCTGCCCTGCGCCGCGTCCCAGGAGGCGGCCTTCTCCCACTCGGCCTCGATTGGTAGGCGCCTGCCCGCCCATCGGCAATAGGCTTCCGCTTCGTAGTAGCAGACGTGTTGGACCGGCTGGAGCGGGTTGAGTGGCAGCTCGTGCCCAAATGTGTTCACGATCCACCCGCCGTCGCGCTGTTCCCAGAACTGTGGCGCAGAGGCGCGCGATTCTTCGCGCCATGCCCACCCGGCGTCCGACCAGAGCTCCCGCCGCGTGTATCCACCCTCCTCGACGAACCCGGCGTATGCGCCGTTCGAGACGGGGGCGACGTCGATCCAGAAGGCTGGCAGGTTAACCTCGTGCGCGGGTCTCTCGTTGTCGTAGGCACACTCACGATCATCAGTGCCCAAGACAAACGGTCCCGCCTCGACGAATACCATGCCTTCGGCCTTCGTCTCAGCCCTGCGAATCGGTGGAAGCTCCGGCCGATACCCGGGAGCGGCCATGAGCTGCAGCGTGGCGAGCATCGTCTCGTTGTGTTGGTACTCGTGCTGGATGACCATTTCGAAGACGAAGCCAGCGCGAGTGAGTAGATCGGTACCGTTGAGGTTCGCGGAAGCGAGGTTCTCCATCGCCTTCGACCGGACGATCTCGAGATATCGCTCGCACTCGTATCGGTCCATGATCGGGAGCTCGGAGCGGGTCCGTCGTGGATGGCGAAACGCGTCGTAAAGGTCGTTGTAGCTGGCATCCAGGGGTGGCTCTTCGGCCAACTCTTGGACGAGCCACAGCTCCTCGAAGTTGCCGATGTGTCCAAGATCCCAAACGAGCGGGCTCATCAATGGACTGTGCTGTTTGGCTGTGTCTTCATCAGAGACCGGGCGAAGCAGGCGATACGTCCGTTCTCGGGCGTCTGTGAGGCGACGGAGGAAGGCGGCTTTGCGGCGATCGCTTATTGCCACGCGAACGGGTCCCCGGGTGACTCTAGCACTCCGTCTGCCGGGCATCGGCTCCTGGCCGTGTAGAGCTCGTCGAAGGCGTGGACGGTCGCCGCGATGTCTGCGGAGATCCACTCCTCCGGAAGCCGGGGAAACGCCTGAGTTGCGGTGGCCATCAAGCTCTGAGCGAGCTTTGCGACCGTGGGATCGTCCAACCCGGCGCGGGCAGCTGCCAGTCCGATCACGCCGAGCCTTTCACGGTGGGGCTCCAGCAGCTCGGTGGCCGTCTGCCGCGCCTCGTCGTCCATCAAGAGGGCCGAGGCGATCGCGACGGGCACGGCGCGCCAGCGTACTGGAAGCGCGTCGATCGAGCGGAGCTCGAAGTAACCGCGCGGGCGCACGTGAGGGAACAGCGTCGTTAGGTGGTAGTGCCAGTCGTCGATGGTCGGACCGGGGCCGTCGGACTCCTGCATCCAGTTGCAGAAGGTCAGGCCCGGCTTCCCCGAGAGGTAACCCGAGTCGGTTCGACGGAGAAGCATGCCTGCTTCGAGTGCGAACTGCAGGTAGGCGCCTGGCCCGTCCCGCGATGCCAGAATCCCCGTTCGGCTCGGATCGACCCCGCGCCACACGCCTGCACGGGAGCTCTTCCAACCGCTGACGTCGCCACCCGCGAGCGGCGAGTTGGCGAACATGCCGCCGAAGATGGGCGACATCAGGTTCGCGAGGTACCAGCGTTCCGACACTTGCGTGGGGGAGCCGGTGTCCAGGTTGATCTGAATCGCGCAGCAGAGACGCATCATTCGAGCGCCCTCGGGCCCGATGCGCGAAAAATACTCGTGCATCGCCTGGTATCTCGGCAGCGGCGTTTGCAGCTCGATCTCTGTCGCGTGCTGCCACGGGTTGATGCCCACGTGCAGCCGTCGCATGCCGCGCCAGAGGAGCACCCGATCGAGGAGCATCTCCAGCTTGGCGATGTCCTCCAAGGCTCGGGCGATGGACGTTTGGGGCGCGGAGACGATCTCGATTTGACCGCCCGGCTCGAAAGTGAGCGAAGTTGAGCCGTAGCGGAAGCAGGGCGGTGCGCCGGGGAGGGTGGCGTCCTCGAGCTCGTGCAGCTCTAGAAGCGGTGCAATGGCCTCGAGGAACTCGTCGACGCTGATGGCGCGTTGGTCGCGCACGACCAGCATCTCGATCTCGAGGCCGACGTGGGGCGGCCCGAACGAGGGTCCGAATGCGTGCACGGAAAGATCGTCTCGCAGGGTCTGCTCATCGAGCCGGTGCGCAGCCCTGCTTATCGCAGATGCTTCCATCCCTGGCCTCGGCCGCTCGTTCGCCTCTTTGCCGATCATACCGCAAAGAGGCGAACGGTCGCCTATCGAGACTGAAGGCTAAACGCTCGCCTTGTCGCCGGCGAGAATCGGGGTGGGATCGAAGAGCCGAAGCGCCATCAAGCGCGGGTCGGGGCGCTTGACGTTCCAGGCGAGACCAAGCTTCTCCAGGAGGCCGATAAAGAGTCCCGAGATGTCGAACTCCCACCATCGAAGGCCGTGGTACGCGGAGAAGGGGAAAGCGTGGTGATTGTTGTGCCAGCCCTCGCCGAGTCCGAGGACCCCGACAAAGACGTTGTTCCTACTGTTGTCTGTCGTCTTGAAGGGTCGTGTGCCCCACGTGTGGCAAACCGAGTTCACCGCGAAGGTCACGTTCTGGACGCAGAACTGTCGGAACAGTCCGCCCCAGATGAGGCCCTCCCAGCCAGCGATCAGAAACGGGATCGTGTAGCTCAGGACGACCCAGAGCACGAAGGTTCCGCTGACCCATCGGGCGATAGGATCCTTTGCCGCATCGGCGCCGTACTTTTCCAACTCGATGGTCGAGAAGCGGAACAGCCAGCCCCAGTGGGCGTGGAGGAATCCCTCCTTCGGCGAGTGGGGATCCCCGGGTCGGTCAGAGAAACCGTGATGCTTCACATGGTTTGCGACCCACGCCACCGCTGGGCCCTCGATCGCCATGGATCCAAGGATCAAGAGGATGGCCCGCATAGCCGGAGACGTCTCAAAGCTTCTGTGCGTGAGCATGCGGTGGTAGCCCACGGTTATTCCAAGCCCTGTGAGGAGCCAGCCAATCGCGAGCATCAGCAGGTGATGGGGTCGCACCGCGCCGTCGACGATCATCGCCAGCGCGCCGAGAAGTCCCACGCCGGGGACCAAGAACACGAAGATTAATGTGAGCAGAAATCCGATGTACAGAGAGCGCGGGGCTTCAGGGTCGGACACATCAGCCGGCACGCTTCGCTCCGGTCGGATCGCCTGCGTTTTTACAGGGCCGACCGGGGCAGAGATGAAATTCATGCGCTGCCACCTCAGGGCGAGAAGGATCGGCCCATTTTTGGGGAGCGCGGCTTGCGCGGGACGGAGTGCGAACACTCCGCGTCCGGTGCAGGTTGCCACGAACTGGAGGGTGGCCGTCACCTCACCAGGCTCCCGGAGAATAGCACTTGCGAAGGGCGAGGAGCAACAAATGCCCAAATGGTCGGTATTTTGAGACGATGATGGGATGCTGATCAGCGGAGGACGGGTAGTTCTGAGCGGATCAGCCCCAAACCTTCCGGGCAGTCTCGACGACCAGCTCGAGCTTCCGCCGCTGATCGTCGGCCGACAACAGATTGCCGGCGGCGATGGACGCGAACCCGCACTGCGGGCTGATGGCGAGGTTTTCGATCGGCACGTACCGAGATGCCTCGTCGATGCGTCGCCTCAGTACCTCCTGCGATTCGAGCCGCGGCTCTTTTGTCGTGATCAAGCCCAGAACCACGGTTGTCCCGGGGCGGACGAAGCGGAGTGGCTCGAAGCCGCCAGCCCGGTCGCTGTCGTATTCGAGCAGCAATGCGTCGACCTGGAGGGAGCCGAAGAGCTTCTCGGCGATCTGATCGTAGCCGCCTTCAGCGAACCAGCGGCTTCGCGAGTTCCCACGGCACAGGTGGAGGGCCAGGGTTACCTCGTCGGGAGCGGGGGCAGCCTGCTTCGCGCCCGCCAGTGCCTGGTTGTCCGCGGCGATCGCTTCGTCCAGCGCCTGATCGGGATCGACGCCGGTCTCGCGCAGGTGCTCGCGAAGACGCGGGTCGACGTAGTAGAGATACCGCGGCGCGTCGATCTGGATGTAGCGAACCCCTTCGCTGGCGAGGGCCCGTATCTCCCCGTTGATGATGGGAACGATGTCTTGCAGCAGATCGGACCGTGTGGGGTAGAAGCGATCGCTGAGTCCGGGCTTGTAGCTCACGTCGGTGAACAGGGTTGGGCTCGGTATCGTCATCTTGAACGCGCCGGGCGCATGTTGCCGGAGGAAGTCCGACTCGTGGGCGGTCAGGCGGCGTGTCTGGCGAAGGCGCGCGCCGACGACCTGGGCGACACTCCCCTCGGGTCCATCACTTTCGGTTGGGCCGTGCCACTCCATGGCAACCGTGTCGGGAACGAAGCCTTCGACCGCCTCGCCAAGATCGCTGAGGAACGAGCCTCGCCGTAGCTCGCCGTCGCTGTAGACGTCGATGCCGGTCTCTTTCTGGACCTCGAGCGCTTTGAGAATCGCGGCGTTCTCGATCTCGCGCAGCTTCTCCAGCGAGATCTCGCCCAGCGCATAAGCGGCGCGCGCTTCGAGCACCTCGCGCGGCCGCAAGAAGCTCCCAACCTGTTCCGCTCGGTACTTTGCGGCCACCACTCCACCCCTGTAAGCCAAATCTGGTCCGTCGCGCCCGATTGTATCAGCCGCCGGACCTGCGGTCGTTCGAGATCACTATCTCAGCGGACGACCTCCAGCTATATCATGCTAGACCCAAGAGCCAGGTGCCCAAGAACCAGGTGACGAGAGATTGACCCGAGTCCTGTTTCTAGACATCGACGGCGTACTCAATAGCGACGGCTACCGGCACGGGACGGGATTTGGTGTCTCCGCGAACGAGTTGATCGATCCCGCCGCGGTAGAGACACTCAACGAGATCACGCGTCGCTGGTCCCTGAAAGTTGTGGTCTCGTCGTCATGGCGCGTAATGCCAGAAGTCGAGGGCATTCTGCGAGCCAATGGTGTCCAAGCCGACATCATCGGCAAGACACCCGCTCAGCCGGGTCCGCGGTGTCGGGAGATCGAACGGTGGCTCGCGGAGCACCCCGAAGTCACTTCCTACGTGATCCTGGACGACGACGCCGACATGGGCGCCATGCTCGACCATCTCGTGCAGACGGACTACCGCCACGGCTTGCGTTCCGAACACATCGCGCGCGTCGGGGCCGCGCTCAACGTACGGGTCGGAGAACCGCGCTAAGCGTCCCGACCCATGTCCGCGACCGCGGCGACCATAGGCGCCGGCGTGACTCAGCGGGAGCGTAGCGCCTCTTCAGGCGGGCGCACGCGGCGGAAGACCGCGAAGATCGCTAGGTCGTAGATGATCTTCAGCCCTCCCGCGACCAGGAATGGCAGACCGATGACTGGAGAGGCGAGGGATGCCCCGGCCAAGGCGGGCGCGACCGCCGCCGCGGCGTTTCGCGTGACTGCCAGGACGCCCGCTGCCGCGGCTCGGTCCGCAGGGTCGATGATCGCCATCGTGTACGACTGGCGGGTCGGTACGTCGAGCTGGGACAGCAGGAACCGCGCAAGAAAGACCACGATCGCCAGCTCATAGGTCGGCATGAGTGGTAGGAGGAGCAGTAGGACGTTCGAGGGCAGGTGCGTGAACACCATCGTATTCAGCAGCCCGAAGCGCCTCGCGAGTGGTGGGGCGGCGAAGAACGACAGCCCCGCGAGGAGGTTCGCGCCGAAGAAGATGGCGGCGAGGTCGCTCGGATCGGCGCCGAACCGGATGCTGAACCACAGGGCGACGAGGCTTTGGACGATGAACCCACCCGCAAACGAGTCGAGGGCGAATAGCGCGGCCAGCTTCGCGACAGTCCCGCGTGAGCGCCGCGTGCCTGGAACTCGCAAGAGCGGGGCGCTTTCGCGAGTCGGAGCCTCGACCGACGGCGAAAGACGGCCAAACAGCGCGGCCAGGACCAACCCGATCCCTGCGTAGCCCCATAGGAGCACCCGGAACCCATCCTGGGGCGACACCCCAAGGAAAGCGGGCGCTGCGGTTCCCAGTGCACCCAGCGCGGCTGCTCCGTAGTTCACCGCGTTGTACGCGGCGAACAGCTCGGTGCGCCGAGCCGCGGGCGCGGTTTCGGGAAGGATCGCCTGTTCGACAGAGAGAAACGGACCTACGTCCTTGCCGGACGGGCTCATCGTGCCGATTACGGCCGCAAGGGTCAGGAGCCAAACGTGATCGGTCAGTACGAATACGATGCCAGAGACGACCATGAGCAGCGAGCCGATGAGCAGAACGCGGCGCCGTCCGACGCGGTCGGCTACCCCCGCGAGCCCGAGCGTAAGCGCTGCTCCACCACCCAGCGTGACGGTGAAGATAGCGCCGACGGTGGTCACGTCCAAACCGAGGGCGGTGAGATACAGACCGAGGATGACGGAAAGGTAGCCGTATGCGAGGTTACGAACTGCGCAAGCTGCCAAGAGCAGCCAGCCGTCCGCAGTGACCTCGCGAAACCAGTGTGGCGTCATCTGTTCGCTCGTTCCCCAAGTCCTCTACCGAGGGCCCATTGTGACACGACGAAGCGACGCCTCACACAACGAAGGTCCCGTCCGATTTGGAGGGGACCTTCGTTGTGTAACGCTGCTCGGAAATGCTGCTCGAGTCAGGGTGCGCGTGGCTCTGATTCACCTAGGCGTGAGGAGACGTCCAACACGGGTCCCGCGCATTGACCGAACTGTCGCGTAATGGTTGAATTTCGTAACGTACAGAAAAAGGAGCCAACGCCATGACGGCTGCACTCGATCCCATGGAGGCCTTCTACAACGAGCTCGAGGCTAAGTCGATGGGCGCTCTATGGCGAAGGGGGCAGGTGGGGGAACGGCCGTCTGAGCCGACGGCCCCGTACCAGCCTGCCCATTGGCGCTGGTCGGACATCGGCGAGTTCGTGAAGCGGGCGGGCGACTTGGTGCAGCCGGGGCCATCTGCCCAGCGCCGCGTGATTACCTTGAACAACCCTGGCGTACCCAGCAACAACGCGACGCACATGCTTTCGGGCAACGTGCAGATGGTGCTTCCGGGCGAGGTGGCTCCGTCCCATCGGCACACGAATGCCGCGATTCGCTTCATCATGCAGGGCGAGGGAGCCGTCACGATCGTCGACGGCGAGCCTGTCGAGATGCGGCCGGGTGACTTGGTGCTCACGCCCGGTTGGTGCTACCACGGCCACGTCAGCCAGGCGAGCGAGCCCGTCCTCTGGATGGACAGCCTCGACGGGCCGCTTGTCGTTGGCATGCTGAAGCTTGCACGCTACCAGCAGTATCCGGACGAGCTGGAGCCCGCGACGAAGCCTGAAGGCGACTCGTACGGCCGATACGGCTACGGCCACTTCCGTCCGCTCTGGCAGACGAGCACTTCGCCGGTATCGCCGCAGCTCCTCTACCCGTGGACCCAGACGGAGCAGGCGCTGAATCGTCTCGCCCAGATCGATGCGAGCCCTTATGACGACGTGGCGTTCGAGTACACGAACCCGACCAACGGCGGTCACGTGCTGCCGACGATCGGCTGCAACATCCAGATGCTGCGCCCCGGTGTCCACACCCGTGCCCACCGTCACTCGAATTGCTCCGTGTACCACGTCTTCCGCGGGGAGGGCTACACGGTAGTGGATGGCGTCCAGATCACGTGGAAGAAGGGTGACTTCTTCGCGCTGCCGCCCTGGTGCTGGCACGAACACGCCAACACCTCCAGCGAAGGCGCGGTTCTGTTCTCAACAACGGACCTCCCTGTTCTCGAATCGCTGAACCTCTTGGAGGAGCACGAGTATGCAGAGGGGAATGGCCGCCAGACGGTGACTGCGACGTTCGAGGAGCGCTACCCGTTGAGGGGGGTCGGTCACTAGATACAGGGGCCGCAGTAAATGGATTTTGTAGGAGGCCCGCCCTCCCCCCAACCCTCTCCCAGAGGGAGAGGGAGCCGCTACCGGTCTCTCCCTCTGGGAGAGACCGGCGCGCGGCGCCGAGTGAGGGCGTGCCTCGGCCGCACTCCTCAGTCCCGAGTTCCAGCATTGGTTGGCGTATTACTGCTGGCTCTGTCCACTGCCTGCGCAGGCGTTCCTGCTACCGTGGCCGCTCCACCAGTTGCAGTGATCCCGGCTGTCAGTGAGCCCAGAACGGTGAGCGTCGCCCAGGCGGTTGCCCCACCCCAGGCTCCCGAACCGTCGTTGGTTGCGTATGCGCAGGAGGAGCAGGCCGAGGAAGAGGCGGCTGTTCAGTGGGTGGCGATGCACGTGGACTCGGCCATTTGGAACGGATCCGAGAGTGATGCGACGCGGATCGCCAGGTTGCCCGTCGGCTCGTACTTCCTCGTCCTTGGTGATTCGGTCGGCGGGCGGATCCCGGTGCACTACTGGGGAAGCACGACGACCCGCGCCACCGATGGTTGGGTAGACGCGGCTGCCATCGGACCCATCCCGGCGCCGGGCGCAGACTGGGTTCAGCCGATCTTCCCACCGCGCCGCGTGATCAACGATCTCGGGAACGAGCTGTATCGCGGCGATCCGTCGCTACCGTTGGTCGCGCTTACGTTCGACGCGGGCGCCGACCGTGGGGCCTCCCTCCAGCTCCTCGAAGTACTCCGGGACAAGGGAGTGCGCGCCACGTTTTTTGTGACCGGCCAGTTCGCCGATCGGTATCCGGACATCATGCGCGTCATCGCCATGGACGGACACGAGCTCGCCAACCATAGCTACACGCACTCGGACTTCAGAAAGCTCAGCGAGGGGCAGATGCGCAGCGAGATCCGGCTCGCCACGGCGTCGATCGAGTCGACGTCCGGCGTTAGGATCGCGCCTCTGTGGCGGGCGCCGTTCGGCAGCCGCACCGCGCGAATCTTGGAGATCGTCGAAGAAGAGGGCTTGCGTCCGATCTACTGGACGCTGGATTCGGGCGATTGGCTGCCGAACGCGACAACGGACCGCGTCCTCTCAACGGTCCTGGGTCGCACCGTTTCAGGATCCATCGTCGTTCACCACGTCCAGCCGCGAGCGACCGCTGAGGCGATGCCGAGGATCATCGACGAGCTGCGAGGCCGCGGCCTCGAGCTTGTGACCGTCAGCGATCTCATTGGTCCGTAGGCCCGTCCGGCGCATGCTGCTCGCCTGACGTCTCGTCCGTTGATGGTGGCCTGGGGCTATCCAAAATCTCCCGAACCCTGCGAGCGAGTGCTGAAGGGCTGAACGGCTTCTGGAGAAACGCCTTCTCGCCAAAGACGCCGTGCCGGCCGACCACGTCGTCGGCATAGCCGGAGATGAAGAGCTGACACACGCTTGGCCGCATCGCGACGATCCGCTCCGAAAGCTCGCGCCCGTTCTGGTCGGGGAGCACCAAGTCTGTAACGAGCAGATGGATCTCACCGTCGTGCCTGCTGGCTATCGCGATAGCCTCTTCGGCGCAGGCGGCATCCAAGACGTTGTAGCCTTTGGCCTCGAGCACCGAGTGCGTCATCAGGCGGACCCCTGTCTCATCCTCTGTAAGGAGGATAGTCTCGGCGCCGCCCGGGGCCACCCCGAGGTGCGCTCGCTCGCGGGTGTCCGCGTGCGCCTGCTGCGTCGCGGGCAGATAGATCCTGAACCTCGTGCCGCGGCCCACCTCGCTCGAGACGCTGATGTCGCCTCCACTCTGCTTCACGATCCCGTAGACGGTCGCCAGACCCAAACCCGTTCCCTTTCCAGGCTCCTTCGTGGTGAAGAACGGCTCGAAGACGCGGAGCTGCGTCTCCTCGTCCATGCCAGTACCCGTATCCGTGACGGACAGGAGCACGTAGCGCCCGGCTTTCAAAGCGATCTCTGGCTCCGCTCCACCCGACGGTCCATAGATGTCGTCGACCTCGAAGTTGTCAGTCTCGAGGGTCAGCTTGCCCCCGTCGGGCATCGCATCCCGAGCGTTGACAGCGAGGTTGAGAACCACCTGTTCGATCTGTCCTCGATCGACTCGGACGTGGCCGAGGTCGGGCGACGCGCGAGTCTCGAGCTCGATGTTCTCGCCGATGACGCGCCCGAGAAGCTTCGTCAAGTCTGCTACTACGACGTTGAGGTCGGTAACCTCGGGGCGCAGAACTTGCTGTCGGCTGAATGCGAGAAGCTGGCGGGTGAGGTCGGCGGCTCGCTCGCCCGCCGCCGTCACCTCTTTGAGGTATTCCTGGAGCGGATTGGTCGGGAGGATTTGTGCGGAGGCGATGTCGCTGAAGCCGATGATCGCGGTGATGAGGTTGTTGAAATCATGAGCGATCCCGCCCGCCAGCAGACCGATCGCCTCCATCTTCTGGGCCTGACGCAGCCGCTCCTCGCTCGTTTTCAGCGCTTCTTCCGCGCGAAGTCGCTGGGTTATGTCGGCCGAGACGGCAACGACGCCGATCAAATCGCCCTCCAGACCGAGAATTGGCGAAGCGATGACCAGAGCGGGGAACGTGGTGCCGTCCTTGCGCTGCACCGTGTATTCCCCTGAGGTGCTCTCTCCATGCTCGAGGCGATCGCGCAAATGGATGGTCTCGTCGCCGACGGCTTTGGACTTGATGACGGCTCGGATCTCTTGGCCCACGGCCTCCTCCGCTAACCAACCGTAGAGTCCCTCGGCGAACTTGTTCCAGTAGACGATCGTCCCATCCAGCGTGGTGGCGACGACGGCCCGATTTACGACGTCGAGGAGCTGCGCCTGGAACTTGATCGCCTCCGCGGCCCGCCGACGATCGCTGATGTCCTCGAAGGCGCAGACGGCGCCGATGATCTCCCCTTCGCGGAGGATGGGATTCACGATGATGTCCACTGGAATGAGCTCGCCATCTTTTCGTGTAAACGCCTCCTCTCCTGAGAACGGCGTGCCGGTCCTGACGACGGCGACGAGCGGACATTCGTCCCTGGGATACGGCGTGCGGTCGACCCGCTGAAAATGGAGGAGGTTGTGGGTGTCCTTGCCAAGCACCTCTTCGCGTTTCCAACCCAGGAGCCGCGCCGCGGTGGTGTTGATGAACGTCGCGCGGCAGTCGCGATCCACGGCGAACAGTCCTTCCCCGAGGCTGTTGGTCACCGTCTGCGTGAACTCGAGCTGAGACGCCAAGTGCGCCTCAGCGTTGCGGGCTTCCTGGTAGAGCTCACCGGCCTGCCGCTCGCTTCGTTGAGCTCGATCGGCCAGGGCTTCTGCCATGGCTCGGCGGCTCTCGGACTGCCGGTGGTAGAAGGCGGCGGCCATCGCAGGTCCAACCTGTGCGGCGATAAGTGTGAGTGTCTCCACTTCCGTCGGTGAGAACTCGCGTCTCACTGGGCTTCGCACCCCGAGTACGCCAATGACCTCCCCACCATCCCAGAGCGGGACGGCCACGCCCGCCAACATCCGGTGCGCGGCCGTATCGGGCTTCCGATGCTCCCACGTGAGGTAGTCAGCCACCGCGATCGGCTCGCGTCTCAGATACGCCTGGCCCACAAGGCCTCCTCCTGGCCGGGCGGCTGAGTGCGTAATTCGAGCGTCCGTGTCGCTGTGAGCGGTGGGCACAAGCGCGCCCAGCGCGGCATCCCACGTGTAGATCGTGGCGCTGTCGAGGCCCAGGCTCGTGCTCGCGAGGTTGGCCGCAAGCTTGCCGAGTCGGGCGGGATCCAGTTGGCCGGCCGCGGCTACCGCCAGCTCATGGAGCGCACGGAATCGGCCGGCGTCGGAGTGCGTCTTTTCGGCCAGCTCCTGAACGGCGCTTCTCGCCACCGCGCGGTCCTCGGCAACACGGAAGTTTCGAAGGGCCACGGCCGTTAGATCGAGCAGGGGCTCGATGTCGTTTAGGCCCTGGGCATCGCGCTCGTCTAGACCGGAGAGCACAACAACACCTTCGAGGTGGCCGGCGAGCATCAGCGGGTAGAGGAGACCCAGGCCGCTTAGGCGCGTCTCGGACAGGGGGCCTGGCGGGATCGTCACCTTGTCGGTGTAGGCTGTGACGGGGCGGCCGTGCTCGATACGGAGGAGGCCAACCCCGTGCGCGCCGGTGGCGCTGCGAATGCCGTTGGCCGCCGCCACGAGTGCGTCGCGCGGATGCTCGGCAGCCGCTATCGCGCGTGCGGTGTTGGCGAGCGTGTCAGGTACGAGCACCGTTCCGCCGCGGAGGATAAGAGTGGGTACGATGACCGTTTTGGGACATCCGTGATCGGTCCAAGTCTACCCGAAGAGATGCCACCGCGCGGCCACAGTACAATGGCCGGATCAACGAACGGAGGGACTCTGGTGACGGAAACGGTAGCCCGGCCTGACCAAACTACGAGCCCTGAGGATGCTGCCTTCGAGCGCCAGCTCAGGATTGATCTTGCTGCCACCTATCGACTGGCGGATAAGCTCGGTATGAGCGAGCTGATCAGTACGCACATCTCCCTCCGCGTGCCCGGTCCAACCCCAGCGTTTCTGATGAATCCCTATGGTCTATTGTTCCATCAAATCACAGCATCGAGTCTGGTGAAAGTCGACTTCGACGGGAACATCCTCAGCCTGACCGAATACGCCGTGCCACGCGCCGGTGTCGTCATTCATGGGGCCATCCTCGAGGCGCGACCCGACGTGAACTGCGTGCTCCACGCGCACAACACCTACACCATCGCGGTGTCGGCCCAGCGCGACGGGCTCTTGACCCTTTCGCAGGCGGCGATGCGTTTCCACGGGCAGCTTTCGTACCACGAGTACGGGCGAGCGGCGTCTCACCCGACTGAGCGGGCGAAGCTCCAGGAGGATATGGGCGACAAATGGGTGATGCTGCTGCGTAACCATGGATTCCTCACGACAGGCAGGACCTGCGGTGAGGCGTTGATCTCGGGGTATTTCCTCGACCGAGCGTGCCGCGTGCAGATCACCGCACAGTGCGCGGGAGTGCCCTTGGTGATGCCGCGGGAGGACACTTTCGAGTCGGGAATCCAGTGGCGCGGTCGCGACGAACCCTCCTGGCCCGCCCTCATCCGCATGCTCGACCAGGAAGACCCTTCGTATAAGGACTGAGGGCTAGCCTTCCTCGCTCTCCTCGCGGTAGAGGTCGAAGGCTTCGAGCACCGGCTGGTTGTGCACGGAGAACAGAATCGCGGGCTCGTCCCCGAGCTGCTCGTGGGTGTGCCAATCCCAGTTCGGAACCGTGAAGCAGTCGTTGTTACCCCACTCTAGCCGCTTCTCGCCCACCACCGTGACGCCTTGCCCCTGCACGACGTGGTAGATCGTGTACGAGGTATGGCGATGCGGCTGCGTATGCTCGCCCTTGCGCAGCATCTGGATCCGCGCGCCGATCGTGGGGAGAAGATGCTCCCCGTTTACCGGGTTGACGTAATCAAGCACCACGCCGTCGTGCGGGTCGCTGGCCTCCTCGGCCGCCCGCTCGAGAGCGGCCAGCACCTCGCCCCGTCTGTACAGGGCTGGTTGGTGCGCCGGCTGCTTTGGCCGGTGCGCCGGTCTCACGATGCCCATGTAGTCCAGGGCGGCGCCGTCTCGCTGCGTGAGCGGCTGCGCGCGAGTAGGGAACTCCTCGTTCATCCGTATCTGGAGAGATCCGCCGACGAACGGGTTGTCGTGGATGTCGAGCCAGACCATCGGGATATCGGTGGGGTTGGTGTGGTCATGCCAGCCCCAGCTCGGTGTGGTCACGTAGTCGCCCGCTGAGAGAACCACTGCCTCTCCGTCGACCGTTGTGTACGCGCCCTCTCCCTGCACGATGAAACGGGTGGCCGAGAACATGTGGCGGTGGGCGGCGGCGACTTCGCCAGGCAGTACAAGCTGAACGGACATCTGAATGGTTGGGCTGGTGCCATCGAGACCCGGCGTCACGAGCTGAATGGTGCGGCGGCCCGTGTAGTCGAGATTGATGAGCTCGCCCGATCGGACCAGGTTGCTGTAGATGTCGTTCCACTTCCAGAGCTGCGCCCGAGAGCCAGGCGCGGGCTTCTCTCGCACAGCGCCTCGCCAGTGTCCTCGGAGGCCAAGCGCCGTCAGCTCCCTGTCGAACTGCTCGATCATCTCTTCGCTGACTTCGGGATTTGCCGCCATCCCGCCCTCCTTCGCTTCAGTCACTAGGATCTGGGTCGGCCCGCCCGCAACCTGGCCCGATTGTAGTCCATCGTTTATGACTATAGACAGAGGCCAACACTCTCGAGGAGAGCTGACCGTGAAGCAGCAACCTCCGAGGCGCGCGTCCGATCCGTGGATGGGGCGGGGGCCTCGACCCGACATAGCGCCCGTCGTAATGTTCGGCGTGATGCTGCTGGTGCCCATCATCGCTGCCGCTGTCATCCTAGCGCCACGAGATGCGCGCAGCGCTGACGCGCCGCAGGCTCCTCAACGCGCTGCCGCCCCCGCATACCCGGGTCTCCCACCGCTTCGCGAGTCCACATCTCCGGCCCCCGCCGCCCGGCGAATTTCGCCCGCGGAGCCCGAGGGATTCTGGTGGCAAAATCGCGCGCTTGACGCCGCCGACGCCGAGCTGGCTTCCGATCACACGGATCACGAGGAGCTCGCTTTGGTGTTCGCCGAGGCCGACGTTAAAAGGCCTGTGCCGGCCGAGGCCGTCGTGGAGGTCGCCGGCGTTTCGGTGATCAACGAGTCCACGGAACTGCCGACTGTGATCGTGAAGACTGACGACTGGCAGACTGTGGAAGATCCTTCCGTTCACGTTGGCCCGCCGATGCTCCCGCCCGCCCAGGTTCAGGGTAATCCCGCTCCGCCGATCCCACCGGTGAACATCGCGCCGGCGTGGATGCAATGGGATTCAGACCCGAGGTCGAATGGCAGAGGCGATGGACGCAATGCCAGTCAGTCGACCCGCCAAGGACGCGGGCATGAGGGTAGGCGACAACGCTAGGCCAAGCGACGCTCCCGGCTTGGCACGTGCGGACCCGTAAAACGTCCTGAGCCTGATGGTGTTCCATGACCGTCATGCGGACGTCTGCGCGGGACTACGCGGAGCGGCTCAGCCCACTACGTCGGCGTCCAGCACCTCGCGGACCTTTTGCGCCAGGGACGTGGGTGTGAACGGCTTTTGGAGGTAGGGGACGGAGGGTTCCACGAGCCCGTGACGCACGGCCACTTCGTCCGAGTAGCCGGACATGTAGAGCACCTTGGTCTCCGGACGCAGCGTGGCCAGCTCCGTGGCGAGTTGGAGACCACTCATTCCCGGCATGACCAAGTCGGTAACGACGAGGTCGATCAAACCCACATATCGAGCGCACAAGCTGATGGCGTCGCTGCCTCGGCTCGCCTCGAGGACCGTGTATCCCTGAGAGACGAGCGCGGTGGAAGCCAGCGCCCGCACCCCCGGCGCGTCTTCGACCACGAGGACCGTCTCACCACGTCGGGCGCGGGTGGCGCCGCTCGCGGCGGCCGGTGGGGTCGAACCAAGCTCCTCGTACAGGGGCAGGTAGATCTTGAACGTGGTACCCACGCCCGGTTCGCTATAGACCCAAATATCGCCATCGCTCTGCTTCACGATGCCGTAGACCATGGCTAAGCCGAGCCCGGTGCCTTTTCCTGGCTCCTTGGTCGTGAAGAACGGCTCGAAGAGGTGGTCCTGGAGCACCAGATCCATGCCCGTTCCTGTGTCGCTGATGGAGAGCAGGACGTGGTGGCCAAACCGAGGGAACTCGTGGCGATCGGTGTATGACGCGTCGATCTCGACGTTCGCCGTCTCGATAACGAGCTCGCCGCCGGTCGGCATCGCATCGCGGGCGTTAGCTGCGAGGTTCAGGATCACTTGGCCGATCTGGCTCCGGTCGGCCCGGACGGACCCGAGGTGAGGATCGAGCTTCGCGGTGACCTCGATATCCTCGCCGAGGATGCGTCCGAGCAGGGTCTTCATGTCGTCCACGACCTTGTTGAGGTCGAGCACTCGAGGCTGTAAAACCTGGCGCCGACTGAAGGCCAGGAGCTGGGAAGTGAGTGATGCTGCCTGCTCCCCTGCTTTCATCACCTCCTCCATGTACGCCACCCTCTCGGGATGGTTCGGCTGCGCGACGAGCAGGTCGCAGAAGCCGTTGATGACCGTGAGGAGGTTATTGAAGTCGTGGGCGATTCCGCCGGCGAGCTGGCCGATGGCCTCCATCTTTTGAGCTTGGCGAAGTCGTTCTTCGCTTCCGAGTAGTGCCTCCTCGGTGCGGGCCCGTTCGATAGCCATGGACAAGACGTTCGCTATCGACTGCGCGAACACGATCTCGTCAGAAGTGAACGACCGAGGGTGGCCGTTCGTGGCCAGCAAGTTGCCGAATCCTCGCTCCGCACCGTGGATGGGCACGCTCAGGAGGCTGACCGCCCCGAAGCGATCGACCAGGGGCGTGCCATCGAACTGCGGGTCGCCGCGCACGTCCTCAACGACGAGCGGCTGAGCGAGGTGAGCCACACGCCAGGCGACGGTCCGCTCCACGGCTCTTGACAGACGGCTTCCGACCGGGGCTAACCCCGACGAGCCCCGCACGACGACGGCCGGTTCGTCCCAACACAGTTCGGTTATTGCGCAGCGATCGAGTCCCAGCGTGGAGGTAACGAGCGTGACCGCTTCGTCGAAGAGCGGGGAGAGGTCCAGCAATGAAAGCGCGCGCTGCCCGAAGGCGGCGACGGCTTCCTGCTGCCGCACGCGCGCTTCGAGCTCCATCCGCAATCGCTTCTGCTCGCCGATGTCTGTGATGATTCGGAGGATGCCCCGGATCTGGCCATCGGAGTCACGGATCGGCGCACTGGATACCGCGACGTCGATGACTGAGCCATCTCGTCGGCGGCGCCGGCTCTCGATTTGGGTCTGGGCCTCGCCCGAAGCCGCCCTGGCAAGGAGCCGACGGTGCTCGTCGCGGTCTGCAGAAGGAATGACGGGCGGCGTGCTGCCTAGAACCTCGTCCCGCGACCACCCGAACATCTGGGCCGCGGCGTTGTTCCAGAGGGTGACCCGGCTATCCAGGTCGAGCCCGACGATGGCCAGCGGGGAGGCCTCGATCACTGAGGCCAGCAGGTCCATCGTGTCTTGGAGTCTGATCATCCGTCCGCTTGATGCGTGATTGCGGTCAGAGCGAGATCGCGCTGCTTTGCGTGGAAAAGGTTAGACCGAAGCCCTGGCCAGGAGACTGTTCATCTTGGGGATGAGGCTATCGAGGTCGATCGGCTTCGTGTCGAAGTCGTCGCACCCAGCGGCGAGGGCCTTCTCCCGGTCACTCGCCATTGCATGGGCTGTGAGCGCAATGATCGGCACGGATCGAGTGTCGGGCGCGGCCTTGAGCCGTCGCGTTGCTTCCCAACCGTCGATCTGCGGGAGACTCATGTCCATGAGGATCAGGTCGGGTGACTCGGATTGGGCCATGGCGATGCCTTCTTGACCGTCGACGCCGATGATCACTTCAAAACCGCGCCGCTTCAGCAGGCGGCTCAAGGAGTCTCTGTTCATCTCATCGTCTTCAACGAGTAGCACCTTTGGCATGCGTCCGTCCCCAGCAGTGAATGAATCGAGCAGATCCGCGTCGCGATACGCGTTTGTGACGGTTGGTCGCTCAGACGTTACAAGATTCCGTAACGTAGAGCAAGTGTCTAGCGAGACCCCTGGGCCGAGAGCGGCTGGGGATCCTTGCCCAACGTCGCGGCCAGGCGCTCCCGTAGATCGAGCAGCAGCTCTTCCTGAGAGTATGCGCCCTTCTGCATCACTGCGTCGACGGAGCCGTTGAGGCGTTGACGGTCCTCGGCGGTCAGGTCGCGAGCGGTGATGATGACGACCGGGATCGATTGGCCGTCGGGGCGCTTGCGCAGCGCGGCAACGAATTCGAATCCGTCCATTCCAGGCATCAGCAGATCGAGGAGGATCAGGGACGGCTTCGCCGCCTCGACCCTTTCCATGGCTGCCCAGCCGTCTGAAGCTTCATCGATCAGCCATCCCTCGGTCTCCAGTACGCGCCGCAGGACTTCTCGGGTGACGGCGTCATCGTCGACGATGAGGACACGCGGGCTCTCGGCCCCGTTCCGGTACTTGGCCAGAACGCCGCTGAGCCGATCACGATCCACCGGCTTCGTGAGATAGTCGGTAGCCCGGAGTGTGTATCCGATGTCGCGCTGCTCCATCATCGTCAGCATGATGACCGGGATGTCAGCAAGCTCTGGGTCCGCTTTGAGCGCGGCCAGCACCGTCCAGCCGTCCATGTGGGGCATGACGACGTCCAGGGTGATCGCGTTCGGATGAATCGTGCGGGCGAGGGCGAGGCCTTCTTCTCCAGAGGCCGCTGTCACGACTTGGAAACCCTCTCCCTCGATGAACCGGCGCATGAGGTCGTGCACGACTGGATCGTCGTCGATGACGAGCACTTTAGGTCTGCCGTCATCCGGTGTCGCAAGGCGGGGAACGGTCGCCACGGGAGGAGCCGCCTGCTGTTCGACCACCTCGATCGGTAGGTTGATGGTGAACGCTGAGCCCTTTCCGAGCTGGCTCTGCACGGTGATGTCGCCACCCATCATGCGGCAGAACTGGCGGCTGATCGCGAGGCCCAGGCCCGTGCCGCCGTACTTGGAGGACGTGGACGTCTCGGCCTGGCTGAACGCCGCAAAGAGCTTGCCCATCTGCTCCGGTGTCATGCCGATACCTGTGTCGGAGACCGTCATGATCATGCGGCCGGTGCGGTCATCTCGGCGGACGTCCAGCCCGATGGTCCCGTGGTCCGTGAACTTGCTCGCGTTGCTGAGGAGGTTGAGGAGCGCCTGGCGTACCTTGGTTAGGTCCGCCTTCATATTCCCGACGTCCTCCGCGGAGCGCACGCGGAGCTCATTCCCATTCTTTTCGACCAAGGGCGTGATGACCGCCACGACGTCCCGCACGAGGGTCACGACGTCAAACTCTTCGATGAACACGTCCATCTTGCCCGCTTCGATCTTGGAGAGATCCAAAATGTCGTTTATGAGCTGCAGCAAGTGTTTTCCAGCCGACTGAATCTTCTGCAGATCCGAGACCATCGAGTCCTGACCGAGGTCCTCGGCGTCCTCGCGAAGAAGCTGGCTGTAGCTGAGGATCGCATTGAGCGGTGTTCGGAGCTCGTGGCTCATCTTTGCTAGGAACTCCGACTTGTGACGGCTCGCCACCTCGAGCTCCCGACTCTTCTCCTCGATCTCACGGAACAGCTCCTGGAGTTGCTCGTTGAGGGTCTTCTGCTGATCCAAGGCGACGCTGAGGTCTCGGGTTCGCTGCTCGACGCGCCCCTCCAGCTCGTCCTTCGCCTGGCGCAAAAACTCCAGGGATCGACGCCAGCCGGTCTCAGCGTTCGCCATCCGCTGGAGGACGAGCGCGATGTGCCCCAGGTCAGTCTGTCGCCTGGTCAGCGGATCGATGCTTTCGGGATCGAACGTGTAGGAATCGAGCTGGGTCGCGGCGAGTGAGAGCTGTCGCACTGGTCGTGTGAGGAGGTAGATCGACAGAAAGCCCCCTAGAAGCGCCGCGGCGAGGACGCCGGCGGTCGCGGGCGCAGCAGTAAGCACTTGTTCCTGGATTGCCGAAGCGAGCCGGTCGGACGGCATCGAGATCAGCACGGCCCCGACTGGCCGACCAGTCTGATCGAGCATAGGGGCGGCGACGTTGAAGAAGTCTCCGTCGACGTAGCTAAGCGGTCGGCCGCGGTCGATCGCGGTCTTCAGATTGCTGATATCGGACTCTTCGAGCTCGACTCCCGCATCCCCACTGAACGCGATGGTCGTGAGATCGACATCGACCACGCGAATCGCTTTCGCGTGGCTACTCGCAAGAAGGCCGTCGATGACGGATGTCAGGTTGTCGGACCGTGCTTGCGCGGCTGAGGTGGCAACGACGACGCCGATTTCCTGCAACTGGGCGCGCGCGCCGATCCAAAGCACGACGGCGACCGATGTAATGACGGTCGCGACGACCAACCCGGCCATTGCAATCAGGAGTTGCTTGTTCAGGGTCAACTGGGCGCCCTCCGCCCGTACCTGCTCGGACGAGGGCAGTGTAGCATCATCAGCGGACTCCCAACATGGAGTCATAACGGTCAACTGGTCGCCCGCGGAGGATCGCGCCGCCGCGCGCTGCGGGGTACAATCAGCGCCGTCTACCCTAGAGAGCGCTCGACGGGTTGGGGATCTCAGTGGTGCGGGCGTCCTTTATGTGAGGCGGCGGACAGTGACGAACGATATCGGCGTTATCTCCCGACACGCACGGCACGAGATTCGGAACCTCATCAACCACATCCTCGGTTCCTCTCAGCTCCTCGTCGAGGAGGTGGGAGACCTGCAAATGGACGATCTCGTTGCCCAGTTGACGCAGATTCGGGATGACGGTCGTCTCACGCTCACCCTGGCCGAGGAGCTGTTCGCGGCGTCCGATGACTCCGACCGGGCCACAGAAGCCACGAAGACCAAGCTCGGCGCAACGGTCACACAGATCCTCGATAGCTGGGCAAAGACCCGATCGTTGATCCAGGAGCGGGGTCACGGCGATTTGATCGATGCCCCGGATCCAATCGACGTGGGCGCGCGGAGGATACTGGAATTCATTGCCGATCCCAGCATCCTGGCCGCCGAGCCGGATGGCGATCAGGCCAATGCGCTGCGTGGCGAATCGGCGCCAGTCAGCTCAGAGGCAGCCGAGACGGATCGGGACGGGCAGCCCTCGCAGATTCTCGTGGTGGACGACAGTGCCGCGAATCGTGGCATCCTGGTTCGAATGTTGCGGCGACTGGGCCACGAGGCGCTGGAGGCTGAGAACGGTCTTCGTGCCCTCGAGGTGCTCGCCCAATCCGACATGGATTTGGTTCTCCTCGACCTCACCATGCCTGGCATGAGTGGCTTCGAGGTGCTGGAGCGGCGACGCGCCGACGCGCGGCTCCGCGAAGTGCCCTTCATCGTGATCTCAGCCCTCGACGAGCAGGAGAGCGTCGTCCGCTGTATCGAGATGGGGGCTGAGGATTACCTTCTCAAACCGTTTGATCCCGTCCTGCTGCGCGCCCGTCTCGGCGCGTGCCTCGAGAAGAAGCGGCTGCGCGACCAGCAGACTCGGTACCTCGCGACGATCGAGGCGCAGTCTGCAGAGCTGGCCGAGCTGAACCGCACCCTCGAGGCACGTGTGGCCTCTCAGGTGGAGGACATCGAGCGGCTCCACCAGCTCAAGCGCTTTCTCCCGCCGCAGATCGCGGAGGCGATCATCTCTTCGGGCGAGCAGGTGCTGGAGCCGCATCGGCGAGACATCACCGTCGCGTTCTGCGATCTCCGCGGGTTTACAGCCTTCGCGGAGACCGCCGAGCCCGAGGACGTCATGGACGTGCTGCGGGATTATCACAACGCCATCGGCGATCTGATTTACCAACTCGAAGGAACGCTCGAGCATTTCGCAGGCGACGGCATCATGGTCTTTTTCAACGACCCGGTGCCATGCAGCGATCCGGCGCTTCGCGCGGTGCGCATGGGCCTTGCAATGCGCGAGCGGATCGCCAATCTCGCCGTCGGTTGGCGGCGGCGCGGACATCAGCTCGGATTTGGGATGGGGATCGCGATGGGGTACGCCACGATCGGGCCGGTTGGGTTCGAGGGTCGCTACGACTACGCTGCGATCGGCAGTGTCGCGAATCTTGCAGCGCGCCTCTGCGGCGAGGCAGAGCCGGGCCAGATCGTCGTCAGCCAGCGAGTCGTCATTGCCATCGAGGAATCGGTGGAATGTGAGCCGATGGGCGACCTCCAGCTCAAGGGATTCACCCGCCCCGTAACAGCCTTCGGCATCGTCAACTACAAGGAAGGCTGGTCCTTTTCCGAGGGCGGCTAGCGCAGGTTGGGCATGACCTCTTTGGCGAAGAGCTCGAGGCTCTTCATCGAGTCCTTCGGCTCCAAGGTGCCGAAGGGAAGGTAGGTCAGGAACTTGCCCACACCCAGCGCCTTCTCCTGTTCCCTGATCAGGCGGATCACCGTGTCGGGACTGCCGCTGACCAGGTAGCCGTCGCGCATGACGTTCTCGTACTCCGCGTCGGCGCCCATCGGCATTGCACGGTGCGCCTCGGTCTTGTAGTCGAAGCTGCGATCGGTGACGCGTGCCTCATTCAGCCGCTTCATCGCCTCGCGGAGGTTCGGCTCCGAGAGCTGGTGGTAGAAGTGGTAGGCATGCGCCTCGACTTCTTCCTTGGCTTTCGCATCGGTAGTGCTCACGTAGACCTGGCGGCTCACCCCGCAATCTTCGGGCGTCGGGTCCCAGCCGCATTCGTCGTGCGCGAACTTCCGGTAGTAGTTAAAGGTTTCGGCGATCTGCGTCGTCGTCGAGAAGCTGGTGATGAGCGGCGCGTGGTGGCGCGCAGCCCACTCGATGCTCTCCGCGGTGTTGGCCGCGCAGATGATCGGCGGGTGTGGCTGCTGGACCGGGCGCGGCAGGATCGAGACGACGTCGTAGTTGTAGTACTCGCCGTGCCACTCGAAGGGCTCGGGGTCCGTCCACGCCTTGATAATGAGGTCCCAGGCCTCCTCGTACATTGCTCGTCCTCGGGCGATGTCGAGGCTGTAGGCATAGTACTCGCGGCCGCCGCCACGAATGAAACCGCTGACGAGCCGTCCGTTCGAGAGGACGTCGATCATCGCCAGCTCCTCGGCGAGACGCACTGGGTGCCCGTGCATCGGGAGGCAGTTGCCAAGGATGACGATCTTGGCGTTCTCGGTGTGGGTGGCCACTGCCGCGGCCATGAGGTTGGGAGACGGGTCCACGGAGTTGGTGCCGTAGTGGTGCTCCGCGAAGCAGACGCCGTCGTAGCCGAGCTCGTCGGCGCGCTTGTATAGGGCGAGATGCCCGTCGTAGAGCTCCTTGCCCAGGTTGCGGTCGTACATTGTGCCGGGGAATGGGTACGGGATCTCCCACTGCCGGTACGGCCACTGCATGATGTCGAACAGCCAGATTTCCATGGTCCTGCTCCTAGAGAATTAGTTCCAGTGTCATTCCCAGATGTTCCAGATCAGTGCGCCGCGTTCTGGCGCAGGATACTCGGGAAGCGGGCTCTCGTCCACGGGTCACCTGGCACTGGGCCCGAGCTTCGTGCTTGAATGCATGAATGCGTCTCCGCACCTTCGAAGCCTTGGGTTTCCGTGAGTTCCGCCTGCTGTGGTTCGGCCAGCTCGGCAGCGCCATGACGCTCTGGATGGACCAGACGACTCGCGGTTGGCTGATGTACGACCTGACCGGGTCCATGCTCCAGCTTGGCCTCATCACCACGGTCCAAGTGTTGCCCTTGCTCCTGTTGTCGCCCGTCGCCGGCAGCTTGACCGACCGCTACGGACGCAAGACCCAGCTCATCGCGGCCCAGGTACTCAACATCCCGCCCGCTCTCGGTCTGGGGCTTCTCGTGCTGACGGGGCGAGTTGAACCCTGGCACGTCTACGCCACGGGGTTCATCGCCGCGGTGGTGCAGGTGTTTCAGCAGCCGGCGCGTCAGGCGCTGATTCCCGAGTCGGTGGATCCGAGACGCTTGACGAACGCCATTGGTCTGGCATCGATCGCATTCAACCTCAGTCGAATCGTCGGCCCTGCCGTCGCAGGGGGATTGATTGCGGTTGTCGGGGCCGGCGGCTCCTACGTCGTACAGGCGCTGATCTATGCAATCTCCGCCGTGTTGACTGCAATGCTGCGCCTTCCGAACCGAGCTCCACCCTCCTCTACCGAACGCGTGCAGCAGCCGTCCTTCTTCGCGAGCATCGTCGAGGGTTGGCGGTACATCGCTAGCCACGCAACCATTCGGACAGCATTGATCGTTTCGACGTTGGCGCAGATGTTCGGGATGTCGTTCACTACTCTACTACCTGTTTTTGCCCGCGACGTGCTCTACGTCGGACCCGCCGGGCAGGGATTCCTCCTGACCGCGCAAGGCTTGGGAGCGCTCTGCAGCGCCTTCTTGGTGGCATCACTCGGTGAATCGGCTCCGAAGGGGAAGCTCATGATCGCCGGTGTCACGATGTACGGCATCCTCGAGGTTCTCTTCGGCATGTCCAATTGGTATCCCGTCTCTGTAGGATTGATGGTGCTGCTCGGCGTGTGCCACGTGTCTGCGAACGCGCTGGTCCAGACGATCGTTCAGGGCCATGCGGCGCCGGACATGCGGGGTCGGGTGATGGGCGCGTGGCAGCAGAACCAGGTCGTCCTCGTGGTGGGCGGGCTGCTCGCGGGAGGTGTGGCTTCCGTACTTGGGGCGCCGATGACCGTCGTCATCATGGGCGCTGTCGCCTCGCTGGGTGCGGTGCTGATCTTCCTTACTATTCCGCACGTGAGGGGCATTAGGTAGAGCTACCGAAGGCGCCAATCCTGAATGTTCCAGCTCATGTTCGTCTCGGGAGTCACGAGCTGGGGGCCAGTGAGGTCGGAGGAGTACGCCCACGCCTGTGTGCGGAAGAAAAGCGAGATCGATGGTGACTCGTCCGTGTACACGCGCACCATACGCGCCATCAGGTCCTCTCGCTCTGATTGGACAAGCGAGGTCGTGAAGCTCTCGACGAGGCGATCGAAATCGAGGTTCGAGTAGCCGCTTCGGTTGCCCCCGACCCAGCGGTTGTCGGCCCGTGGGATCTGATCAGTCGTAAGGCCGATCACCGCCGATTCGTCGTTGTTCTGGCTGTTGATGAACATGCCGGGAAAGATCGAACGCATCTGCGGGTCCTGCGCCTGAGCGGCGGCTAGGACGGTGTCTTGCGCGTCGAATCCTGCTTGCCGCCAGAGGCTGGTGAGGATCTGCATCTCCGCCTCGTTGTCTGTCGCCGCGTTGGTCTTGACCTCGAAACTGAAGCGGCCTTCCGTCGGGCTCGCGTAGCTGCCATCAGGGCCCTTGGTGAATCCCGCTTGATTCATGAGCGCGTCGCTCTGACGCAGATCGAACGGGTACCTCAGAATTTGGCGCTCGGCGGCGGGTCCCCACGGCGAGAAGGGCACGACCATTGAATCGGCAATCACGCCGTCGCCGTTGTAGAGCCCGTCGTTGATTGGCACCTTGTCGACTGCGTGGGCAAGGGCCTTGCGGGTCCGGGCATCTTGCAGGGAGACAGGGCTCGCCACGTCTGGCCGCATCTGGAAATGGGCCGCGCGCCACTGGTTGGGGTGGAGCACGACCTTGCCAAGACCCCGTGGTATCCAATCCTGTTTCAGGACGCCGACCTGCGGCAGCCCCAGAGACGTCCCGTCCGATAGCTGCACCTCGCCCGCCATCAGGTTCGCCAGCGCCGTGTTGTTGTCTCCGATGAACTGCAGCTTGAGCTGATCGATCTTTGGGCGTCCGAGGGCGTGCCCCGCGAAGGCGGACCCCTCGATGAAAGACCCGGTCTCCCACCGATCGAGCCGATACGGGCCGAGCCCGACGTAGTCGCGCGTCCAGTAGGAGTGGTTGATGAACGACTCGAGCTGATCCGGCTGGAATGACGCTTCGAGCAGTTGGCGCGGAAGAGGCGGGAGCTCGAGATTCAGTCCGCTCGTGAAGGACGTGTCAGGGTAGGGCTGCTTCCACTTGATGAGGATCGTTCGATCGTCGATGGCGACCACCTCGTCGATTGATCGGTACGGTGGGAGGTTCGCCTGTCCCCCGGGCGCCGTGTAGACGCGCCAGCCGAAGACGAAGTCTTGAGATGTGAGGGGTGAGCTGTCGTGCCAGGTCAGGTTGGGCTTGAGGAGATACGTCGTCTCCATCCGTCCGTCGGGAAAGACGCGCCAGTTGTCCGTGTTCAGCCGAGGCAAGCTCTCGACCAGGTACGGGTGCGCGTTGCCCTTCTCGTCCAGGATGCCGATCTGTGCGTTGAAGACTCGTGCTGGGAGGTAGAGGCCGACGCCCACGTTGCGCATGGGGCGGGTTGCCACGGTGGCAGGCTCGAGGCGAATGGCGACGGCGAGGGTTCGGCTCGGTTCGGCGGCCGTCCGCGCCGCCGCATCACTATTTCCACGAGGCGCCGACGTCGCTCCGCTGGACGCGCATGCGACCATTGCGAGAATCGCTATCAGCAGCAACGACAGGCGCCGCGCACGATGCTTCATGGAGAAATCACCTCTGGGCTGCGGCTCGGTCGCCCGTCAAGACCACCACCGGCGATGCACTGCAAGCATACACACGCCCGCTCGTCGGCGACAGCGACGAGGATGCGTTCCACTACAATGGGACGCTCGGTTCGGCGCCCCCACCGCTGCCTGATGACTCGTGACCGGGGCCGCCGGCGCCCGAGCGCCGGCGGCCCCGATGCTACTCTTGGAGGATCAAGATGCCTCTCCTGACGGTTCGAGGCTTTTCGCAGAACTACGAAGAGGTGGGTCAGGGCGAGCCCTTGATCTACATCGCCGCGACGCGGTTCGATAGCGCCAAGGCGTGGCTCGGACCCATGCGCGAGCATGCCACCGGCTTCCGGGTCATCCTGCCCGACCCGCGCGGTCTGGCCGGGAGCGCCCACGTTCCGTCCGTCGAGCCGACGGACTGGGTCGACGACCTCAACGCTTTTCTCGACCAGCTCAATATCCCGTCGGTCCATCTGGCCGCTGAGACCCTCGGCACACGCATCGCCACACGTTTCGCCGCGAAGTATCCCGAGCGCGTCCAAACCCTGATCCTGAACGGCACGATCGCCTACAGCTCGGCGACGGGCGACGCGCAGCGTGCCTCCGCCCTCTCGGACCAGCGTAAGAAGGACCTCGAATTTCATCACGGCGCCGATTGGGCCGACGTGAACGCCTTCTACCTGCAGCTCCACAGCCGCCCCGAGTTCCACGAGTACTACGACCTGCGAAAGGTCGCGCCCGACGTAAAGGCTCCCGCGCTGCTGGTGCGGGGAGATACGGACGATCCGGTCCATCCCATCATGCACTCCGTGGAGTTGCACGGTCTCTTTCCGCGGTCGTGGCTGGCGATCTTCCCGCACACGGAGTTCAACGCGCTCCGCGGTCGGCCGACGGAGGCCTGGCGGCTCATTCGCGAGTTTGTCGACGAGAACGCTGGCGCCTGAGCCCGGCCGCTCTCAGCGAATCCGGCGTGCGGCGGGGACCAGGGTCGCGATCGCGACGGATGAGAGAGCTCCTGCGCCAGCCATTATTGCGATCGCGGTAGGCGCGCCGGCGGCGGTTCCGAGGGCGCCGAATATCAGGCTGCCGAACAGCGTGATCACGTGTGCCTGCTGGAGGATGGCCGACGTTCGGCCGCGGAACTCCGAGGGAGTGTAGGTCTGCACGACCGTCTGGACGACCGTGTGCGAGCTGACGTGGAAGAGGCCGACCACCACCATGAGCGCCACAGACAGTGGGAACCAGTGCGAGGTGGAGAACGCCGCGACGCTGAGGCCATAGAGCGTGACTCCCACAAGCATGAACAAGCCGCGGTGCAGCCGGTGGCCCATGGATGCCACGAGGACCGCGCTGCAGAAGGCGCCGACGCCCATCCCGGTGAGCAGCAGCCCTTGTCCCTGGGCCCCCACTTCGAGAACGTCCCTGGCGATCACGGGTAGCAGCGTCGTGAATGGGATGATGAAGAATGCCGCGGAGCCCGTGATCGCTAGGCACGCGCGCACCGTCGGATCCTTCCGGCTGAACGTCCACCCCTCGATCATGCTGCGGGTGAACGACTCCGTTCTCCTGTGACGGGCTGTCGTTCCACTGGCGAAGCGAAGGCTCGCGGGCAGCGGCACTGTGAGCACCGTGGCCAGGCCCTGGAGGAACGACTGCGCCAGATATGACGCGGCGATGCCGACGGTGGCGATCAACAAGCCGGCGAGGGCCGGTCCGACCATGCGGCTCACGTTGAAGAGCACCGACCCCAGGGCGACCGCGTTCGTGAGGTGCTCGTGGGGAACCGAGTCCGCGATCATGGCCGTTCGTGCTGGCTGCTGAAAGGTCGAGATCGCGCCCTCGATGAACGCGGTTACATAGATGTGCCAGGGTTGAATCAGCCCCGATACGATGAGCGCCGCCATGATCGCATACAGGATCGCCTCCAGTACCTGTGAGACGATGATCTGCAGTTTTCGGTCGTAGCGATCGGCGGCCGACCCAGCTATCGGGGACAGACACAGCAGAGGCAGGGCCTGCAAACCGCGCATCAGCCCGAGCTGCCACGGTGAGCTGGTGAGGTCGTAGAGGAGCCAGCCCCGCGCCACCTGGTCCATCCAGAGGCTCAAAGACGTGCAGCCCTGCCCAGTCCAGAGCATGCCGAACGCGGGTGTCCGGAAGGCGTTGAACAAAGGCAATCGTCGGATCGCCGCGCCGAAGCCCTTGGACCCCGGACTTGATCTGGAGGCACCAGCCGCCGGAGTCTTCGTCTCTTCCTCGGCGGCGGTGGGGATGCTCAGCGGGGTCTCCTAGAGGGCAAGTCGATGCCGGGAGTGTACCGTTTCATGTCCTAACAATGTGCCTGTGCCACCGTCGTTGGCGCATCCTTCACGTGATGCCGCCAAGAGAGAGCCCGTCGGTCCGCCAGGAATGGAGCCGTGGTACTATCGCAGCCAGCGCTGCCTTGAACGGAGGCTGAGATGGGCGAGAAGCAGCGGATCGCACTGACCCTGAGCGCGTTTCTCGTGGTTGCGATGTTCGTGCTGAGTGCGTGGGCGTGGCTCCTCATCCCTCCGGACCAGCCGATCCCCGTGCATTGGGGGATCGATGGTCAGCCGGATCGATACGGCAGCAAGGCCGAAGCCATGCTGGTCACGCCGCTACTAGCCGTCTTGATCACCGCGGTGTTCGCGTTCATTCCTCGGTTGGAGTCGCGGAAGGAGAACTTCGCTGCGTCCAGCAGGGCGTACGCGGTGATGTGGGTCGCGGTGATCACGTTTCTCGGAGCGGTGCACGTCGTTCTGGTCTCGACGGCTCTGGGGACCCCAATCGACGTGCTGGTCGTCATGCCGGCTGCCGTGGGGCTCCTGTTCATCGTGATAGGCTCAGAGCTGGGGCACACCAAGAGCAACCATTTCATGGGGATTCGTACCCCGTGGACGTTGTCCAGCGAGTTGTCCTGGGAGTACACGCATCGCTTTGGCGGTCGCGCGTTCATGACCGAGGGCGCTCTGCTGCTTCTGGCGGGACTGCTGCGGAGTGAGGCGCTGCTGCTCGCGGTCCTCGTCGTTGGCACCCCCCTGATGATCGCGATCCTGATCCTCTATTCGTACGTTACGTGGAAGAACGACCCGAACCGCAGCGGGGCGACTCCGCGGTAAGGCAGGTGTACCGGGCCGGAATATGTTGCCCGGTCGGAACTCGGAGGATGTCACATGGGGCCGGCCGTTTCGTGCCGAATGAAGTTACGGAGTATGTTCCCGCCTCGCAGGTCGGGTAGCCGGACGCCGATCGGGGGTTCAACCATCCGCCGACTGTCCATGGTGGCTGTCGCGCTGGTTGCCATGGCGGGATGTGCGCAGCCGGGTACGCCGCAGTCCGGTCGCTCGAGCGCGCCGGCGAGCGGGGAGCGCCCGAGCCGAACGCTGGTAATGGCGGTTCGCTACGAGCCCGAGAGTCTGTCGACGGTGCCCCTGCGAGATACGGGCTCCGGTGTAACCTCGACCACGCGACTGTTCAACGCGCACTTGGACATGCAGGATGGGAACAGCCAGGCGCGGCCCTACCTGGCAGAGGCGCTGCCGAAGCTCGGGACCGATAGCTGGCGCGTGCTCGGCGATGGACGGATGGAGACGACGTACCGGCTTCGACCGAACCTCACCTGGCACGACGGAACGCCCGCGAGCGCCGAGGACTTCGCCTTCGCCTGGCGCGTGTATTCCATGCCGACGTTCGCGCTGGCGGACGGCCCGCCCCTCAGGCAGATGGAAGAGGTGGTCGCGTCTGACGCGCAGACCGTGACGATTCGGTGGCGAGAGACGTATCCCGATGCTGGCTCCCTCGCCATGGACTTCCAGCCGCTGCCGCGCCACATCTTGGCCGAGCCGTTGGAGCGGCTAGAAGCCGAGGCCTTCATTGCGCACCCGTACTGGACGGGTGAGTACGTTGGGCTTGGACCCTTCCGCGTGCAGCGGTGGGAGCCTGGCGCATTGCTACAAGGGTTGGCGTTCGACGGCCACGCGCTCGGCCGGCCGAAGGTCGATCGGATCATCGTTCGCTTCTTCGCCGACGAGAATGTCGCGTTCACGAACCTGCTGGCGGGCGAGGTCCAATACGCGACGGGACGGTCCATCCGATTCGAGCACGGCTCGACGTTGAAGCGCGACTGGGCGAACGACAAGAAGGGAACCGTGATCTTCGCCCCGGACACGTCGCGCTTCGTCGCGTCGCAGTTCCGCCAGGACCTGGTGTCGCCCCGCGACCTGCTCGATACGCGCGTGCGGCGCGCGCTCGTTTCGTCTATCGACCGTGAGTCGCTGAATGCAGCTATGTTCGACGGTGACGGGGAGATGTCCGACATGTTCCTGACGCGCTTTAGTCGCTACGAGCGCGTAGATGACATGCCGCGTGCCCTTGCCGAGGCGAGCCGAACGATCGCGCACTACCCGTACGATGAGCGGCGAACGACCGAGTACATGGCCGAGGCCGGGTACACGAAGGGAATCAACGGCCAATTCATGAATTCCACCGGTGAGCGCTTCAGTATGGAAGTGTGGAATCACACTTCGCCGCAATATGAGAAGGAGCTGGCCATCCTCGTCGACACGTGGAATAGGGCGGGGTTCGATGCTCGACCCAACGTGCTGCCGGCCGCCGCGCTCCGCGACGGGCAGCTTCGGAGCAGCTTCCCCGCGCTGTACATCGCGTCATCCGGCCGCCTCATGAGCTTCGTCCAGGCCAGCATTCCGACGCCTACGAACCGCTGGACCGGCTCGAATCGGGGCTCGTGGACGAACCAGGAGTTCGAAGGGCTCTGGAGCGCCTTCAATACGACGCTGGATCCAGACCGGCGTCTCGGACAGCTCGTCGGGATGCTGAAGCTGATGAACGATGAGCTGCCCGCGTGGGTGATGTACTTCAACTCCAGTATCGCGGCGCACAGCGCGACGCTGAAGGGTCCCGACAATGCGAGTCTGAACACGGACACGTGGAACATCCACGAGTGGGAGATGAATTGATGGAACCGCACCTCGACCTCTCGCTGTTCATGGCGAAGACGCCGCTCACCAGCGCGCTCTACGACGGGACGGTCCAGCCGAAGGGGATCCGACTGAGCGTCGGAAACGACTTCAGCGACGGCTTGGCGAACACGGGCGAGCGCCACCGTCAGATCCTGGCGGGCGAGCTGCCAGGTGGGGAGTGCTCGACCTCGTCGTTCCTGCTCGCGCGAACTCGAGGCGTTCCGCTGGTTGCCCTTCCTGTGTTCTTGGCTCGGAGCTTCGTCCATCGACAGATCCACTGCTACGCGGAAGCGCCGATCCAGACGCCGTCCGACCTGAACGGCAAGCGCGTCACGGTCCACCGATGGAATTCGACGTCGCCCACGTGGACCAAGGGGCTTCTCCAGAACGAGTACGGCGTGGATCTCAAGAGCATCGACTGGTTCACGGCGGAAGCCGATCCCGAGGGGGAGGGCGCGCCACCCGAGTTCCGCATCCAGCGGGTGCCTGAGCCGGCTTCGCGGGAGAAGGCCGTCGAGATGCTGGAGTCGGGCGAGATCGATGCGTGCCTCGATCCATACGTCCAGCCCGGTCCCACCGTTCGCAAGGTCCTCGGCGATCGATGGCAGGAGGAGGCCGAGAGCTTCTTCCGCCGCACCAACGTCTATCCCATGAGCCACACGTTCGTCATTCGCCAGGAGATCCTGGACGAGCACCCCTGGGTAGCCGAGAGCCTGCTCGACGCCTTTCGCGCGGCACGAAAAGAAGCTCCCCGCTACATGGACGAGCGAGCCAAGACGCACGAGTCGTGGCTCGAGGAGGTGATCGGTGGCGACCCACACGAGTACCATCTAAGCCCCGTCGAGCAGAAGACCCTCACCGAGCTCGTCCGCTACCAGTTCCAGCAGGGGCTACGGACCGAGCCGATCGACCCGCTGGCGTGTTTTGCCCTGGACGGCAACTAGAGCCGCCATCGCCTTTTAACGGGCAATCCCTGCGGAGACGTAACGAGTGTTCACAGGTAAACTCTCCCCAGACTGACGGCCCCAGGTGCCCGACGAGCAGGACCAGAGAGATGACGACCTCTTGAGATACGACCCACGCCGTGGCGAGCTCCGCAACTCCGACGAAGACGATGACGAGTTTCTGGAAGACGAGGAGTTCGGCGAAGAGTACGACCAAGACGAATACGAGGACGAAGGCGAATACGACGAGGACTACGTCGAAGAGCCCGCTCCCCGTCGCCGTGGATCGTTCAAGGGAGCGGTACTCGGGCTTTTCCTCGGCCTAGTGCTAAGCCTTGGGGCGATCCTGGCGGCTGCATCTGTTGGCCGAGCGAGCGGAGTGGCCGGCTCAACCTTCAACGTCCTCGTGCTGGGCACGGACCAGCGGCCTGACGAACGCGGGGGCGATCCTGGGCGGACCGATTCGATCATGCTCGTTTCGGTCAGCCGCGGCGGCTCGGCGGTTTCGATGGTGTCCATCCCCCGTGATCTGTGGGTGCCCATCCCCGGCTACGGCGAGGGGCGCATCAATACCGCGTACCGCAGCGCCGAGCTGAAGCGAGCCGGCAGCGGCCCGGGTGTAGCCGCGAAGGCTGTGGGGGATGCTCTCGGCATCCACGTCGACCGCTATGCCCTCGTCGACATGACCGGCGTGCGGGATATCGTCAATCAGGTCGGTGGGATCGACCTAGACGTTCCTGAGGCGATCATCGATCCCGAGTTCCCCACGGACGACTACGGGACGATGAGCCTGACAATCCCCGCTGGCCGTCAACACCTCAACGGCGATCTGGCCCTCGCGTACGCCCGGACCCGTCACCAGGACAGCGACTTTGGCCGCATGGCGCGCCAGCAGCAGGTCATCGGAGCGATTCTGAACCGAGCCATGAACCCGGGTATGATCGTCAAGCTCCCGACGATCTACGAGACGCTTTCGAGGGCTGTCCGCACGGACCTCGCGCCTCTGGACATGACCTCCGTAGGACTCGCCGCGACCAGCGTCTCCAGTCAGAACGTGCGACGTTTGGTCATTGGGCCAGACCTCGTGACATCGGTCAGTGGAGCGGACGGAGCTTCACTTCTGCAGCCGAAGACAGGGCTCCGAGCCGCGGTAGCCGACTTCCTCGACGAGCGCTCGTAGTCGACGTCAGTCGAATAACGCGTCCAAGTCGATCGACACGTTTGGAAGCGCGACCGGCCGAACAACGCCACCGGTGAAAAACGTCTCGGTGTACGTGCCGTCGCTTTGTCGTCGCCAGGCCGTAAGCGTCCGCTCGAACGGATGAATTCGCCAGATCTCTAGGTCGCCCCGCTGCTGATATTCGGGGAGTTTTGACTCGATGTCGTAGGTCCCTGTAGATGGTGACCAGATCTCGACCACAAGGGGTAGCGGAGCTTCGTAGACCTCCAGAGCACGCGGCTCGCTCAGGAGCGCTCGCTCCAACTCTATAGGAATGACGAACAGATCCGGGATGTAGTAGTGCTCAGACGAGCGACGTACGTGGCCAGCGTTCGAGCGCAGAGTGAATCGCTCAAGGTCGAGCTGATGGCCCAAAGTCAGGAAGAGTTGGGCCATGGCGTGGTTGTGTCCGACGCTCATCGGGGGCTTCTGACGCGGTTCGCCACAATGCAGCTCCCAGAATCCTTTCGGGTCTCTTAATGCCAACTTGCGGAAGGCCTTCTCGCTGATGGGCATCAGCCGCTCCTGAACGTCAACTGAAACGATTGTAGCTCGGCCGTTACTCGATCCGGTGCAAGGCGTGGCCCATGTCCGAAGCGTCGTAGCCGCCGAGCGATTCCACCTCGCGTTGGAATGCGTCCGAGCGAATGACTTGAAGAAGTGGCGCCAACAGATCGCTTTCGTAGTACTCGGCAGGGATGATGAGGTCGTATCGCTCCTTGAGAAGCGGGACGAACTCCATCTTGAGCGCACGCGCGGCGGCGAGAATGCCGAGGCCGGCGTCCGCGGTGCCGCCCATCACGGCCGCCGCGACGCCGAGGTGCGTGTACTCCTCGCGCTCGTAGCCGCTTACCTGGGACGGCTCGACACCCATCTTTTTCAGCTCATAGTCGAGGAGGACGCGTGTGCCTGCCCCACGTTGGCGGTTGATGTAGCGGACGTCTGGCCGAAGCAAGTCCTGCAAGCCGTGGATCCCGAGAGGGTTGCCCGGGGCGACGATGAGGCCTTGGTCCCGATACACCAGGTTCACGATCACCACCTGACGGCCGGGGAGATGTCGCCGGACGTACGAGACGTTGTACTCCCCTGTTTCCTCGTCGAGGAGGTGCGAGCCTGCGAGATGCGCCTCTCCGCGCTGGAGTGCGATGAGCCCGCCCAAGCTGCCGACGTTTGAAGAAGAGAGACTCATACCTGGACGAACCCGGGCGATGGCGCTCGATAGCAGGTCGAGCGCGAGATCGTGGCTGCCGATCGCCACGATCGTTCGATAGACGTCGTCGGATTGGCGGAGGAGGTGCGCCTCCACCTCCTCGCCCGCGTGCACGCCCTCGGACATGCGTGGGATTCGGACCAGCGCATCCGCGCGAACCAGCGAGCTGATCACCCCGGCGCCGCGCTGGAGCGGCGTGGCGACGACTCGGCCGCCCACTCTGCCCAGCTTGACTCGCAGGTACTCGTCTTCACCCATCGGCGACAGCACTTTTCGTGTCATCGAGGCGGCGATCCGCGGGCGTTCGGGCTCGATTAGCCCCACCAGTCGGTAGAGGAGCGGGGCGAGAAACAGCTCGGAGGTGAGCACCGCGGACACAGGGTAGCCCGGAATGCCGAGAACCGGCTTGCCACTACAGACGCCGAGCACCACGGGATGCCCGGGCCGAACGGCCACACCATGAATGACGAGTTTGCCGAGATCGCCCACGATCGTGGAGGTGTAATCCTCCGACCCCGCCGATGAGCCGGCATTGACGACCACGATGTCGTAGTTGGTCAGAGCCTGGGCGACGCGGCTTTGGATCAGATCCTTGTCATCCCGCGTCGCGGGTAGGCGGGTGGCTTCGCCGCCCCATTCCTGGACCTGCGCCGCCAGCATGATGGAGTTGAACTCCACGATGTCGCCGGGCTTCAGCTCAGAGCCTGGATCCACGAGCTCGGTGCCCGTCGGCAGAATCGCGACCCGCGGCTTTCGACGGACCGAGACGGTCGTGTTCCCGCTCGCGGCGATCGCGCCCAGATCGACCGGGCCCAATCGCCGGCCTTCCGTCAGCACCAGCTCCGTCGCGACGATGTCCTCGCCGAGTGGTCGGACGTGCTGCCAGGGGGCCACCGGTTGCATGATCTCGACTTCGTCGTCGCCCATGCGCTGGACCTGCTCGATCATGATCACGGCGTCTCGGTCAGCGGGCAGCGGGTCGCCCGTGTCCACCCACGTCACTTGCGGCCCGACCTTCAGCCGGAGCGGTGACGACTCAGACGCACCGATCGTGTCGGCTGCACAGACGGCGATCCCATCCATGGCCGATGCGTAGTAGTGGGGCGAAGACTCGCGAGCCCAAACGGGCGCTGCCGTGACCCGGTGGAGGGCTTCGCCGACGGGAACGGTCTCGCCCGGCAAGGGAGGGGACCAGCCCGCCTCGTCCAGTGCCGCTTCGAAGGCGCGCCGAGCCTCGTCCAGCGGCACGTCCCGCAGATAGACGTTTCGCTGGTGGGCCATCGCTAGAACAGGATGACCGGTACGAATGCGCCCTCGGATAGACCGCCGTCGTCCAGCTCGACCTTCACCATGCCGTCCGCGTGGACCAGCGTGTAGATCAGGTTCGACTTCCCAAACACGGGCGCCGCCCACTGCTCGCCGTCGCTATTCTCGAGGCGTACCTGCACGTAGTCCTCTCGACCCGCGGCCGATGGGATGCTGTGGGAGAGCCTCGCGAACGTCGTGCGCCTCGGTGGCCGATCCGCGCCACTCAGGAGCGCGAGCGTCGGCGTGACGAACAGGTCGAACGTGACCATGCACGACACTGGATTCCCCGGTAGTCCGAACACGGGCTTGCCCCGCGCCACGGCCAGAATCGTTGGCTTACCAGGCCGCAGTGAGACTCCATGAACGAGAACGCCAGGCTCTCCAAGTGATGCAATGACGTCGGCGGTCATGTCGCGGGTCGAGACCGAGCTGCCGGCCGACAGGATCAGGATGTCGCACTCGGCAATTCCTCGTTGGGCTGCGGTTTCGAGCTCCTCGTAGACGTCGGGGATCACGCCGAGCGGCACCGCGTCGTGCCCTGCTTGCTCTACCAGCCCCGCGACCGCGTACGTATTCACGTCGCGAATCTGGCCAGGTCGTGGCTGCTGGTCCGGCGGCACCACCTCATCGCCGCTGGATATGATGCCAACCCGGAGCCGGCAGGCGACGGGGATCTCCGTGATGCCCAATGCTGCGAGACCACCCAGATCCTGGGCGCGCAGCGTGTGTCCACGGGGAAGGATCGCCGCGCCAGCGGCGACGTCCTCTCCGACCCGAATTACGTTCTCGCCCGGCGCCACGGGCCGAAGCACCTCGATGGTGTTCGAGTCCACCACCTGGGTCAGCTCTACCATGACGACGGCGTCCGCGCCGTTCGGCAACATCCCGCCTGTAGCGATCCGCGCTGCCTGCGTCGCGCCGACTTCGACGGTCGCCTGTGTGCCCATGGCGATGTCGCCCGCGATCGTCAGATACGCGGGCAAGCCCTCGCTGGCGCCAAAGGTGTCGGCTGCCCGAACGGCATACCCATCCATCGTGGATCTCGCGAAGTCGGGGAGATCGACGGGCGAAACCAGATCGTGAGCCAAGACTCGACCAAGGCCCCGCGTCAGCGGAACGCGCTCGGTCCGAAGCTCAGGCGCCAGGTTCGCATGCAGCCGCGCCAGCGCCTCGCTGGGCGTCATTACATGAAACAGCTCTTTGGTCACGGATCTAGCTTACCGCGTTGGCTCATGCCTGCGGAAGCGGCTACGGCTGCTCGGGCTTGTGCCAGTACCGGTACTTCAAGCGCCAGGGCTTCGAGACCGCGTTCTTGACCGCGCGGAGTTTGCCCTCGACGCCCCCGGTCAGAGTGAGCACCCCTTTGATTTCCGTGGCGAGAGGGATGTGGTGGGCCGGGTAGCGGTCGGAGGAAACCTCTGGCATGCCGTGCTCCTCTGGCGGTTGCGTGAGGACGTGGAGCACGTGGGTCCCGCCCGCCTCGCGGAGGCCGTACACGGTCGCGCCGGTTGCGGCAGCGCGCTCCGAGGTTTGTGCCTCGATCTCCTCGACCGTCCCAAAGGCCAGCGCGCCCGCCGGGCACGCCTGGACGCAGAACGGCTGCTGATCCTTCCCGACGCGATCCGAGCACATGGTGCACTTGGTCGCTCGTCCTGTGACGTCCGACTTCGAGATCACATCCCAGGGACAAGCATGGATGCAATACTCGCACCCGATGCAAATGTTTGGGTCGATGACGACCGGCCCCTCGTCGTACTTCGTGATCGCCTCGACGGGACATACCGATGCGCAGGCCGGGTACTCGCAGTGCATGCAGCTATTGCGGCCCCAGATCGACGCCGTGCCCTCGAGCACGGGCGGCTCCATCGTGAGCCACGTAGAGGGATTGATCTTGTACGTGTTGCCTCGCGGAAGCTCGTTCCAGTCTTTGCACGCCTCGACGCACTGCCGGCAGCCGATGCACGCGCTGGAATCGAACATGATCGCCCGCGGCTTCCCGTCGGAGAGCCGCCCGGTCGGGTATGGCCGCCGCTGTCCGTCGGTTCCGGGTTGGCCGTTCGTGGTGGCGGTCATTCCGAAGCGCTCCATTCGGCGAATTCCTGCAAACCCAGGCGCTCGAGGGTGTCCTTGAACGGCCGACCCGTCATCTCATCTCGCCCCGAGAGTCGGTAGTACTCCTGGATGATGTCCGGCAAGAACTTCGCGATCGTGAATCCCTTGTGCTCGCCGTCCGGGATCGGCTCAAGGAACCGCGGACCGACGTCCGTCCAGTCGTTCTCGGCGATCCAGCCGCGCTGCGTGCCGAAGATGCTCTGCAGGATCATGCTGCGGTGGCCGACGTCCAGCGCCTCATCCAGAGTCACGTTCCACCCGGTCGTGGCATTCAGTGCGTCGATCATGGACTTGTAGCCGTCGGGCACCATCTGGTTCATCGCGAACCAGCAGGCGCCCATGAGGCCAGAAGACTGCCGGTACTGCTCGCTGAGGATGTGGGACCACGCCCATCCCTCCGACTCAGTCGGCGAGAGCGGGCCCCAGTTTTCGCGGTACTTCAGATCGGGCGGAACCGTCGCGCTTCCGCCGCCCTGCGGCTTCATGCCCCCGCTCGCTACGAGCTCGCGCAGCATATTGCCGAGGAGCGGCCGCCACTCGTGCTGTGCCGGCGTGCCACCCTTCGTGTGGACCACCCACTGCTTGGCGTCGCCGCCCAGAGCCTCTGCTAGCTCTTTCGGCCCCTCGGCCAGGAGGTTGCCGAGCCACCCCTCACGGCGCGCGCACATGTCGAGCAGCTTGTCCACGACTGCGGTGTCACCCCACTTGAGCTCCATGCCGCCGATCTGCTGCGGCTTCAACAGCCCCTTCTCGAAAGCCTCGAATGCGAGCCCTGCGCCATCTGCGAAGTGGCTGCACTCGATGCCGAGGTCGTTGATTCGCTCGGAGAGGTACAGCACGTCGTTTCCCGTGATGTCGAGGTTGAAGAACGTGTCCAACCACTCGGAGCCGGCGTTGAAGTGCACGATCTCGCCCTCGCGCTCGCCGTGGAGCTCTGCGTCCCATGGGCACATCCGCGCGCACTGGAAGCAGGGCCGCGGCGTGATGCGATTCCTATCGAAGCCCCGCGCGTGATCCTCGATGGTCGTCGCACGCCAGTTGTGGCGGGTAATGGCGCCCCACGAGCCGCCGTGGCCCACACCCTGCCGCGACTTGATGTCGAACGCCCGAAGCGTGCCGCGCCATCGCTGACCCGCGTTGATGAGCGCTTCCTTGTCTTTGATTGGCGGACGCCGAGTCCCGCGCACGACGATGGCTTTCAGCTTTTTGGAGCCCATTACGGCACCCAGGCCGTGGGCAGCGACGTGGTTGTAGTCATTGACCAGCATCGCGGCGTGGATAAGGTTCTCGCCCGCCGGACCGATGCACGCAACACGGGTGTCCTGGTGACCGGACTGGCGTCGGAGCATGTCCTCCGTCTGGCGCGTCCCCTTGCCCCAGACCGCGCGCGCATCGCGCAGCTCGACCCGATCCTCGTCGATGTACAGGTACACGGGGTGGTCGGACTGACCCTGGATGATGATTCCGTCGTAGCCCGCCGACTTGAGCGCTACGCCCCAGAAGCCGCTGGTCGCCCCGCGCCCCAACGTGTTGCGCGTGGCCGGGCTCGGGTAGACGGCAGTCATCTTCGTGCCGCCCGGTGTGAGACCGGTCCCCGTCACAGGGCCGGTCATCATGGCGATCTTGCTCTGTGGGCTGAACGCCTCGACGTCGGACGTCATCTCGTTCAACAAGATGTAGGTCCCGAGAGCCTGGCCGCCCCAATATTTTCGAAGGACCGGTTCTTCGGGCAGCTCGATCGCCTGGCACGTGCCAGCGGTGAGGTCGATTCGGAGCAGCTTCCCCATGTACCCGCCGGGCAGCGGGGTCCGCCGGACCTTCGGGAAGAGGTTGTCCCGCGCAGCTCCGGACACAGGAGCATCGATCGCCATGGCGCACCTCCGTCTGGACGGTGGGATCTGAGGGACTACGATACATCGCGGTTCAGGCTAACTCAAGACAATAGGCCACAAACGGCAGGCAGCTGTGAACGAGCCAGGCACTTCGCGCAATGGAGAGGCCTCGGCTCTGACTCAATCTGCGAAGGTCAGTTGAATTCCTGCGATCGTTGCACCGGGGCGAAGGATGACGTTGCTGAATTGGTTAAGGAAATCCAGGCCGAATATCGCGTCGACGCCAAGCGGAAGCCGGTCTATCCGTCGGCTGACCCGGACCTGAAAGTCCGGGATGGACTGATGACCGAGATTCATATGCCGGAGCAGGTACCCGCTGCTAGAGGGTTCGGCCAGTCCAACTCGGACGAAGTTGTCTCGGAGTTCCTGGCTAATCCAAGACTGAGGACAGATCGTCAGAGAGGCTCGGAATTCGAAGATCCCAACGCCGATCCAGATGACGAACCAGCCTCGCGCTGGATCACCGGTCGGCCGAACAGTAAGACGACGACCGTCCGACAATTTTGGGGGTTCCGAGGATTACGCGGACAAGTCTTGGAGACGCGGGGATGCAGGGTCAACAGCAGTGCCGGCGCGGAAGAGACAATAGCGGATTTCTGCTTGATGGCCTGCAGAGACCATTTGATCGAGCAGCTTGTGAACGCGTCGCTTTCCGAGGGCGAGGACTCGTCCTTCGACGGGAGTCTGATATTCATCAACTGCAGTGACGCGAACCAGCACCCATTGGCCTTTGAATTCCAAATCTATGCGTTCAAAGGGGAGTGAGTCGGAAGGCAGCTTGGACGAAGGCGGGCGGCGGGGCTCTGGTTCAAGCATCATCCCTCTATCATTCCAGGCCTAAGGGGTCGTTAAGAAATTACTTGCGTCCAGGGTAGTGTAGGGGCTGACGCGAGCGGACGTTGGATGCTGATCGAGAAGCGAGGAGATGGGGCGGAGTTGGGGAAATGCGAGTCGAGCCACGGACAAGGTGGGCGGAACGATTGTGAGGCTGGTGTAAGACCCGGCGGGCAGGAAGCCGTTGATGAGTGGGTAAGCTGACACTCAGTCAATAGCCACGACTGGAGACTGGGAGATGGCCGACGAACTACCGGTGACACAGTGTCAGAATGTGCGGGAGGAGACGCCATCCGCTCATCGATACCCCAAGAAGCGCCCCTGCGCGGGCAGCCCCGCATGAGTGGGCCGCAGGTGCACCGGTGTGAGTGTCCCGACTGCCGGCAAGCAGGGGAGCATCCGGACAAGGCGCGGCATCACCGCATGAACCTGTTTCTGAGTCGGCTTGACGAACAGCAGCGCCGCTGGTATGTGGGGCTGGAAGCCGAGCGGCTGGGAGCGGAGGGCGACGGCCTGCTGGCGCAGATCACCGGGCTGGATGAACGGACGATCCGCCGGGGGCGGGAAGAATTAGCAGAGGAACTGGCGGACCGGCCGACGGATCGGGTGCGGCAGGTTGGAGCCGGCCGTCCCCCGGTCGAAAAAAAGATACGCTGATCGAGTCCGAGCTGGAGGAACTGGTGCTCCGGAAACCGCCGGGGACCCGATGAGCGACCAGAAGTGGGTGCGGAGCAGTCTGCGCCACCTGAGCACTCGCTTGGCGGAACTGGGCCATGCGGCCAGCCCGCCGACCGTGGGCCGCCTGTTGCGCAAGCTGAAGTATTCGATGAAGGCGAATCGCAAGGAGCGCGAGACCGGCAGCACGCACCCGGAGCGGGATGCCCAGTTCGTGCATATCGAGGAGCAGAAGCAGGCCCATCGGGAAGCGCACCTGCCGATCATCAGCGTCGATACGAAGAAGAAGGACCTCATCGGCGACTTCAAGAACGCGGGGAGCGACTGGTGTCAGGACGCGGAGGTGGTCAAGGTGCATGACTTCCCCTCCGAGGCGGTGGGTCGGTCGGTCCCCTACGGCGTCTACGATCTGGAACGCAACCGGGGGTATGTGCGCGTGGGCACTTCGGCCGATACCCCGCAGTTCGCGGTCGAGGCCATTCGCGCCTGGTGGGAGACGGAGGGGGCCGGGGCCTATGCGACGGCCGAGGGCCTGCTCATCCTGGCCGATGGCGGAGGGAGCAATGGCTGTCGGCCACGGGTGTGGAAGCATCAACTTCAGGAGCAACTGTGCGACCGTTTTGGCCTCACGGTAACGGTCTGCCATTATCCGACGGGCTGCTCGAAGTGGAACCCGGTGGAGCACCGGCTGTTCGGGCCGATCAGCCTCAATTGGGCTGGCCATCCCCTCCGCACGTGGGACACGATGCTGGCCTACCTGCGGGGAACCACGACCGAGACCGGGCTGAGCGTGACCGCAGAGTTGCACGAGGCCCTTTACGAGAAAGGACAGTCGGTGTCCAATGCAGAAATGGAGCAACTCCACTTGGAGCCGCACAAGGTCTGTCCCCGGTGGAACTACACCTTGCGTCCCCGTCCGCGCTCTCCCACTGCTACAAACCGTCCAGCCGACCTATCGGCCCAACGAGTAATTTCTTAACGACCCCTAACTTGAGTTTGGACAAACGATTGTAAGCCGGCTGTGATCATGGCCGGCGGGGTGATCATTTTGGGAGTCTGGAGTGAGGTTAGGCAGCGGGTTTTGCGGTGCGGCGCACCACCGGATGGCGGGTACAGCGCCCCGGTTTCTCGCCGAGGAGACGCCCGGGCGACTTTCCGCGCGGTT